>Ga0182742_1000104_pt1 | contig 164305 bp, 153 predicted proteins | sample eDN5th37CBELigMG_FD_128880 | JGI IMG/M metagenome (GOLD analysis project Ga0182742, IMG submission 128880) | Enriched Miracle-Growth compost microbial communities from Emeryville, California, USA - eDNA 5th pass 37_C BE-Lig MG (version 2)... ... | reverse complement strand
CGTGCCGAACGAGCGGACCGCGCCGTTCGGCGGCTACAAGCAGTCCGGAAACGGCCGCGAGTGGGGCAAGTTCGGCCTCGAAGAGTATCTCGAGGTGAAGGCCATCGCCGGCTTCAACGCGGCTTGAACTCTGTTTTGATAGTGAGATCGAGGTTGGCAAAGTGCGGTCCGAAGAGATCCTCTTCTAAATAACCTGGACGGCAACGTTCTATGGATTGCGCCCCAACCTCGATAATGACTTGTCCCTAGGTCATATCAATGGAGCAAAGCAGGCTCGATTTGCAATATCAAGTTCGTCCCTCTGAATCGTATCAGGCGGCCGCGAGAGCGTAGATTAGTTTTGGAGACTGAGCAGCGATATCATATTATCGAATGCACATGAGTAGCGATACTGAGTGTCGGTGGCTGTTTCTTGATGATTGAGTTCAATCACTCATGCACCATCACTGACGAAAGATTGCGGCATGTCTCTTCAACGATTGCTGTCATGCTCGCAACGCTTTCTTTCGTGAAGCGGCCGATTGGTCCTGATACCGAGAGTGCGGCGACAATCTGGTTTTGCACGATAACAGGCCCTGATACGGCGGCGACTTCCGGGTCTCTCTCTCCGAGAGAGACGATTGTCTTAAAGGCATCGACCGAAGCCAATTGGCGTTCGGAGGTTAGAATGCGCCCCGCAGCTCCGCGATCAAGCGGTAGTAAATCGCCTACTTTGATATGGTCGCGAATAGATTTGGGTGAGTCCACGCGATGAAGGACTAATCGCCAGTCGTTGCGTCGCACATAATAAGTTGCGCTTTCTCCCGTCCGTTCCATCAATTGTCGTAGCGCCGCATCGATCTGAGAATAACCACTGACGGAATTTCGTGCGATCGCACCCAAACGAATGAGTTCAGTACCGAGCCGATAGTTTCCTTCCCTATCGCGGATCAACATCCCGTAGGCTTCAAGCGACTCTGTCAGGCGAGATGCAGTGCTTTTGTACAAGCCGACGCGACGCGCAATTTCCGAAAGGCTGAGCTTCTGATCATTATTTTGAAATGCGCTCAACATACTAAGTGCCCGACTGACGGCCGCGACACCCGGTAATTCGGTCACGATCCCTTCGGTTTTCGCCTTTCTCGGCATGGCATTCTCCAGCAAAGCGCTACCTCTGCGACACGCCACCGTTCGGCGCGCGCAAAATTGTCGAGTTATGCGCAGGTTTTCCGTTTCATTAGGATTTGACACCGGTGCAAGGATCGTCTATCAGAACATTGTTCTGAAAGATAGAATTAAAAGATGGGGGCTGACGACCGTGGCGGGCAAAAATCACCTTGCTCATGTCTTCTCGCCCGTCGAAATTGGCTGTCTGGTGCTGCGCAATCGTATTTTCGTACCTGCCCACACGACGAATTTCGCGGATAACAATCTCCCTTCCGAGCGCCATCTTGAGTACCACCGCGCCAAGGCGGCGGGCGGCGCGGCGCTGATCATCTTCGAGACCATTCGCGTTCACCCGACCTCGATCGGGCGGAGCGGCGCCACCGCAGGTTACGACGACGCTTGCATCGAGCCATTTCGCAAAATCACAGATGCCGTCCATGCCGAGGGAGCAAAGATCTTCGGCCAGATCGTGCATATGGGACGTGAGGTTGACGGCACGTACGCGCGCTCCGCCACCTGGGGGCCATCGGAGGTTCCATGGTCTCCCGTCGCGACGATCCCTCACATGATGACGCGGGCCGATATCGCGCTGGTCGTGCGAAACCATGCGGAGGCGGCGCGCCGTCTCGTCGCCGCCGGATTCGATGGCGTTGAGGTCCATTTGGGACATGGACATCTCCTGCAACAGTTTCTGTCTCCATCGTCCAATCGCCGATCCGACCAGTATGGTGGGGCGCTAGAAAACCGCCTCAGATTTCCATTCGAGGTGCTGGAGGCGGTCAGAAAGGAAATCGGCCCGACCTTCCCGATGGGAATCCGGATCAGCGCGGAGGAGTTTTTACCGGACGGCCTGTCTCTGACCGATATGGGTCCGATTACACGGAAAATTATCGATCGGGTGAAGGTAGATTTTGTCAATGTCTCGCATTCCGCCTATCACGCGAGCTACTCGCTCTCGACACAGATGGCGGACATGCAATTCTCCGCCGCGACTTTTCGCCCGCTGCCGAAAACGATTGCGGCGCACCTGGAGGGCGCGGCGGCCCGGCCGCCAGTGTTCGCGGTCTGCAAGTTTGTCGATCTCACCGAAGCTGACGCTTTTCTATCGGAGGGCGACATCTCTATGGTCGGCATGGCGCGCGCGCACATCGCCGATCCGGAGATCGTCCGAAAGACGATGGAAGGTCGATTGCAAGATATCAAGCCGTGCATTCACTGCAATCAGGGCTGCGTCGGTATGCTCCAGGCTGGCCTGCCGATCACATGCCTGGTCAATCCCACCGCAGGACGCGAAGGCGCATGGCCCTTAACGCCGCGCAAAACGAGCACCGCTAGGCGCGTCCTGGTTGTGGGCGGCGGGCCCGCAGGTCTTGAAGCCGCGTCGGTTGCGGCGAGCCAGGGGCACGACGTCACGCTTTGGGAGGGTTCGCGGAAGTTGGGTGGCGAGCTCAATCTGCTTGAGGCGATGCCGCAGCGGAGGGACTTTCTTAAGCTGCTCCAGCATCAGCAATACCAGTGTCGCGCTCAGGGCGTGAACATCGTCCTCGAACGCAGCGGGACCGCGAAGTCAGTTCAAGACTTCAGTCCCGATATTCTGATACTCGCGACCGGGGCCTCGCAACAATCGGTGAAGTTTGCCGGTGGCGGTGAAAGCCTGACGCTCGGGGAGGCGCTTGCGCGAGGCCATCAACTCGGCAAGCGAATCGCAATTCTCGATACTCTCGGAAACTGGGCCGTCGCCTCTGTTGTCGAGCATTTTTGCAATCTTGCTCACGATGTCACGTTGTTTGTACCGGGCGGGCAAATCGCGTGGAATGTCCCGATCTATAGCAGCTTCGCCTGGCGTTCTCGTGTTCGCGAGAGGGGGCTCAAGGTCATCGCGATGAAGGACATCCACAGCGTGCAAAACGGCAAGGTCGCGTTAAAGGATGTCTGGTCCGGCGAACTTGAGGACGGTGGGTTCTTTGACGCGGTCATCGCTCCGGGGGCCGGTTCATCACGAACCGCGCTTTACGATCAAATCGAGGAGACTGCCGCGATATCGATGGACAACGTCGTCGTTGTCGGGGACGCGATCTCGCCGCGATCGGCCCTCGAAGCGGTCTTCGAGGGTCATCGCGCGGGTCGTGAGCTGGAGCGGGTGTAAAATGGCCGATTGTTTGCAGAGGCGCGTCGTTTGCCTAGTTGGTGCGACGGGGGGCATCGGATCGGCAACCGCGAGGCTGTTTGCTTCGGATGCCGGCACGTCACTGATCTGTATGGACCGATCGGAAGTCTCGCCTGACGTTCTGGCGCGCGAGATCGGCGCTACCGCGCACGCAATCGATGTGACGAACGAGACGAGTGTCAATAGCGCCTTCGATGCCGCGCGCAAAGTGGCGCCGCAGCTTGATGTTCTCGTCATCACCGCGGGAATTGTCGAGAACGAAAGCATTTCGTCGCTCACGCTTGATCGGTGGCACGCTATCCTTGGCGTCAACCTGACCGGCTCATTTCTCGTCGCCAAGGCCGCGTTGCCCTGGCTGGTCGATGGCGGGCGCATCATTTTCCTGGCGTCGCTCGCCGGCCGCACCGGGGGCGTGCTCACCGGACCGGCCTATGCAGCTTCGAAAGGCGGCGTTGAAAGTCTTGCGAAAGCTTTAGCGAGAGAATTGGCGCCGCGTCGCATAACGGTCAATTGCGTTGCGCCGGGCGCGGTCGAGACGGCGATGATTCTCACGCATACGCCGGAACGTCGCGCAGCGATGGTGGCCGGAACGCCGTTGCGGCGGATGGCCGCGCCCGATGAGATCGCGGCGACGATCGGGTTCCTCGCGGGCAAATCGGCGGGCTTCATCACCGGTGCGGTCGTTCCCGTGAATGGCGGCGTCAGAATGGACTGATCGATCAAGCCCCTTCCAACCGACAGATACGAAGGACGGAGACGACGTGCTTAGCAAAGTGATTTACACTGCATCGGCCATATCCACGGGGGGACGGACCGGGCGTTCGAGGACATCCGACGGGATGCTTGACGTCAAACTCGATAAGCCGACCTCCATGGGAGGGAAGGGCGCAGGCATCAATCCCGAACAGCTTTTCGCCTGCGGATATGCCGCGTGTTTCGGCGGGACGCTCGATTTTCTCTCCAAGCAGCGCGGCCTTTCTGCAAACACCATTGATGTCGCCGCCGAAGTGGATTTCGGACCGCGCGCGGCAGGCGGTTATGGAATCGGCGTTCGCCTGAAGATATCGCTGCCTGAGTTGAGCCGGGACGATGCTCTCTCCCTCATCGCGGAAGCACATCGCAACTGCCCGTACTCGAATGCGACGCGCGGAAATATCGATGTCGATGTGTCCCTGGTCGCGCACGGCTAGCGCCGCGCGAGCAGTGGACTGGAGCATCCCCTGAATCCAAATTTTGCGAATGACCAAAAATTGAAGCGGGAAGGAGACATACATGGTGAAACTCAACAGGCGTCAGTTTGTCGCCACGGGCGCGGCCGTGCTGGCGTCGCCCGGTATCTTGCGGGCGGAACAAGCTCCGATCAAATTCGGACTCGTTCATCCAGTCTCCGGGGCGCTCTCATTCTCAGGCTCGCAATGTCGCCTGGGTGGCGTGCTCGCGATCAAGCACATCAATGATGCGGGTGGTATCAAGGCGCTTGGTGGAGCGAAAATCGATGCGCTTCTCGGCGATGCACAGAGCAGACCCGAGGTCGGCGCCAGCGTTGTCGAGCAGATGGCGGAGCAGAAGGTCGTCGGCTTTACCGGATCTTATTCCAGCGCGATTAGCCTTGCGACCACCCAGGCGGCCGCGAAGTATGATATTCCATTCTGCCTCGATGGTCCGACCGCGCAGCTAATCACCGAGCGCGGACTGCGCAATACGTTTCGATTTTTCCCGACCAACGCAACGCTGGTTGACGACGCATTGCGATCGCTCGATGCGCTTAACAAATCGGCCGGATCGCCGGCGAAAACGGCAATCCTCGTCCACGAAGACGGCGAGTTCGGCACCAACACCGCCAAGCTGCTGAGCTCGAAGCTCCCTGGAATCAATATCGAAGTTCGAGAGTTGATCGCGCATGCGACGCCGACACGCGATTTCTCGAATATCGCGCTCAGGATCAAGGCCGCAGCGCCCGATATGGTGATCATCACCAATTATACGAACGAGTATGTTCTTCTCAATCGCACGCTCGTCCAGCAAAAGGTCAATCTCGTCGCCGTTTTCTCGGTCAGCGGAGCGGGCTTCAACCTCAAATTTGTGAAAGATCAGCCGACCATTGCTTCGGGAATTATCGACTTCAACAACTGGTATAATCCGAAGGACTCTCGCAGCGCCAAGTTCCGCGCGGAAATCGAGACAAAGGGGGAGCCTTTCACATGGGAAGCCTTGCATGGCTATTTCGCGGTGCGGCTGCTGGCCGACGCGATAGAGCGCGCGGGCAGTACGGACAAGAACAAGGTTATTGCCGCGCTGGAGACCAGCACATTCAGCGATCACTTCATGCCCTATGGACCGACGAAGTTTGTCGCAGGCCAGAATCAGGGCGCCCGAATGGTTGCGCTTCAGGCGCAGGATGGTGACATCAAGGTCATTGCGCCTGCGGAATTCGCCGAGGCCAAGGCGATCTTCCCTCGACATCCGCTCAAATAGAATATGTGGGAATTGCTTTTTCCAGCGGTTCTGAATGGCATTCTTCTGGGTGGGGTCTATGCGCTCGTGGCGCTGGGCCTCACCCTGATATATGGCGTTCTGCATATCGTGAATTTCGCGCATGGCACGTTGCTTATGATCGGAATGTTCATGGTATGGCTCCTTGCCGCCAAAATGGGGATCGACCCCTATCTCGCGCTCCCGGTCGTGACCCTCGCGATGGGCGCGCTTGGCTGGGCGCTCTACACAGGCCTGATCGGGCCTGTCTCTCGCGGCGAGGACAAAATGCTTCTCCTCGCGACGTTGGGCGTGTCGATCTTATTTGATAACGGAATGATGGTGGCGTTCTCGGGAGATACCCGCTCGATCGAAACGGCCCATTCGTTTTCGACCGTCGATATCGGTCCGGCGCTGGTTCCGGTCACCAAGCTGGTGTCGTTCGGTTTCGCGGTCGTGGTGGCCGGCGCTCTCTGGGCCTTCATTGCGCTGACCGAGACGGGGCGTGCAATTCGGGCGGTCGCCAAGGAAGCCGATGGCGCGCGTCTTATGGGCATTCGGCCCGCGCGAATGTATGCGGTTGCGTTCGCGGTCGGCACGGCCTGCACTGGCGCCGCGGCCTGTTTGCTGCTGCCGAGTTTCTATGTGAACCCGGGCGTTGGCAACGTATTCATCCTTATTGCGTTCACGATAGTGGTTCTCGGCGGCATGGGCAGCTTTGTCGGCGCGGCGTTCGGTGCGTTGCTGGTGGGCGTCATTGAGTCGCTGGGGGGCTTGTTCCTGGGGGAAAGCCTCGGGCCCATTCTCGTGCCTTTGACCTTCATTGCCGTGCTTCTCTTTCGTCCCAACGGCCTGTTTGGAAGATCTTGATGAAGATTGCAGGGATCGTTGCGCTTGTGGCGATTGCCCTCGCGCCGTTTTTGTCGACGTCGCAAGCGGTGGCGAACATGGCCTTGCTGGCGGCGCTCGCGGTTGCGGGAGGGCAGGCCTGGAATATCGCGGGCGGCTTCGGCGGTATGATGAGCTTCGGCCACGTCGCGTTCTTTGGCGTCGGAGCTTACACGACCGCCATTCTGCAAACGCGCTATGGCGTTAATCCGTGGCTGACGCTTCCGATCGCGGGCGCCATCGCCGCCGCCGTCGGGTTTATCATCAGCTGGTGTTGCTCCCGCGCCGGATTGCAGGGAAGCTATTTCGCGCTCGTGACTCTGGCCATCGCAGAGGCCTTTCGCATCCTTGCGAACAGCCTCGACTTTACTCGCGGCGGCCTCGGCATCTCGCTCGACCTGAATCTGGCCGCATCGAATTTTCAGTTCTCCGACAAGCGCGTGTTTTACGCGGTGGCCCTGATCGTCGCGCTGGCGGCCACGCTCGTCTGCTGGTGGATCACGCGGAGTCGCTTCGGCGCCCGGCTCATCGCGATACGGGAGAATCCGGATGCCGCCCGCGCGCTCGGCGTCGACGTCTCCTTGACGCGGGCCGGCGCACTGGCGCTCTCGGGCGCGGTCACCGCCCTGACCGGTGTCATCTATGCGCAGGTTTTTCTCTATATCGATCCGAACATCGCATTCGGCGTATGGCGCAGCGTCGACATGATGCTCGTGGCGCTTGTCGGTGGGAGTGGGACGATCGTCGGTCCGATCATTGGCGGGTTGGTGCTTCATCTCCTGTCGGAAGGGAGCCGCGAGTTGATCGACATTCCGGGCTTCGCGCCCGCGCTCTACGGCATTGTCCTGTTGTTGATCATCGGCCTCTTGCCGGGCGGCTTTGCAAGGTTGCGTCATGCTTAGCGCCACCGGAATAGCCAAGAGCTTCGGCGGCGTGCAGGCCATTAAAGCGGTCGATATCGAGATCCGGAGCGGCGCGATCACGGCATTGCTGGGCCCGAATGGCGCCGGCAAGACGACGATGTTCGCGATGCTTGCGGGGTTCATCCGTCCCGATCGGGGCCGCATCACCTTTGAGCGCCGGGATATCACCGGCTGGGCGCCCGAGCGTATTGCGCGCGTCGGCATGGTTCGGACATTCCAGGTCACGCAGCCGTTTTCCGGATTGTCGGTCGCTCACAATATCCGGGTCGGCGCTTTTCTGCGCGAAAATCGTCCTCGCGAGGCGGAGACGAGGGCGCGCGCCATCGGAGAACGCCTCGGGCTTGGCAAGGTTCTTGATCGCAGCGCCAGCTCACTTACCGTCGCCGGCCGCAAACGCCTCGAAATCGCCCGCGCCATGGCGACACAGCCGCGACTGTTGTTGCTGGACGAAGTCATGGCGGGCCTCAATCCCACGGAAATCAATGAGATTGTCGAACTCATCAAGCAGATACGTGACAGCGGGGTGACGATCCTCTTGACGGAACACATCATGCACGCTGTCGCGCAGCTCGCGGATGTAGCGCATGTTCTTGCAGGAGGCACACTCATTTCGTCAGGAACGCCGCGCCAGATCGCCGAGGATCCCAAAGTGATTGAAGCGTATCTCGGTCATGGCGCCGCACAACGGTTGGCTAATGCTTAAAATAGACGACATACATGCCGGATACGGCGAATTCGAGGTTCTGAGAGGCGTAAGTCTTGAAGTCGGCGCCGGCGAAGTCGTTGCGTTGCTGGGGTCCAACGGGGTTGGAAAAACGACTCTGAATCGTGTCTTATCCGGTTTGCTGAAGCCGTCCGCCGGCACGGTTCATTTTGACGGCCGCGAGATCACGGGGATCGATCATGCCGAGATTGTAAGTCGTGGTTTGATCCACGTCCCGGAGGGACGCAAGATTTTCCCAAATCTCTCGGTTTGGGACAATCTGCTCCTTGGCGCTTACCTGCGGGGTAGGACACGAAAATTCGGCTCGCTTGAGCGGGTGATGACGGTGTTTCCGCGCCTTCGCGAACGCAGAAAGCAATTGGGGGGATCGCTCAGCGGGGGCGAGCAGCAAATGCTTGCGATCGGCCGCGCGTTGATGTCCGAACCTCGATTGTTGATTCTCGACGAACCGTCCTTGGGGTTGTCGCCACTTCTGACCGAGGAATTGTTCGGTCTTATTCAGCAATTGCGTGGCGACGGCCTATCCATCCTGCTGGTCGAACAGAATGTTCTTCAGAGCCTGATGGTTGCCTCGCGTGCATACGTTATGGAGCTTGGCCGGATAGTCATTTCGGGAGCTTCGAGCGACTTGCTCGAAGCTCCTCGGTTGAAGACGGCGTATCTCGGATTTTAGGACCAGGTGTTGTCTACACGGCGGGCTTGAAACATTCGGCAAGCTCTCTCGAATTCGACGTGGTCAATCCGTCGAAAGCGAGCATCTCTTTCAGTAGGTTCCGGAGATGATCGATGCGATGCGGCACGCCGGAAATCCACGGATGGATCACCAATGGCAGGATCACGGGCGCTTGATTCTTGCGTCCCAGGATCCATCTGGTGCCCTTCTTCACCGCGTCATAGTAGAGCTGTGTGGGCTGTTTCATTGTTACGATGCCGTGGAGATCGCTGGAAAAGTGATTCATCGGCATTGCGATCAGCCTGTTGACGCCTCGCGTCGTCAGCGCATAGGGACGATCATCGTTGTTGAAATCTCCGCAGTAAACGAATCCCTCATCAGCGAGAAAATCAAGAGTAGACGATGATTGAGCGCAGGAGGGGGATCGCCAGCCGATAACGGGGCGCGACAAGGCATCCGTCAATGCGTCGCGGCATTCGCGAATAATGCGTCGTTCGCCGTCCTCGGTCATGGCCGAGGTGTGCAGCAAGGCCGCGTGTTGGCCACCGGCCACGATTTCGTGCCGCGCCTCGCGCAAGATATCCTCCCCTTTGAGCAATGGCAGCGCATCGCGCTCGACGACAAAGGTCGTCGGAATATTGAGATCGTCAATCAGTTCGCAAATACGCCAGAACCCGCTGCGAAGACCGACCTCCCGTTGCGTAGCATTGCCAACATCGGGATAAGGACGATCGATCATTCCGGGAAATGGGAATGCTGGTTTAGCATCGATATGGAAGCGTTGCAGAACAACGATCAAGTTCAGCGCGACGCGCCCGCTGGCAGGCAACTGAAAATTGGTCTGCTCGCGGATCGTACGAAAAGGGAAACGGTCGTGGTCAAGTCCGCGGGGATGGTTCATCGCTGCCTCAGGCATGATCGGCTCCCGAATGGGCTTGTTTGAGAACGTTCGTGGCATAGTAGTCGGCGATCTCAGCGGCGCTCGTGACCCACACGTCGCGATGGCTACGGACATGCGCGAGAATCCCTTCCAGAACCCAAATGTACTGAGGCATGCCGATCACATACGGGTGCAGCGGGAGACCAACCACCGTGCCGCTGCGCTCGCCTTCGCGGTAGAGCCGATCGAAGTGGTCTTTGAATCGCTGGAGATAAAGTTCTCCGGCCATACCTTGGGCCACCAGCGCATGGAAATCGTTGAGCTCGACCTGATAGGGAACACTGACCATGCCATTGTATCCGTCCTTCAAGGGAAGCGGTACATCTTCGTGAAACAGATCGAGCGTGTAACGCAGCCCAAGTCTGGCCAGCGTTGCGAAGGTGCTTTCGTTGTAGGTGAGCGCCGGGGACAAGAAGCCGCGAACCTTCTTGCCGCAAAACCTTTCGATCTCCTCGCAGGACTGCCGCAGCACCTCAAATTCCTGATCGGGAGAAAGGCCATAAAGATATTGCGTATTGTAGATTCCATGGGAGAACAGCTCCCAATTTCGATCCCTAAAGGCTCCGACCACCTCGGGAAGATGGCCGCACATCGCTGAATTGAGCGAGACGGAACCAACGATGTCGTATTGGTCGAACAGATCCAGGCATCGCCAGACGCCGACGCGGTTGCCATAGTCGCGCCAGGAGGTGTTCAGGATATCCGGCAGCGGGCGCGGCCAGGCCGGCCGCACCGGATTGGCCGGCGGGTGCAATTCGTAAAATTCGATGTTCGGCGCAACCCAGAACGCCACACGGGCGTTGTTCGGCCAGTTGATGACAGGAAGCGTGCGCCGCGCGGGTCGAGGATAGGGTGGCCAAATTTCTTGAGCCCAGTTCATTGCCTGCTCTCTTGGTTGTCTGCACGTTGGGTTTGGTTGGCGAGGTCGGCTTCCAGATTGATCGCCAGTCGCGCCGTTGCGATGTCGCTCGCCGGCTTGCCGGTGATCATGACCGAGGTGGGCAGGCCATTCGGCGCCCTGCCAACGGGTAGGACGGCCATCGGTCCGCCAAATACTGTCCAAGGAAGAATGAACCCGGCGTCGCCGGTCGATTGAAGTCCCTTCGGTGCAGGGGATCGTGCCGGAGGAAGCAGAAGAATGTCGACTCCGGCGCATGCTTCCGCGAGGCGCGCTTTTGCATGCGACAAGCGATCGCGCGCGGCCCAATATGCGGCTCCGGAAATTCTCAGTCCCTTCTCAAGCGCGGTGCACCAGTTTGCGCCCAGAAGTTCGGGATTGTCGAGCAGCTTGCCATGCACGGAGGCTGCCTCGCAAAACATCATCGTTCGATGATGTTCCCGCATCGCCTGAAAATCGACGTTCGATGCGACGTCAACGACGCGCGCTCCCTTGTGTTCGATCAGGCGGCGCGTTTGATCGAGAGCGTCAGCGACCGACGAATCGCAATCGAGGTAAAACGCATCCGATAAAACGCCGACACGGCTTGAATTCCATCCTGGCGTCGGGGTGGTGCCATCCATCTGGATGCCGACGCTGCAAGCGAAGGCGTCCGCAGCCAGGCACATGCGCCTGGCGAAAAAGCCAACCGTATCGAATGATCGTGCGAGCGGCGTGACTCCGAAACCTGGTGTCATGCCGGTGGTTGGCTTGAACGCCGCGACCCCGCAATAGGCGGCGGGGCGACATACCGAGCCGACCGTCTGCGTGCCAAGCGCGATATCAGCCATGCCCGCCGCGACCGCAGCCGCCGAGCCGCTGCTCGATCCCCCCGGCGTGTGCTCGGGGTTGGCAGGATTCGTCGTATCGGTGGGGTCGGTATAGGCGAACTCGGTAGTCTTGGTTTTTCCGAGAATGATGGCCCCGGCGGAGCGCAAGCGTCCGACCACTGTTGCATCGGCGCCGGCGGCCGCGGCGGCATCGCGTGCCTTGCTGCCAGACTTCGTTGGCATTCCCGCGACGTCGATGACGTCCTTTACGCCCACCACTAGGCCGCGCAGATGAGGATAGGTGCGATCGCCGCCGAGCCTCTTGCCAGTCTCAAGTTTCTTGCTGGTTTCGCGCGCGCCGGCCTCATCAATCAGCTCCCATGCTCTCACACGGGGCTCCATTTCGTGGATTCGACCTGTCGCTCGGTCTAGGGCGCTCGGACCAGCGCTCTGTCCACTTAATGCCATCGCAGATTTTTCCTCCCGATCGAGCTGCACCTTGACATATGAAAAATGTTCTGTCTTTTAGTACAGCGTTCGATAAGTAAGAACAAGTCATTTATTGGAGGGAACGATGGAGAGGCGAGATTTCCTTAAAGGGGCAGCCGGGGCGGCCCTCGTCGTGGCAATGCCTGAACTCGTGCGGGCTCAGGCCAAAAAGATCCCCTTCGTGCACATCACGCCGTTTTCGGGAGCATTGGCCGATCTAGGGCCTGATACCGAGATCGGCTGCAAGGTGGCCATTGAGTTGCTCCGTAAAGAACGGAAGCTAGATTTCGACTACCTTCGCGTGGATTCCGAGAGCAATCCGTCCACCGCCGTCCGCAAGATGCAGGAGGCGGCGTCGAGTTCGGGCGCCAGGCTGTTCGTCGGCGCCAACCTGTCGTCGGAGGCGCTCGCACTCGGCAAGGAAGCCCGCAATCTCGGGGCGATCTATGTGACCTCCGCCGGCGCCGATGAAATCACCGGCAAGGACTGCACCAGAGCGATGTTCCGCTGGGCCGTGCCGACCCGCGGCGCGGTCGAGGGCACCATCAAGCCGCTGATGTCGCTGCTTCCGAACGCCAAGCGCTGGTACGCCATCACGCCGAAATACGTCTTCGGTGACGCGCTGCTTTCCAACACCGAAAGGGTGCTCAAGCAGGGCGGCGCCGAACTGGTCGGCAACAGCTATCACTCGCTGACCGAAAAGGAATTCTCCGGCTATCTGGTGAACGCGGCGGCCGCCAATCCCGATGTGCTGGTTCTGCACAACTTCGCCGCCCAGGGCGCGGCATGTCTGCGCCAGGCGGTGAGCTTCGGCCTCAAGACCAAGATGAAGATCGTCATGGTCTGGTCGGCTGGCCTCGATCAGTTGCTCAGCCTCGGCCCGGACATTCTCGACGGCGTGTATGTCGGGGCGCAGTACTGGCACACCACCGATATTCCCGCGAACAAGGCCTTCGTGGCGGCATGCGCGCCGTTCAGCAAGCTGCCGCCGAACAATAATACGGCGGCCGGCTATGCGATGACGATGGCGATCGCCGCCGGCATGACCTCGAACGAGGTCGATACCGCGAAGATCATCGAGAATATGCAAGGCAAATCGTTGGAGGGCGTCACCGGGCCGGAAACGATCCGCGACTTCGATCACGAGATCACGAAATCGTATTTCCTTCTCAAGTGTAAGCCGAAAGCGAGCATGACGAATCCATATGATCTGGCGGATATTCTGAAGACCTCGTCAATCTATCCGACGCAGGCCGAAAGCCTGTGCAAGTTCAGCTAGGTCTGGCCCGGATTCGGATGGATCGATGATTTACGCCTTTCAGATCGTCAACGGCCTCGGGCTCGGAATGCTTTACTGCATTCTGGCCCTGGGTCTGAGCGTCATATTCGGGCTTCTTCGATTCATCAATTTCGCCCACGGCGAGATGTTCGCGCTATCGGCCTATCTGGTCTTCGTCGTGCAATATTTCGGGGGGAGTTTCTGGCTTGCCTTGATTGTCGTTCCACTGGCGGTGATGGTGCTTGGCTGGCTTCTTGAGCGCTCGCTGATCCAATTCACCTACAATCGTTCGCATACGGTGCAGATCCTCGTCACGTTCGGGATTGCGCTGGTCATTCGCGAATCCCTGACCTGGATATTCGGGCCGCAACCCCACAATGTGACGGCTCCAGAATCCCTGAGCGGCTTCATCAGTATCGTCAACTTCACGTTTCCCGAATATCGCGCCTTCGTCATCGGGCTCGGAATCCTGACGACCGCGTGTTTCTGGTACGTCCTTGAGCGAACGCGGATCGGCGCGATCATTCGTGCGGCGAGCGAACGCTCGGAAATGGTGATGCTGCTCGGATATGACGCGCGCAAGATTTTCAGCGGCGCATTTTGTGTCGGCATCGCTCTGGCTGGATTTGCGGGCGTCATGTTCGCGCCGCTGCGCGGCGTAGATCCGAATATCGGCGCCGAAGCCTTGGGCATCGCCTTCATCGCCGTGACGATCGGGGGGTTGGGCAGTTACAGCGGTGTCGTCGTCGCGTCCCTCATCCTGGGCGTCGCTCAAAGCCTGATGTCCACCATCTGGCCCGAAGGCGCGAGTCTCATTCTCTATATCGCAATGGCCGCCGTGATCCTGATTCGTCCAAACGGCCTGTTCGGAAAGACGGTGTGATGAGTGGATCCGCGCTCCTCAAAGCCTTCGTCGCGGCGTTTTTGCTCGCGGTGTTGCCGTTCGCGCTGGGGTCGAGCACCCTGGCCACCGAGGCTGTGACCCTGGCGCTGCCGGTTCTGGGCAGCACCCTGATTTTCGGTTATTCCGGCCTGCTCTCCTTCGGGCAGGCGCTTTTCTTCGGCACGGCGTCCTATGTGGCGGCAATGCTGATGCGGGACGCGGGCGTCTCGATCGTTCCCGCCGTGTTAGTCGCGACCGCCTCGGCGCTGGTGATCGGCATCGCGACCGGGATCGTCAGTATCCGCCTGAGCGGCATCTACTTCGTGATGCTGACGATGGCGTTCGGCAATCTGGGATTCTTTCTTGCCTATTCCGCGTCCGAACTTACCGGCGGCGAAAACGGGCTGCTCGACGTACCGCGCCGGGCGGGTCTCCTGCAATATCTGGGAGTCAGGCTGGATAGCGGCATCGTCTATTACGCTTTCTGCGCGGCATTCGCCTTTCTTGGCTACCTGATGATGCTGTCGATACAAAATTCGGCGTTCGGCAGCGTATTGCGCGCGGTCCGGCAGAACGAACGGCGCGCCATCGTGCTCGGCTACAATGCGCGCGCCTACAAGATTGCGGCCTTCGCCATCGCGGCGGCGTTCGCGGGCCTCGGTGGCGCGCTCAACAGCGGCCTGATGCACTTCGTATCATTGTCCGGCATTTCCCTGGGGATGAGCGAGCGGATCGTGATCGTGACATTGCTCGGGGGCGGGCAGTCATTCCTTTCGGCGCTGTTCGCCGCAAGCCTTTTCACGGGCTTGTCGGATTTTCTCGCCGATCTGTGGCCGCGCTGGATGCTGATCCTCGGGCTCGTCATCATCGCCATCGCGTTCACCCTGGATCGCCCGACGATATGGTCGATGGCGGGATTGCGCCGCGGGCTGGCGTTCGTAACCGGCCGTGGATCTGCGGCGGGAGTGCGGCGATGAGCACGCTGCGAACCGACAAGCTGAGCGTTCGCTTCGGGCGCTTCCAGGCGGTCCAGAACGTCAGCCTGTCCTGCCAAGGACCCGGCGTGCATTCCATCATCGGCCCGAACGGCGCTGGCAAGACCACCTTGTTCAATGCCTTGAGCGGTGTGCTCACGCCATCGTCGGGGCGTATCATTGTCGACGAGCGTGACGTGACGAAGCTCGATGCGTCGACGCGACTGTCGAGCGGGATCGCCCGTTCCTTTCAGATTACCTCGCTGTTCGAGGAAGAAACGGTGCTGGAGAATATCCGGCTGGCCGTGCAGGCGAAGCTCGGCCGCCGGCGTCAGTTCCTCCGGCGTGCCGATCATGATTCACAGATCATGGAACGGGCCCGCCACTTTGTGTCGATGTTCGGCCTGGAGCGGGTCGCTGACACGCCGGTCGGCCAACTCTCCCATGGGCTCAAGCGTATTATCGATATTGCGCTGTGCGTGGCGGGAGAGGCGCGCACCATCCTGCTCGATGAGCCTACGTCCGGCATCGGTGTCGATGATGTGCCTCGGGTGCGAAAGATCATCGAGGGTCTGGGAGAAAACCATCTCGTCATTCTGATCGAACACAATATGAGCGTCGTGCTCGGCATTTCTCGCACGATATCCGTTCTGGTGCGCGGCTCGCTGCTAGCGACGGGCACCCCGCGCGATATCCAGAACAACCGGGACGTGCAGCAGGCCTATCTGGGGAGCGGACATGCTTCAGCTTGATAGCGTCCGCGCGGGATATGGTCGGGACGACGAGATTTTGCATAACGTCTCGCTCGACGTGCCGAAGCATACCACCGTCACCATCCTCGGGCGGAACGGGGCCGGCAAGACGACGACGCTGCGCACCATTCTCGGCCTTTGCCACCGCCTGGGCGGCAGCGTCAGGTTCAACGACGAGTCGCTGGATGATCTTTCACCCGACAGGCGGTCCCGGCGCGGTCTCGCGCTGGTGCCGGATGATCGGGGCATCTTTGGCAGCCTGAGCGTGCGGGAAAATCTTCAGATCGCCGAACGCAAGGGCGCGCGTTGGGCGATCGCCGATATCTACAGCATGTTTCCGCGCTTGAAGGAGCGCGAGCGCAACGCCGGAAACGCCTTGTCCGGCGGCGAGCAACAAATGCTGTCGATTGGCCGAGCGCTGCTGACCGATCCCCAGCTCATCCTGCTTGACGAGCCGACCGAGGGGCTTGCGCCGATTATTGTCGAGCAGATCGTCGAGGTTCTGAAGGACGTGCGGAAGGCCGGCGTCTCGCTATTGCTTGTCGAGCAGAACCTGAACGTCTGTCTTGCCGTCGGAGATCGTCATTACATCATGGAGGACGGCAAGGTTGTCTATTGCGCGGCGACGGCCGAGTTTCAGGATCGCACCGATCTGCACAAACAATATCTTGGCATCTAGCGCGACGTGACGCGCATAAGGCAAGCGAGGAACGAAGATGGTCGCGAGGTTGAGAAGGAAGGCAACGGTCAACTGGGTTGGTTCGGTGCGGGAGGGTGTAGGCAAGTTGGCACTTGCATCCCAGGCCGCCCCTGTGATGCCAATTTCGCTCGATGCGCGGAAAGCGGAAGCTGCGCCCAGCACGTCGCCCGAGGAAATGCTGGCGGCTTCCCATGCGGCCTGCTTCGCAATGTCAGTCCGATCGGTGCTCGACGGCGCGGCCACCAAGATTTCCGCGGCGGCAAATGCCGTCGTCGATGTTGAAGCCACCTGCGTGCTGGCAATCGACGGGACCAACTGGAAAATCGAGGAGAGCGTTCTTTCCGTGAGGATCAGCGGTCTCACGCAAGCGCAGGTGTCGGACGTGATCGAGACCGCCGATCAACGCTGCCCCATCTCGTCTGCACTGCGTGGCAGTGTGCGTATCACCAAGATCATTGCCGGAGCAGCCCAATGACCCGCAACGTCTTGCTGGTGGGATCGTCCGGTGGCATCGGGCGAGCATGTGCGCATTGGTTCGAGTCGCGCGGAGACAGGCTGCTCCAGCTTGATCGCACGATGGGGCACGATGCGTCGAACCCCGATGACTACAAGAAGGTATTGTCGGGCGTCGAGCGCGTGGATGTGGTTGTCAATGCCGCCGGCTCGGTGGGCGTTGGCGGTATTGAAGACTGTACGGTCGCGGAGTGGCGCCGCGTTCTCGACGACAATCTGACGTCGACATTCGTGGCCTGTCAGGCGACTCTTCCGCTGCTTAGCCGCGACAGCTCAATCGTTCTGTTTAGCTCCATTAACGGACGGCACGGCGGCAACCGGTTGTCGGGGCCGGCCTACGCGGCCGCCAAGGCCGCAATCATCGGCCTGACCAAGCATCTGGCCAAGGATCTCGCGGACAGAGGGGTCCGGGTCAACGCGATCGCGCCGGGGCCGGTCGCGACGCCGATGCTTGCGCGGCTGTCGAGCGAGGAAATCGAAAAGCTGCGCCTGACCATGCCGCTCGGCAACATCATTGAAGCGAGCGAGATCGCCGGCACCGTCGGCTGGCTCTGTTCGCCGGATGCGAAATCCATCACGGGTATCGTCGTTGATATCAACGGCGGCATGTGGATGGCGTAGAGATCGAGGCGTACCGATGACCCATCAGATGCCAAACCGCTACGAACATGTCTTCCGGCCGTTCAAGATCGGACCCGTCGGGGTCAAGAACCGGATATTTATCCCCGCCCATACGACCAATTTCGCCGAGCAGTTCCTTCCGACGGACGTTCATGTGAACTATCACCGCGAGCGGGCCAAGGGCGGCGCGGGGCTCATAATTATCGAATGCCTGCGCGTTCATCGCACCAGTCTCGGCCGCTCGGGCGGATTGAGCGGCAATGATCGCGCGGCCATTCCCGGACTGCGCAAGATCACCGACGTCATTCATGCCGAGAACATTCCGACCTTCGTTCAAATCACCCATGCCGGCCGTCACGGCGAGAACTTCATCGAGCGGCTTCCGGCGTGGGGACCATCGTCGATTCCCTGGGCGTCGTCCGGTGAAATCCCCCACGCGATGACCCGTGGCGAGATCAGAGAGGTTATCGACTGCTATCGCGAGGCGGTGGAAGTGGCGCTCGCATCCGGCTTCGACGGAATGGAGATCCATTTCGGTCATGGCCATCTGCTGCACCAGTTTCTCTCGCCGCTGTCGAACCAGCGGACGGATGAGTACGGTGGAAGCGACGAAAACCGCATGCGCTTTCCGATGGAGGTGCTGCGCGCCGTCATCGATCAATTGCGGGGGCGCGCGCCGCTCGGCGTCAGGTTGAGCGTGGACGAATTGATGGCTGGCGGTGTTGATGCCGACGCCAGCCGGCACATCGCTCATCTGGCCGCGAAGGAAGCCGGCGTTTCCTTCATCAACGCCTCGATCGCCTCCTACACATGGCCGAGCATCGGCTATCACGTCGCCGATATGAGCTATCCGCCGCATCCCTATCTCGATCTGACCGTTCGGCTGCGGGACGCGATCGGGGCGCTGCCGCTGCTCACGGCCAACCGCTATACGAATCTGGGCGACGCCGAGGAGGCATTGGCGACGGGCGCGATCGATATGGTCGGCATGATGCGCGCGCACATCGCTGATCCCGAGATCATCAAGAAGACGCTCGAAGGACACGAGGATCGGATCCGCCCCTGCGTGTCGTCGAATTTCTGCATCGAACAACTGGCGGTTCATCGTCCCATTACCTGCATGATGAATCCGCGCGTCGGTAAGGAGCGGGAGTGGCCCGCGCGACCACCGAAGGCGGCGACCGCCAAAACCGTTCTTGTCGTCGGTGGCGGACCCGCGGGCATGGAGTTTGCCCGCATCGCCGCGCAGCGCGGCCACCGCGCAGTGCTTTGGGAAAAACACAAATCCCTCGGCGGCTTGTTGCCCCTCGCGTCGACCGGTGTCGGTCGAGGCGATCTCGGCAAGATGAAGCAATTCCTTGAGCGCGAGCTTCTTGAATCGGGGGCGCGCGTCGAATGCGGCCGGGAAGCGACCGTCGACGCCATTCAGACGTTCGGCGCCGATCTCGTCGTAGTCGCCGCTGGCGCAGACCGCGCGCCGGTCCCCGTGCCGGAGCTGGTGAACGCCATGACCGCGACCGAGGCCTTGGCAGCCGATCGTAATTCCTGGCGCGGGCAATCCGTTCTGATCGTAGATCAGTCGGGAAGCTGGGGGACGCTGTCGGTCGCCGAAACGCTCGCCGCCAGCGGCGCTTCGGTCAGCCTCATCTCGCGATCGGAGGTGACGCTGTGGGACATCAATCTCTACAGCCGCATGATCGCGATGGAGCGGCTTCGTGATCGGAACGTCTACATTCTGCCCAGAGTGACCCCGCTGCGCGTCGAGGATGGCGTCGTCACGGTGCGTGAGGTCTCGGTCGGGCGCGAGAGCGTCCTTGGGTCGTTCAGCACCATCATCGTGTCGGATCGCGGGGTCTCACGATTGGATCTGATGAACCGTCTGGAGGAAGCAGGCGTTCCGGCGCGAAGTATCGGCGACGCCGATGCGCCACATGCCCTGTTGCAGGCTATGCACTCGGCCAATGCAATGGCGCGGACAATCTGAAAGTGATGGTCATGACGAATGATGAGTTATCGGCCGCGAGAAAATGGTGGCGAACCTCGATAATCGACATCGAACCCGGCAGCATCCGCGTTCGCGGTTATCCGATCCAGGATCTGATCGGGCGGATCGGCTTTGCGCCGATGATCTGGTTGATGCTGCGTGGTGAACTCCCGGCTCCCGGTCGGTCCGCGTTGCTGGAAGCCGCGCTCGTCGCCGCCGTCGATCACGGACCGCAAGCGCCGTCGATCGCGATCGCGCGCATGTCGGTGACCTGCGGCCTTGGCATCAACGGGGCAATGGCGTCGGGGGTCAATGCCCTCGGCGACATTCACGGCGGCGCGGGTCAGCAGGCCATGCAGCTTTACCACGCGGTGCGCGAGGCGATGGCGGGCGGTCTTTCGATCGAGCACGCCGTCGAGAAGGAGATTTTCGCCCGCCTCGACCGCAAGGAACATATCCCCGGCTTTGGTCATCGTTTCCATCGCGTCGATCCGCGGGCGACCCGCCTGCTGGGCCTCGTGGACGAGGCCGCTTCCGCCGGAGAGATCGGTGGCGTTTTTGGCGAAATCGGCCGCGCCTGCGAGCAGGCGATCGAACGGCGAGCGCGGAAGCCGGTGCCGATGAACATCGATGGCGCGACTGCGGTCATCTACAGCGAGCTTGGCTTCAATCCCGAACACGGTCGCGGCCTTTTCATTCTGTCGCGATCAGTGGGCATCCTGGCTCACGCCTACGAACAGCATGTGCAGGGCGGGCGGATCAAGGGACCGATGCCGCCGGCCATTGGCTATCAATATGACGGATTGCCTCCGCGAGTGATGCCGCCGATTTGTAACGAGAAGCCTGCGGAGTAATATTTGTGACGAAAGAACATCGCTTGCCGCTCGCTGGAATCAAGGTCCTTGACTTCGGCCATACCGTAATGGGGCCGTCCTGCACGATGATCCTAGCCGACCTGGGTGCTGAAGTCCTTAAGGTCGAGCCTGCGCCCAACGGTGATCCGACGCGCTATCTTCGTGGATTTGGTACGGGGTATTTCGGCTATTTTAATCGCAACAAGCGATCGATCGCCATCAATCTCAAGACGGAGGCCGGGCAACGTGTCGCGCAGGACCTGATCAGGCAATATGACGTCGTGGTCGAGAACTTCGCCCCGGGGACGATGGCGAGGCTTGGGGTCGACGCAGCAACCGCCATGAAATTGAATCCCCGATTGGTGTATGCGAGCCTGAAGGGATTCCTTGACGGTCCTTACAAGGACAGACTCGCTCTCGATGAAGTCGTCCAGATGATGTCCGGTCTTGCTTACATGACCGGTCCAAGCGGCCGTCCGCTCCGAGCCGGGACGTCCGTCATCGACATCACCGGCGGAATGTTCGCGGTCATTGCGATTCTTGCCGCTTTGCGGGAGCGCGACGTGACGGGTCAGGGAAGGGTCGTCGAATCTGCGCTATTCGAGACTGCGGTGTTCCTGATGGGGCAGCATCTTTGCTATGCGGCGCAATCGAAAGAGCCGATACCGCCGATGCCGGAGCGGGTTTCAGCGTGGGCCATTTATGAAACGTTTTCGCTAAAGGACGGCCGCCAGATATTTATCGGCATCACGACAGACAACCACTGGCGCCGATTCTGCTCGATTGTCGGTTGGGATGACCTGCTGAAGGATCCGAATTTCGCGACGAACAACGATCGCATCACGGCTCGCGGCAAGCTGATCCCGATGTTTGCGGACCTGATGAGCAAATTAAGCCTTGAGGAAGCCCAAAGGATCGCTGAAGAGGCGCGAATTCCATTTGCCCCGATTGCGAAAGCCGAAGATCTGTTCGTCGACCCGCATCTCCAGGCGACCGGTGGACTGATGCCGACGAAGCTGCCGAATGGAACCGCAACGGCTCTGCCACGGCTCCCGATTCACTATACCGGCGCTGACCTATCCATCCGAAGCGATCCTCCGCGCGCAGGCGCTGATACGCGCCCGATCCTGAGAGAGCTTGGCATGCGGGAGGCCGAGATCGATGCGCTGGTGGCGAGCGGAACGGTGATCGCTGATACGCCCGAGATGGTCTGAGATAGTGGCCGTGATCGCAGGCCATGCGAAGGACTGCACGCATGGATGATCGTTCGATGACAATTTCCGATTTCGTCCTTCAGGATGCGTCGGGCTGTCGATTTGTCTCGGTGCCCGCATTTCTAGCAAAACTTGCGATCGATCCTGAAACGTTTCCGCGGTCTATCCGCATTATTATCGAATCTGCCTTGCGAACCTGGGCGACAGATCCTGCCCAACGGTCTCTGCCCTTCGACATTGTGAAGAGTGCAACGGGACGAGACACGCTGGCATTTCCCATCGGGCGGGTTCTTTTGCAGGACGCCGCCGGCATTCCTTTGCTTGTTGACCTCGCGGCGATGCGCGATGCCGTGGTCGAAGCAGGAAAGGCGCCGGACCGAATTCGTCCGCGCATTCCCGTCGCCATGGTGATCGATCATTCGATCCAGAGCCATCACTATGGCACGCCCGACGCCTATCATCAGAATCTGGAGGAGGAATTCGCCAGTAACAGCGAGCGATACGCGTTCGTCAAATGGGCCCAGCAGGCATTTCCCGGCCTGACCGTTGTGCCCCCCGGAAACGGTATTGTTCATCAAGTGCATATGGAATCCCTGGCGGAGATTGTCAGTGCGCGTGATGGCTGGATATTTTGCGATACGGTGATCGGAACCGACAGCCACACCACCATGATCAACGGTTTGGGCGTACTCGGTTGGGGCGTCGGAGGCATCGAGGCAGAGGCCGCGCTTCTTGGAGAGTTCGTCGACATGGCTCGCCCCGAAGTAGTTGGAGTCGAGATTACTGGTCGACCTGCTGAAAAAGTGCTTGCGGCGGATATCGCGCTGACTTTAACCAAATTTCTGCGTTCGGAAAACGTTGTCGGCTGCTTTCTGGAGTTTTTTGGCGATGGCCTTGATCATTTGTCGGTCGAGGATCGATGCACGATCGCAAATATGGCGCCTGAATATGGAGCCACGCTTGCGTTATTCCCGACCGACGATGATGTCATGCAATGGCTCGGCCAGCACGGACGGGCGGAGATGCAAGTCGCGGCTATCCGCGCGCATCTGGAGCGGCAAGGCTTGTTTGGGCGGCAAGCTGAAAGAATCTTCTTCGACCGCAAGATAGTCTTCAACCTATCAGATGTGGTCCCGTGCGTCGCCGGGCCGACACAGCCCGACCAAACCGTTCCGCTCGTCGGATTGAAGGGGGCGGTTCCCGCAAGGAACACGAAACTCGATGGTCGCGTCGTCCTCGCCGCGATTACGTCCTGCACGAATACGGCCAACCCAGCTTCAGTAATCACGGCCGGACTATTGGCGAGAAGTGCCTGCGCGGCTGGGTTGAGCGTCGACAAGTCCATCAAAACAGTGTTCGCGCCAGGTTCGCGCGCGGTCTTCAACTATCTCTCCGAGCTGGATTTGTTGAAACCTCTTGAACAGCTGGGGTTTGCGATCTCGGCCTACGGATGCGCGGTCTGTGTCGGGAACTCCGGTCGTCTCGCCGCCGGCGTCGAAGAAGAAATCCATGCAACCCATAGTCAAGCCGTCGCCGTTCTATCGGGCAATCGGAATTTCGAAGCGCGAATACACCCCGCTATCCGCTCAGCCTACCTGATGAACCCGGTGTTAGTCGTGGCGTTTGCGCTGGCGGGGCGCATTAGTATCGATTTCCTCAACGAACCAATTGGCCAGACCCGCGAAGGCGAGGCCGTTTTTCTGGCGGACCTGTGGCCACCCGCAAGCGATATCGATAGGGCGGTGCGGGCGGTTAAGTCGCGGCCGACCGAGGTGATTCATCCGAAACAGTGGAGCGAACTTCCTGTCGAGGGCGGCCAGACCTTTGCATGGAATGCAACCTCGACTTACTTTGTCCGCCCGCCATTCTTCGAGCCGTCGCTTTCGAGAAATGGACTGGATATTCGGGGCGCGCGACCGTTGCTGGTTCTCGGCGACGGCGTCACGACTGATCATATCAGTCCTGTCGGAAGGATCGATCCAGGCTCGGCGGCTGCGCACTATCTCAACGACTTTGGTGTAATGAACCATGATTTGAATACATATGCTGCACGACGCGGCAATCATCACGTCATGGTTCGAGGCACCTTCTCCAACGCGCGACTGAGAAATCTCCTCGTCTCCACTACAGAAGGTGCGTGGACCCGGCACCTGCCGTCCGGTCGAATCGATCGTATCCATGAGGTAGCCGAATGCTACAAAGTCGAAGGCAGACCGACCATTGTCGTCGCCGGTGCTCGCTATGGTAGCGGAAGCGCTCGGGACTGGGCAGCTAAAGGGACCGCGCTGTTGGGCGTACGCGCGGTCGTCGCCAAAAGCTTCGAACGGATTCATCGGAGCAATTTGGTCCGTCTTGGCGTGCTGCCGATTCAGATTCCTCAGATGCACGATGAAGCTGAAATTCTTCGTCTTCTTTGCGAAAGTTCCGACGTTGAGATCGATATAGAGATGGGCCGAAGCGTCGTACGTCCCGAGTGCTCTATGGTGGTTAAAAGCGCCGATGGCGTCGCTCGCATACAATGCGTCGCTCTCATCGACACACCGGCCGAAAGGAGGATTCTAGAATTTGGCGACCTGTTCAAGTCGAGCATGGCAAAGGCGATCACGTAACAGGAGTGAGCTCTTTTCAGCCGGTAGGTATCTCGTTCAGCGTGGCCGCCAGGCCGCCTTACATGCACATAGATCTGAGACCAATTCGCGTCGCCTCGACGCATTCAACGAGAGCGATAATCGTTAGTTGTTAATCCCGGGATCGATACCGGTACGCAGGAATGAGCCAGGTAACTACTCGGGAGATTGATGCGATAGCGGTTCTAAAATGCGTCCATCAACCGTGCCGAAGCCGAAGATGATCAAGTGCCATTCGTAAATGCTTTATCGAGATGTGGTCAATCACAGATGTAAAGCGATTGCAGCTTTGATGAGTAGTTAGATTATATGGTCGTATACGACCTCTCTGGAGGGTCATCATGGTCAGAGCAGTGGGCGATATGGTTGGTTTTGCGAGGCAGACATTTGCATGGATACTTCCAGCAACCCAACTGACGTCTCCTCACCAAATGGAACTCGTTCAATCAGTCTTTAAGGATCCAAATTCGATAAGAGAATTGGCCAACCAGCTTAGGTACGAAATCGCGTCACCTGCTCATATCGATAAGTTTCCAACATCGATAAATACGCAATATATTGTAGAGATGGTATCTGCGATTGCCATCAATTGGTTCAGCGCGGCCGATCTTTCGACAATCTCGCGGCAAATGGCTGCATACCTGCAGCGTCAGCAGGTGATGAGGCGAAATTTTAGGGATCTATTTGTCTTGCTACTTCGCCTGATCGAAGCTGATCAAAGTATATCGATCAATTCAAATGCTCACCAAGCGCTCAAGGAGTTCTTTGATATTCTTACCGATGAGATGGTTGCGTCTACGCACATAAGTTGGATGTTTCCTCCAGGTTGAAAGCAAGCAAGAAGGAAATACAATTCTGCTGTGTCAGCGTTATTGTACGTCGGCGGGCAAGACCAGTGGAGTTATAAACGAGAAACCTAATATTTCTTTTAAGTAAGCAAAGGCTTCCTCAGCCGTCAATTCAGAAAGATCAATCGTTGCCGCCGTACGCTCATTAAACGCATGCTTATTTCTCGGATCGATTTCGGCGTTTTGCATCGTTGGGGCGTATCGGGTTGTAGAATGAGACTGAATCTCTCCACGAATGGAATTCCCGCGCAAGTCTGACGTGCTTCCCAACCAAACCGCGAAAAATGTTGATAGAAGCACTTCGACCAAGATTGGATCTCTAGCCGCACTTTCCTCGACTAAGCAGACCACGGGATTCTTCCCCATTAGTAGGTCGAAAAGAGCTTCTCGCTGCGTGCGTAATAAGCCTTCCTCACCATGCATAGCCTTGACTTGAAGGATCGATAAACCATTCTGCTTTTCAATTTTTCTATCTAATTCAACAAAGGGCCATCCTAAGTATCGGGCCAATAGCTGCCCAAGTGTTGAAATTTTTGTCTCACGCAATCCAATCATCGCGATGCCTGCGGGTTTGGCGATGAATCGCGTTGTCGGGTTGCAGGACAGAGCATTCTTAGCCTGCAATATGTTTGCGGGAGGTGCACTACGAAGCAAGTCTTGAATGATTGGCCAGTCAACCGGTGAATTCTTGTTGGAGACGAGATATTCAACGTCCGTCTCAATTGCAGCCGAGATTCGCCGCAACAGAACGATCGAGGCATTTCCTTTCCCGCTTTCGAGCTGAGCAATATATCGTTCCGAAATACCAGAGATGCTCGCGAGTTTTTTTCGCGATAGACCTCGCGCTAAGCGGGAACCGTGTACACGCTTTCCAAGTTCCACAAGAAAGCGGTCATCCGCCCACTTATTCATAATTTCAAAGCCTATAGGCCAAACTGTATTCTGCCTCTCGAGCTTTCAATTCGTTGCCGCACCTATTGCAGGAAACGATCGGCTCAAAATCGGAGTCGCAATCCAGATGTCTTATTTTTAAGGGAAGACGACCGTCTGACAACCAATGATCACCCCAGCGCATCATGACAATCAACGGCCCATATAGATCCTTACCTTTTTCAGTCAGCCTATATTCAAAGCGCTCAGGTCGATCCCGGTATTTGCTGCGAGCAAATATTTCTTCAGCAGTGAGCCTTAGCAGACGATCGGTCAGAATCCCTGGGGCTATACCCAGTTTGAATTGGAGTTCGTCGAAGCGACGAATCCCAAAAAATGCCTCGCGTATGATCAGAAAGCTCCATCTGTCTCCGATAGCTCGAAGTGTCCTGGCCACGGAGCAAGGACGTGTTCGTTCCAGTTGATCTGGTTTCGATGGCCGGTGCGATCGACGCCGAATTGACGGAATTACCGCGCCGGCGCCAGGTCCATCTCGATAACTAACTCTGTTAGCCGAAATCTCGCAGCCGCAGACAGAACAGGTGACCTGAGGAGCGCAACAGCATTGGCACGCTTTGTGGCGCAATTGGAGTGGTGCTTTGCCGCCGCTCGTGAGCCACTTGTCGCCAAAAATCATGAGTGCCAACATTGTGGGATAGAGATCCATCCCCATTTCGGTAAGGCGGTATTCGAAACGTGGTGGTCTCGCCGAATATTGAACTCTGTTTAAAATGCTCTCATTCATGAGTTTCTTGAGAACTTCAGTAAGGGTTCCGCGCGGCAGCTTCAGTATGCCCTGAAATTCATCGAACCGTCGCGCACCAAAAAAGCATTCGCGGATTAAAAGAAAGCTCCATGAATCCGATAGTATATCTAGCGTGCGAGCAACAGAGCAATTTCGCTCGAGAGCTGAGCTCGGCAAACCAATAGCCGTCGATTCCGATGACTGTCCAATAGGTGCGCTGATCCTTCGTGCCATCGGCATGTGTCGCGTCTCCAATCAAAATACTCGCGGGAGGAGTCTACCTTCCGCGAGCATCATTTCCGAGTTCTATATCGGACGTAGCAGGCTAGCTACGCTGACCAAAACGTTAGGCCAAGCTCTCTACGGTCGTTCCACACCTTTCCTTTGGCTGCGAATGCCTCTAGACCAACCCCCGGCTCGGCATCTGGAATTTTCGGCGTATCGAGTCGCCAATTATTTGAGGCAGTGATAACTTCGTTCATCGCCTCAAAGGCCAATGCTGTAGTCATGTCTGCATCGGCATTCTTGTTCAGTACGAACTTTAGCTGCCGGACGGTTTGCTGGTTCTTTGCCAAGAACAATTGAATGAATCTCTCCACTTCGGCGTCGAGTTCGTCATCTGGCACGGCCTTGTTAAACAATCCCCATTCAACTCCGCGCGCGGCAGATTGCAAGGCGCCAATGACATTGATCTCTTTGGTTCGACGGCGACCGATATAGCGGATCATGCGCGTTGTGCCACCCCAGCCGGGAGTCATGGAGTTGTCGACCTCAGGCATGCCCCACTTACAGCTTTCCGCAGCCAGAATGAAGTCGCATCCCATTGCAGTTTCTAGCCCGCCGCCGAGGACATATCCCTCGACAACAGCTAGGGTTACTTTGTCGAGTTCCTCGATGCTTTGCGCAAAGTCTTGATAGTAGCGGATCCGTTTCATGACTTGATTCGGATTGCCCCAAAGGCCTTCATGGATCTCGACTAGATCGTCGCCGCAACAGAAATAACCGCCCTCGCCACGAAAAATAACGACATGAATGTTCTCGTCGGCGCCGACTTCAGAGACGGCACTTTTGAGCTCGTCGGTTAATGCAACTGTCAGCGGATTGAGTTTTTTCCCCGTCGTTTGCCACGAAATTGTTGCTACACGTCCGCCGTGGGTCTTTTTCACCCGAACTTCCTTGTATTCTTTCAAATTGACTGCGCGATAGGCGGGAACACTAACAGCGGGCTTAATTTGCGTTGTCATTTAGTTCTCCAGTCTCAGCTTTAACAAAGGGTGTTGAGGCACATTCGTTGCCTGCGTGAAGGTCCCGGTACCTGTCCAAACCATACTGAGTTCAAATAAGATAGTCAATAAGAAGGATTATTGTTTGGAGCGCCCCCCGCTCTTCGACCACTATTTCGTCCAACGGCACCGGGAAGACAGGGAAAATTGCTTCAATAATGCAAGCTTAAATGCGATCGGGTGGACAGTTAACGTCTAACTTAGTACGACAATAGTAGTTTAAATTGGCGTTTGATAGCCTTATGGCGACATGAGTTATGGTCGCTGAATAGTCTGTGACTGCGGAAAGGAGATACAGATTGATCCGTGACCTTGCTCTGGCAATGGGTCAACCTCGATAGGGGTTACCCGAGGCGGGCCAAGAGCCGTCTCGGTAGCGTAGGGTTGGCGTTCGGATCATTGCATCTATTCCAATACACTCGTGTTATTCGGCGTCTGGCTAGGGCGACTGCGGCAACGGCTCTGGTCAATTCATGAGAAATCGAGCAGCGTATCCTTCATCGACAAAAACGTTTGTAACAATAGATAACGAAGTTATCTATCTGGTTTGCAAAGATGAAAGACGTGGTCTTCCGGACGATAAAGGAGGGCGAAGCACATAGCGCACAGATCTCGCGAAAAACTCGTTCCAGCGATTGAGAAGTGGAGGCAACGATAATGTCTGTGGAAGTGTCCCATTTACGCTACGTAGTCACCGCCGCCGACCACCGCAGTTTCAGACGAGCCGCGGCCGCACTGAATATCACTCAACCAACCTTGAGCAAGCGCATCCGTGAGCTTGAAGTTAGGCTTGGTGTTCAACTATTTGAACGCTCGACGGGAGGAGCTCGCCCCACAGCTCTCGGCCGAAATTTTGTCGGAACCGCGCGACGGGTCCTTTCCGACCTCTCGTTTATGGAGATCCAAGCCAAAGCCGGCAAGAAGGGCGACATCGGCCGGCTAGATGTTGGCCACTACACCTCGCTCTCGTCGGGTCCGCTGCAAGAGGCCGTCGCGGCGTTCATGGCGTTGCATCCGATGGTTGACTTATGTCTCAACGTACATTCCCGCACGGATCTTTTGTCGCTTCTCGACCGCGGTTCAATCGATATCGCCATCATGCTCGGCGAGTCCACAGGACAAGACTATGCCCATATGAATCTTTGGTCCGACCGCGTCATGGTTGCTCTCTCAAGTGATCATGTTCTGGCGGATCGGGACTTTATTTATTGGACCGAGCTCAAGAGCGAATGCTTCTTAATTAGCGTTCGAGACCCGGGACCAGAGCTTGAAGACGTCTTGCTCAGCAAGCTAGCTGCCCCCGGTGATCGTCCAACGATTAAGTCAATAAATGGGAATCGGGAGGAAGTCCTTAGCATGGTTAGTGCGGGAGGCGGCGTCGGTCTCGTTTGCGAATCAGCCAGCGGCAACGTCATCAAGCGCACGGTCTACCGCGAGGTGCGCGATGGCAATGGGCCGACCCGTGTCGGGTTTGTCGCCCGTTGGCGCCACAACAACGACAATCCTGCGCTAAGGCAGTTCGTGAGACTGTTGCAGACGAATCCGGATGTGCCCTTCCATCCAGATCCGCTGAACTGATCGAAGCCGCATCCCGCCTGTATTTTTTCGCTCTACTACGATGAGCCTCTGACTCTTGTTGCGCGGCCGCGTTTCCTGCCTTTTCTATTCATCCCCGATGTCCGGCCCGAATCGACAGGCCGACGCAGCGCCGGGGGCAACATGGGGATTACAACTCCCAAGGCAGAAGCGGTCACGCGCGGTGCCCGCATGCTGCGCACGGCGCTCGGGCCGGACATCGCCAAATTCCTCGAAGACCCCGGCATCCTCGAGGTGATGCTCAATCCCGATGGTCGGCTCTGGATCGATCGCCTGTCCGAAGGCCTGTCCGATACAGGTGCGATTCTCGCGCCCGCGGATGGCGAGCGCATTATCCGTCTTGTCGCGCATCACGTCGGCGCTGAAGTCCATCCCGGCGCGCCGCGTGTCTCAGCCGAGTTGCCCGGAACGGGAGAGAGATTCGAGGGGTTACTTCCCCCGGTCGTGTCCGCGGCGGCGTTCTCGATCCGCAAACCTGCAATCGCCGTGTTCACGCTCGATGATTATGCGGCGGCCGGCATCATGACGTCCGCCCAGGCGACACTCCTGCGCAAGGCCGTTGCCGAGCGCCGCAACATTCTGGTTGCCGGCGGCACCTCGACCGGCAAGACCACGCTCACCAACGCGCTGCTTGCCGAGGTCGCCGAGACCACCGATCGCGTAGTGCTGATCGAGGACACCCGCGAGCTGCAATGCAAGGCGCGCAACCTGGTGGCACTGCGCACCAAGGATGGCGTCGCGACACTGTCCGATCTGGTGCGCTCATCGCTGCGCCTGCGCCCCGACCGTATTCCGATCGGCGAGGTCCGTGGCGCCGAAGCGCTCGATCTCCTCAAAGCATGGGGCACCGGACACCCCGGCGGTATCGGCACCATCCATGCCGGCACCGCGCTTGGCGCGCTACGCCGCCTTGAACAACTCATCCAGGAAGCCGTCATCACCGTGCCGCGCGCATTGATCGCCGAGACGATCGACATCATCGCGGTGCTCGCCGGCCGCGGCGCGCAGCGTCGGCTGGCCGAGCTTGCCGTCGTCGCCGGTCTCGATCCGGCAACCGGCGATTATCGCGTTTTGCCGTCCGAGATGGACGGCCACCCCACGTCCACAGGAGATCATCCATGATCGCGCTCACGCGCTGGCTGCGCTTGCGAACTGCCAGCCTCATCACAGCCATCACCGTCAGCGTCATGATGACATGGCCCGCTCATGCCGCCGGGTCCTCCATGCCGTGGGAGGCTCCGCTGCAAAAAATCCTCGAATCCATCGAGGGTCCGGTCGCCAAGATCATCGCGGTGATCATCATCATCGTCACCGGGCTGACCTTGGCCTTCGGCGATACATCGGGCGGGTTTCGCCGCCTGATCCAGATCGTGTTCGGTCTGTCGATCGCCTTCGCCGCGTCGAGCTTCTTCCTGTCCTTCTTTTCGTTCGGCGGCGGGGCGCTCCTGTGATGCGGACGGACGAACCCATCGCCGGCTTTTATGCGCCGGTCCATCGCGCGTTGACCGATCCCATTCTGCTTGGTGGCGCGCCACGCGCGGTCGCCATCGCCAACGGCACGCTCGCGGCCGCGGTCAGTCTCGGCTTGCGCCTGTGGCTGATCGGCATCGTGCTCTGGGTTGTCGGTCATTTCGCGGCGGTATGGGCGACCAAGCGCGACACCCAGTTTGTCGATGTGGTGCGCCGCCATCTCCGCTATCCAACATACTTCCGGGCGTGAGGTTTGCTCATGATGAACCTCGCGGAATATCGCAATCGCACGGCGCACCTCGCTGACTATCTGCCATGGGCGGCGCTGGTCGCCGGAGGCGTGGTCCTCAACAAGGACGGATCGCTCCAGCGTACCGCGCGCTTTCGTGGCCCTGACCTCGACAGCGCGACGCCGGCAGAATTGATCGGCACCACCGCACGGCTCAACAGCGCGCTGCGCAGGCTGGGCTCCGGCTGGGCGGTTTTCGTGGAAGCGCAGCGCAGCCCGGCGACCGCCTATCCGGACAGCGTCTTTCCCGATCCCGCATCCGCTTTGATCGATCTTGAACGTCGTGAGCAATTCAAGGCCGCCGGCGTCCATTTCGAGAGCCGCTATTACCTGACCTTTGTCTGGATGCCGCCCGCGGAGGACGCCTCGCGCGCCGAAAGTTGGCTCTATGAAGGTCGGGACAATTCGGGCGTCGATGCCCACGAACTGCTTCACGGCTTCATCGACCGCACCGATCGCGTCCTGCAACTGTTCGAGGGCTTTGTGCCGGAGGTCGACTGGCTCGATGATTCCGAGACGCTGACCTATTTGCACTCCACCATCTCGACCAAGCGCCAGCGCGTCCGCGTTCCCGAGACGCCAATGCACCTCGACGCGCTGCTGACCGACCAACCGCTGGTCGGCGGTCTGGAGCCGCGGCTAGGCAGCGCGCATCTCCGCACGCTCACGATCATCGGATTTCCGATGATGACGCATCCGGGAATCCTTGATGAGTTGAACCGGCTCGCATTCTCCTATCGATGGTCGACGCGCGCGATCCTGCTCGACAAGACGCAGGCCGTAAAGCTCCTCACCAAAATTCGTCGTCAGTGGTTTGCCAAGCGCAAAGGTATCGCGGCGATCCTCAAGGAGGTGATGACCAACGAGGCGTCGGTGCTGGTCGACAACGACGCCGCCAACAAGGCAGCCGACGCCGACGTCGCATTGCAGGAATTGGGAGCTGACGATGTCGGCCAGGCCTATGTCACCGCAACCGTCACGGTGTGGGACGAGGATGCAAGCGTTGCGGCCGAGAAACTGCGTCTGGTCGAGAAGATCGTTCAGGGCCACGACTTCACTTGCATCGCCGAGGGCGTCAACGCGATCGAGGCCTGGCTTGGCTCCTTGCCAGGGCATGTCTACGCCAATGTCCGACAGCCTCCGGTCTCGACGCTGAACCTCGCGCACATCATCCCGCTGTCGGCGGTGTGGGCCGGGCCTGAGTGGGATGAACACCTTGCTGCGCCGCCGCTGTTCTTCGGCCGCACCGAAGGCTCGACACCGTTTCGGTTTTCGCTCCACGTCGGCGATGTCGGACATACCCTGGTCGTGGGGCCGACCGGCGCGGGCAAGTCGGTGCTGCTGGCGCTGATGGCGTTGCAATTCCGGCGCTACCCGCACGCGCAGGTCTTTGCCTTCGACTTTGGCGGCTCGATCCGCGCGGCCGCCCTCGCCATGGACGGCGATTGGCATGATCTCGGCGGCGGCTTGTCCGATGGGGCCGAAGCCTCTGTCTCGCTCCAGCCGCTAGCCGGAATCCAGCATACGCCGGAACGCGCCTGGGCGGCCGACTGGATCGTCGACATCCTAACCCGCGAGCAGGTAGCGCTCACGCCCGAACTGAAAGAGCATCTGTGGGCCGCGCTCACCTCGCTCGCTACCGCGCCGGTCGGCGAGCGCACGCTGACCGGCCTTGCAGTGCTGTTGCAGTCCGCGAAGCTCAAACAGGCGCTGCGGCCTTATTGCATCGGTGGAGCATATGGGCGTCTGCTCGACGCCGAGCAGGAGCGGCTTGGCGAAGCCACCGTTCAGGCCTTCGAGACCGAGGGATTGATCGGCACCGGCGCGGCCCGCGCAACTTTGGCCTATCTGTTTCATCGTATCGAAGCCCGGCTCGACGGGCGGCCGACGCTGCTCATCATCGACGAAGGCTGGCTCGCACTGGATGACGGCGGTTTTGCCGCGCAGTTGCGCGAGTGGCTGAAAACCTTGCGCAAGAAAAATGCTTCGGTCGTCTTCGCCACCCAGTCGCTCGCCGACATCGACGGCAGTCCGATCGCACCGGCGATCGTCGAGAGTTGCCCGACGCGCATCTTTCTTCCCAATGAACGGGCGATCGAACCGCAGATCACCGCGATCTACCAGCGCTTCGGCTTGAACGACCGCCAGATCGAGATCATCGCCCGCGCTACGCCCAAGCGGGACTACTACTGCCAGTCCCGCCGCGGCAACCGCCTGTTCGAGCTTGGCCTTGGCCCCATCGCACTCGCTTTCTGCGCCGCATCCTCAAAGACCGATCACGCGCTGATCGATCGCGTGCTGTCGGAGCACGGCCACGATGGATTCGTCCCTGCGTGGCTCGCCGCCCATGAGCTGCTCTGGGCGGCCGACCTTATCCCTGACCTGACCAACCTGGAGGCACCATGAGCACCAACCGATCCTGCCGTCGCGCCCCGCTGTTTGCTGTGATGGTTTGCGTTGCAGTCGTGATGCCGCTGACACCACCGGCCGCCGCCCAGATCGTCTACGACCCGAGCAACTATGCGCAGAACGTGCTTCAGGCCGCGCGGGCGCTGGAGCAGATCAACAACCAGATCACCGGACTTCAGAATCAAGCGCAGATGCTGATCAATCAGGCGCGCAACCTTGCCAATCTGCCGCAGTCCTCGCTCAGTAAGATCCAGCAATCGATCCAGCGGACGCAGCAGCTTCTCGGCGAGGCGCAGCGCATTGCCTACGATGTCGGGCAGATCGATCGCGCATTCTCGACAACCTATGGCCCGGCCTTGACCACGGCCAGCGATCAATCGCTGATCGATGGCGCGCGCGAGCGCTGGCGCAATTCCGTTGCGTCCTTTCAGGACGCCATGAAGGTGCAGGCGGGCGTCGTCGCCAATATCGACACTCATCGCGTCGAGATGTCGTCGCTCGTGACCGCAAGCCAATCAGCGACAGGCGCGTTGCAGGCAACGCAGGCCGGCAACCAGCTTATCGCCTTGCAGGGCCAGCAGATCGCTGACCTCACCGCAACCGTTGCGGCACAGGGGCGCGCGCAAAATCTCGAAGCCGCGCAGCGCGCCGCCGCTCAGGACCAGGCCCGCGAGCAGCTTCGCCGCTTCCTTACGCCCGGCGCGGGCTATCGGCCGACCACAGTGCGGATGTTCCAGTGATGAACCGTCGGTTGCGATTGAAGGACCTCCAACGTGACCGGCGACAAGTGGCCGTGACCGCGCTTGTTCGTTTCGCCGCCATCGCCATCGTTGCGGTCATTGTCATCATCGCCATCGGCGAAGCCAGCCGCACCGATGTTCCGGGCCTGCCGGTCGTCCCGGCGTTAACCGAGCGCGATCCGCTGGCCGCCGAACTTCAGCGTTGCCGCACCATCACCGCCGACCAGCTTGCCGTCGATGACAGTTGCCGCCACGTATGGGACGAAAACCGTCGTCGTTTCTTCGCGCCGGGTATGCCCAACGCCCGCGCGCCGGAGGCCGCGTCCAAATCTTCCGACAAGATGCAGGACCGAGTGCCGTCCACCTCAAAGATCGAGGTGCGCTGATGGGCGGCACAGGCGTTATCGACCACTTCCTCGAAGTCTTCACCCGCTACATCGATAGTGGTTTCGGTCTGCTCGGTGGCGAGGTGGCGTTTCTCGCCACCACTCTGGTCGCCATCGACGTGACGCTCGCCGCGCTGTTCTGGAGCTGGGGGGCCGACGAGGACATCATCGCGCGCCTCGTTAAAAAAACCATGTTCGTCGGTGTGTTCGCCTACATCATCGGCAACTGGAATGCGCTTGCCAAGATCATCTTCGAGAGTTTCGCCGGTCTCGGCCTGAAGGCGAGCGGCACCGGATTCTCGACCGCCGATCTGCTTCGCCCCGGCCGCGTCGCTCAGGTCGGTCTCGATGCCGGACGCCCGATCTTGGAGTCGATCTCCGGTCTGATGGGCTACCTCGCGTTCCTCGAAAACTTCGTCCAGATCGTCGTGTTGTTGTTCGCCTGGGCGGTGGTGCTGCTCGCCTTCTTCATTCTCGCGATCCAGCTTTTCGTCACGCTGATCGAATTCAAGCTGACGACGCTGGCGGGCTTTGTCCTGATCCCGTTCGGCCTGTTCGGGCAGACTTCGTTTCTGGCTGAGCGCGTTCTCGGCAACGTGGTGTCGTCAGGCGTCAAGGTGCTGGTGCTCGGGGTCATCATTGGCATTGGCTCGACGCTGTTTTCGGAATTCACCGCCGGATTCGGGGGAAACCAGCCGACCATCGAGGACGCCATGGCGATCGTGCTCGCCGCGCTCTCGCTGCTTGGTCTTGGAATTTTCGGCCCCGGAATCGCCAACGGATTGATCTCAGGCGGCCCGCAACTCGGTGCAGGCTCCGCGATCGGCACCACGGTCGCCGCCGGCGGCGCGCTTGTCGCAGGCGGCGCTGCCGCCGGCATGGCCGTGAAGGGGGCAGGAGCGGCGCTGGGCGGAACAGCCGCGGCCGCCCGTGGTGGCGCGGCGCTCGCGGGTGGTGCGGCAACGTCCTACAGCCTGGCCTCTGCCGGGCAGAGCGGCGCGGCCGGCGTCGCCTCGGGTCTGTCCGGGGTGGCGCGGGCCGGTGCCAAAGCCGCGGTGAGACCGGCCGGCCGCGCCATTAGCCGGGCCGCCAGCGCGATGGCTGAGAGCTATCGCAGTGGCGGGCGGAGTGCTGCGGCGGCAACGGGCGGCTCCTCGATCATGGGCACGGTCGGCGGCGCTGCCGGTGCGGCTGCTCCGACGGCGTCTTCACCGCCGGTCTGGGCGCAACGCATGAAACGCCATCAGGCCATGAGCCACGGCACGAGCGCCGCCGCACATGCCGTCCGCTCTGGCGACAGCCACGGCGGTGGCGCCTCCATTTCCCTTCGACAGGACGAACGCTGATGAATCCATTCCGCAGACCATCCGTGCGTTACAGCTCGACGCCAGAACCTGAAACCCCTTATCAGCGTGCCGCTCAGGTATGGGATGACCGCATCGGCTCCGCGCGCGTGCAAGCCAGGAACTGGCGGCTGATGGCGTTTGGCTCGCTGTTGTTGTCGGTGGGTCTCGCCTCCGGTCTGGTCTGGCAATCGGCACGCGGTTCGATCGTGCCGTGGGTGGTCCAGATCGACAAGATCGGCGAAGCGCAGGCGGTCGGTCCCGCGCTCGCCGATTACAGGCCGAGCGATCCGCAGATCGCATGGCATCTGGCGCGCTTTATCGAGCAAGTCCGCGCGATCCCGGCCGATGCCGTCATCGTGCGTCAAAACTGGTTACGCGCTTACGAATTCACGACCGATCGCGGCGCGGCCGCGCTCAACGACTATGCGCGCGTCAACGATCCCTTCGCCAAGGTCGGCAAGCGACAGATCGCCGTTGAAGTCTCCAGCGTCATCCGCGCATCGGCGGATTCATTCCGCGTCGCCTGGTTCGAGCGCGCTTACGAGAACGGCCAGCTCGCCGGCATCGAACGCTGGACCGCGATCCTCACCATCGCGCTTCAGCAACCGCGCGACGCCGACCGGCTGAAGCAGAATCCCCTGGGCATTTACGTCAACGCCATCAACTGGTCGAAGGAGCTATCGCAATGAGGCCGCCGTTCCCGATCTCGCAGCAAAGGCTGCTGAATGTTGTTCTTCTGCTTGGCACGGCGGCGCTTGGCGGCTGCGCGCAGAAGCTCATTCCGCCCGACATCACCTATGACGACTTCATTCCCGCCGTGCAGGCGGCCGAGCCGCCGTCTCCCGTCGAGGTCGTCGAATTGCCAAAGCCGTTGCCGCTGCCCGGTCAGTTGAAGCCAGTGCCCGGAGCGAAACCACGGCCGGAGGCAAAAGACCCGAAGGATCGCATCACACAAGCGAACAAGGCGGCGCGTGTTCAGCCAGTGCGCAACGGCTTCATCAACGCCGTGCAGGTCTATCCGTTCTCATCGGGCGCGCTCTATCAGGTCTATGCCGCGCCGGGACAGGTGACGGATGTCGCGCTTCAACCCGGCGAGCAGCTTGTCGGCTCCGGTCCGGTTGCCGCCGGTGACACCGTGCGCTGGATCATCGGCGATACCGAGAGCGGCACCGGCGAAACCAAGCAGGTCCATATCCTGGTGAAGCCGACTCGACCGGAGCTTCAGACCAACCTTGTCATCAACACCGACCGCCGCACCTATCTGCTTGAACTCAATTCAACCGAGAAGACCTATATGGCCTCGGTATCCTGGCAGTATCCGCACGATCAACTGATCGCGTTGCGGCGACGGAATGCGGCCGCACAGGCCGCGCAACCTGTGGCAAGTGGCGTCGACATCTCATCTCTGAACTTTCGCTATCAGATCGAGGGCGATACGCCGGCGTGGCGGCCGCTGCGCGCTTTCGACGACGGCATCAAGGTCTATATCGAGTTCCCCTCGGGCATCCGGCAGGGCGAGATGCCGCCGCTCTTTATTATAGGAGCAGGTGGTGACACCGAACTGGTCAACTACCGCGCCCGCCAGAATTACTACATCGTCGATCGTCTGTTCGGGGCCGCCGAACTGCGCCTTGGCGACAAGGACAGCGAGCGCCGCGTCCGCATCATCCGCACCGACGGGAGGCTGCGGTCATGACCGATGGGTCGCAGAAGCCGCCGGAGATCACGCCGGACTTGCGCCTGCGCACCGAGCGTCCGCGTGTCACGCGGCTGTCGCGCAAGGTTCTGATCGGGCTGGGCAGTGTTTCAAGCCTCGCGATTGCGATGGCGCTGATCTATGCGCTTCAGACTCGGCACGCCGGGCAGGACAATAAAGAACTTTATTCGACCGAAAACCGCCCGACGGCGGATGGTCTCACGACGCTGCCGCGTGACTACACCGGCATTCCAAGACTTGGACCGCCATTGCCTGGCGACCTCGGGCGGCCGATCCTCAGCGCACAGAACGAGGGGCGGCCTGTCCCACCGGGCGGGCCACTGCCGCAGCCTGGGATCACCCCGGAAGAACAACGACGGTTGCAAGAGATCGAAGCCGCGCGTCTCAGCAAGCTCTTTGCCACGACCGCCATCCGCGTCGCGCCACCTGTCACGCCGGCGAGCGAAAGCACCGCGCCGGGGACGACGCTCGCCGTGCCGGCAGAAGCGCCGCCGCTTGATCCCAATGCCATGCAGAACATGCAGGACCGCAAACTCGCCTTCGTCAATGGGCCGATCGATCGCCGCACCGTCAGTCAGGATCGTCTCGCCAATCCGGCGTCTCCCTATGTGGTGCAGGCGGGCACCGTCATTCCGGCGGCGCTTCTTACCGGCATTCAGTCCGATCTGCCCGGCCAGGTGACGGCGCAGATCACCGAACACGTCTACGATACGCCCACGGGGCAATTCCTGCTGATTCCGCAAGGCTCCCGGTTGATCGGCCAATACGACAGCCAGATCGCATTCGGTCAGAAGCGCGTCTTGCTGGTGTGGAATCGGATCATGCTTCCGGACGGCAAATCTATCGTGCTGGAGCGCCAGCAGGGCTCCGACGCCCGCGGTTTCTCCGGTCTCGAAGACGAGGTCGATTATCACTGGTGGGATCTCATCAAGGCAGCATCACTTTCGACCTTGCTCAGCGTCGGCGCGGAGGTCGGCTCCAATCGTGACGAGAGCGACCTCGTGCGCGCGCTGCGTCGTGGCTCGCAGGATTCGATCAACAACACGGGCCAGCAACTCGTGCGCCGTCAACTCAACATCCAGCCAACACTTACCATCCGCCAGGGCTTTCCGGTGCGCGTGATTGTGAATCGCGACCTCGTGATGGCCCCGTATGGCGAACAGGAGGCACGTCGATGAACAAGCTGAAGCTCGGCACGATCGCGGACGACAAACCGGTGAAGCTCACGAGCGAATATACGGGCACCGTGTATCGCAATCTTGTCGCCTATACTGAGGCGATCGGCCGTGAAAGCGGACAGACCGCACCAGACCCGGCCAAGGTTGTCCCGCACATGGTCGAGCGCTTCATGGCGACCGACCGGGCGTTCGCCAAGACGAGGCGGCGGCGAAATGAAAGCGGTTGAAGGAGCCGCTCGGGTTCTTGCGCCTCGTGGCTCCGGGCTGGTCTATTAACGAAATCCCTATATAGAGTGGGGCACAGGGAGCCCTACGCGAGAGCTATGCCCTGGCTGGCCCCTTAGGGAACGAATTATGGCGTCGGCACAACAGCTTATCGGGCTTATCAAGAGCCATGCTGAGGGAGACGAAGATCGCTTCTTCGACCTCGCGATGCAACTCGCCGCCGCAGAGGCGCAGAAGGGCCACAAGCGTCTGGCCGAACAGCTTCGCCAATGGGCCGAAGCCGGCCTTGCGCCCCGCAGCAAGATCAACCCCGCCATGCCAACGCCGCTCGCGACGCCGCGCGGCGACCTCGCGGGTCTTCTTGGTGCGAGCTATCCGGCGACACGGCTGAATGACGTGATCCTGCCAAATCACTTGCAGGATGAACTGGCACACATTGTCGTCGAGACCCGGATGACGGAGCGCCTTGAAGCCAAGGGCCTGCGGCCACGCCGCCGATTGCTGCTGGCCGGGCCGCCCGGCACGGGCAAAACGTTAACCGCGGCGGCGCTCGCGGGCGAACTCAAGTTTCCGCTTTTCACCGTGCTTCTGCATGGCTTGATCACAAAGTTCATGGGCGAAACCGCTCAAAAGCTGCGTATGATCTTTGATGCCGTCCGTTCAAACCGGGGCATCTATCTGTTCGACGAGATTGATGCCTTGGCAGCGGCACGTCACACCGAGAATGACGTCGGCGAGGCCCGGCGTATCCTCAACTCATTCCTTCAATTCCTGGATGAGGATATGGGACCGTCGATTGTCGTTGCCACAACAAATCTGCCACAGATACTCGATCGCGCCATCTTGCGGCGATTCGATCTTGTACTTTCGTATGAGATGCCGGCCGGTCCCGCGATCGAGAAGGTGATGCGGCGGCGGCTGGCGGGATTTGATATTGATGCAGTCAATTGGGCGGACGTTGCAAATTACGGAGCCGGTTTGTCGACGGCCGATGTTGTTGCCGCAGGAGAAGATGCAGCACGCCGCGCCGTTCTCAATAATACGAATGTCATCGAGACATCGGCCGTGATTACGTCGCTCGAACGCCGCCGTTCATTGCATGGGATAGGGACAGGGGGGAATGCCGAGAGATCGCCGACACTTCATTCTAAACGATCCGGGAAAGGCCGAGGCATTCAAGGCCAAAGGCGGCGGATCAACAAAGCGGCCAAGTGATGTCCCTGATCGCGCCGCACATGCTCAAGCTCTGCTCGCGGCGCTCGATTCTCTCCCCAACCTAACTGCGGAGGCCCGGCCTGGCGTCTACCTCGATGTTCAAGGCCGCCCCGGAGAGGTGATGATCACCGGGAGCCTCGATGTAAGCGACCTGACGCTTCTGAATACAAGGCCCGGCGATCCCGATAACAACGTCGCTCCAAGCGCGACGGTCTTTGCATCTCCGAAAGGCATCGAAAAACTTCGTGCCAAGATCGAGGACTTTGCGGAGAAAAATAAGACGAAGAAGGACGGCACGGAAGGTCGTCCGTACAATGCTAATCTCGTCCAAAGCATTGGTGCGATTGTCGAGGCCGGCTTGCGCAGCCTGTGGCGCAGTCCTCCCGCGAGGTTTCCCGAAGGAGACAGCGAAGTCCCGTGGGAAGTCTGGCTCGACAAGGAAATTGCAAACGTATTTGTCGCACAAGCTGCAGAATATGGGGTGGTTATCGGAAGCGATCGTCTGCAGTTTCCGGAAGACGTTGTAGTTGTCGCCACGGCGACCCGCGGTGAGCTTGCTCTTGCGATTCGCCGCTCTGCAGGCGTTCGCGCACTCGCCGTGCCGACAGTCACGGCGGACTATTTCGATGCGATGCCGATCGAAGAACAGCAGGAATGGCTCGGCGACCTGCAGGGCATCACGACGTTTGCCCCGAATGATGACCAAAACTACGTCACGCTGCTCGATCGAGGTGTCGGGCGCGCTCACCCGCTGATCGCCGCGGCGCTAGACACCGCGGATCGCCACGCCGCAAATCCCGCCTGGGGCGTCGAAGATACGATTGGTCATGGAACGCAACTGGCCGGCCTTGCACTCTACGGAGATCTAACGGTCGCGTTGCAAAACATGCAGCCGATCGTGGTGAATCACCGTTTGGAATCGGCCAAGATCATTCCCGACGCGGGAGCCAATCCTCATCATCTGCTCGGAGCCGTTACGCGCGCGGGCATCGACGCGGCCGAAGCCGTCGCCGATAGGCGCCGCACGTTTGCGATGGCAAGCACGACCGAGGATGACACGCCGCACGATGGTGCTCCGACGTCGTGGTCGAGCGAAATCGATCAACTCGCCGCGGGTACGTCCGGGATCAAGAAGGTCAAGCGGCTGTTGTTGGTGTCCGCAGGCAACACCAATCAGAATCTGTTTGGCAATTCCGATTACTTGTCGACCTCGCATCACCCTGACAATGAGATAGAGTCTCCAGCCCAGGCCTGGAACGCGATCAGTGTCGGCGCCTACACCGAGAAGACCGTTCTGCCTGCCGGCGAACCCGGCGCTCCGCTCGCGCCGTTCGGCGACCTGGCACCATCCTCGCGCACCGCGAGCTGGTCCTCACATTGGCCGATCAAGCCTGACGTCGTCTTCGAAGGCGGAAACTGGGTGGTGAATGGTCCGCCGCCGCCCTTGGCGCATTCCGCTCTGTCCGTGTTGACGACCGATCATCAGTTTCCGACGCGTGCGTTTACGACATGCGCAGACACAAGCAGCGCGACTGCGCTAGCAGCCAAGGGAATAACAGAGCTATGGTCCCACTATCCCGACCTCTGGCCGGAAACTATCCGCGCAATCTTCGTCTCGTCGGCGCGATGGACCCCGCAGATGCGAAGTCACCTGCCTCCGCACCCCAATAAGGGCGACTACACGCCTCTCTTCCAGCGCTACGGATATGGCGTTCCCGACATGGAGCGCGCGCGCAGAAGCGCGTCTAATGCTCTGTCCCTCATTGTGCAAGACACGATCATTCCGTATCGCGCCGGAAAATCCGGCAGTAGCGAGCATGTCCACAATCAGATGAGGCTGTTCACGCTTCCCTGGCCGGTTGAGGAACTGCGCAAGCTGACAACGACGCTGGTCACGCTGCGCGTTGCCTTGAGCACGTTCGTCGAGCCCAATCCGTCCGAGCCGGCGCGAGGCTCCAAGTTTCGCTATGCATCCCACAATCTCCGTTTCAAATTAAACCGACCGAACGAGGACCGTGCGCAATTCATCGCGCGCATCAGCAAGGTTGCCGAGGAGCCGGAGGGGCCTGCAATCGAGGACGACGATGGCTGGATTTTCGGCCGCAATCGTCGCGATGTAGGTTCAATTCAGATCGACGAATTGACTTGTCCGGCATCCGATCTCGCACGACGTAACCTCATCGCCGTTCATCCCGTCACGGGCTGGTGGAAGATGAAGACCGTAAAGGAGCCGGAAAAGTTGTCGGCGCGTTTTGCACTCGTCGTGGAAATTGATGCGGGGAATACAGAAGCCGATCTCTATACCGAGGTGGAGGCTGCAATCAGAAATCTCAGCGTCGTGCCAACGACCACATAGCCGGACTCTTACTGGCCTTAGCACGAGATTTTCACCGCGGCGCAAAAGAAGAGCAAAACGGTTACCCTGCGATTGCTGTCCGTCAACCTAACGGTGTGACGTCGCATCGACGATCAAGGTGGGTTGAGTGCCGTTGAATGTCACATCGACATGAAGGTCAGGTTGATGTCATATCTTGATAACCACAAACGCGCCCCGACACTATATGCTCTCAATGGAAAGTAGCGTTCGATGATCTAGAACGCGGCTCATTAAGGCGCAGCCATGGCCTGATTGATGCGAGTTGAACGAATGCGAGGTAGTTGGCGGCGAGTCTATCGTAGCGCGTCGCCACCCGACGACATTGTTTGATCCTGTTGAAGAACCGCTCGACCATGGCCCACTCTTGATACGGTGCTTACGGACAGAAGCGGACATCAACCAGTCCTCGATCTCTGCCAAATGCGTCGAAAATGACCCTAGGCGGACATATTTTAGCCAGCGTTTCTTCGCTTGTTCCCCACTTTCAACGCTTGGGGGCTTACTTGCGCAAGGCATTTCGGTTTCTAATTGCTGCGCTTCTTTGCTCGGCTTCTTCCGCCGAAGCTGCTGGCATCCAGCTTTTCAGCCATGGCCCTAACTTGACAGGCGCGGTCTGGTATCCATGCGAAGCCAAACCGAAAGATGTGGAGCTTGGCGACCTCGGGGTGGGCGTCGATTATGGTCTCATCGGGGTGAAGGATTGCCCTGTCACCGGGGCAAGGCTCCCGCTGGTCATCATTTCTCACGGATATGTCGGGTGGTTCGGCGGCCACCATGACACGGCAGCGGCACTAGCGGATGCCGGATTCGTCGTCGCAGCGATCAATCATCCAGGTGACAACGCGAAGGATTCCTCGAGAAAAGACGATCTGTCATCCTACTTGGAGCGTCCGGCAGATATGGTCCGGCTACTCGATTTCGTACTGCATGATTGGAAAGATAGGGCCGTCGTTGATCCCGGGAAAATCGGACTGTTTGGATTCTCCAAGGGAGGCTATACTGCTCTGGCACTGATCGGTGCCGCGCCGGACTTCGGACGTTATGCGCAGGGTTGCCCCGCTGGGGTGAAAATCTGCGATCAAATTAGAGGCGGGGACATTCCCGCCTTGGCACAGGATGCGCGTATTCGCGCTGCCGTTATCGCCGATCCGATACCGGCCTTCTTCACGCAATCCAATCTGGCCGCAATAAAGATTCCAGTGCAGTTCTGGCGGGCGGAGGTCGGAATCGGGATTATCGACCCGGAAGGTACGGCGCGGGTCGCCCGTGCGCTACCGGGAAAGCCGGAGGTTCACAGCGTGCCTGCCGGGCACTTTGCGTTTTTAGCGCCATGCTCGCCGCAACTCAAAGCCACGCTGCCTCGGATCTGCACCGACAAGCCCGCGGAGTTTAATAGGTTAGCGTTTCATCGCGAATTTAACGAGAGCGTAGCGCGATTTTTCCATGAGCAACTGTCTGAGGGCAAGTGAAGGATACCGCGAAGGCTGTGGCGGATAGGTCGCCTGTTGGCCCATCGCGACATATTGCGCTGCCGCCCGAACTCGGTCGCTATACGGGCAAAGCGGACATTGCTTAGTCGCATCACGCCGCCGGGTTTATGGGTACACGGCCTAGCTAGTTCTCTAATGAAGTGGCGCGCCTGTCGGCCGCTTTATCTAGGCAGAACCGCAGCTGCTATCACGTGCTCAACACATTGCGTTACTCAGAGCCTAGCTAGACTTCTTGTATGACGAAGAAGTGTTCGCATATGTGGCGATCGATTTTCGCAGCCAGCGAATGCAATTCCGAGGCATATCGCAGAGCAGTCGCTAGGGTGATCGGCTGTGGACGGCCATGCGCGAGCTTGTTGCGCAAACCACGAGCAGCTTCAAACATGTTTCGTTCCGATGCTTCGATGTCGAACAGTAGGCACTCCGAGAGTATCTCCGGAATTTCAAACGCCCGCATACCTCTCTTGTCATCGAGTTTGGCTCGAAGAAACCGAACTCCAAAATTCGACAGCAGGTCAGTAGGAAAACGATAGCCAGTCGCATCGAGCAGGCGCCCATACTTCTGATACTTTGCTAACTTGACAGGATCTGGATTATCCTGAAGCTTCCTCTTGTTCTCTGATATTTTAGCTGAGTGCGACTGCAAGAAGCGCTTCGACCGTATTCTGGCTCGATCTTGAAAAGCGCTCTCGCCTCCATGAAACGCTACGATCTCTCTTAGCGAGTCCTTCACGTAACCTTCGAAGTAGCTGAAGACAGTCAGCAATGCGCTTCGAGCTAGCTCATCGGTATAGTTTCCGATATGCGAGGAAATCCAACTCTTAGGGTTTCGATCCTTCTTGAAGTGATCCGGAGGATGTGTGATCTCCGGCCTCGGGAGAGCGATATCTGCCCGCAACGCCGGAACGGCATGGCATACGACGACGATAAAATCGATGTGCCCCTGAGATGATGCTTTATAGTTCGCGAACGAATCGGAATGTGTCTTCATGCAGCCTCCGGACGCTCAATACTGCATCGGCTCGCCCGGGCGGACGATTGGGAACGTATCCCGCAATTCAGACGGCTCGGTCAAGAAGCACTCGAAGAAGAGGGGCGACGACTAAAGAGCAGTCTGCCGCTCTTCTAGGTGGCTGAGGTCGCGGCCTTCGGTGATCGTAATAGATCACTCATCGCCGCACGATTCGAGCTAGATGGTCAGCCAAGTGTTCCAAAGCATCTCGCATTTCGGCTTGGTAACGAGCCCGATTATATACTCCAGCTACGCCCGCGCGGTGCCCGCTCACGTGGTTCAAGATCGCCTCGATGACATGCGGCAGGACTCCTAACTGATCCGCCATCACGGTTGCAGCCGTGCGACGAAGATCATGCACGGTCCAATGGGGTAGGGGCTTCGCATCCTTATTGCCTTTTTTTCGCGCAGCGAGAATGCGCGCGTCAAGCGCAGCTTTCGATTTGGACCAGCCGGAGAACCCTTGGTGTTTGTCGTCTTTTTGGCGAGGGCCATCGCCAAAGATGAAATCACACTCATCCCGTTGGGGTGGTAACAGAGCGAACGCCGCGGGGACGAGTGGAACGACGTGGTCACGATGGTTCTTGGTTCGAGCGCTGGGCAACGTCCAACACTCGGCTGCGGTATCTAGCTCCGTCCATTGCATCCCGCCGACTTCACCGCGTCGCTGAGCGGTGAGGAACAGCAAGCGTACGATACGTCCATAGTCGTCATTTCCGCATGCCTGCCAAATCTCGACCAGCTCTGCATCGGACAGCACCCGATCCCGAGACTTCGGCTGTTCGGGACGGTTGGTGCCGAGCACCGGATTTCCTGGAATATCAAGCCCCTCTCGGATAGCCCAATTAAACATTGTGGATAATGCGGTCCGAGCGCGGGTAGCAGAGACGGCGCCATGTTTCGCTTCAACTTCCGCAACTCGCGCTGCTACCTGGCGGCGTGTGATCTTGAATACGGAAACCGAGTGCAAGGGCTTCCATGTGGTCAACAAGTAGCGCTCGATCTCGGAGTACGTTCGGGGCCGCTGCTTTTTTTTGGCGACCTTGAGATATTCGCCCGCCATCTTGCGAAGTGTATCAGCCGTCTGGAGGTTTGCTTCTGCTTTGGTTTCTGCCGGATCCTTCCCACCTGCGACCAGTCCCAGCAATCGCTTGGCTTCTCGACGCGCCTTCGCTGGCGTCCAAGGTGACCCGTGTGGACCGATCGTGAAAAACCGCTGTCGGCCGAATACTCGGTATTTGAGTACGTAGGTCGCTTGGCCACGCTGACGTCGTACGCCAAAGCCCTTGACTGCTTCCTTATGGCCCGCGTCCCAGATGGTATCGCCTTGGGTGAGCGCCTGCACCGCCCTTATTGTGATACTTGCCAATGTCATGTGAGTTCCGATCGTACTGGTGACGTAGCTACCATCTAGCTACCATGATAACACGAAAGGAGACGAACATCAGCGAAGTATGTGGGGCGTGTTCCATTGAAAATAAATAGAAAATACAATTTCCGCGTAACGGGTCGTAAGCGCGGCGACAAGGAACCGCTGTCTGTGGAACAGGAGGTCGGTGGTTCGAGCCCACCCAACTGTACCATTTCCATCCATCGCTGCTGTCAGCGCGATCCGCGCGTGCCGTCCGACTGATCGATCTGGATGAGGATCCTGACGAAATCCGCCATGCTTGAGCGGTCTTCATCGAGAACAGCCGTCGCCTCGATGCTGCTGTCGCCGGTTTTAGCCCGGCCGCGGGTCCAACGACCCAACCACGCGAATACTCTCATGGGACGCTCCCAACTCTTCCGCGATGGGTCAAGCAGGAAGCAAATTGATTAAAACTTTCCTGACCCTGGCGACGGGGAACCAGTATTCGCATCTCCGCCGGCAGCGCATGCGAAGCGATATTCGCCCCGAATGCGTTTGAGATAGAACTGACCTATCGAAGGCGCGGCGAGCAGCGCGTTGAAGGTCATCTTGGGCATGTCGCAGAGCTGCCGATACCTCGCTCGGACCTCGATCACCGCGACGCGTCGGGCGTCGTCGTAGCAGGCGCGGCTGATCATGGTGCTGCGGGTAATATCGGTGCACACGTAAGGCGCAAGGTCAACGCGGCCGATATCCGCAACCTCGACCACGTCGGCATTGGCGAAAGTCGCGTTGCCGAGAACGGTGAAGAGGAGAATCAGCATTTTCTCCGGGATCATCGCTGCACCGTGCGTTGCATCGGCTATTTGATGCACCGAACCGGACTTTGTGCAACAACATCCTGCAGAATGCGTGATAGCATCGCTGCAACGCGAGCCGTAGCAACGCTCGCGTCTAACCTCCGGCGCCGGCCTGCTTGCGATAACGCAGATGAAAGGCGCAGCTGCACCCGGGCGGATGCGACGACACGTCCGCGTCGGTCACATCATTGGCGGGCGGCGGAGCGGCGGCGCCCGCGATGTTCTTCACCGGCGTCTCACGCGCTGGGATGTAATTGAGGATCGGCGCCAGCCAGCGCTCCATCTCCTCGACCGGACGGCCCTTGCGCGCGGCATAGTCCTCGACCTGATCGCGCTCGATCTTGCCGACGCCGAAGTAATAGCTTTCGGGATGGCTGTAGTAGAGCCCCGACACCGAGGAGCCCGGCCACATCGCGAAGCTCTCGGTGAGTTCGACGCCGGTGGCGCGCGTCGCATCGAGCAGCTTGAACAGCGTGGCCTTCTCCGTGTGATCGGGCTGGGCCGGATAGCCGGGGGCGGGGCGAATGCCCTTGTACTCCTCCTTGATGAGCTGCTCGTTATCGAGTGCCTCGTCCGGCGCGTAGCCCCAGAACTCCTTGCGCACGCGCTGATGCATCCGCTCGGCAAATGCCTCAGCGAGACGATCCGCTAAAGCTTTCACGAGGATCGAGGAATAGTCGTCGTTGGCGTTCTTGAAGCGCAGCGCGATTTCGTCCTCGCCAAGCCCGGCGGTCACCACGAAACCGCCGATGTAATCGGCGATGCCGCTCTCCTTCGGCGCGATGAAGTCCGACAGCGCGGCATTGCGGCGGCCCTCGCGCTTCTCGAGTTGCTGGCGCAGCGTGTGATAGGTCGCGATCGGCGTGGTCCGGCTTTCGTCGCTGTACACAACCACGTCGTCGCCAACGCTGTTGGCGGGCCAGAAGCCGATCACGCCCGACGCCTTGAACCACTTCTCCTTGACGATCTTCTCCAGCATCTTGCGCGCGTCGTCGTAGAGCGAACGCGCGGTTTCGCCCACAACCTTGTCATCGAGGATAGCAGGAAAACGCCCAGTCAATTCCCAGACCTGGAAGAACGGCGTCCAGTCGATCACCTCGACCAACTCTTCCAATGGATAGTCGGTGAACACCTTGGTGCCGAGGAAGGTCGGCATGGTCGGGCGATACGTGCTCCAGTCGATCGGCACCGCGTTGGCGCGGGCGGCGGCGAGCGTGATGCGCTTCTTGTCCTGCTGCGCGCGGAAATGCGCGGCGGAGATTTTTGCGTATTCGGCGCGCACCTCGGACGCGTACGCCTCGCGCCGCTCGGGCGACATCAGCGAAGCGACGACGCCGACCGCGCGGCTGGCGTCGTTGACATGCACCACCGGCCCGCTCTGGTAATTGGGGTCGATCTTCACGGCGGTATGGACGCGACTGGTGGTGGCGCCGCCGATCAGCAACGGCAGCTTCAGGCCCTGCCGCTCCAGCTCAGCGGCGAAATAGCCCATCTCGTCCAGCGACGGCGTGATCAGGCCGGAGAGCCCGACGATATCGGCCTTCTCGGCGCGCGCGGTCTCGATGATCTTGGCGGCCGGCACCATCACGCCGAGGTCGATGACCTCGTAATTGTTGCATTGGAGCACGATGCCGACGATGTTCTTGCCGATGTCGTGGACGTCGCCTTTTACCGTGGCGAGCACGATCTTGCCCGCCGAGCTTTTGCCTTCGCCGGCGATGCCGGCGGCCTGGTTGCGCGCCTTTTCCTCTTCCATGAACGGCATCAGATAGGCGACCGCCTGCTTCATCACGCGCGCGGACTTCACCACCTGCGGCAAGAACATCTTGCCGTCGCCGAACAGGTCGCCGACGACGTTCATGCCGGCCATCAGCGGCCCCTCGATCACCGACAGCGGGCGATCGGCCGCCTGCCGCGCTTCCTCGGTGTCCTGCTCGATATATTCGGTGATGCCGTGGACCAGCGCATGCGACAGCCGCCTCGTAACGGGCCATTCGCGCCAGGCGAGATCGGCCTCCTTGGCCTGCTTGCTCTGGCCGCGGAATTTTTCCGCGAGATTGAGCAGCCGCTCCGACGCGCCGGGATCGCGATTGAGGATGACATCCTCGCACACCTGCCGCAGCTCGGGATCGATGTCGTCATAGACGATCATCTGCCCGGCATTGACGATGCCCATGTCCATGCCGGCCTTGATGGCGTGATACAGGAACACCGAATGCATCGCCTCGCGCACCGGCTCGTTGCCGCGGAACGAGAACGAGAGGTTGGAGACGCCGCCGGAAACATGCGCATGCGGCAGGTTCTGGCGGATCCAGCGCGTCGCCTCGATGAAATCGACGCCGTAATTGTTGTGCTCTTCGAGGCCGGTGGCGATCGCGAAAATGTTCGGATCGAAGATGATGTCTTCCGGCGGGAAACCGACTTGGCCAACGAGAATATCGTAGGCGCGCTTGCAGATGTCGATCTTGCGCTGATAGGTGTCGGCCTGTCCGGTTTCGTCGAACGCCATCACCACCACGGCCGCGCCGTGGCGGCGCGCGATCCGCGCCTCAAGCAGAAACTTCTCCTCGCCTTCCTTGAGCGAGATCGAGTTCACCACCGGCTTGCCTTGCAGGCATTTCAGCCCGGCCTCGATCACCGAGAATTTCGACGAGTCGACCATCACCGGCACGCGCGCGATGTCCGGCTCGGCCGCGATCAGATTGAGGAACGTAGTCATCGCCTGCTCGGAGTCGAGCAGGCCCTCGTCCATGTTGACGTCGATGATCTGCGCGCCGTTCTCGACCTGGCTGCGCGCGACGTCGAGCGCCGCGGTGTAATCGCCGGCCTTGATCAGGTTGCGGAATTTTGCCGACCCGGTGACGTTGGTGCGCTCACCGACATTGACGAAGGGAATGTCGGCCGTCAGCGAGAACGGTTCCAGCCCCGACAGCCGCAGCCGCGGTTCGATCACCGGCACGATGCGCGGCTTGTGCGGCGCGACGGCGGCGGCGATCGCCGCAATATGGTCGGGAGTGGTGCCGCAGCAGCCGCCGACCACATTGACGAGACCGGCCTGCGCGAATTCGCCGATCAGCCGCGCCATATATTCGGGGCTTTCGTCATACTGGCCGAATTCGTTCGGCAGGCCCGCGTTCGGATAGGCGCAGACCAGCGTATCGGCGACGCGACCGATATCCGCGACATGCGCGCGCAGGTCTTCCGCGCCCAGCGCGCAATTGAAACCGATCGTCAGTGGCGCTGCGTGCTGCACCGAATGCCAGAACGCCTCCGGCAATTGGCCCGACAGCAGGCGTCCGGATTTATCGGTAATGGTGCCGGAGACCATCACCGGAATAGCGACGCCGCGTTCCTCGCCGATCTCGGCGGCCGCATACAGCGCGGCCTTGGCGTTCAAGGTATCGAAGATGGTTTCGATCAATAGCAGATCGGCGCCGCCATCGAGCAGGCCGTTGATCTGCTCGGCATACGCCTTGCGCAGATCATCGAAGGTGACAGCGCGAAAGCCGGGATTGGAAACGTCCGGCGAGATCGACGCGGTGCGATTGGTCGGGCCGATGGCGCCGGCAACAAAGCGCGGCTCGCCGTCTTCGGCGCTGACGCGATTGGCGGCGCTGCGCGCCAGCCGCGCACCTTCACGATTCATCTCGTAGACGATGTCCGCGAGATCGTAATCGGCCTGCGCGATCGAAGTCGATGAAAATGTATTGGTGGCAACGATGTCAGCGCCGGCGCGCAGATACTGCGCGTGAATGTCCTCGATCGCTTTGGGCTGCGTGAGAATCAACAGGTCGTTGTTGCCGCGCTGGTCGCGGTGGAAATCCTTGAAGCGCTCGCCGCGAAAGGCGGCCTCGTCGAATTGCAGCGCCTGGATCATAGTGCCCATCGCGCCGTCAAGTACGAGAATGCGCTCACGGGCGAGGGCGCGGAATTTTTCGGCGGTGGAGTTCGAACTCTTGGTCACAATATATCTCCCAACGTCATGCCCGGCCTTGTGCCGGGCATCCACGTCTTGACAGTCGCTTAACAAGAAAGACGTGGATGGCCGGGACGAGCCCGGCCATGACGGCAAACAAAAATTACGCCGCCTTCTGCGCGCTGTGAGGACGAATGCCGAGCAGATGGCAGATCGCGAATACCAGGTCGGCGCGATTCATCGTGTAGAAATGAAAGTTCGTCACGCCGTGCTTGGCGAGCTTTTGCACCTGCCCGGCCGCGACGGCCGCCGCCACCAGCTTGCGAGTCTCGGCATCGTCATCGAGTCCGTCGAATTTTTCTTCCAGCCATGACGGCACGCTGGTGCCGGCGCGCGTGACGAAGCCCTTGGCCTGCCTGAAATTATGCATCGGCATGATGCCCGGCAGGATCGGAATGTCGATGCCGCGCGCCCGCACGCGGTCGAGATAACGGAAGTAGAGATCGTTATCGAAGAAGACCTGCGTGATGGCACGCGTCGCGCCGGCATCGACCTTGGCTTGCAGCGCATCGAGATCGGCATCGAAGTCGCGGCTTTCGGGATGCTTTTCCGGATAGGCCGAGACCGTGACATCGATATCGGGATATCGCTTCTTAATGCTGGCGACCAGTTCGGCCGACGTCTGATAACCATCGAGATGGGCCACGTAGGGCGTGCCGATGCCGGTCGTCGGATCACCGCGCAGCGCCACGATGTGGCGAACACCGACTTCATGATAGCGCGCCACGACATCGTCGATGTCGGCGCGCGAGGCATTGACGCAGGTGAGATGCGCGGCTGGGACGAGGTCGGTTTCTTTCAGGATGCGCGCGATGGTGGCGTGCGTGCGCTCGCGCGTCGAGCCGCCGGCGCCATAAGTCACGGACACGAAATGCGGCGTCAGCGGAGCCAGTCGCTCGACCACGTCCCATAGCTGCCGCTCCATCTCCTCGGTCTTCGGCGGGAAGAACTCGAACGAAATGGTCGGTAGTCCCGAACTGACTGCGCCAGTGTCGGCGTGTCGGAGGCTCGCACTCATGGTGTCGCAAACTCTTTTCGTGCTTCAAGGGCTCTTGACGGAGGATACGTCAATGGCGCTATTTCAGCGCGGGCAAAACAGTCGAATTCGATTGGGAAGTTTCCCATCAAAGCAGAAAGTTCGCTTATTACGGGTCAGATCTGAGGGGGTGGGAAGCGCAATCTTTCGAGGATGCGCGCTATCTTTCACATGTCTTTGATGTTACGGCATATTATTTTGTGAATGTGCCGCCGATTTTCAGCTCGGAATGGGCGAGCCGGAGTTTTTAATATTTTCGACTTCTCTGGCCCAACGGCCAAAATCGAGGTCTCGAACGATGCGGGATATCGATGAGGAGCGCTTTTAGGGGCGGGATAGTCTTGGGTGAGAGGATGCCGCCGCTTTCGATCCTCGACCTCTCGGTGGTGATCACCGCGAGACCACCGGCGCAGGCGACCGCGCCATCATCGCGCAACCGCACGCGGCTGTTCGTCGGATCACGTGCGACCATCGTGGAAAAGCTGACGCCGTCGATCGAGGCGGCACAGGCGCACGAGGCGATGGTGATGACGCGGGTATTCGATCACGCCGCGCGCCGGCACTCGTATGAATTGCTGGCGCAAGCGTTCGGGCTGGGCAAGTAAGTCCAGGGCTTGCGGCAATTAGATACGTTGCATCCAATCGGTTTCGTCATGGCCGGGCTTGTCCCGGGCATCCACGTTTTCAACGCGGCGAAGGTCCAAAGACGTGAATGGCCGGCAGGCCCGGCCATGACGCCGATAATTGCTTCAACTCATTCCGCTCTGATTTCGCGTCGTCGAGTGCGCCCCACAATGACGGCTGTTGAAATATCGCCTCAGTCGCCGCGCTCGCTGAATGTTGCGCGGAAGGGGTGCGCCGGATAGACGCCGACGATGCGCAATTCCTTGGAGAAGAACTTCAATTCCTCCAGCGCGAATGCGAGGTTGCGATCGTCGGGGTGGCCGTCGACATCGGCGTAGAATTGCGTCGCGAAGAAGTTGCCGTCCACCATGTAGCTTTCCAGCTTGGTCATGTTGACGCCGTTGGTGGCGAAACCCCCCATCGCCTTGTAGAGCGCGGCGGGCAGGTTGCGGACGCGAAACACGAAGCTGGTGACGACGGGGCCGTTGTTCGGCTTGGCCCATTGCTGGTCGCGCGCCAGCACCACGAAGCGCGTGGTGTTGCTGCTTTCATCCTCGACGTCCTGCGCCAGGATATCGAGCCCGTAAATTTCAGCGGCAAGGCGCGAGGCGAGCGCGGCGCAGCTTTTGTCGCCGCGCTCGGCGACGGCGCGCGCGGAGCCTGCGGTGTCGGCAGCGACGATGGCCTTGATGCCGAGCTTGCGGATGACGTTGCGGCACTGGCCCAGCGCCTGCACATGGCTCTCAACCGTCTTGATGTCTTCAAGCTTCGCGCCGCGCGGCGCCATCAGTTGATGGCGGATCGGCAGAAACCATTCTCCGATGATTGAGAGATTGGAGCGCGGCAGCAGATAATGGATGTCGGTGACGCGGCCGGCAATCGAGTTCTCGATCGGGATCATGCCGAGATCGGCCTCACCGGAGGAGATCGCCGCCAGCGCGTCCTCGAAAGTCGCGCATGGCAGCGGCTTGGCGTCGGGATAGGCCTCGACGATGGCGAGGTGGGAGTTGGCTCCCATTTCGCCCTGGAATGAAATGGTCTTCGGCTGGGTCATGGCGCGTTGTAACAGCGGTTTCGGCTTTTGCCAGGGGTGAAACGAAAAGTCTGAAGGGAGCGGTCGTTATGGCGCGAGCGCACGCCGCGCGGTTTCGAGATCGGCGGGCGTATCGACGCCGCGCGGCACTTCATCGACCACGGTGACGTCGATGCGCATGCCGGCCTCGATGGCGCGGAGCTGTTCGAGCTTCTCGCGCTGCTCGAGCGGCGAGGGCGGCAGCGCGACGAAGCGCGCCAGCGCCTCGCGGCGATAGGCATAGAGCCCGATGTGATGGTAGCGCGGGCCCTCGCCATAAGGCGCGGTAGCGCGGGTGAAGTAGAGCGCGCGCAGCCGGTTGCCGCCAAGTGGCGAGCCGATCACCTTGACCACGTTGGGGTTGGTGGCCTCCTCCTCGGAGTGGATTTCGGCGGCCAAAGTGGCGATGGGAATCTTGGGGTCATTCAGTGGCGACAGCACGGCGCGAATGTGGCCGGGCCGGATGGTCGGAAAGTCGCCCTGCAGATTGATGACGATCGGGTGGGCAGCCGCCCCATCGAGCTTTTCCATGGCCTCGAAGATGCGATCGGAGCCGGAGGGATGGTCGGCCCGGGTCATTACCACCTCGCCGCCATGGGCGGTGACGGCGGCGGCGATCTCCGGAGAATCTGTCGCCACTGCGACGCGGCCGAGCGCGGCCTCATCGGCACGGCGCAGCACCTGGACGATCATCGGCACGCCGCCGATATCGGCAAGCGGCTTGCCGGGAAGGCGGGTCGCGGCCATGCGCGCGGGGATCAGGATAAGCGGTTGTGACATCGTCGGATTATTGGCGCGCCGGAACGATCGACTTAACGCCGGAATGGCAGGCCCTTTTTCCAGCGGCGGCTTGTTTATACGGGTTGCCAGAGGCCGGGCAAACCGGTATCTCATCGCCACCGTGCGATCAATTTAGATTGATTCCGGGCGCAATTTCCTTGGCCGCCGTGGTGCAGGCCTACAAGTTGACCTTTCGGTCTGGAGCCGATCCGCAATGGACTCCTTTGAGCTTAATAAGATTCTCGGGGCGATCCTCGCCACCTGTCTCGTCGTCCTCGTCACCAGCTTTGCCGCCCAGGCGATTTTCGCGCCGGTCATGCCGGAGAAGCCGGGCTTCGAGATCGCTGTGAAGGAAACCACCGGCGGCGAGGCCAAGGGCGGCGCGGCGGAGAAGTCGGAGCCGATCGAGAAGCTGCTGCAGACCGCGTCGGTGGAGAAGGGCGCGACCGCCGCCAAGAAGTGCGCCGCCTGCCATACCTTCGAGAAGGGCGGTCCGAACCGCGTCGGCCCGAACCTCTACGGCATCGTCAACGAAAAGAAGGGCGAAGGCCGCGGCTTCAATTTCTCGGCGGCGATGAAGGCCAAGGGCGGCACCTGGACGTTCCAGGACCTGAACGAGTTCCTGAAGAGCCCGAAGGGCTTTGTGCCCGGCACCGCGATGGGCTTCGCCGGCCTCAGCAAGGACAGCGAGCGCGCCGACGTGATCGCCTACCTCAATTCGCTTTCGGATCATCCGGAGCCGCTGCCGACCGCGTCGAAGTAAGCGGCATTTCAAAAGACATTGTTGAAAAAGGTCGGGTTTTCCCGGCCTTTTTTGTTGTCCGCGTTTCGTTCCGTGTGGCGGGACGTTTGGTCGCAGGGATGGGGCAAACAATTCGGAGTCGTCCCCGCGCAGGCGGGGACCCATAACCCCTAGCGTTGGTTGCTATAAATAAACTCGCCCTGGTGATAGAGCCGAATTGCTGCGGCGTATGGGTCCCCGCCTGCGCGGGGACGACTCATTCGTGCTGCAAATCCGCGCACAAAACAAAATGACACCGATTTCACGTGCTCTTGCCGTCAAATCGGTGTCACTTTGTCATGAACCATCTGAGGCGACCTGCGGGACCGCGGTGGTTTGATGGATCGCCGCGAGCCCGGACGGAAGCAGTCCCGATTCAATCGGGGATCAAATAGCTCTAGGATTGATTATGCAAAGTGGTCGGCGATTCGTTCGCGGCTGCCGCGCAAATGGCACTGACAGGAACCCGCATTGACGATCACCCGACGAGTTTTGTTGCAGAGTGGCGCGGCGCTGGCCGCCGCTCCGGTTCTTCCTCTCGCGGCGGGGTTGCCGCCGATATCCGAAGCGCAGGCGCAAGCCGCAGCAAGCCCTGCCTGGCGCCATGGCCTGTCGCTGTTCGACAGCGTCAAATATCCCGAGGGCTTCAAGCATTTCGACTACGTCAACCCGGCCGCGCCGAAAGGCGGCGTGGTGCGCCAGATCGCGCTCGGCACCTTCGACAGCTTCAACGTCGTCGTCTCCGGCGTGAAGGGCTCGATCGCCGGTGCGGTGGGTTTGATCTACGAGACGCTGACGACGCCGGCGCTCGACGAAGTCTCCACCGAATATGGCCTGCTTGCCGAGGCGGTGCGTTATCCGGAGGACTACTCCTCGGCGACCTACCGGCTGCGCGCCGAAGCGCGCTGGCACGACGGCAAGCCGGTGACGCCGGAGGATGTGATCTATTCGCTGGAGGTGTTCAAGAAGCACCACCCGCAATACGCCGCCTATTATCGCCACGTGGTGAAGGCGGAGAAGACCGGCGAACGCGAGGTGACGTTCTCGTTCGATGCACCCGGCAATCGCGAATTGCCGCAGATCGTCGGCCAGTTGCTGGTGCTGCCGAAGCATTGGTGGGAGGGCACCGACGCATCCGGCAACAAGCGCGACGTCTCGGCGACCACGCTGGAGCCGCCACTCGGCAGCGCCGTCTATCGTATCAAGAGCTTCGTCGCCGGCCGCTCGGTGACGCTGGAGCGCGTCAAGGATCACTGGGGCGCGACGCTCAACGTCAATATCGGCCGCAACAACTTCGACGAGGTCCGCTACGAGTATTTCCGCGACCCGACGGTGGCGATCGAAGCCTTCAAGGCCGACCAGATCGACTGGCGCAGTGAGAACAGCGCCAAGAACTGGGCCACGGCCTACGATTTTCCGGCGGTCCGGGACAAGCGCGTGGTGCTGGAGGAATTCGCCAACCGCTCGTCCGGCATCATGCAGGCCTTTGTGATGAACATTCGCCGGCAAAAATTTTCCGACCCGCGCGTGCGCCGCGCGATGAACTTCGCGTTCGATTTCGAGGAGATGAACAAGCAGATCTTCTTCGGCCAGTATCAGCGCATCAGCAGTTATTTCCACGGCACCGAACTGGCCTCGAGCGGATTGCCGCAGGGCAAGGAGCTGGAGATTCTGGAAACGGTGCGCGCCGAGGTGCCGCCGGACGTGTTCACCACGCCCTACACCAATCCGGTCGGCGGCAACCCGGAAGCGGTGCGCAACAACCTGCGCGAGGCGCTGAAGCTGCTCAAGGAGGCCGGCTACGAGGTCCGCAACAAGAAGCTGGTGGAAGCCAGGAGCGGCACGCCCTTCGCCATCGAATTGCTGGTGGAAGACCCGGCGATGGAGCGCGTGATGCTGTTCTTCAAGCCGTCGCTGGAGCGGCTCGGCATCGACGTCGGCGTGCGCACCATCGATCCGACGCAATACGAGAACCGGCTGCGAAGCTGGGACTACGATATCATCGTCTCGTCGTGGCCGGAATCGCTGTCACCGGGCAACGAGCAGCGCGAATATTGGGGCTCGCATGCGGCCGACAACCCCGGCTCGCGCAACCTGATCGGCATCAAGAACGCGGCGATCGACAAGCTGATCGAGCGTGTCATCTTCACCAAGGACCGCGACGATCTGGTCGCCGCCACCCGCGCGCTCGATCGCGTGCTGCTGCATCATTATTACGTGGTGCCACAATGGACCTATCCGTTCCAGCGCACCGCGCGCTGGGACCGCTTCGGCAAGCCCGAGGTGATGCCGAAATATGGCATGGCGGCGTTCCCCACGGTGTGGTGGTATGACGCCGAGAAGGCCGCGAAGATCGGCAAGTGAAGTGAGGGCGAATGCGTCGTTTTGCGGCTGATGTTGAATTCGAGATGTCGTGTCCCGGACGCGGTGCGGCATTCTTCATGCCGCGCCGCAGAGCCGGGACCGTCGCGGGCTCTGGCGATGGAACGATCCCGGATCAGCGCCGCACCGCTGGCGCGCTGCGGCGCATCCGGGACACGCAGCCTTCGCGCGAATTGAGGTAAAGGTTGTGAGCGGAATGTAGTTGGCGGAATCAAAGCACACGCGTCGTCGTCCCCGCGAAGGCGGGGACCCATATTCCAGAGCGTAAAGGGTCATAGTGCAGCGGCTCAGTTCAAGTCATCCCGGTGGAATGAATGCCATTCGCAACATTCGCGACGCGGCGTATGGGTCCCCGCCTTCGCGGGGACGACACCGAGAGGTAATGATGTCTCACTACGATCGCCCGGTCCGCGCCCTATGACCCGTGACAGCACCTTCAATCGCCGGCAGGTGTTCGGCCTCGGTCTCGGCGCCGCAGGTCTCGCAACAGGATTCGGTGCGCGGGAGGCAGCGGCGCAGGTGGCGACAACGCCCACGCCCGACGCCGCGACGTTCGGTGCGGCGAAACATGGTATGTCGGTGTTCGGTGATCTGAAATATCCCGCCGATTTCGCCAGTTTCGAATATGTGAATCTGAAGGCGCCGAAGGGTGGCATGTTCTCCACCGTGCCGTCGGTACGCGCCTACAACCAGTCCTTCCAGACCTTCAACTCGTTCAATGCCTACATCCTCAAAGGCGAGGGCGCGCAGGGCATGGACCTCACCTTTGCGCCGCTGATGGTGCGCGCCTATGACGAGCCCGATGCGATGTACGGTCTCGTGGCGAAGACGGTGGAGATTTCCGGCGACCGTCTCGCCTATCGTTTCACGCTGCGGCCGCAGGCGACATTCCACGACGGCTCCAAACTCACCGCGCATGATGTGGCGTTCTCGCTGAATACGCTGAAGGCCAAGGGCCATCCGCTGATCCTGCAGCAGATGCGCGACGTCGCCGGTGTCGAGGCGCTGGACGACGCGACGGTGGTGGTGCGCTTCGCCAGGGGCCATGCCCGCGACGTGCCGCTCTATGTCGCCGGGCTGCCGATCTTCTCGCGCGCCTATTACGCCACACGGCCGTTCGATGAATCCACTCTGGACATTCCGCTCGGCTGCGGTCCGTACAAGGTGGCGCGCTTCGAGGTGAACCGCTTCGTCGAATACGAGCGCGTCAAGAACTGGTGGGGCGCGGAGCTGGCGCCGATGCGCGGCAGCTACAACTTCGACACCGTACGCTACGAATTCTATCGCGACCGCGATGTCGCCTTCGAAGGCTTCACCGCGAAGAACTACCTGTTCCGCGAGGAATTCACCGCGCGGGTCTGGGCGACGCGCTACGATTTTCCGGCGATCAAGGACGGCCGCGTCAAGCGCGAGCTGCTGCCGGACCTGACGCCCTCCGGCGCGCAGGGCTGGTTCATCAACACGCGGCGCGACAAGTTCAAGGATCCGCGCGTGCGCGAGGCGCTGATCTGCGCCTTCGATTTCGAATGGACCAACAAGACCATCATGTACGGCGCCTATGCGCGGACGGTCTCGCCGTTCCAGAACTCCGACATGATGGCGGAGGGCATGCCCTCGCCGGACGAACTGAAACTGCTGGAGCCGTTCCGCGGTCAGGTGCCGGACGAGGTGTTCGGCGAGCCGTTCACGCCGCCGGTCTCCGACGGTTCGGGGCAGGATCGCGCGCTGCTGCGCAAGGCCGCGCAACTGTTGCGCGACGCCGGCTGCGCGGTGAAGGACGGCAGGCGGCTGTTGCCGAACGGCGAGCCGTTCACCGTGGAGTTTCTCGCCGATGAGCCGCAGTTGCAGGCGCATCACGGACCGTTCATCAAGAATCTCGGCACCATCGGCATCGCGGCGACGCTGCGTCTTGTCGATCCGGTGCAGTATCGCGCCCGCGTCGAGGATTTCGATTTCGACATGACCATCGAGCGCTTCAGCATGTCGGCGACGCCCGGCGACAGCATGCGGCCGTTCTTCACCTCGCAGGCGGCGGCGACCAAGGGCTCCTACAACCTCGCCGGCATTGCCAATCCCGCGATCGACGCGCTGGTGGAAAAGATCATCAATGCGAGCAGCCGCGCTGAACTGACCACCGCCTGCCGCGCTTTCGACCGCGTGTTCCGCGCCGGCCGCTACTGGGTGCCGCAGTGGTATCGCACCAACCACCCGGTGGCCTATTGGGACGTGTTCGCGCATCCCGACAGGCTGCCGCGCTACCTCGGCGGCGTCGGCGGCATCGAATTGTGGTGGAGCGATGCCGCGAAGGCCGCGGCCGCGGAGAAGGCAGGCAAGCCAAAGGCGGAGCCGGTGAACAAGCCATGACCGCCTATATCGCGCGCCGCCTGCTGCTGATGATCCCGACCTTGCTCGGCATCCTGTTCGTCTCTTTCGTGGTGGTGCAGTTCGCGCCGGGCGGGCCGGTGGAGCGTGTCATCGCGCAACTGTCCGGCGCCGATACCGGCGGCGCTTCGCGCATCTCCGGCTCATCCGGCGGCGACTTCGGCGCGCGCACCCAGGTCGGCGCCTCCGGCGACGCGGTGAACTCGAAATATCGCGGCGCGCAGGGGCTCGATCCCGCCTTCATCAAGAGTCTCGAAAAACAATTCGGCTTCGACAAGCCGGCGCCGGAGCGCTTTCTGCTGATGCTGTGGAATTACATGCGCTTCGATTTCGGCAAGAGCTATTTCCGCGACGTCAGCGTGCTGCAGCTGATCAAGGAAAAGCTGCCGGTCTCGATCTCGCTCGGCATCTGGATGACGCTGATCACCTATCTGATCTCGATTCCGCTCGGCATCCGCAAGGCGGTGGAGGACGGCTCGCGCTTCGACGTCTGGACTTCGGCGCTGATCATCGTCGGCTTCGCGATTCCGGGATTCCTGTTCGCGATCCTGCTCATCATCCTGTTCGCCGGCGGCTCGTTCTTCGACTGGTTTCCGCTGCGCGGCCTCACCTCCGACGGCTGGTCGCAATTCCCGTGGTATTGGAAGATTCTCGATTATTTCTGGCATCTCACGCTGCCGCTGATCTCGATGATCCTCGGCGCCTTCGCCACCATGACCTTGCTGACCAAGAACTCGTTCCTTGACGAGATCCGCAAGCAATACGTGATGACCGCGCGGGCCAAGGGCTGCACCGAGCGGCAGGTGCTCTACAACCACGTCTTCCGCAACGCCATGCTGATCGTCATCGCCGGCTTTCCCGGCGCGTTCATCCACGCCTTCTTCTCCGGCTCGCTGTTGATCGAAACCATCTTCTCGCTGGACGGGCTCGGCCTGCTCGGCTTTGAGAGCGTGCTCAACCGCGACTATCCGGTGGTGTTCGGCACGCTGTTCATCTTCTCGCTGGTCGGCCTCCTGGTGAACCTCGCCTCCGATCTCACCTATATGTGGATCGATCCGCGGATCGATTTCGAGGCGCGGGAGGTCTGATGTCGCTTTCCGCACGCGAGCCCATTGAGACCACCACCGTGGCCCCGCTCGGCGACGTGGTGCCGCCGTCGCGCCACCGCCTGGCACTGTCGCCGCTGAACCGCCGCCGCTGGCAGAACTTCAAGGCCAACCGGCGCGGCTACTGGTCGCTGTGGATCTTCTCGATCCTGTTTGTGGTCTCGCTGTTCGCCGAGGTGATCGCCAACGACAGGCCGTTCTTCATCTCCTATGACGGACACTGGTACTGGCCCGCCTTCGTCACCTATTCGGAGACGACCTTCGGCGGCGACTTCGAGACCGCCGCCGACTACCGCGATCCGTATCTGCAGAAGCAGATCGCGGCGAAGGGCGGCACCGTGCTGTGGCCGCCGATCCGCTATTCCTACGATACTCACAATCTCGATCTGCCGACGCCGGCGCCCTCGAAGCCGACGTGGATGCTGACGGAAGCCGAATGCAAGAGCGTGGTCGAGAAGAAGGGCCTCAAAGGCTGCCGCGATCTCGAATACAACTGGCTCGGCACCGACGATCAGGGCCGTGACGTGGTGGCGCGGCTGATCTACGGCTTCCGTATCTCGGTATTGTTCGGCCTGTGCCTCACCATCGTCTCGTCGGTGATCGGCATCGCGGCCGGCGGCGTGCAGGGCTATTTCGGCGGCTGGGTCGATCTCGCCTTCCAGCGCTTCATCGAGGTGTGGACCGCGATCCCCTCGCTGTATCTGCTGCTGATCCTGTCGTCGATCCTGGTGCCCGGCTTCTTCGTGCTGCTCGGCACGCTGCTGCTGTTCTCGTGGGTGTCGCTGGTCGGCCTCGTGCGCGCCGAGTTTCTGCGTGGCCGCAACTTCGAATATATTCAGGCGGCGCGCGCGCTCGGCGTTTCCAACAGCGTCATCATGTTCCGGCATCTGCTGCCGAACGCGATGGTGGCGACCATGACGTTCCTGCCGTTCATCGTCTCGTCCTCGGTGATGACGCTGACCGCACTGGATTTCCTCGGTTTCGGCCTGCCGCCCGGCTCGCCGTCGCTGGGCGAGATGCTGTCGCAGGGCAAGGCCAACGTGCAGGCGCCATGGCTCGGCTTCACCGGCTTCTTCTCGCTGGCGATCATGCTGTCGCTCTTGATCTTCATCGGCGAAGCGGTGCGCGACGCCTTCGACCCGCGCAAGACGTTCGGTTGAGGATGTGATAGGCTTCGCGTTCGGAGAAGATGGCCATGAACAGGATCATTCGGAAACATTATCCGGCATCGCGCCTTCCGGACGATTTGCGGGAAGGTGTCGATCCTCACGCGACGGTGACGGTCACGGTCGTGCAGGAGGACAGCGCTCCGGAACGGGTCATGACGCTCGAGGAGATCTTTACGCTTCGCCGGCCTCCGTTCCGAACCGCCGAGGAGATCGACGCGGATATTCGCCGGCAAAGGGACGAGTGGGATGACTGAAGATAGCGCTGCGTCCCGGCTCTACCTGGATGCAAATGTCTTCATCTATGCTCTTGAAGGCGAACCGGCGATCTTTCATCCCCTTCAGGACCTGTTCGCACTTTTCAAGGTAAAGAAGGCAGTAGCCATCACGAGCGAACTGACCTTGGCCGAAGTTCTGCCCAAAGCGAGTAACATCGACCGCCGCAGTTATCTGAATCTGATTCTCTGGAGCGGGATATTCGATCTTCACCCGGTGAGCCGCGACGTTTTGATCGAGACGGCAGATTACCGGAAGGCTGCGGGTATGCTGAAACTCCCGGACGCCATCCACGCGGTCACCGCGATACGTGCCGGTTGTCGCATAGTCCTCTCGCGGGACCACCGGCTACGCTTTCCGGATGGTTACACCATCGTTCCTCCCGAACCCGCAAACATTGCCACTCTCATTCGCGATCTTTCGTAATGGACGCCATCAACCAGCCGCTGCTTGATGTCCGTGATCTCTCGGTCGCGTTCGGCCAGGGCGAACGCGCGACGCTCGCGGTCGACCGCATTTCCTACAGCATGCGGCGCGGCGAGTGCGTCGCGCTGGTGGGCGAATCCGGCTCCGGCAAGTCGGTCAGCGCGCTGTCGATCCTGAAGCTGCTGCCGTATCCCAGTGCGTCGCATCCCTCGGGCACGATCCGCTTCAAGGGGCAGGATCTGCTGACGATGTCGGAACGCGAGATGCGCGGCATTCGCGGCAACGATATCTCGATCATCTTTCAGGAGCCGATGACCTCGCTCAATCCGCTCCACACCATCGAAGCGCAGATCGCGGAGATTATCCAGTTGCATGCGCCGCTGCGCGGCAGTGCGATCCGTGCGCGGGTGCTGGAGCTGCTGACGCAGGTGGGCATTCCCGAGCCGGAGACGCGGCTCGGCAGCTATCCGCATCAACTCTCCGGCGGGCAGCGCCAGCGTGTGATGATCGCGATGGCGCTCGCCAACGAGCCGGACCTGCTGATCGCCGATGAGCCGACCACCGCGCTCGATGTCACGGTGCAGGCGCAGATTTTGCAGTTGCTGGCGGACATTCGCGCCCGGCTCGGCATGAGCATGCTGTTCATCACCCACGATCTCGGCATCGTGCGCCGCATCGCCGATGTGGTCTGCGTGATGAATCACGGCAAGATCGTCGAGCAGGGGCCGGTGGAGCAGGTGTTCACCACACCCCAGCATCCTTACACCAGGGCGCTGCTTGCCGCCGAACCCAAGCCCGATCCCGCGCCGCCGCAGCACGACGCGCCGGTGGTGATGCAGGCAAGCGATCTCAAGGTGTGGTTTCCGGTCAAGCGCGGGCTGCTGCGCAAGACCGTCGGCCACATCAAGGCGGTGGACGGCGTCACCGTATCGGTGCGGCGCGGCGAGACGCTGGGCGTCGTCGGCGAATCCGGCTCCGGCAAGACCTCGCTCGGGCTGGCGCTGCTGCGGCTGATTTCCTCCGATGGCCCCATCGTGTTTCTCGGCAAGGACATTCAGGGCCTGCGCTTCAAGGCGATGCGGCCAATCCGCCGCGACATGCAGATCGTGTTTCAGGATCCGTTCGGCTCACTGAGTCCGCGCATGTCGGTCGGCGACATCATCGCCGAAGGGCTCAGCGTGCATCAGCCGCAACTGTCGCCTGCCGAGCGCGAGGCACGGGTGGTGAAGGCGCTGGTCGATGCCGGGCTCGATCCGGAAACGCGCTTCCGCTATCCGCACGAATTCTCCGGCGGCCAGCGTCAGCGCATCAGCATTGCGCGCGCGGTGGTGCTTGAGCCGAGCTTCGTCGTGCTCGACGAGCCGACCAGCGCGCTCGACATGCTGTTGCAGGCGCAGATGGTCGATCTGTTGCGCGATCTGCAGCGCAAGCGTGACCTCACTTACATGTTCATCTCGCACGACCTGCGCGTGGTGGCCTCGCTGGCGAGCCATCTCATCGTCATGCGCCACGGCAAGGTGGTGGAGGAGGGGCCGGCGTCGGAGCTGTTCAAGACTCCGAAGACTGACTACACCCGCGCGCTGTTCGCCGCCGCGTTCCGGCTGGAAACGGCCAACGGTGTGGACGATGTGAATGGCTGACAGCGACAAGTCTCGCGTCATCGCCGACACGCCGCTCGCCGTCGCGGTGTCGCCGCCGCACGCGCTGTCGGAGCAGGGATTTCGCCGCTACGAACGCTACACGTTGCAACTGCCATTGCCGGATGGCGGAACGCTGACGCAGCAGCGCGACGTTCTGCGCGGCGGCCGTGTCGCCGGCGTGCTGCCGCTCGATCTCGCGCGCGATCGTATCGTGCTGCTGCGCCAGTTCCGACTCACGGCGCATCTCGCTACCGGCAACGGCGACATGATCGAGATCGTCGCCGGCCGCGTCGATGGGCGCGAAAGCGATGCCGATGCCGCGCGGCGCGAATGCGTGGAAGAGATCGGGGTGGCGCCCGACGGGCTGGTGCGGCTTTACAGCGTGCTGCCGACGCCGGGACTGACCGACGAGCTGGTGACGAGCTTCGTCGGTTTCGTCGACTCGTCGAGCGTCGTGACCCATGGTGGACTGGCTGACGAGACCGAACATATCGAAACCCTGGTGGTGCCGATCGACGACGCGCTGGCGGCGTTGCAGCGCGGGCGTATCTTGAATGCGCTGACGGTGTCGGCGCTGCAATGGCTGGCGCTCAACCGGGGGCGGCTGCGGGCGTTGTATGATGCCGCGGTGAAAGCGGGCGGCGTGGTGCAGGGATAGGCGCTTGCTTCGTCATCCTGAGGTGCGAGCGCAGCGAGCCTCGAAGGGTGACGGCTACGCGCCACTGCGGGGTTGGCCACCACGTCGTTTCGCCAACGTTCTCAACGTCGACAAATCTCCCTTGATCAAGGCTTCTTTCTTAGCCCGATTCCACCCTTTGAGTTGACGTTCGGCAGCGATACCGTCGGTGATGCGATCAAAGTGTTCCGACCAGACAAGCATCACAGGGCGACGATCAAAGGTGTAGCCGGGAAACACGCCTGCGTTATGCTGAGCGATGCGATGGGAGAGATCGTCCCCGGTCGCGGTGCCGATGTAATAAGAGTCATCAGAACACCTGAGCATATAGACGTAGATGCCCATTGCCGCATCCTTCGAGGCTCGCTTCGCTCGCACCTCATGATGGCAATGGAATCGATGTCAAGCTATCAGAAATTGGAGTAGAACGGATTGAATGATTGCCGTCACCTTGAGGCGCTCGGACAATGTCCGAGCCTCGAAGGGCGACGGTCTATCCTTCGAGGCTCCGAGCTTATAGCGCGTCGCGCCTCAGAACGACGCTGTATGACGAAGATTTCCATCCGACGGCGGCCACCCTTCGAGGGCGCCGCTGCGCGACGCCACCTCAGGGTGACGGCGGGGCTGCTTGGTAAGGCCCACTTCTATAGCCGCTTGATCCGCCGCACCGGACTTCCCGCCGCCGCGATGCGGGCGACCGCGGCGGGGGTGGATTCGATGGCGGTGGCCATGTGATGCGCGTTGGCGTGCACCAAGGTCGTGGCGTCGCGGGCGATGGCGACGTGGCCTTTCCAGAACAGCAAGTCGCCGCGCTGGAGCTTGGCGATGTGCGAGAGCGGCAGGTCGGCGCCGAGACTGGCCTCCTGCATGTCGCTGTCGCGCGGGGCGCGGATGCCGCCCGCCGCCAGCGATATCTGCACGAGGCCGGAGCAGTCGATGCCGAGACTCGACTTGCCGCCCCACAGATACGGCGTGCCGAGGAAGCGTTCCGCGACCGCGACGAAGTCGGACTCAACTTGCGCAAGTGGCGCGAGATGCTGGGCCGGCAGGTAGCCGCCGTCATGGCTGATCGCGAAGCCGCCTTCGCTGCGGGCGATCGCCAGCGTCGTGCCCAGCGTCAGCGCCGCGCGCGGCGGCAATTTAATTGAGGGGCCGGGAAACACGAAGGTGCGCAACGCCACAACTTTGTGCGTCGGTGTGGGACCGACCGGCGCCAGCGCGGCGTCCGGCAGCCAGCCAACATAGCCGTCCGAGTCCAGCTGTCCCCACGCCCAGCCGTCACCGGGCCGGTCGTAAATCGTCACACGCTCGCCCCGCAGGGCTTCGGTCTGCAGCATCGCGTCCGTGCGTGGCGCGTCGCGCAGCGGCGCGAGCGGCGCGATCACCTCGAATGGTTCGCCGTCGGCGAAGCGCGCGGCGCTCACCTTGCCTTCGAGATAGCGCGCGGCGAGGTCGGGCCGCGCCGGCGTCAGGCGCGGATCATCCATAGCGCTGGCTCAACAGGCGATAGATGGCGCGCGCGGCCTGGCATTCGCCGCCTTCGGGGCGCGCGGGCTTCGCGCTCGGGGTCCAGCCGTAGATATCGACATGCAGCCAGCTTCTCGCGGCGTCGACGAAGCGTTGTAGGAACAGCGCGCAGGTGATGGAGCCGGCAAAGCCGTTCGATGGCGCGTTGTTGATGTCCGCGACTTTGGAATCGAGCCAGGCGTCGTAAGCCGGCCACAGCGGCATCCGCCATAGCGGATCGCGCTCCTCGCGCGCGCATTGCGCAAGCTCGCCGGCCAGCGCCTCGTCGCTGGTGTAGAACGGCGGCAGGTCGGGGCCAAGCGCGACGCGCGCCGCGCCGGTGAGCGTGCCGAGATCGATCAAGAGGTCGGGCTTCTCCTCATCCGCCAGCGCCAGCGCGTCGGCAAGGACGAGACGGCCCTCGGCGTCGGTGTTGCCGATCTCGACGCTGACGCCCTTGCGCGAGGGAAAGACGTCGAGCGGACGGAAGGCGTTGCCGGCGACGGAATTTTCAACGGCCGGAATCAGCACGCGCAGCCGCACCTTCAGCCCCGCATCCATGATCATCGCTGCCAGCGCCAGCACGTTGGCGGCGCCGCCCATGTCCTTCTTCATCAGCAGCATGCCGGAGGCCGGCTTGAGATCAACGCCGCCGGTGTCGAAGCAGACGCCCTTGCCGACCAGCGTGACCTTCGGATGCGCAGGATCGCCCCAGGAAAAATCGATCAGCCGCGGCGCGCGCGGCGAGGCCATGCCGACGGCATGAATCAGCGGAAAGTTTTTTTTCAGCAGGTCATCGCCGATGATGCAATCGAAGCTGGTGTCATAGCGCGCGGCGAGATCGCGCGCGGCGGCTTCCAGTTCCGCGGGGCCCATGTCGTTGGCGGGCGTGTTGATGAGATCGCGCGCGAGCCGGGCGGCATCGGCGATGCGCGAGACATCATCGATGTCGACGCCGTCCGGCGGCACCAGCCGCACGTCGGGCGCGTCGCTCCTGCGGTAGCGCGTGAAGCGATAGCTGCCGAGCGCGAAGGCCAGCGCGGCGAGGCGTCCGTCGTGTGGCGCATTGGCGAAGCGATAGACGCCCGGGGGCAGCAGGCCCGGCAGTTGTCCGGGGCGGAACGGATCGAAGCGCAAGCTGGTCTCGTCCTCGATGCCGAACAGCACCTGCGCGATGTCGCCGGCCGCGTTGGGCAGCGCCAGGCATTGTCCGGCCTTGGCCTCGAAGTTCTGCGCAGCGGCGAAGCGGCGGCCCGGTTCCGCCAGCGTCGCGGCGAGGGCTTCCCAGCCGGACGGCGTGACGAAATGGATCGGGATCGCGGGCGTGCCGGGATTGAGCTCGAAGGCGGGATGCATGAACGTCTCGCTGCTGGTCGCGGCGCGTGGCGGCGCGCGGAATTAACCGCCCATTAGGGTTAACAGCCTATTGAAAGACCTTAACCAGAGTAGTCGTGTCTCTGCATTGACGGGTTTATCGGTCATGCGTCAACAGCCTTCTGCGTTCCGCCTGATGGCCTCGGCCGCCGCCGCCGCGCTGCTGTCCTTCGGGCTCGCCGGATGTCAGACCGCGGGTCTTCCCGATATCACCGGCGCGCTCGGCAGCCGCGCCGAGGCACGGGCCGATGCCGACCCGGCCAAGGCCGTCGAAATCTACGGCGAGCGCTACCGCGCCAATCCCAAGAACGCCGAGGCCGCGATGCGCTTCGGCCAGGCGCTGCGCAAGGCCGGCCAGCGCGCGCAGGCGGTGGCGGTGCTGGAGCAGGCGACCTTGCAGCATCCGACCGACAAGCCGCTGCTCGGGCTTTACGGCAGGGCGCTGGTCGACAACGGCGACTTTCAGAAGGCCTATGACATTCTCGGCCGCGCGCATTCGCCGGCCAATCCGGACTGGCGCATTCTGTCAGTGCAGGGCACCGCGCTGGATCAGCTCGGGCGGCATCAGGAAGCGCGCAGCTATTACGCCAGCGCGCTGAAGATCGCGCCGGAGGAGCCGTCGGTGCTGTCCAATCTCGGCATGTCCTATGTGCTGACCAAGGAATTGCCGCAGGCCGAGCAGGTGCTGCGGCGGGCCTATGCGCGGCCGAATGCCGGCTCGCGCGTGCGGCAGAACCTGGCGCTGGTGGTCGGATTGCAGGGCCGCTTCGCGGAAGCCGAAAGCATCGTCAAGGCCGATCTGCCGGCCGACGAAGCCGCCGCCAACGTCGCCTATCTCAAGCAGATGCTGAATGGCCAGCAGGCGCGTCGCGTCGGTGAGGCGGCGACGGCATCGGAGCGGCATTCTTAAACTCCATCGTGACCCACGCTTGCGCGTGTCCCGGACGCGGCGCATCGGTCGCCTCGCGGCTCAATGCAGCATCTGGAGCTTGATGTAGGTCGGGCCGAGAATGACGATGAACAGCACCGGCAGGAAGAACAGGATCATCGGCACGGTGAGCTTCGGCGGCAGCGCGGCCGCCTTCTTCTCCGCCGCGCTCATGCGCAGGTCGCGATTTTCCTGCGCCATGACGCGCAGCGCCTGACCGAGCGGCGTGCCGTAGCGTTCCGACTGCTGCAGCGCGAGGCAGACCGACTTCACGCCGTCGATGCCGGTACGCCGGGCGAGATTTTCATAGGCCACCTTGCGGTCCTGCAGATAGGACAGTTCGGCGGTGGTCAGCGTGAACTCTTCCGCCAGCGGGATCGACTGCGAGCCGATTTCGGTCGAGACCTTGCGAAAGGCCATTTCGATCGACATGCCGGACTCGACGCAGATCAGCAGCAGATCGAGTGCGTCGGGAAAGGCGCGCCGGATCGAGAGCTGCCGTTTGGAGATGGCGTTCTTGAGGAACAGCATCGGCGCCTGCAGGCCGAGATAGGCAGCACCGATACAGAGGGCGAGCTTGATCGGCAGCGGATGCTGCATCTTCGCCAGCAGGAAGATATAGGCTGCGGTCGCCACCAGGAAAACGATCGGCGTCACCATGCGGAAGAACAGGAAGGTGACATAGGGCGCCTGGCCGCGATAGCCGGCCATCACCAGCTTGTCCCGCGCGGCCTCCTGCGCCAGCCATTTGCCGAGATTGAGATCGTCCACCACGCGCGAGACGATCTGTTTCGGCGACTGCCGCAGCGACACCTTCTCCGAACGCGCGAGGTTGGCGCGCTCGCGCTGGCGGATGCGTTCCCGCTCGCTGGCGACCGCCTTCATCCGCTTGGCGAGATCCTGGCCCGCGAACAGCGGCGTGATCAGTGTATAGGCCGTGGCGCTGGCGGCGATGCCGGCCAGCAGCATCGTCATGAACTGCGCGTCGTGCAGCTTCTCGATGATGAAATCAATCATGGCGCCGCCTCCAGCGTCCGGAATACAAAGTTCGCCTCACATCGCCAGTGAACGGAATGCAACGCTCCAGGCGACCCGTTAGAAGTCGAAGTTGATCATCTTCTTCATCACCAGGATGCCGGTTCCCATCCACAGCACGCAGCCGGCCAGCATGATGCGCCCGACCGGCTCGGTCCACAGCAGCGAGATGTATTGCGGCGTGGTGAGATAGACGAGGAACATCACGATCGGCGGCAGCGAGCCGATGATGCCGGCCGATGCCTTGGCTTCCATCGACATCGCCTGAATCTTCTCTTTCATCTTCTTGCGGTCGCGCAGCACCTTCGAGAGGTTGCCGAGCGCTTCCGACAGGTTGCCGCCGGACTTCTGCTGGATCGCGATCACGATGCCGAAGAAGTTGGCTTCCGGCAGCGGCATGCGCTCATAGAGCCGCGAGCAGGCCTCGCCGAGCGGCATGCCGATGGTCTGGGTTTCGATGATGGCATTGAACTCGCTCTTCAGCGGCTCCGGCGCATCTGCCGCCACCACCTTGATCGATTCGAACAGCGGCAGGCCGGCCTTGATGCCGCGCACGATGACGTCGACGGCGTCGGGCAGCGCGGAGAGAAACTTCGCCTCGCGCCGTTTCTTCAGAAAGCCGAGCAGCCAGCGCGGCAAGCCGAAGCCGGCGGCGAAAGCGAGACCGACGGCCGGAAGCATCCCGGCACCCGAGAAGAAGGTGACGGCGAAGGCGAACACACCGAGGACGACGGAGATCGTCAGAAACTTCTGCTTCGACCACGACAGTCCCGCCTGCGCGATGCGAATATTGAGCGGAACCTTTTTCTCCTTCTTGTTCCGCTCCTCGATTTCCTTCAGCGAGGTTTCGACCTGCTGACGGCGCGAACGCTGGGTGCGATCGAGGCTCGCGATCACCGGGTCGGCGCGCGCGATCGAAGCCCGCCGCTTCTCGGCCTTTCGTTCGCCGGACAGCAGCGGATAGACGAAGACCCAGGCGATGCCGCCGATCGCCGTGGCCGCCAGAAATGCCAGAGCCAGGGTTTCGAGTTGCATGGCTCACCTCACGCGTCGAGCGAGACGTCGGCCGCGTCCAGCGCGGCGGCAAGCCGCGCCTCCTCGCCGTAATAGCGGGCCCGTTCCCAGAACGCGGGGCGTCCGATACCGGTGGAGCGATGCCGGCCGATGATCTTGCCATTGGCGTCCTCGCCCAGCAGATCATAGAGGAAGATGTCCTGGGTGATGATGGTGTCGCCTTCCATCCCGACCACCTCGGTGATGTGGGTGATGCGGCGCGAGCCGTCGCGCAGGCGCGCGGCCTGGACGATGACGTCGACGGACGCGCAGATCATCTCGCGAATGGTGCGCGAGGGCAGCGAATAGCCGCCCATGGTGATCATGGATTCGCAGCGCGAGAGTGCTTCGCGCGGATTGTTGGCGTGCAGCGTGCCCATCGAGCCGTCGTGGCCGGTGTTCATCGCCTGCAGCAGATCAAAGGCCTCGGGGCCGCGGACTTCGCCGACGATGATGCGTTCCGGGCGCATACGCAGACAGTTCTTGACCAGATCGCGCATGGTGATCTGGCCTTCGCCCTCGATATTGGGCGGGCGCGTTTCAAGCCGCACCACGTGGGGCTGCTGCAGCTGAAGCTCCGCGGCGTCCTCGCAGGTGATGATGCGCTCGTCGTGATCGATGAACTGCGTCAGGCAGTTGAGCAGCGTGGTCTTGCCCGAACCGGTTCCGCCGGACACCAGCACGTTGCAGCGGACGCGGCCGATGATCTGCAGGATCTCGGCGCCCGGCGGCGTGATCGACCCGTATTTCACTAGCTGATCGAGCGTCAGCTTGTCCTTGCGGAATTTTCGGATGGTAAGGGCGGGGCCGTCGATCGCCAGCGGCGGCACGATGGCGTTGACGCGGGAGCCGTCGGCGAGGCGGGCGTCGCAGATCGGCGAGGATTCGTCGACGCGCCGGCCGACCTGGCTGACGATGCGCTGGCAGATATTGAGCAGCTGCTGGTTGTCGCGAAAGCGGATGCCGGTTTTCTGGATCTTGCCGCCGACTTCGATGAAGACGGTGTCGGCGCCGTTGACCATGATGTCGGCGATGTCGTCGCGCGACAGCAACGGCTCCAGCGGTCCGTAGCCGAGCACGTCGTTGCAGATGTCGTCGAGCAGTTCCTCCTGCTCGGCGATCGACATCACGATATTCTTGATCGCGATGATCTCGTTGACGATGTCGCGGATTTCCTCGCGCGCCGATTCGACGTCGAGCTTGGCGAGCTGGGCGAGATCGATGGCCTCGATCAGCGCGCCGAAGATCGTCGCCTTCACCTGATAGTAGGTGTCGGAGCGCCGCATGTCCGGCGCCGGTGTCGGCTGCGGCGCGGGGCGGGCCGGGGCGAGCGGCGGCGAGGCGACCTGTGCCGGCGCCGGCGTAGGCGGCTTCACGGCGGCCGGTGCCGACGTGACGTCGGGAGCCCGGGAAACCCTGTTATCGCTTTCCGATCCGCTACGCTTGCCGAACACGACTGTACTCCACCCGACAGGGTCTACTTCGCCCGCAGCTTCTCGAGCAGGGGCGCCAGGAACGACGCCCGCGGCTTCTTGGTTTCACCACGCCCGGTCAGGCGCTGCGCGATCTGCAGAAACATTTCGGTGGTTCGATGATTGGCGGAAATCTCCGCGATCATCTGGCCGTTGTTGGCCGCGGACCCGAACAGTTGCGGCTCGAACGGAATCGCCACGATCGGCTGGCTCTCGATCGCCTTGGCGAACTCGTTCACGTTGATCTCCGGCCGCTTCGGCACGCCGACCTGATTGAGACAGTACAGCGGCGGGCGGTCATTTGGTCGGGCAGCCTTGAGCAGATCGACCAGGTTCTTGGTGTTGCGCAGGTTGGCGAGATCCGGCGAGGCGACGATCAGGATATCGTCGGCGCCGATCAGCGCGCGCCGCGCCCAGCCTGACCACTGATGCGGAATATCGAGCACGATGCACGGCATCGTGGTGCGCAGCGTATCGAAGATGGAATCGAATGCTTCGGCGCCGAAGTCGTAGACGCGATCCAGCGTCGCCGGCGCGGCGAGCAGGCTGAGATGATCGGTGCATTTCGACAGCAGGCGGTCCATGAACGCGGTATCGACGCGGTCCGGCGAGAACACCGCCTCGGCGATGCCCTGCGCCGGGTCCTGATTGTAGTCGAGGCCGGCGGTGCCGAAGGCAAGATCGAGATCGGCGACCACGGAATCGAGCGCGAGATCGCGGGCGATCGCCCACGCCACGTTGTGCGCGATGGTCGATGCGCCGACGCCGCCCTTAGCGCCGACCACGGCGATGATGCGGCCGACAGCCTTGGCATCGGGCGCGGAAAACAGGTTGCAGATCGAGCGGACAATGTCGATCGCGGCGACCGGCGCCATCACATAGTCGCTGACGCCGCGCCGGACCAGTTCGCGATACAGCGTCACGTCGTTGACGCGGCCGAGCACGATGACGCGCGTGCCGGCGTCGCACACCGTCGCGAGCTGGTCGAGGCCGCCGAGAATGTCGCCGCGGCCTTCGGTCTCGAGTACGATGACGTTCGGGGTCGGCGCGGTCCGGTAGGCCTCGATCGCGGCGGTGATGCCGCCCATCTGAATCTTGATATGCGCCTTGGCGAGACGGCGGTCCTCGCCGGCGGATTGCACCACGGCGGCGGTCTCGACGGTCTCGCAGAATGCCTGCACTGAAACGCGAGGCGCGGGCGCGATGTGCGCGTCCGCGTCAGACGATGCGGGCGACGTCGGCAATTCGTCTTCGGTCTGGCGCTCGTACGTGATCATTGTCCCACACTGCTGATTTTGTTTTTATCGGCGTCGGGGTTGGTCGTCGCGGTATTGTCACCGGTGCGGTACTTTTCCAGCACCGTGGTACGCCGCGCGTTGTAGACCGCGCCTTCCGGCCGGGGCTGCACCAGGTCGGACGGGTTGGCGACCATGGCCGCGAGATTGCGCTGATTGGCGCAGCCGAAATTCCAGTAATTGGTATTCTCGAGATACGATTTGCTCTTGACGGACGGACCGAGATCCTCGGGCCACAGCCCGCACGGGCCGGCGACCGCGGTGATCTTCGGATAGCTGACGCGGATCGACGCGAATTGCTGCGCATCGGCCGGATGATAGTGGCGCACGACGATGCCGCGCGGCGGGATGCCGCTCGCCGAGAGCAGCGACTTGATCTCGCGCAGCGAATCCGCGGCGGCGCGTGCGTTGGGCGTTTGCGACGGCACGTCGATGATCACCGCGCCGGTGCCCTCGCGCATCCAGGTGCGTCCGAGCGCGAGAATCTCCGCGCGCTGCGTCGCGTTCAGGCCGCCGCGTCCGTTGCCGACGAAGATGTTGATGCTCTGGTCGGCCTCCTGGATCGCGATCGGGTGGCGCAGGCGGTAGTCGTCCGGAATGCTGGCGGTGACATCCTGGCGGGTATGATTGCAGGCGCCCAGCGCCAGCGCGAGGCCGACCAGAAGGCCGGCGGTGCGCAGCCGATGAAATCTTGCGACGGGTCGATGCGAGCTCATTGCAGTTGTCCTTGTCCCGTCTCAGTCGGTGATGAAGCCGTATGTGCCGCGATACTTGCGATCGGATGGATCACGCCCGGGCACGCCGTAAATGCGGTTGATGCTGCCGAGCAGGTCGGCCTGCGGATCGGAGGACGGCACGAAGCCGTCGTCGGGCCGCGACAGATCCTTCTGCGCCACCGCGCGCACGATGTAGGGCGTCACCAGCACCATCAGTTCGGTGTTGTTGTTGACGTAGTCGCGGCTGCGGAACAGCGTTCCGAGCACCGGCAGTCGCGCCAGGCCGGGCATGCCGTTGATCGCCTGCTTGGTCTGCTGCTGGATCAGGCCGGCCATCGCCATCGAGCCGCCGGACGGAATCTCCAGCGTGGTATCGGCGCGGCGGGTCCTGATCGACGGCACCGAGGTGCCGGAGACCTGAATCGCGTTCTCATTGGTGACTTCCGACACTTCGGTGGCGACGCGCAGGCTGATGCGGCCTTCGCTGAGCACCACCGGCGTGAAGTTGAGCGAGATGCCGAACTTCTTGAAGGTGATGGTCGGCGTACAGGAGCCGTTGGTGCAGTTGACACCGGAGGGAATCGGAAATTCGCCGCCGGCGAGGAAGTTGGCGCTTTCGCCGGAGATCGCGGTCAGGTTCGGCTCCGCCAGCGTCCGCATCACGCCGGCGCTTTCCATCGCGCGCACCGTGGCTTGCACGCTGGGGGCTCCGGGCGTGCCGCCGAAGCCGGCGGTCGCGGCGTTCTTGTCGACGAGGGGCCGGCCATACGCCGTGAACGGGTTGACGTTGTTGAAATTCACCACGGCGGTGCCGTAGTTCATGTTGGCGCTGAGATCGATGCCGAGCTGCTTGACGATGTTGCGCTGAACCTCCGCCACCACGACCTTGAGCATCACCTGGTCGCGGCCGCGAACCGTGAGCGCGTTGACGACCTTGCTGCCCTCGGCAACGTTTTTCGCCGTGCCGGCATCGAGCAAGCGGGAGGCCACGTCAAAAGCGACCTGCGATTCCGCCTGCGAACCGACCATGCCGGACAGCACGACATTGGGACCGATGCCTTCGACACGAATGTCCGCATCGGGCAAAACCTGCTTCAGCATGGCGCGAATGCCGTTGAGGTCGCGCTTCACCGCGATATCATAGGCGGCGATCTGCTGGCCGGCGGAATCGAAGAACACGATGTTGGTCTGGCCGACGCTGGCGCCGATGATGTAGGCGCGCTGCGCCGAGCGGACCACCGCATTGGCGATCTTGGGATCGGCCACCAGCACGTCCTTCACGTCGCGCGGCAGATCGACCACCACCGATTTGCCGACGCCAAGCGAGAGAAAGCGCGCATTCAGATATCCGGCATCCGCGGCGGCCACCGGCACGGGACGCTCCGCCGCGCGCACGGGCGCGATCATCGGCTCGACGATCAGCGCGCCGACGGCGACGAAAGACAGCGCCTGCTTCAGCGCTGTGGCAAGCGTTGCGCGATTATCCCGACACTTCATCTGGATGGTCCCCCTCACTGCCGGGCCGTGGTTTTGGTGGAGACGCCGTATCGCACCACGTTGATGGATTCACGCTTGCCGTCGTCATTGCTGGCGACCGGCGCGTTGGCATCGGCGAGGCTGCGCAGCGCCAGCGACAGCGTGCCCATCTGGCGTGCGCGGGCAAGCGTTTCCGCCTGCTCCGGCTTCAACTCGAGGGTGGCGGTCTTGCCGAGCACGGTGTTCTGGCCTTCCTTCTCGCGCGGGGTCTGATCGATCGCCAGCACGCGCACATTGGTGAGGATGGTTTCCGAACTGACGCCTTCGCCGCCGGCCTGATCGGGATTCTTCTCGCGGCGCGACAGGATCACGTCGACGCGGTCGTTGGGCAGGATGAAGCCGCCGGCGCCGGTTTCCGGCGAGATGTCGGTGGAAATGGCGCGCATGCCGGCGGGCAGGACCGCGGCCATGAAACCGGAGCTGCCGGCCATCACCAGCTTGCTGTCGCGGATCGGCTCACCCGTCACGAAGGGCGAGCGCGCGATCGCGCCGGTCAGCTTGGTCGGCGCATCCGGGCGGGTGTCGCGGCGCACGAAGCTCGCGCTGGCGGCGGCCGCAGGCCAGGTCTGCCATTGCACGTCGCTCGCGGTGACGGATTTTCCGAGGGGAATATCGGCCTTGGCGACCAGGACATCCACGGTTTCCATCTGCGCGACGGGGGCCGGAGCCGACTTGTTGCGGTCGGAGCCGCTGGCCAGATAGGCGGCCAGACCGCCGGCACCTACGGCAATGGTCAGGACGACAACGCGTGCGGTATTCATACGCTTCACTCACTTCCCGCTTGTGGATGGTTCGACCCTTGCGGCCTGTCACGGGTGCAAACGTCAGAACCGGACCACTGGACACCGCGACGCAATCGTCGCCGTACCGGGAGTTGAGCAGTTATTCGTCAAAGCATGGTTAATGAGGCGTATCGAAATGAGCTTAACGAGACGTTTTCATGCGCGGCGGCCCCACGTTCGCGTTCGTCGTCAGCACAGCGGGACTGGTGGCGCTGCCGTCCGCGAAAAGCCTATCCGGCGATGAAGCGGCCGAGGTCCACGGCCTTGATCCATTGAGTGTCGGGATAGATCATCAGCGCGCCGATCGCGAGCGCGATGCCGTAAGGAATGCCGGTGTCGCGGTGATGCAGCCGCAATAGCCACGGCTGGCCGGCGAGCATGTAGGGCAGTGGCCAGCGCCGGAATTCCAGCAGCAGAAGCGTCAGCACGCCGCCGAACAGCGAGGCGTAGAGCAGATAGTTCAGCAGATGGTCGAAGCCGAACCACAGCGCGGTCGCGGCCGCCACCTTGGCGTCGCCGCCGCCGATCCAGCCCATCGCAAAGCAGGTGAAGGCCGCCACAAGCACGGCGGCGCCGGCCGCCACATGCAGCAGCAGGTCGGTCCATGCCATTCCGCCGGCGAGCGCAAGCACGGCGAAGCCCGCCACCAGCAGCAAGGACACGCGATTGGAGATCGTCATGGTCAGCAGATCGCTGGCCGCGGCGAAGGCCATCAGCGTGGGAAACAGCAGAAGCCGGGCGAGGTCGAGGATCATGGGTTTGCCCTTGCCGTGAGGTGCGCGACGCCGAGGAAGGCTAGGGGATGAAAATGAACAATCGCGAAATGCCGGCGAGGTTCATCACAGGCCGATGATGCGTCCGAGGATCGCCAGTGACGCCAGCAGCAATCCCGCGCAGACGAGGCGGCGCACGGCTCTATCCTGCCCGCCAGTCTGCAGCGGAGGGCGCGGGACGCGGATGTCCGGATGAGGCATGTCGCTGGGGCGATGGTTAACGATTGACGAAGGCGGCGGAGAGCCGTCCCATAAGCACGAAAGGCTCCGGCGGACCGGAGCCTTTCTGTCACGCGTCAGGCGTGAATTACTTCTTGGTGCCGAGGCTGGAGTTCACATCGCTGAACTTGCTGCTGAGGCTGCCGCCCAGCGTGTTCACGATGGTGATGATCGCGAGCGCGATACCGGCGGCAATCAGGCCGTACTCGATCGCGGTGGCGCCCGACTCGTCCTTGGCGAAGCGCTTGACCAGATTCTTCATAGGAAACTCCATGTATGTGCACGTGGCTGGCGAACCAATCGTTCGGTGGAAACGGCGTTCTCAGCACCGTGACCATGGGCGCGAACCTATGCGCCGAAAATTTCAGCGCAGTTAATTCAATCGCAGAAACCCGCATGTATCGGGGGTTTCTTGCAGACGGTAAACTTCGAATTAAAGCCATTGCATAAAGTTCGACAAATCCCTTGGACCCGGTTGCGGCCTTGCAAAGGATGGGAGCGGAGCGGCGCGCGCGTTTGCAGTTCATTCATCAATTAACGGCACATTTGCCATATCCGGACCCGGATCGCGCCGTGGCGTGCTCCGGTTGACGGTCCTGTCGGGGTGTGTCGCATGAAGTTCCGATCTCTTGCTGCGGTGAGGTGCTGGCCGGTGCTGTCCGGCGTCCTGGCCTTGCTGATCGTGTTGTCGGGAGCGGCAAACGCCGAGGACGAGACCATCTCGGTCAGCGTCGATCAGGCGAAGCTGGTCAAGCTGCCCGGCCGGGTCGCCACCCTGGTCGTCGGCAATCCGCTGATCGCCGATGTGGCGCTGCAATCGGGCGGCGTCGTGGTGGTCACCGGAAAGGGCTATGGCGCCACAAACGTGATCGCCATGGACCGCGCCGGCGATGTGCTGGTGGACCGCACCATTCTCGTGGGCGGCCCCGCGGACAAGGTGGTCACCGTCTATCGCGGCGCGGAGCGCGAATCCTATAGCTGCATGCCTTCCTGCGAGCGGCGCGTCACGCTGGGCGACAGCGAGAAGTACTTCAAGTCCACCATGGAGCAGGCCGGCACGCTCAGCAGCCAGGCTGCCGGTGGCGGCGCCACGACCGGCAAAGCCAACTAGGCCGATTCGCGTTTTCTGCTTCGAAGCAACTGAACCGCGCCATTGCGCTGAGACGCGCGCTGCCCAGCATCCCGGTCGCGGCGCATGGATCATGGTTAACAACTGGCTAACGCAGCGGGCCGTTTTGTTCGGAACGCCCGAAACACTTCAACAATGAGTTTCGGCTAGACGTCTGCGGTAGATAAATCCTGCCGCTGTGGGAGACGCTCCCGATGTCGCCGTCCGAACACCCGCACGCCGTTTTGTGCCGCGCGCTGCGTCGCTGGCGCCGCAGTCAGCACGGTTCGGCCGCTATCGAATTTGCGCTGGTCGCGCCGATGTTCTTCGGCCTGCTGTTCGCCATTCTGGAGATTGGTCTCACATTCTTTGCCGGCCAGGTCCTGGAGAACGGGCTGCAGCAAAGCGCGCGGCTGATGTTCACGCATCAGGCGGCGGATTCGAATATGACCCAGCAGCAATTTACAGATGATCTCTGTAGCCGCGTTTCGATGCTGCTGGATTGCACCAAGCTGCGCGTTAATGTCAGCGTGACGGCGGAAGGCGCACCGATCACCATCAAGAGCCCGATCGATGCCAACGGCCAGTTCGTCGACAACTTCACCTATCAGAATCCGCAGCCCAACACCCGCGAGACGGTGGTGGTCAGCGCCTTCTATCAGTGGCCGCTCGCGGTCACGCAACTGGGATACAGCATCGCCAATATCGATGCCGGCACCGCGAACGGCAAATACCTGCTGGCGTCGATGGCAGCCTTCCGCGTCGAGCCGAACTGATCGTGTCATGACACTTTTCGCAAAAGAACCATTTCGGTCTCTTCATCGACAGCTTGCGCGATTCCTCGGTGATCGCGAAGGATTGGCCGCGATTGAGTTCGCGATGATTCTGCCGCTGATGCTGGTGACGCTGTTCGGCATGATCGGCGCCACGTCGGCGATTTCGATCGATCGCAAGGTGACGCTGATTTCGCGCACCTTGTCCGACCTCACCTCGCAGGGTGAGAAGGTGCAGGACTCCGACATCCAGAATTTCTTCGCCATCGGCAACGCGATGCTGGTGCCCTACAGCGCCTCGGCCAATGCGTTTTCCGGTGGCCCGCTGCGGATGACCATCACCGAGATCTATGTCGATCCCCTCAACGGGACGCCCCGGGTGCAGTGGAGCAAGGGCGACGATCAGAGGTCGGTCGGCTCCACGGTGACGACCATGCCGGCTGACCTGATCGGCAGGGACGCCAGCGGCAAGGTGTTGCCCAATCAGTACTTCATCCTCAGCGAAGTCAGCTACAGTTACGCGCCCGCGATCCTGCCGGGCGTCGCCAGCGTCCCGCTCAGCGAGTCGACCTATACGCGTCCGCGCGTGACGACGACCCGGCCCTGCGTGCTGTACGGCACGACGACGTGCCCGACCAGCTAGAGCTTGGTGCGTTGAGGCGAATGCGGCATATTGCGGAATTGCAAGGGACGCAAGCTCAAGCAAGCCGGCCCGCTTGCATTCTCAAAGAGTAAATTCGGCAAGGCGCATGCGAATAGCAAAAGGCCGCGCGAAGGCGCGGCCTTTCTCTTCATCAGTCCGGATCGCAGACCCGGATATCAGATGTCGCGTATCAGATGTCGCGAACGAAAGCGTTCGCGGGCAATCGCGCCTTAACCTGCAGCGCGCAGGTTGTCGGCGGAGGATTTGCCCGAGCGGCGATCCGCAACGATCTCGTAGCTGATCTTCTGGCCCTCGCGCAGCGTGCCGAGGCCGGCGCGCTCGACGGCGCTGATGTGCACGAACACGTCGTTGCCGCCATCGTCGGGCTGAATGAAGCCGTAGCCCTTGGTTGCGTTAAACCACTTCACGGTTCCCATGCTCATGGGATAGTCCCTTCTCAAAAAAGTATAGTCGAAGCCCACGTCCATGGGCTGGTGGCATCGAATTTTTGGAAGGGTCGTCAGCGTCTAAACCGGCTGTACCGGTAGTTAGCAAGTGTCGTCCGGCCGAAAATCGATCACGATATATTATGCGAAAGCAGGTGCCAAAACAATCCTGACGCGCACGATTTTTACCGCGCGCCGGACGGCGGCCGTCGGATCGGTCCGGAAGGGGAAGCAATACCCCTGATTTTTCGGCGCTTTCCGCCTTCGCGGTGTGGGTTACCGGCGGCGGAACTGGCCACGGGGCGGAGTGCCGCGCGGCGGGCCGCCGCTCGGACGTTCGTCCTTGTGGCGGAAAATCAGGCGTCCCTTTTCGAGATCGTAAGGCGACATCTCGATGGTCACGCGGTCACCCGCCAGCGTCTTGATGCGGTTCTTCTTCATTTTGCCGGCGGTGTAGGCGACGATCTCGTGTCCCGCGTCGAGTTGAACGCGGTAGCGAGCGTCGGGAAGGATTTCGGTCACCAGTCCTTCGAACTGGATCAGCTCTTCTTTAGCCATGGGTTTCTCCAGATCGAGAGGCGGCTAGCTTCGGGCTTTGGTTGCGTTGGGTTTCGATGGTCGACTGTCACGCCGGAGGAACGCGACCGCCGAGATGCTCTCGGCCTTGCCGCCGTTGGGCGGCCGGGCGGTTTCCTGTCGTGGCGCGCCTTGCGGAGCGCCATGGCCGGACCGCCGCCGGCGGCGCGGGTGCTTGGCGCCTGGCGCGCCATCGGCAGCTCCACGATGCGTGGCGGCGTGCGGCCCCGGCCGGCCTCCGCGATGCTGTTGCGCGGGCGGGCCGGAGTCGCGATGGCCGGGGGTGCGTCGGTCTTCTCTGGGCAATGCGACACGGATCAGTTTTTCGATGTCGCGGAGATACGCCATTTCCTCGCCGGCGCAAAGCGAGATCGCAACGCCGTCGGCGCCGGCGCGGGCGGTGCGGCCGATGCGGTGGACATAGGTTTCCGGGATGTTCGGCAGGTCGAAATTGACCACATGGCTGACGCCGTCGACGTCGATGCCGCGCGCGGCAATGTCGGTGGCGACCAGCGTGCGGATTTCGCCGGAGCGGAACGCCGCCAGCACCCGCTCGCGATAGTTCTGCGATTTGTTGCCGTGGATCGCGTCGGCGGCGATGCCGGCCTTGCCGAGGCTCTTCACCACCTTGTCGGCGCCGTGCTTGGTGCGGGTGAAGACCAGCGCCCGATCGATCGGCTCCTGCTTGAGGATTTCGGCCAGAACCGCAGGCTTGGCGGCATGATCGAGCTGGATCACTCGCTGCGTCACGCGTTCCGCGGTGGACGACACCGGGGTCACCGCCACCCGCGCCGGATCGCGCAGCATCTGCTCGGCGAGTTCGGCGATGTCCTTCGGCATGGTGGCCGAGAAGAACAGGGTTTGCCGCTTGATCGGCAGCTTGGCGACGATCTTCCGGATGTCGTTGATGAAGCCCATGTCGAGCATGCGGTCGGCCTCATCGAGCACGAGAAACTCGACATGACCGAGCTTGAGCGCGTTGCCTTGCACCAGGTCGAGCAGCCGGCCAGGCGTGGCCACCAGCACCTCGACGCCGCCCATCAGGGCGCGGACCTGCCGGCCCATCGGCACACCGCCGATGGTCAGCGCCGTGGTCAGCCGGAGATGGCGGCCATAGGCATTGAAGCTGTCGAGGATCTGGCCGGAGAGTTCGCGGGTCGGACTCAGCACCAGCACGCGGCAGGTTTTCGGCTGCGGACGAATGCGGTTCTCGAGCAGGCGATGCAGGATCGGCAACGCAAAGGACGCGGTCTTGCCGGTGCCGGTCTGGGCGATGCCGACCACGTCGCGGCCGGAGAGAGCGAGAGGAATGGTTTGCGCCTGGATCGGCGTCGGCGTCCGGTAATTCTCTTCCACCAGGGCGCGCGAAATGGGATCGGCGAGGCCGAAGTCCTGAAACGAGGTCAAACGAGATCTTTCCATAAAAAACGACCGCCTGACGGTGACCGCCAGGTGCGGGTGCCTCGGAGGAGGCTGGGACGCCCGCGTGTTTGGGGCGTCGGTTTCGGTTGGCTGAAGGGGCAAGCCAAAAGCCGATATGGTGACCGGCTCAGAACACGCGGCTCGCGTGGACCCGATGATTCTCAAGGTCGTGGGGCTGATATGGAGCAGCATCGCGGCGGATTCAAGATCAAACTGACGCCGGCATTGCCGCCATTCGATGGCAGCGGAGCCGGCTGGCCCCGGAACGGCCGCTATGCGCGATCCTGGAGGACTTCCGAAGCTTGTGTCTAAGGCCATGATATCGCTCGGGCTTCTCGCGGTCAGGGCGCCGCGGCCTTGCCGGGTCTGATAACGATGCGCGGTGCTTTCGGTTTCGCTGATGGCGAATAAGCTTTACTGTCCCGCCATCGAAAGACCGAGCGGGAGGATTTTGTGATCTACGTTGTCGCCACTTTGACCGTGAAACCCGAGATGCGCGCCGAACTGATCGCCGGTGCCAAGGACTGCATCGCCGCCACCCGCCAGGAGCCGGGCAACATCGCCTACGACATGCATGAAAGCGTCAGCGATCCGACCAAAATGGTGTTCGTCGAGCAATGGGAGAACGCCGAGGCCCTGGTTCCGCATCGCCAGACCGCGCACATGAAGGCCTTCGGCCGGATCGCCGCCAAGTGCCTGAGCGCGCCGGCGAAGATCGAGATCATCACGCCGGCCCAGGTGGACGTCCGTTGACCGCTCCCCTTGAGCGAGCCGTCCGTAATGCTGCAGATCGGGAGTTCGCGGAGGGCGCGTCGCGTCCGTGCGCCTCTGATCCAGCACGCGGCGGAGCTCTCGGCGCCGCGAAGATCTCGCCGACCGGGATCGAGGTCGTCTGCGGCGCCGCACTCCAGAAACCGTGAAAGGGGGGCGCCGGGCCGGCTCGCCGGGGCTGGCGGAACCATTGGTATAGCGCGCGGTTGTCACAATCCTATTCTGCCGATCTTGGTTCGGATCTTGGTTCGAGCGCTCGGCGAAAGCTTCGGGCCGCAATTAAGGATTAACGCCACACGCGAGGGCGGGGCACACGGATTTCATCGATTGCATTTTTGAGTGGGCGCGTGATCAGGCTGGGGTTCATCATCGGATGTATGGCGCTGCTGGGGATGCTGCTGTCAGGCCTCGCCGCGTACCGCGCCCATGAACAGGAACTCACCGTCAACCGCATCGCGCTGTCGCGCGCGATCGATGTCAGCGCCAGCCTGGTGCAGGATCGTTTGACCGAGCGCGAATTGCTGGCGCGCGTCGCCTCCGGCCTGTTTCATTCGCCGACGGTCACCCAGGCCAACATGCTGAAGCCGCTGCGAACCTCGATCTATACGTTCAAGACCGATTTCGTGGTGGCGGGCTGGATCGCGCGGCTGCAGCCCAGCGAGTTGCAGCAGGCTCAGGCCGAATTGCAGAGCGCCGGTTTTCCGAATCCCACCATCCGCAGCTTCGATGACAAGCCACTGAATGCGGCCGCGCTCACCGCGCCGCTCAACGTGCTGATGGATGTCGAGCCGCGCAACGGACAGACCGAGCGTTTTCCGGGCCGTTCCTACGACCAGCCGTCGCCGCTGAGGACGATGCTGCAACAGGCGCTCGAGAAGAAACAGCCGGCGGCGTCCTCTCCGCTGCCGCTGTTGCGGCCGGACGGCCCCGTCGGCGTGGTGCTGGCAACGCCGGTGCTGCAGGAGACCACCGGCCAGCCGATCGGTTTCATCACCTTCTCCTATGAACTGGCGCCGCTGATGCTGACCAACGACGAGATGTCGCTGTTCTCGATCGCGCTGCGCAGTTCGGACCGTGCGGGAACGGAGTTGATCGTCGATCAGAACGATCAGGTGGTTTCGCGACCGGTGGCGCAGCCGGCGGAGCGGACCTCGACCTCCGCCCCGTTTGTCCGCACCGTGAGCTTCGGCGGACGCGACTGGCAACTCGCCTACTATGCCAAGACCAATGTGGAGGAGCGCGCCTTCGAGCTGGCGGCGGTGGTGGCGGCCATCGGCTTCGCGCTGACCGCCGTCATCTGCGGCCTGTTCGGCTATATCGCCTATAACAATCTGCGCATGAGCCGCGAGATCCAGATGCGCATCGGCTTCGAGCATCGGCTGACGGCGGTGATCGACGAACTGAATCATCGGGTGAAGAACATCCTGGCGGTGATCCAGTCGATCGTGACCCGGACGATGCGGCACGGCGCCGATATCGATGTGGCGCGTGATCTGCTGATCGGGCGAATTCATGCGATGTCCAATGTGGTGTCGCTGCTCAGCGAGAGCCGCTGGCAGGGCGTCAAGCTGAAGGGCTTGTTCGAGGGGCGCGCCATTCCGAACGCCGAGCGCATCGCCGTCAGCGGGCCGGATATTTCCGTCAGCGCCCGGGCGGCGCAGAGCCTGTCGCTCCTGTTCTTCGAGCTGGCCTCGCATTCCGACGAGGGCCTGTCGCTGGTCGGCAAGCATCCTCACGTCGTTGCGCACTGGACGGTGGAAGGCGAGCCGGGCGACGAGATCTTTCATTTCCGCTGGGAGGAGTTCAACACCAGCGCGGCCACCCGTCGCGCCGACAGCGACTTCGGCGTGATCCTGCTGGATCGCGTGGCGCCGGAAGCGCTGGGAGGCACCTCCAAGCGCTATTTCACCGATGTCAGTTACGTCTACGAACTGATCGCGCCGATGGCGACGGTGGTCGATCTGACGGAGCGCGACCGCACCGACCGGCTGTCGGCGCCGGTACGGCGCGTGCGCTGACGTGCTAAGGCTGTCACCTCAGCCGTGAGGCGGCGCCGCAATCCTACGCCAACTCGCGCGATAATACCTCGCGCAACTGCTTTTTCAGCACCTTGCCGTTAGCATTGCGCGGCAGCGGGTCGCGGCTCACGGTGACCGATTCCGGCACCTTGTAGTCGGACAGCCGCGCCGCGCACCAGGCGCGCAGGGCTTCGACATCGATCGCGCCATTGCGCGGCACGACCACCGCATGCACGCGCTCGCCGAGCACCGGACAGGGCTTGGCGATGATGGCGCTTTCCAGGATGTCGTCATGGGCGGCAAGCACCGATTCCACCTCGGCCGAATAGATCTTGTGGCCGCCACGATTGATCATGTCCTTCTTGCGGTCGAATACGCGGACGAAACCGTCCTCGTCGATCGAGCCGAGATCGCCGGAGTGCCAGTAGCCGCCGGTGAAGCTCTCCGCTGTCGCCTCCGGCTTGTTCCAGTAGCCTTTGATGACCGAGCCGCCGTGTATCCACAATTCGCCGACTTCGCCGCGCGGCACTTCGCGCCCCTGATCGTCCATCACCACGATGGTGGCGCCGGGACAGGCGAAGCCGACGCTGTCGCTGTGCGCGGCGGTGAGCTCCGGCGGCATGATGGTGGAAGGCGACGTCGTTTCGGTGGCGCCGTAGGCATTGATCAGCTTCAGGCCGGGGATCTTGCTCGCCAGCTTCTCGATGGTCGCGATCGGCATCGGCGCGCCGCCATAGCCGCCGATCCGCCAGGCCGAAAGATCGTGGCTGTCGAAGTCGGCCTGCAGCAGGCAGAGATTATACATCGCCGGCACCATGATGGTCTGCGTCACGCGTTCGCGCGCGGCGATCCGCAGATACTCGGCGGCCTTGAATTCGGCGACGATGATCAGCGCGCCGGCGCAGCGGGCCATGGCCATGACGTTGGCGATCACGCCGGTGACATGGGCGAGCGGCACGGCGGCGATCGAGCGATCGGCGGCGGTCAGCTCCATGCAGGCTTCGTAAATCATCGACGAATGGACGATGTTGCCGTGGGACAGCATCGCTCCCTTCGGCCGCCCGGTGGTGCCGGAGGTGTACATGATCAGCGCAGTGTCGTCCTCGCCAACCGGCGTCGCGTCCCCCAGCGGCGCGCGCTCCGCGAGTTGCGCCAGGGTGGGCGCCGGGCCGTCATCGCTGACCGCGATGCGATGGCGCAGCGCCGGCACGTCGGCGGCATCGGGCAGGCGTTCCGCCAGCGCGCTGTCGTGGACGATCGCCACCGCTCCGCAATCGGTCAGCATGTAGGCGATCTCCGGCTTCTGCAGCCGGGTCGACAGCAGCACCCCGACCAGCCCGAGCTGGGCGGCGGCATACAGGGTGAGGACGAATTCGGTCCGGTTGCCGATCAGCACCGCCAGGCGGTCGCCGGGGCGCAGTCCGAGCTCGCGCAGCCCGGCGGCGATAGCGGAGGCCTGCCGGGCCACCTCACGCCAGCTCAGGCGCTGCGCCCCGAAGACGATGGCCTCGCCGTCCGGATTGCGCGCGGCGGCTTCGGCGACCATCTGCCAGATGCTGCGCGGGCGCTCGCGGAAGACCGGCACCAGCCGGTCACCGAAGTGCGCCTCGATCTGCATTGCCGGGAGAGAAATCGTCGACCAGCCCATCGCCGTCTTATCCTTGTCGTCATTCATCGGTTCTGTGGGGGCCGCTATCGTCCGCCCCTGTGCCGAAAATGTTAAGTCAAAATGCCATTCGCCAGTTTTTTTCATTTGTGGGAATGCATGAAGCTGCCTAGAGGTTGTTCGCTTCTGACAGATTCGGAAGCGAGATTGCAGCTTCCGGCTCTGGCACGTCACGGCCGACGTGAACCGGCGGGCACCTCGCACGACAGTGCAGAGCAGGATACCGGGTTGATCGCATCGCCGCCAACATGACGTGATCCCATGATTGCAGGTTTCACCAAGTCTCTTCAATGGGTTGACCGGCGCAGGCTGATGCTCGGCGCGGTGCTTGTCGCGGCCGCCGCGGGTGCTGCCGTCTTTGCGCTGCGCATCGGCGAGCCGCCGCGCGGCAGCTCCGAAATGTCGAGCCAGTCGCGTCGCAGTGGTCCGCGCTATATCCCGAGCGCGGCGGAGTGGGCCGGCATGACCGTGGCCCCGGTGTCGGACTACACCTTCCGCGCCGAGCACGTCACCGAGGGCAAGATCGCGGTCGACGAGGACCGGGCGACGCCGGTGTTCTCGCCCTATGCCGGCCGGGTCATCAAGCTATTGGCGCGGCCGGGCGATCACGTCGCGCAGGGTCAGCCGCTGTTCGTCATCGAAGCCGCCGACACCGTCCAGGCGCAGAACGATTTCATCGCGGCGGCGGCCGCGCTCAACAAGGCCAAGTCCCAGCTTGAACTCGCCAAGATCCAGGATGCCCGTGCCCGCGATCTGTTCGACGGCAAGGCGATCCCGCTGAAGGATTTTCAGCAGGCGCAGGCGACCCTGGTTTCGGCCGAAAACGACCAGCGCGCGGCGCTGACCGCGCTGGAGGCGGCGCGCAACCGGCTGCGCATTCTTGGCCTCAGCGAGCAGGCCATCGCCGACTTCCAGCAGAAGGGCCGGATCGATCCGGAGACCACCATCGCCGCGCCCATTTCCGGCACCGTGGTTCAGCGCAAGATCGGTCCCGGCCAGTACGTCAATGCCGGCGCCAGCGATCCGGTGTTCGTGATCGGCGATCTCTCCACCGTCTGGCTGACGGCCTTCGTCCGCGAAAGCGACGCTTCCACCGTGTCGGTAGGGCAGGACATCAGCTTCAAGGTGCTGGCGCTGCCGGGGCGTGATCTGCGTGCGCGGATCGATTATGTCTCCGCCGCCATCGATCCTGCGACCCGGCGGCTGATGGTGCGCGCCACGGTGAACAATGCCGACGGACTCTTGAAGCCGGAGATGTTCGCCAATGTCACCATTTTCGCCGCCGCCGACCATGCCGCAGTCGGCGTCCCGAAGCGGGCGTTGATCTACGAGGGCGACGAGGTGCGCGTCTGGGTAGCCCATGACGACAAGTCGATCGAGTTGCGCAAGATCAAGACCGGACTCTCGAACGGCGATCTCGTCGAGGTCATCGGCAATCTGCACCCCGGCGAGCGCATCGTCACCAAGGGCAGTCTGTTCATCGACCGCGCTGCCTCGGGCAGCTAATGGTCCATCTCCCTCATCAACCGCCGATGTGGCGCTGAAGGCGTCAGCCATCCCATGCAACGTCTCGCCGCTTTCGCTGTCGACCGCCGCATCCTGATGGTGGTCATGTTCGCTGCCGTGATCATCGGCGGCGTGATTGCCTTCATCCAGCTCAATATCGAGGCCTATCCCGATCCGACCCCGCCGATGGTCGACATCGTGACGCAAAGCCCCGGCCTGTCGTCGGAAGAGATCGAGCGTTACATCACGATTCCGATCGAGACTCAGGTGGCCGGCATCAAGAACCTGCGGACCATCCGCACCGTCTCGCTCTACGGCCTGTCCGACGTCAAGCTGCAGTTCTCGTTCGATTACACCTATGATGAGGCGCTGCAGCAGGTGCTGAACCGGCTGTCGCAATTGCCGCCGCTGCCGAACAATGTGCAGCCGCAGATTTCGCCGCTGAGTGCGGTGGGCGAGATCTTCCGCTATCGGCTGGTTGGGCCGCCGAACTACAGCGTGCTCGATCTCAAGACGCTGCAGGACTGGGTGTTGCAGCGCCGTTTCCGCGCGGTGCCCGGCGTCATTGACGTGACCGGCTGGGGCGGCAAGACCAAGACCTATGAGGTGCAGGTCGATTTCAACAAGCTGGTGGCTTACGGGCTCACCTTGCCGCAGGTGCTGCAGGCGATCGGCAATGCCAACATCAATGTCGGCGGCAATACCGTCGATATCGGTTCGCAGTCGGCGGTGGTGCGCGGCGTCGGCCTGATCCGTTCGATTGAAGACCTCGCTACCACCATGATCGCGCAAAGCGGCGGCAACCCGGTGCTGGTGCGCGATGTCGCCACCGTCGGCATCGGTGAGAAGCCGCGGCTCGGCATCGTCGGCATGAACGATGCCGACGACATCGTGCAGGGCATCGTGCTGATGCGCCGCGGCGAGCAGAGCACGCCGACCCTGAATCGGGTCGAGCAGACGGTGAAGTCCATCAATGCCTCTGGCGTGCTGCCGCCGGGGGTGCGCATCGAGCGCATCTATGACCGCAAGGACCTGATCGACGTCACGACCCACACCGTGCTGCACAACATGATCGTCGGCATCATCCTGATCGTGCTGCTGCAATGGATGTTTCTCGGCGATCTGCGCAGCGCCCTGATCGTCGGCGCGACGATTCCATTCGCGTTGTTCTTCGCCGTCATCATCATGGTGCTGCGCGGCGAGTCCGCCAACCTGCTTTCGGTCGGTGCCATCGATTTCGGCCTGATCGTCGACGGCACGGTGATCATGGTCGAAGCGATCTTCCGCCGCCTGTCGCAGACGACGCCGCTATCCGAGACCGAGCAGAGCCGCATCTCGGCGAGCACCGTGATGGAGATCAAGAGCCATGCCATCCTCAGCGCCTCGGCGGACGTGGCGCGCTCGATCTTCTTTGCCGCCGCCATCATCATCGCGGCGTTTTTGCCGCTGTTCACGCTCAGCGGCGTCGAAGGCAACATCTTCGGGCCGATGGCGCGCACCTATGCCTATGCGCTGGCCGGCGGCCTGCTGGCGACCTTCACGATCACGCCGGCCTTGAGCGCCATCATCCTGCCGTCGCATCTGCAGGAGACGGAGACGCGGCTGGTGCGCTGGCTGCATCGGCTCTACATGCCGGTGCTGCGCTGGGCCGTGCAGAGCTACAGGCTGGTGCTCGCGGGCGCCGCCACGCTGATGGTGATGACCTTCATCGCCGGGCATTTCCTCGGGCTCGAGTTTCTGCCCAAGCTGGAGGAGGGCAATCTCTGGATCCGCGCGACGCTGCCTTCGACCATCTCGCTGCAGGAGGGCAACGGCTACGTCAACGAAATGCGCCGGCTGATCCGCGCGCGGCCGGAAGTTGAGTCCGTGGTGTCGCAGCAGGGCCGTCCCGATGACGGCACCGATGCTGCGGGCCTCTTCAACGCCGAATTCTTCGCGCCGCTGAAACCGGTGAAGGATTGGCCCGGCGTCAAGGACAAGGATGCGCTCACCGCCGAACTGCTGGCGCAGTTGCAGGAGAAATTTCCCGGCGTCGAGTTCAACTTCTCGCAATATTTGCAGGACAACGTCGCCGAGGCGGTATCGGGCGTGAAGGGTGAGAATTCGGTCAAACTGTTCGGCAACGACCTGGTGGCGCTGTCCGAGACTGCCGACAAGATCAAGTCGGTGCTGTCCACCGTGCCCGGCATCGTCGACCTGTCGGTGTTTACCTCGCTCGGCCAACCGACGATCCAGATCGATATCGATCGCGCGCGCGCGGCGCGTTACGGCCTGTCGCCGGGCGACATCAACGCCACCATCCGCGTCGCCATCGGAGGCGACAGCGCCGGTGATCTGTACGAGCCGGGCTCCGACCGTCACTTCCCGATCGTGATCCGGCTCGCGCCGGAATATCGCAAGAGCGCCGAAGCCATCAGCAATTTGCGGATCGGCGCGCAGGGACCGAACGGCATCACGCAGATTCCGCTGAGCGAAGTGGCCTCGATCAAGCTGGTGTCCGGCGCCGCCTATATCTACCGCGAGCAGCAGGAGCGCTACCTGCCGATCAAGTTCTCGGTGCGCGGCCGCGATCTCGGCAGCACTATCAAGGAAGCGCAGGACAAGGTCGCCGAGCAGGTGCAGTTGCCGGCTGGCTCGCGGCTCGAATGGGTCGGCGAATTCGGCAACCTGCAGGACGCCATCCGCCGGCTCTCCATCGTGGTGCCGATCAGCCTCGCCTTGATCGCGATGCTGCTGTGGTTCAACTTCGGCTCTTTCGCCGACACGCTACTGGCGATGAGCGTGATTCCGATGGCGATTTTCGGCGGCGTGGTCGGGCTGCTGATCTTCGGCATTCCGTTCAGCGTTTCGGCTGCGATCGGCTTCATCGCGTTGTTCGGCATTGCGGTGATGGACGGCATCATCATGCTGTCGCAATACAATCAACTGATCGACGACGGCCTGGACCGGATGCGGGCCATCATCCGCACCGGCGAATTGCAGTTCCGGCCGGTGCTGATGACCTGCGCCGTCGCCGGTATCGGCTTGCTGCCCGCGGCGATGTCGGCCGGCATCGGATCGCAGGTGCAGAAGCCGCTCGCGGTGGTGGTGGTCACCGGCATGCTGCTGGCGCCAGTGGTGATCCTGGTGACGCTGCCGGTCCTGATCTCGCGATTCTCGCGGCGGACCAGATAGAACCAGATAGAATTGGCGTTACTTGCCCGACGGCGTGCGCAAACCGTGCCAGGCATCGCGCACCTGGTGATAATGCACCTCCGGCAGGTAATCCGGTGTATGCAGGCCGAGCGTCTTGACGTCGAGGCTGCCGACCGCGCTCAGCAGCGTATAGGACGCGATGACGCGGTCACGCTGCGCACCGATCAGCCGCGCCTTCGCCGCCACCAGATCCTGCTGGGCGTTCAGCACGTCGACGGTGGTGCGCTGCCCGCCTTGCGCCTCTTTGCGGACGCCGTCGAGCGCAACCGTGGCGGCCCGCACCTCGGACTCCGCGGCGCCGACCGCGATCCGCGCGCCCTCATAGGACACCCATGCGGCGATCGCGGCGGTGCGGGACTGGTTGCGCACCTGCTCGAGCACCAGGCGGCTCTGGGTGGCGAGCTCCTTGGCCTGCCGGGTTTGCGATGCGGCGGTGCCGCCGTCATAGATCGGCGCGGTCATCTGGCCCAGCACATAGGCCTCGTCGGTGCCGTTGGTGCCGAGGGTGGTATCGGTCTGGCGCGCCCGGCTGACGCCGCCCTGCACGGTCACGGTCGGATAGAGACTGCTTTCCGCGACGTTGATCGTCTTCTCGGCCATGTCCGCATCGAAGCCGGCGGCGAGCACCGCCGGGTTGGCGCGGAACGCCAGCGCGGTGGCTTCGTCGCGGCTGCGCGGCAGCAGGCGGTCCACCGGTTCGGCGGGGCTGAGCCGGCCCGGTGCCATGCCGATGACCTGCGCATAGGTCGCCTGGCTCACCGCCAGCGCCACTTCGGCCGCGTTCTGGTCGGCGAGGCCGCGGTTGAGACGCGCCTCCGCCTGGGCGGTATCGGTCGGGGTCACGTCGCCGGCATTGAGCCGCCGCTTCGCCACATTCAGTGTTTCCCGCAGCGAGGTCACGTTGGCGCGCTGCGCCTCCACCAGCGACTGATTGGCCAGCACGTTGGTATAAGCCGTCACCGCATCGAGCAGCACGCCCTGGCCGACATTGCGCAGCGCCTCGCGGCCGGATTTCACCTGCAGTTCGGCGACACGCACGCTGTTGGCGGTCTTGAAACCGTTGAACAGCGTCTGCGTCACCGTCAGCCCGATGGTCCACGGCTTTTGCGTCGCGGTCTGGATCGAGTTGTCGGGCAGCAGACTGCGGACGGCCTGCATGCCGCCGCTGAGGCTGGCGATGATCTGCGGCCGGTAGCCCGCCAGCGCCTGCGGAACGTTCTCGTCGGTGGCGCGCTGACGCGCGCGCTCGGCATTGAGCTGGGGATTGGTCTGGTACGCCTTGACCAGCGCGTCGGCGAGGGTTTCGGCGTGACCGGAGGCGGGGACAAGGCCGGCCCACAGCGGAATCGCAAGCGCAGCGGCGGAACGCAGCAGCCGTGAAGCTGCGCCTACTCTCCACGTCCGTTCTGCCATGGTATCGCCGTGATCCGAAAAATCGCGCCTGATGCCTGTTTAGATGGCGGCCCCGCCACAGGCAAACCGATCTTGCGCGGTGTCCCATGATTTCACTGGACCCGGCGGATCACAATCGTATGACGGCACCCTCGGTGCGTCGTCGCACGCGCTGCCTGCGGCAGCAGGCGGGACAGCCTCGGTCAGAACAGTCTGGTCAGAACAGGTAACGCAGTCCCACCGTGATGATGATCAGCGCGATGAAAATCAGCGCTACCGGCAATCGCGGCTTCTGCGGCGCGCCATCGGCCTTGGCCGGCTTGGATTGCGACTTGCGCGGACGCTGCAACGCGATGACGTTGTCCGGCGGGTTGGCGGAGTTCCCGGCCGGGGCATGACCCGCCTCAGGCGGCGGGGCGCTCTTGGGATGAGCGATGCTGGGATCCGGCGCGGCGCCCGCGCCGCCCATCGCGGCATAATAGCTGCGATAGATCGACTGGATGGTGGCTTCCACAGCCTCGGCTTCGCTCATCTGCTTGAGCCGCTTTTCGTACTCCGCCAGAAACGCCTGCGCCTCGCTGGACAGCGAACTCGTCGCGTTGAGCTTGGCCATCATCTGCCAGGTCGGAAAATCGGCGCGCGCCTTGGTGTCGGCGCGTCTGGCAATCAGAATGTCGGAAGCCTTGATCACGGTCGGTTTGTCCTTGCTCCGCGTCGGCCCGTCGTGAGCGAGCGGCGCGGTTGTTAGGTCGGCCTTGAAGCGGCGACCGCAGCCATCGTGCCACAACAGCGTCGGCTTGCGGTAGCTTATTTGCAAGAGCTAGTTTCAGTTTCATTCGCATTGGCGCGTTGCGGCCCGCGCCGGTTCCCGCTGTCCGGAAAATCATCTCGAAGGGGCAATGGTGCACGCATGAGCAAAGGCACACTGGTTCTCTCGATTCAAGGCGGCGCGGACAACTGGTCACCGCAACGCTGGGTCGAGCGCTTCAACAACGTCGGCAACGGGCGCAAAATCGTGCTGCTGCCGGATCGGATCAGCGATCCCGACGACGTTCATTATGCCGCGGTATGGAAGCCGCCGGCCGGTGTGCTGGCGGCCTTCCGCAACCTGCGCGTCATCTTCAATCTCGGCGCCGGCGTCGATGCGCTCATGGCGGATCCGACCCTGCCGATGGTGCCGGTGGTGCGTGTTGCGGTGGACGACCTCACCGGCCGCATGACCGAGTATGTCGTGCTGCACGTGCTGATGCATCATCGCCAGCAACTCGAATTACGCGACAATCAGTCGCGCAGGCTGTGGCAGCCGAAGGCACAGTGGGCGGCCGGCGCCGTCACCGTCGGCGTCATGGGGCTCGGCACACTGGGTCGCGACGCGGCGGAGGTGCTGCGCCGCATCGGCTTTCGCGTGATCGGCTGGAGCAACAGCGACAAACGCATCGATGGCGTCGAATGCTTCTGCGGCCGCGACGGGCTCGCGCCGTTTCTCGCGCGGACGCATATCCTGGTCTGTCTGCTGCCGCTGACGGCGCAGACGCGGCACATTCTCGATCGAAAGCTGTTCGAAAAGCTGACCCGCAATTCGCCGCTCGGCGCCCCGGTGCTGATCAACGCCGGGCGCGGCGGCTTGCAGGTTGAGGCCGATATCGTGTCGTGTCTCGACGACGGCACCTTGCTGGCGGCGACGCTCGATGTGTTTGAGACCGAGCCGCTGCCGGCGACCAGTCCGCTCTGGACGCACCCGCGCGTGGTCATCACGCCGCACAACGCCGCCGATACCGATCCCGATGCCATCTCGGCCTATGTCGCGGAGCAGATCGCGCGCTTCGAGGCCGGCGAGCCGCTGCGCAATGTGGTGGATATCGCGCGAGGGTATTAGAACGTGATCGGTTTGGAATTGAAGCGCGTGTCGTTATCCTGAGGTGCGAGCGAAGCGGGCCTCGAAGGATCGCGGCTGTCGCCCTTCGAGGCTGTCGCTACGCGCCAGCACCTCAGGGTGACGACCTCACGTTCAGCATCGGCAAATTATGCTTAAAGTTATTTCGGGTTGAATTGAATCGTCACGGATGCGGAAGGATTCCCTCTGCCCGGCGGGGAGAGGGTTAGGGTGAGGGCGATCCTTCGCCATTGAGGCTGTAACCCCTCACCCCAACCCTCTCCCTATGGGAGAGGGAGCGTGCATCGTTTCGTGGCAAGCGGTTCTATCGAAACTAAAAACGCACTAAAGCGAGAGAATCGTCATTGCAAGGAGCGCAAGCGACGAAGCAATCCAGGAGTCACGAAAGCAAGACTGGATTGCTTCGCGGAGCCTGTGCTCGGACAGCGCGAAGCGCTGATCCGAGTGCTCGCAATGACGTGGAGAGTTCTACCGCACCCAGTCCGCCGCCAGCTTTGCGTAGATGTCGGTGGCCTTGTGGATCAGATCGACCGCGCAATATTCGTCGGTCTGGTGCGCCTTGCCGGCCTCGCCGGGGCCGAGAATGATGGTCGGCGGATGACCGAGCGCCGGCGTCAGCACCGAGGCGTCGGTGAAATATGGCGCGGTGCGCGGCGCGGCGCCAAAACTTTCGCCGAGCGCCTCTTCGGCGCTCTTCACCACATGCTTGATCCACGGCGTCGTCGGTTCGCTCCACACCGCGCCGACATCGACGATGGTTTCGATCTCGACATCGTCGCCGAGTTCGGCGGCGAGTTGCTCCTTGATGCGATCGTGCGGCAGCGCCGGAATGCTGCGGATATCGAGGCCGATCTCGGCGCGGTCCGGCACCGAATTGGTGTTGAGCCCGGCATGTACCGTGCCGACGTTGAGCGTCGGCGGGCCGAGATGCGGATGCGGTGCGACGTTGAACTGGAATTTCTCCAGCAAGGCGATGGCGCGTGCTGCTTTGTAAGCGGCGTTGACGCCGAGATGCGGCATCGAGCCGTGCGCGGTGACGCCCTTGGTGATCAGCTTGAGCCACAGCGCGCCCTTGTGGCCGACCACCGCGACGTTCGAGGTCGGCTCCGCCACCACCAGCGCGCCGGCCTTGCCGAGACTGCCGGCCTTGGCCATCTCGAACGCGCCTTCGCAGCCGATCTCCTCGCCGGCGGTGATCGCCAGCATCACGCCGCCGTTGCCCTTGAGTTGACCAGCCGTATTGCAGACAGCCGCGACGAAGGCCGCGACGCCGCACTTCATGTCGGTGCTGCCGCGGCCATAGAGCTTGCCGTCGATGATCTCGCCGGCGAACGGATCGACGCTCCACGGCGCGTTGCCGAGCGGCACGGTGTCGACGTGACCGGTGAAGCACAGCGGCAGCTTGCTGCCGTTGCCCTTGATGCGCGCGACAAGATTGGCGCGATCCGGCGCGAATTGCTGAATCGATGTCTCAAGCCCGGCATCGGAAAGAATGCGCTCGAGATGCTTGATGCAGGCCAGTTCCTGCCCGGGCGGATTGATGGTGTTGAATGCGATCAGCTCGCGCGACAATGCAATGGGATCGATCGGCATGGGTGGCCTGCTTTGCGAGAATGGATATCCGGATCGTAGCCGGGTTGCGGGTGACGCGCGACCGAAATTCGGGCGCGATGCGGTTCAGGCCGTCGCGCCGTGCCGTTAGAGTGTTTCCGATTTTGACGGAAACGCTTGCTAAGAAAAACGATGCGTGCTCCCTCTCCCGTTGGGAGAGGGTTGGGGTGAGGGGGTACAGCCTCAATAATGCTCGATCCCCCTCACCCGGAGCCTTCAGCTCCGACCTCTCCCCGACGGGGAGAGGTGATGCCGTCGTCCGGGGTGATTCAATCCAACTCGAAAACGCTCTAACCACGCGCATCGTGGTTAACGGCGTGCATCGCATCGTGCGGATGACGCGGAAGTGAGGGCCGCCCGGTTGCAAACCCGGCGAGCACCGTCATAACAGGCGCGGCATCAACGTCCCACGTCGTTTGTCTCCCGGATTGATCAGATCATGGATTTGCAAAGCCGCGCCGTTCGCCGCCTCACGCGCATCATGGCGTGGTTGTGTCTCGGCTATATCGCATTCGTCACCGTTGGGCCGATCTGGGTCAGGCCAGAGACCGGCGCTTCGCCACAACTTGAACGGCTGGTAGCGTTCGCGGTGGTGGGCACGCTGTTCGCTGCCGCCTATCCGCGTCACATCGTGCTGGCGTCGCTGGTGGTGATCGGCGCGGCGATCCTGCTCGAACTGTTCCAGTTGCTCGAACCGTCGCGGCACGGGCGGCTGTTCGACGCCGGCGTCAAGATCGTCGGCGGCGCGATGGGCCTCACCGCCGGATGGATTTTCGCGCGCGTGATGCGGCATTGATTCCGCGTTACGTCGCCACCGCTTCCCGCGTCTCCATGGCGCGTCCGCCGCGATAGACTGTCGCCGCGGCGATGATGCCGAGCGTTGCCGCGCACATCAGCCAGTAAGCGGGCGAGGCCTTGTCGCCGGTGTGCTGGATCAGCCATGTCGCCGCGAATGGCGTGAAGGTGCCGAACAGGCCGGCCGCCAGTGCGAATGCCATCGAGAAACAGGTGGTGCGCACGTGCTTCGGTACGATCTCCACCAGGCAGCCGAGCATGGTGCCGCTGTAGATGCCGAAGTAGAACGAGAACATCATCTCGACGGCCAGCATCTTGGCGAAGGTCGGCTCACTCACCAGCCAGTGCAGCGCCGGGTAGGCGGTGACGAACGACAGCAGCGCGATGGTGATCAGCACCGGCTTGCGGCCGAGGCGGTCCGATACCGCGCCGCCCACCGGATTCCAGAGGAAGTTGGTCACAGCGACCAGCAGCGTCACCAGCAGCGCGTCCTGGGTCGACAGTCTCAGCACCGACTTGCCGAAAGTCGGCGTGTAGACGGTGACGAAGTAGAACGTCGTCGTGGTCAGCACGGCGATCATCATGCCGAGCACGACGATACGCCAGTTCGCCAGCGCCGAAGCGAACACCTCGCTCGCCGTCGGATGCTTCTTCATCGCCAGGAATTCCGGCGTTTCCTCCAGGGTGCGGCGCAGGAAGAACAGGAACGGAATGATCAGGCAGCCGATGAAGAACGGAATGCGCCAGCCCCAGTTCGCCACCATGTCCGCCGGCATCATTTCGCTGAGGATATAGCCGATGATGGCGGCGACGAAAATCGCGACCTGTTGGCTCGACGATTGGAACGAGGTGTAGAAGCCGCGATTGCCGGGCGTCGAAATCTCCGCGAGGTAGACCGACACGCCGCCGAGCTCGACGCCGGCGGAAAAGCCCTGCAGCAGGCGGCCGATCAGCACGATGACCGGGGCCGCGATGCCGATGGTGGCATAGCTCGGGCAGAAGGCGATGGTGACCGTGCCGGCCGCCATGATCGCCAGCGTTACGATCAGGCCCTTGCGGCGGCCGATGCGGTCGATATAAGCGCCGAGCACGATGGCGCCGACCGGGCGCATCAAGGCGCCGAGCCAGAACACGCCGAAGGTGTTGAGCAGCGCCGCTGTTTCGTTCTGTGCCGGAAAGAACGCCTTGGCGATGGCACTGGCATAGAAGCCGAACAGGAAGAAATCGAATTGCTCGAGGAAATTGCCGCTGGTGGCCCGCAGGATGGCGCCGATCCGGGACTTGATCAGTGCCGGCTGGGCCGGGTTCGATGGCGACATGGCGACGCTCCCCTTGTGCTTGCTCTGCTTGCCCGGCGACTCCGGACGGCGGAGTGTGCGACAATATGGCACAGGCGGGCAGATGCGCCAGCCGGAATGCGCACCGGACGGGAGTTTCGGCGCTGATCGGTATTCAGAGGTATCCGGTCCTGCCGTCGCCGCCGGCGGCGCGGGCTGAATCCATCAGCCATTGCCGGAATGCCGCCAGCTTCGGCGGGTCGGGACGGCCTTCCGGCGACACCAGATAGAATCCGGCATCGAGTGGCAAGGTGATGTCGAACGGCGCCACCAGGCGGCCCTTGGCGATATCGTCCCGGACATAGGAGGTGCGGCCGATGGCGACGCCGTGGCCGTCGATCGCCGCCTGTATGGTGACGAAGTTGAGATCGAACGTCAGCCCGCTGTGGTGGGAGAGATCGGGCGCCAGCCCGGCGGCCGTCAGCCACAGCCGCCAGTCATCGCGCGAGGCGCCGCTGGTGTGCAGCAGGATGTGGTCCTTAAGGTCCTCCGGCCGCCGCAACGGCCGCTCGCCCCGCAGCAACGCCGGGCTGCACACCGGAAACATCTGGTCCGCCATCAGCCAGTCGGCGCGCACGCCGGGCCATTGGCCGCGGCCGTAACGGATCGCGGCATCGACATCGCCGTTGGCGAAGTCCACCAGATCGATCGATGTCGTGATGCGAACGTCGATCGCGGGATGAGCCTCCTGAAACGCGGTCAGGCGCGGCAGCAGCCATTTGGCTGCGAGCGACGCCAGCGTGCTGACCGTCAGTACCTGATCATTGTCCTTCTGCCGCAGCCGGGCGGTGGCGAGGCGCAGGTCGTTGAACGCGGCCCGGACGCCGGGGAGATACTCGGCGGCGGCGGTGGTCAGCGCGATCGCCCGGTTCTGCCGGACGAACAGTCTGACCCCAAGTTCCTGCTCCAACCGTTTGATCTGATGGCTGATCGCCGTCTGCGTCACATTCAGTTCGGCCGCCGCTTCCGTGAAGCTGAGATGCCGCGCCGCCGCCTCGAAGGCCCGTAGTCCGTTGAGAGAGGGAAGGCGGGTGTTCATCGAACGCCCTTTTTCATGAGATTATCTCATCCGAAGCGGTACAAAGTGTCGTTTGTCAGCGCGCGCCAGCGGGAGGACATTCCGCCTCAGAAAGCTAGATTTGGAGACCAGCAATGTCCAGCCGCGACCATCAGGAAATGACAAATCATCATGAGAGCGGGTTTCTGGCCCATCTCAGCGAGACGCTCCATACATGGCGCACTCGGCAGATCCAGCGCCGCGAATTGGCGCACTGGACCGAGCGCGATCTCCACGATGTCGGCATTTCGTGGAGCGAGATGCTGGCCGAAGCGGAAAAGCCGTTCTGGCGCGCATAGCGGCCAGCATGGCCGGCGCCGCCAACTCCGGGGCGCCGGCCTCGAATTGTTCGACCAACGTGGGAGAGCGTCATGGCGAATGCCTTGCATCAAACCTTGCGTCGCGTTGGCGCTCTGCTTGGACCCGGCGATCTCTCGCAGCACATCGATATCGTCCGGCTGCGCGACGGCCGCTCCATGACGCTGCGGTTCGTCGAGCCGGAGGATGCGGCCGCCTTGCAGGACTATTTCCACGGCCTGTCGGTAACCTCGCGCTACAACCGCTTTCTCGCGGCGGTAGGCGAATTGCCGCCGAGCGAATTGGAAAAGACCCTGCACAGCGGCGGTAACTTCTTTTCGATTCTGGCGACGCTGAAATCCGGCGATGCTGACCTCATCATCGGCGAAGCGCGCTACGCGTTCGATCCCGTGGCGGCGCGTTTGGAATTCGGGCTGTCGATCGACGATCACTTGCAAGGGCAGGGCATCGGCACGGTGCTGTTGTCGAACCTGCAATGCCGCGCGATCGCACTTGGTGCATCGACGATCTTCGGCGACACCTTGCGCTCCAACGACGCGATGCAGGCGCTGGCGCGCAAGGCTGGCTACACGTTTGCGCCACTGCCGAGCGACTGGCGACTGGTGCGCTTCGAAAAGTCGCTCGATCCCACGGCGGAAGCGCCATGCGCCGGCTGGCGCGCGCATGGGCGCGAAATGGCGGTGGCGGTGAATTGAAGCAGATTTCGTTCAGATGGAATCAGCAACTCGTCATGGCCGGGCTCGTCCCGGCCATCCACGTTCTTGTCCTTGCGAGACTTAAAGACGTGGATGCCCGGGACATAGGCGAGCGGAAGCGACGCCGTTCTTCGAACGGCTAAGCCCGGGCATGACGGATAGGGGTTGCCGCCAAACGCGACCGCTAGTTCTTCCCGAACACCGGTTTGCGCTTCTCGATAAATGCCGCGACCGCCTCGCGGTGATCCGCCGTGCCGGCCGCCTTGATCAGCCGCACCGCTTCGTGATCGCGTGCGGTGGCGAAGTCGAAGGCCAGCGCCTCGTCCAGATTGTCCTTCATGTAACGCAGCGCAACTGCCGGGCCTTCCGCCATTGATTTCGCCAATGCAAAAGCTTCATCGCGCAAACGCGCATCCGGCACCACGCGGTTGACGAGACCAATGGCCTCGGCGCGTTTGGCGTCGACCTTCTCGCCCGTAAACATCAACTCTCTCGCCCGCGACGTCCCGACCAGCCGCGTCAGCAGCCAGGCGATGCCGTAATCGCCGCTCAGCGCCACGCGGATATAACCGGTGGTGAGAAACGCCGACTCGGCGGCGATGCGGATGTCGCAGGCCATCGCGATGGCGAGGCCCGCGCCGGCGGCCGCGCCGGGCAGCGCCGCGATGGTCGGCTTGCGCACTGCGACCAGCGCGCCGGTGAGCAGCCGTTGCCGCTCCTGCAAATCCGCCACGCGTTCGTCGGACGACATCGCCGCTTTCGCGGGGTTGGTGTTGGCGCCCATGCCCTTGACGTCGCCGCCGGAGCAAAACGCAGTACCCGCACCGGTGATCAGCAATGCGCCGATGGACGGATCCTCGCCGCAGACGCGGATCATGGTGCGCAGCGCCGGCGTGAGATGATCCGACAACGCATTGCGCGCCTCCGGCCGGTTCAGCGTGATGATGGCGACGCGGTCCTGCACCTCGCAGAGCAGTTCGTTGGTGCCGGTGTCGATGGATCGCGCGGTCATTGTCATGGCTCACCGTTCGGGCTGCAAAGGATTGTTTCGCGATGCGGAAAATCGCGCCGGCTTTCGTCTGGCGCGTGCATGGCCGCCTGCGTGGGCGGGGCTTTATTCGCCAGTCTAACAGGCGCATGATCGCTTGCAAAAGTGCTCGTCGCCGGAGGCCGCCATGAATTTTCAAACTCATATTCAAACGCCCGTCGCATCCGACCTGATCGCACCCGACACCACCGGCACCAATTTCTATCGCACTGATCCGTCCCTCGCGGACCTGTTGCAGATTCATCTCTCCGAAAAATTGTTCAAGCATATCGAGCCGCATCTCGATCGGCTCGGCGGGCTGGTCGGCGGCCGGCTCGACGAATGCGGCCGCATCGCCGACCGCCACGGTCCGGTGCTGCATCCGCGCGACAAATACGGCCGCGACGTCCAGTCGATCGAATATCATCCGGCCTATCGCGAGTTGGAGAATGCGGCGTTCGGGGAGTTCGGCATTCACGCGATGTCGCACCGCAAGGGCATTCTGGGCTGGCCCGAGACCTATCCGGTGACGGCGAAGCATGCCTTTACGTTTCTCTTCAACCAGTGCGAGTTCGGCATGGGTTGCCCGATCAACGTCACCGACGGCGCGGCGAAGCTGTTGTCGCGCTTCGGCGATGAGGCGTTGAAGGCAAAGTATCTCGACGGCCTGACGCAGACCGACATGAGCAAGCTGACGCAAGGCGGCCAGTTCATGACCGAGAAGGAAGGCGGCTCCGATGTCGGCAGCCTGACGTCGCGCGCGGTGCAGGAGGGCGACCACTGGCGGCTCTATGGCGACAAGTGGTTCTGCTCCAATGCCGACGCCAAGGTGGTGATGCTGCTGGCGCGGCCGGAGGGCGCCGGGCCGGGCACGCGCGGCGTCGGCCTGTTCCTGATGCCGCGTTTTCTCGACGACGGTTCGCAGAATCATTATCGGATCGTGCGGCTGAAGGACAAACTCGGCACCCGCTCGATGGCATCAGGCGAGATCAAGCTGGAAGGCGCGATTGCCTATTCGGTCGGGCGGCTCGATCGCGGCTTCGTGCAGATGGCCGAGATGGTGAACTCGTCGCGGCTCTCCAATGGCGTCAAGTCCACCGCGCTGATGCGCCGCGCGTGGCACGACGCGATGGCGGTGGCGCGCGGCCGCATCGTGTTCGGACAGCGGATCTCCGATCTGCCGCTGGCGCGCCGGCAGTTGATGAAGATTTTGCTCGCGGTGGAGCAGGGCTTGTCGATGAGCTTCATCACGGCGGATGCGCTGGATCGTGCCGAGGGCGGCAGCCAGGATGCCGCCGCGCTGCTGCGCATCCTGACGCCGACGTTGAAATTCCGCGCGACCCGCGATGCGCGCAAGGTGTGCGGCGACGCCATGGAGATGCGCGGCGGCGTCGGCTATATCGAGGAATTCGTCACGCCGCGGCTGTTGCGCGACGCGCATCTCGGCTCGATCTGGGAAGGCACCGGCAACATCGTCGCGCTCGATGCGCTGACGCGCGCGGTCGCTCGCCACGGCGCGGAATCGGCGCTCGGCGCCGACCTGCATGCGCGGCTCGACGACAGCGCGGGCGTGCCGCAGGCGTGGCGCGACAAGCTGCACGGCCTCATCGACAAGGCGATCGGTTTTGCCTGCGAAGTGGCGCGGCAGTCCGAGAACGAAGCCGACGCGCGGCGCGCCACCTCGACGCTGTATCAGGTGGCAAGCGCGGTGGTGATGACATGGGAAGGCGCGCGCATCCATGCGGCGCGGGGCGATGCGCGGCGCGTGTTGCTGGCGCGCGCGGTGATCGACCACCGGCTGACGCCGAACGATCCGTTCAAGCTGATGACGACAGGCGCTGAACGCAAGATTGTCGAGCATCTGCTCGGCGATGATGCGGTCGGGATAGTGGAGGCGGGCGAGTTGCTGACCGCCGCCTGAGCCGTCGCGTCGCTACAACAATCAACAATCGGAGAGTGCTCGATGAAGGCCGCCGTTCTCTATGAAGTAAACAAGCCGTTGCAGATCGAGGAGATCAGCATTCAGAAGCCGGGGCCGCGCGAGGTGCTGATCCGCACCACCGTCGCAGGCCTTTGCCATTCCGATCTGCACTTCATGGAGGGGCTGTATCCGCACCCGCTGCCGGTGGTGCTGGGCCATGAATCCGCCGGCGTGGTCGAGCAGGTCGGCTCGGATGTCACCTATGTGAAGCCCGGCGATCACGTCGTCACCTGCCTGTCGGTATTCTGCGGCACCTGCGACTATTGCTCCACCGGCCGTCCGGTGCTGTGCACCGACACCACGGTGAAGATGCTGCCGGGGCAGTCGAACCGGCTGTCGTGGGCGCGCTCCGAGAAGCTCAACCAGTTCCTCAACCTGTCGTCGTTCGCCGAGCAGATGCTGGTGCACGAGAATGCCATCGTCAAAATCCGCAAGGACATGCCGCTTGAACTCGCGGCGCTGATCGGTTGCGGCGTCATCACCGGCTATGGCGCGGTGGTGAACACGGCGAAGGTGACGGCGGGCGAGACCGTCGCGGTGATCGGTTGCGGCGGCGTCGGCATGGCCGGCATCAACGGCGCAGCGATTGCCGGCGCGGGGCGTATTATTGCCATCGACAACAATCCGGCGAAGCTGCAACTGGCGACGAAACTCGGCGCCACCGACATCGTCGATCCGGCGAACGGCGATGTCGTGCAGCAGGTCAAGGAATTGACCGGCGGCGGCGTCAATCACGCGTTCGAAATGCTCGGTCGCAAGGAGACCGCCGAGCAGGCCTTTGCGATGCTGGCGCAGGGCGGCACCGCCACCATCGTCGGCATGGTGCCGTTCGGCCAGAAGATCGAGTTGCACGGCTTCGATTTCCTGCGCGAGCGCCGGATTCAAGGCTCGTCGATGGGCTCGAATCACTTTCGCGTCGACATGCCGCGCCTCGTCGAATTCTACATGCGCGGCAAGCTGCACCTCGACGACTGGATTTCCGCCAAGCTGAAACTGTCGGAGATCAACGAAGGTTTTGCCAATATGAAGGCCGGCAAGACCGTGCGCAGCGTCATCATGTTCGATGCGTAGCTGGCGGCGCTGCGATGCGTTCGAAGCGCCACGTCATTGCGAGAAGCGAAGCGACGAAGCAATCCAGTCCTTGCTTTGTGGCTTTCTGGATTGCTTCGCTTCGCTCGCAATGACGGGAGGATAGGTTTCCGTCAGGTCGGATTGCGCCGCAGCCGCTCTACCGCGATACGTGCGCCGATACCGCGAGCCATCGACCGTTCTGCCGTGCCCAGCAATCGGTGTAGCGGCCCGACGCCGCGGTGCCATCGGCCGTCGTGTAGGTGGTGCGGGCGTGGATGATGGCGAAGTCGCCCATCACGCGGATCATCACGTCATGGGCTTCGAGACCGCGGATCGTCGCCGGTCGCGCGGTTTGCGCGAGAAAGCCGGCGCGGTCGATCAGCGTCTTGTCGGGATTGGAGCAGTAGAATTCCGGCGCGAGAATCTCGTCGAAGCGCTTCACGTCGCCGTTCTGCACCGAACTGATGTAGTCGCGATTGAGTTGCGTCAGTTGTTCGATATCGGTGCTCATGCCTGTCGCTCCCGGATATGCCATGCGCCGTGCGGTGAGATTCCCTATTGCGGCCTGAAAAAAGCCGTTAGCTCCGCTGGTCCTTCGTCATGGCCGGGCTTGTCCCGGCCATCCACGTCTTTCTTGCCGAGTAGTTGTAAAGGCGTGGATGCCCGTGACAAGCACGGGCATGACGGAACTGGGTGTTTCTGGCTTCAATCCTTGAACATCGGCGGCGGTGTGAAACCGCCGAATTCGCGCTCGATCAATGAGGCGAGGCGGATCGGCGTGTGATCCTCCAGCCACGGCCCGACGATCTGCGCGCCGAGCGGCAGGCCGTCCTTGTCGAGGCCGAGCGGAAGCGCGGTCGCCGGCAGGCCAGGCAAGGTGGCGATGCCGGGCCACACCAGTTGATCGGTGTAGGGATAGGCCTTGCCGTCGATCATGATACGGCGCTGCTCCTGATCCGGCAGGTGATCATGCGGAAAGGCCGGAATCGGCATGATCGGACAGATCACCGCGTCGAACTTTTTGAACAGGTCGCGCCATTGCGCGCGCAGCCGGGTGCGGCCGCCGTCGGCCAACACCCAGTCGCGATGGCTGAGCGTGATGCCGCGCAGCCGCTCGGCGGCGAGGCTCATGTCGCTCGGCGCGAGTTTCGCGGCGGCAACCTGCGCGGCGGCATAGGTTTCCGGCGGGAACGCGCCTGCCAGGAACGACATCAGCATTCGCATGTAGAGCCGCGACGAGGCCGCGAGGTCCGGCAGCAGCGGCGTTTCGCGCGTGATGTGAACGCCCAGCTTTTCGAGATTATCCGCCAGCTTCTCGATCGCGTCCTTGATCGATGCGCTGGTCGGCAGCAGCGGATGTGTGTCGAGCACCAGCACGCGGAATCCCTTGAAGTCGGGATGGCGTGGCGCCGGCAGCGACAGCCGATAGGCGACGCCGGCGTCGATCGGATCGGGCCCCGCCATGACGTCGAGCAGGGTGGCGAGGTCGGCGGCGCTGCGCGCCATCGGCCCAATCACCGACAGATCGCGCGTGAACGGCAGCGGCGGATTGGGCGGCGCGACGTGGCCGCGCAGGGCGCAGAGATCGTAGGTCGGCTTGTGCGCATAGACGCCGCAATGAAACGCCGGCACGCGCAGCGAGCCGCCGATATCGGAGCCGAGCGACAGCGCGCCGTAGCCGGCGGCGAGCGCCGCCGACGATCCGCCGGAGGAGCCGCCCGGCGTGCGGCCGAGATCGTAGGGGTTGTTGGTGACGCCGTAGACGTCGTTATAGCTCTGCCAGTCGCCGAGCGAGACCGGCACATTGGTCTTGGCGAGGATGACGCCCCCCGCGTTCTTCACGCGCGTGATCGGGAGGGCATCCTCGGATGCGTTGAAATTCTTGTGCTGAACGTAACCCCAGGTGGTCGGCAGGCCGGCGACGTTGAAAGATTCCTTGACCGTCATCGGAATGCCGAGCAGCGGCTTCTTCTCGCCGCGTGCCAGCGCGGCGTCTGCCGCCTTGGCAGCCTCAAGGCCGCGCTCGAAATCGCGCACGCAGACCGCATTGATCTGGGAATCGTATTTTTCGATCCGGGCGATGGTGTCTTGCGCCAGTTCGACGGCGGACACCTTTTTCGCAGCAAGCGCGGCGGACATGTCAGCGGCGGACTTGAAGCTCCATTGCGATGCGGCCAAGTTTTTTCTCCCGTGCTTGATGGTACGGCGGGATGATGCCATTTCCCGCGCCACATGCAAGAACGTGGCGTGCCGCTGTCACGCCGCGCGTGTCTGTCGCTACCTTTCGGTAAAATCCTTTGGCGAAAACGCCAGATCGAGCACTTTCCACTCGTCGTATTTGTCGGCCGGCAGCATCGTATATGGCTGACAGGCCTGCAGCGCGGCGATGGCGCTATGGGCCAATGCGACCGCCTTCGGCGAAGCCTTGCCTTCGATGAGAACCGGCGGGACGGCGAGACGCCCATCCGTGGAAAACACCGCGCGCAGCTTGATCCAGACGTCATCCGACATGCTCACCGTGTCGGGCATTGCCGAACACGTGCGCAGGTGGCGACGGAATGCCGCGATGTCGTTTGAAGCGAGCCTGGCCTTGTCGATCGCGGCGGCATCGAAATCGTTCTTGCCGAGCGACTCCGGCAGGCCGAGCGTCACGCCGTATTTCACCGTCAGATCGGGCTCGGGCAGCGTAAAGGCCGGTGCGGGGGAAGCCTGCAGGTCCGGTTGCGGCGGCGCAGGCTGTGCGTGGGCGTGCTGGTCGGGCGCAGAAGGCGCGGGTGGCTGTGGCGCGGTTTCAGCTTTCTGCTCAGGTTCTGCCGGCGGTTGCGGCTGAGCTTCCTGCGGATGCGGCGTCTCGACCGATTGCTTCAGGTCCAGTTGCGGCAGAACCGGCTCGGGCTCGGGCGGTTTGAGAGATTGCGCCGCTGGCTTGATCTCGTCCGATTCGACGAGATCGACCGTGATGGCCTTGGCGCCCTCGCTCTGAAACGGACGGACGCCGGTTGACAGCAACACCACAACCACGATTGCGCAATGACCGACAATCGAGGCGGCGGCTGCGAGCCTGGAAAGAAGCCGGGATTCAAACATGACGATCGATTGTCCGGCAGTCGGCGCACGCGTGCGGTTGCTTGAAAGGAGGCGCAGCATGGTGCCCCGGTCGCAGACTCGTCAAGCCGGCGCGCGGCTGGCTCGATCACGCTGTCACGATGTCGCGCGGTGAGACGTCGCGGCCTCCAGAAACTCGAGCAGCATGCGATTGACCTCGTCAGGGCGTTCCTGCTGCACCCAGTGACCGGCGCCATTGATTAGATGACAGCCGCGCGCGGTCGCGGCAGCGCGGCGAGTTCGCGATGAATGGGATCATCGACCGCGTGGATGGGATGGTTCACGGTGTCGAATGGAATCGCCGGCGGGCCCGCGAACCGCAGCTCATGATCGCCACCGCGCGAAACACATCCGGCCGCGACAACGCGCACCATGGCGCGACGATGGCGCCGAAGTCGTGGCCAACAATCGCTTCGACGCTGCGATGTCCGAAGGCGAAAACCACACCGAGCGCATCGGGCACCAGGTTCATCAGACGGAAGGGATGCAGGCTGGCGTCGTAGTCGGCGCTCCAGCCGGTATGCGGCCGTAGCCGCGCTGATCCGGCGCCAGCACGTGATATCCCGCAGCCACCAGCACCAGCATCACCTTGCGCCAGCTATAGGCGAGGTCGGGGAGGCCATGCAGCAGCAAGAACACAGGGCCGTTGTGCGTCTTCGTATCCGGCCTCCAGCACTTGCATGGTGAGGCCATTGATCTTCTCGACGAAACGCGAGGCGGATGCCGGCGGCAGCGGAAGTCGGGCAGGACGGCGGATGACGGCATGGTTCGAATCGAACAAGCGGGCGCGGCATCTATACGCATCTGGCTGCGGAACGACCGCTCCGCTCACCCGTTGATCCTGCACAAATATGGAGGAGTCAAATGGGTATCGAGGCAAAGGAACAGGGAAATCTGATCGGCAGCGACAAGGTCGAGGGAACCAACGTCTATAGCGCCGACGGCGAGAAGATCGGCGCGATCGAGCGCGTGATGATCGACAAGGTGAGCGGCAAGGTCTCGTATGCGGTGTTGGGCTTCGGCGGATTCCTCGGCCTTGGCAACGACCATTACCCGCTGCCGTGGCAGTCGCTGAAGTACAACACCGATCTCGGCGGCTATCAGACGATGGTGCCGGCGGACCAGATCAAGAGCGCGCCGAAATATGCGAGCGACAACGACTGGAACTGGAGCGATCCGGGCCGCACCCGTGCCGTGAACGATTATTACGGGGTGCCGATGGTGTGATGTATGTTGCGTTGAGTGGCGTTGCGTAAAAGGAGAGCCCGCCGTGGAGGCGGGCTTTTTCTTGAATGGGACTCGCAACTCGTCATGCCCGGCTTTGTGCCGGGCATCCACGTCTTTCCTTATCGCGAGAAGACGTGGATGGCCGGGACGAGCCCGGCCATGACGATAGCTTTCGTATTCTGCCAGAGGAAAGAGAAGCTCACGCCTTCTTCGGCCAGTACTTGTCGCGCAGGTGACGCTTCACCAGCTTGCCGGTCGGTGTGCGCGGCAGTTCGGCGGCGAAATCGATGCTCCTCGGGCACTTGATGGCCGACAGCCGCTCGCGGCAATAGGCGATGAGTTCGCTTTCGAGCGCTTTGCCGGCCTTCGCCATGTCATGCGGCTGCACAACCGCTTTCACTTCCTCGCCCATCTCCTCGTTCGGCACGCCGAACACCGCGACATCTGCCACGGCGGGGTGAGTGATCAAGACGTCCTCGGTCTCCTGCGGGTAGATGTTCACGCCGCCGGAGATGATCATGTAGGACTTGCGGTCGGTGAGATAGAGGAAGCCTTCGTCGTCGACGTAACCGACGTCGCCCAGCGTCGACCAGCCTTTGTCATTGAAGGCGCGCTGCGTCTTCTCAGGATCGTTGTGATAGGTGAACTGCGGCGCATCGGCGAAATACACCGTACCGATCTGCCCGACCGGCACCTCCACGCCGTCCTCGTCGAGAATTTTCAGCGAGCCGACCACCGCCTTGCCGACGGTGCCGCGATGGCTCAGCCATTGTTTGGAATCCGACACGGTGACGCCGTTGCCTTCCGAGCCGGCATAATATTCGATCAGGATCGGGCCCCACCACTCGATCATCTTCGCCTTGACCTCGATCGGACAGGGCGCTGCGGCGTGGATCGCACCCTTCAGGGTCGAGACGTCGTACTTGCTGCGGACTTCGTCAGGCAGCTTCAGCATCCGCACGAACATGGTGGGGACCAGTTGCGATTGCGTCACCTTGTGCTTCTCGACCAGCCGCAGAAATTCTTCGGCGTCGAAATGCTCCATGATGATCGAGGTGCCGCCGAGCGTGATCGCCATCATGTTAAAGCGTAGCGGGGCGGCGTGATAGAGCGGCGCCGGCGACAGGTAGATGCTGTCCTGCCCCATGCCGCACATATTGGCACAGAGCAGTTTCAGGAACGGGTTCGGCACGTCGATCGGCCCATATTCGTGGGCGCGCTTGATGCCTTTCGGCCGTCCGGTGGTGCCCGACGAATACAGCATGTCGTAGCCCGCGACCTCGTCGGCGATCGGCGTGGTCGGCTGGCTGCCGGCTTCTTTGTCCCACGAACGGAAACCCGGGGCGGGCTCGTCGAGCATGTAGAACAGCGGAGCACCGGGGGCGTTGCTGACGAGAGGGGCCATCTGCGCGGCGCATTGCGGCGAGGTGATCACGACTTTGGCGCCGCAATCCTTGACGATGTAATCGATCTCGTCCTGCTTCAGGTAGCGGCTGATTGCAGTGTAGTAGAGTCCGGCGCGCTGCGCCGCCCAGCAGATCTCCATGAATGCCAGCCGGTTCTCCAGCAGGAAGGCGATATGGTCGCCGGCCTTGAGACCGAGCGCGCGGAACAGGTGCGCACCTTGATTGGAGAGTTCGTCGAGCTCGCGATAGGTGATGGCCTTGCCGGTGCCGGCCATCTGGTAGGCGATCTTGTCGGGCTGAGTCTTGGCGTAATGCGACGGGTGAGTCATCGGTCTCCCTGGGCGTTTCCTGATCGTTGGCTCGGCGGATCGGACCGCTCTTGGTCGAAGTCGAAGTGAGAAGCGAAAAGTGAGTAGCGAACAGAACAACGTTGTCTCTATCCGCTACCCCCGCCCGCTCTTCGCTTTGTTTGTTTCGCTTACAGCCGCTCGACGATGGTGACGTTGGCCATGCCGCCGCCTTCGCACATCGTCTGCAGGCCGTAGCGCTTGTTGTTCTGCTTCAGCGCGTAAAGCAGCGTCGTCATCAGCTTGGTGCCCGATCCGCCGAGCGGATGCCCGAGCGCGATGGCGCCGCCGTTGACATTGAGCCGCGCAGGATCGGCGCCCGTGGTCTTCAGCCATGCCGTCGGCACCGAGGCGAAGGCTTCGTTGACTTCGAACAGGTCGATGTCGTCGATCTTCATGCCAGCCTTCTGAAGCGCGCGCTCCGTCGCCGGCAGCGGCGTCTCCAGCATGATCACCGGATCGCTGGCCATCATGGTCATGTGATGGACGCGGGCCATCGGCTTGATGCCGAGCGCCTTGAGCCCCTTCTCGCTGACGATCATCACGCCCGACGCGCCGTCGCAGATCTGGCTGGCGCTGGCGGCAGTGAGACGCCCGCCGTTTTCGTTGATCAGCTTCACGCCCTTGATGCCGTCGAGCGAGACGTCGAAGCGGATGCCCTCATCGATGTGGTGAATGTCGGTCGAGCCGTCGGCGCGGGTGATCTTCACCGGCACGATCTCGTCCTTGAACTTGCCGGCCTGGGTCGCGGCGATCGCCTTCTGATGGCTGTTGTACGAGAACTCGTCGAGTTCGTCCTTCGAGAGGCCGTACTTTTTCGCCATCATTTCCGCGCCGGTGAACTGGCTGAACTGGATGTTCGGATAGCGGGTTTCCATGCTCGGGCTCTTGTAGGTGCCGAGCCCCGCCTTGGCGGCAAGGATGCTCGGCGTGCCCATAGGCACCCGCGTCATGCTCTCCACACCGGCGGCGATCACGATGTCCATGCTGCCGGCCATCACCGCCTGCGCCGCGAAATGCAGCGCCTGCTGCGAGGACCCGCACTGGCGGTCGATCGACGTCGCGGGTACGCTTTCCGGCAGCTTGGACGCCAGCACCGCATTGCGCCCGATGTTGACGGCCTGCTCGCCGGCCTGGCCGACGCAGCCCATGATGACGTCCTCGATCTGCGCGGGATCGACGCCGGTGCGCTCGACCAGCGAGTCCAGCACTTGCGCGGCGAGATCGGCAGGATGCCAGCCGGCGAGGCGGCCTCCCTTGCGGCCACCTGCGGTGCGGGCGGCGGCGACGATATAGGCTTCGGCCATGGCAATCTCCTGGAGCGAGGTTAGGGAATGAGCCGCGATTTAACGAGTGGTGCAGGATTTAGTCAATCAATCAATTAACTCTTGAGCCGTGCGATCACATGAGGTTATCTGGACGGCATGGCTCCACATCTAAATACCGGCCAGCAAAGCCGTGTGCCGGCGACGAAGCATTCCACCGCGGACAAGCTGCTGGTCGCCGCCAGCGAGTTGATGATTGCGCGCGGCTCGCTGGAAATCTCGTTGAGCGACATTGCGCAGCAGTCCGGCATCAATGCCGCGCTGGTGAAGTATCACTTCGGCAACAAGGAAGGTCTGTTGCTGGCGCTGCTGGCGCGCGATGCAGCCACCGAGACGACCAATCTCGAATATCTGCTCGCGCAGCCGATCACGCCGACCGCCAAGCTCAAGCTGCATGTCGCCGGCATCATCAAGGCCTACTACCGCTTTCCTTATATGAACCGGCTGATTCATTTGCTGCTTCATGAGAGCAGCACCAAGGCCGCCGACGAGGTCTCGAAGTTCTTCGTTGCGCCGCTGCTGGATTTTCATCGCCGCCTGCTGGCGGAAGGCGTCGCATCCGGTGAGTTCCGCCCGGTCGATCCGGTGCTGTTCTACACAAGTCTGATCGGCGCCTGCGATCATCTGTTCTTCGGGCGGCACGCGCTCTCGCGCGCTGTCGGCGTCGGTCCCGTCACCGACGAAGTGTGCCGCGAATATATCGCGCATGTCGAAGCGATGCTGCTGGGTGGCATGCTGACGCCGGCGGCGCGGCAGGCCCAGCGGGCGGCCGGATGACGTGCCTGCGACATGAACATTCATTGACGTCCTAACAGAAAGAGAGAGGTTGCCAGATGCAGTTGAAAGACGTTGCGGTTCTCATCACCGGCGGAGGTTCGGGTCTCGGCGCGGCGACCGCCCGCGCGATGGCGGCCAAGGGCGCCAAGGTCGCGGTGCTCGATCAGAACAAGGAGAACGCCGAGAAGGTCGCAGCGGAGGTCAAGGGGGTCGCGCTGGTGGGTGACGTCACCAGCGAGGAGCAGGTCCAGGCGGCGATCACGAAGGCGGAAGCCGCTCATGGCGTCGCGCGCGTGCTGGTGAACTGCGCCGGCATCGGCGGCTCGATGCGTATCGTCAGCAAGGACGGTTCGATCTATCCGCTCGACAAATTCACCCGTGTCGTCAACGTCAACCTGATCGGCACCTTCAACGTGCTGCGGCTGTTCGCCGGCCGGCTGGTGCCGACGCCGCTCGACAGCGAGGAACGCGGCGTCATCATCAACACCGCGTCGGTGGCGGCCTATGAAGGGCAGATCGGTCAGATCGCCTATTCAGCCTCGAAGGGCGGCGTGGTCGGCCTGACCTTGCCGGCAGCGCGCGACCTTGCGCAGCACAAGATCCGCGTCAACACCATCGCGCCGGGCCTGTTCCTGACGCCGCTCTTGATGGGTCTCAACGAGGAGGCCCGCAAGAGCCTGGGCGCGCAGGTGCCGCATCCGGCGCGGCTTGGCGACGCCAGCGAATACGGCGCGCTGGCGGTGCACATCGTCGAGAACGCGATGCTCAACGGTGAGACCATCCGCCTCGACGGCGCCATCCGCATGGCGCCGCGCTGAGGCGCGATGTCCGGATACGACGGCGTCATCCTGAGGGGCGGGCGACACTTGTCGCGCGCCTCGACGGATGGGCCATCGCCTTCGAGGCTCCGCGCTCCGCGCGCAGCGCCTCAGGGTGACGGCTATTCATCCGTCGCGCAGTCATTCGCCTGGTGAAGGGAGATCGCGTTTTGAGGCAGCCGCTGTTGATCGAACACGAGGACGGGTTCGATCGCGTCACGTTGAATCGGCCCGAGAGCCTCAATGCGCTCGATCCGACCTTGATCGATGCCTTGAACGATTATTTCGGCGGGCTGCAGCGCAATCGCGATACTCGCGTGGTGCTGCTCAAGGGCGCCGGCAAGGCATTTTGCGCCGGGCTCGATCTGAAGGAAGCGATGGCGCGGCGCGCCGGGCAGCAGGAGCCGCCGGGCGTGACCGAGTCGCTGGATTCGCAGCGGCGCATCGCCGACATCGTGATGCTGATGCGGCGGTGTCCGCAGCCGATCATCTCGCTCATTCACGGTTCGGCGGCGGGCGGCGGCTTCGGGCTGGCGCTCGCCTCGGATATTCGCATTGCCGCCAAGGGCGCGCGGATGAACTGCGCTTTCATCAAGCTCGGGCTTGGCGGCTGCGATATCGGCACGAGTTATTTTCTGCCGCGCCTCGTCGGGGTGTCGGTGGCGTCCGAACTGATTCTGACCGGCCGCTTCATCCATGCGGAACGTGCGCTCGCGGTTGGACTGGTGTCCGAAGTCGTTGAGGAAGCGCAACTGGAAGCGGCGGCGGAGCCTTACATCGATGCAATGCTGACCGCTTCGCCGGTGGGATTGAGGTTGTCGAAAGAGTGCCTCAACATGAGCGTCGATGCCGGCTCGCTGGAAGCGGCGATCGCGATGGAGGACCGCAACCAGGTGTTGTGCAGCCGCTCGGAAGATTTCAATGAAGGTATCCGCGCCTTCCTCGAAAAGCGGAAGCCGGTCTACATTCGACGATAATAGTCACTGAAAGTCCGGCCAACGGACGGCAACGGGAGAACAACCATGGAAGGAAACGCGGCCAAGGTTATTCAGAAGCCTCCGTTCCGTAAGGTGAACTGGCTGCCGCGCGATATCGCGGTGGAGCGCCGGCCGGACGGCGTGATCGTGATGAAGTCGCGGTTTCCGCTCAACGATTACCTGCCGCACATTCCCGCCGCGCTGGCGCGCTGGGCAGTGGAGCGGCCCGATCACACCTGGCTGGCGCAACGGCGCGGCCCGAACCGCGACTGGCATCGCGTCAGCTACAGTGAGGCCAAGCGCACGGTCGATGCGCTGACGCAGGCGATCCTCGACATGAAACTGCCGGAGGGCGCGCCGGTCGCGATCCTCTCGGGCAATTCCATCGAGCACGCGCTGATAACGCAGGCCGCGATGCAGGCGCGTCATCCCGCGGCGCCGGTGTCGCCGGCCTATTCGCTGATGAGCCAGGATCACGCCAAGCTGAAATACCTGTTCGGCCTGATCAAGCCGAAGCTGGTCATGGTGCAGGATGGATCGACCTTCGCGAAGGCGCTGGGCGCGCTGGATCTCACCGGCATCACCGTGATCCACGTCGATGGTCCGGCGGAAGGCATTCCGAGTCTGGCCTATGCCGATCTCGCCGCCACGAAAGTCACCGGCGCGGTGGCTGAATCGATCGCGAAGATCACGCCGGACACGATCGGCAAGCTGCTGTTCACCTCCGGTTCGACCGGCATGCCGAAGGCCGTCATCAACACGCAACGCATGATGTGCGCTAACGCTGCGATGATGATGCAGGTGCGGCCGCGCGATCCCAACGGCCCGCTGCCGGTGTTTCTCGATTGGATGCCCTGGAATCACACCATGGGCGGCAACGCGCTGTTCAACCCGGCGCTGATCGAGGGCGGCACGCTCTATATCGATGACGGTCGCCCGGTGCCGGGACAGTTCGAGGAAACGCTGCGCAATCTGCGCGAGATTTCGCCGACCTATTATGCCAACGCGCCGGTCGGTTACGCGGTGCTCGCGGCGGCGATGGAAAAGGACGACGCGCTGTGCCGCTCGTTCTTCAGGAATCTCGGCATCATGGGTTATGGCGGCGCGCGGCTGCCCGACGACCTTTATGACCGTATGCAGGCGCTGGCGATCCGTGCCACCGGCGAACGCATCGTGTTCTACACCGGCTGGGGCTCCACCGAGACCGCGCCGACCTCGACCGGCACCTATTGGAACACCGAGCGCGTCGGGCTGATCGGCCTGCCGTTCCCCGGCGTGGAGCTGAAACTGGTGCCGGCCGGAGCGAAATATGAACTGCGGCTGCGCGGCATCAACGTGACGCCGGGCTATTACAACCAGCCTGAACTGACGGCGAAGGTGTTCGACGAGGAAGGTTTTTACTGCATCGGCGATGCCGGCGTGTTCGTCGATCCCGACGATCCGACGCAAGGGCTGATCTTCGCCGGCCGCGTCGTCGAGGACTTCAAGCTGTTTACCGGCACATTTGTGCAAGTCGGTCCGTTGCGCACCGATGCCATCGCGGCGGCATCGCCGGTCGTTCACGACGCATTGGTGGCGGGGCAGGATCGCGCATACATCGGCCTGCTGGCATGGCCCAATCTGCATGCCTGCCGGCAGTTGATTGGCAATGCCGATGCGAGCTTCGAAGACGTGGTGAAGCATCCGGCGGTGATCGATTGCTTGCGCAAGGGCCTCGAGGCACACAACGCTGCCGCTGGCGGCGCATCCAGCCTGCGCATCGGCCGCGTGATGCTGATGACCGAGCCGCCGTCCATCGACGGCAACGAATTGACCGACAAGGGCTACATCAATCAGCGCGCCGGCCTCGATCGCCGCGCCGCGCTGGTGGAACGGCTCTACGCCGATCCGCCCGCCGATGATGTGATCGTGCTGAAGTAGTCCAGAACGCTGCGTCGTCCCTGCGAAGGCAGGGACCCATACTCTGAGGAGTCACAAATGAAGACGAGGCGACGGCCCGGATAGAACATTGACTTAAGTGGTTATGGGTCCCTGCCTTCGCAGGGACGACGAAAGAGACAAATCGTTTCAAACCAGAGTGCATCAACATGAACTTCGAATTCTCCGACGACCAGAAGCAGCTTCGCGATCAGGCCCGGCGTTTCCTTGCCGAGAAGTGTCCGCCAAAGGCCGTGCGCGCGGTGCTGGAAGGCTCTGCGGGCTATGACAAGGCGCTGTGGAGTGGGCTTGCGGAGATGGGCTTTCTCGGCGTCGCCATTCCGGAGGAATTCGGCGGCACCGGCGCGGGGCATCTCGAGCTGTGCGTGATCGCGGAAGAAATGGGCCGCGCGCTGGCACCGGTGCCGTTTTCCTCCACGGTCTATCTCGCTGCCGAAGCGCTGATGCTTGCCGGCAGCGATGCGCAGAAGCAGACGTGGTTGCCGAAGATTGCATCCGGTGAAGCCATCGGCACGCTGGCATTGTTCGAAGGGCCGGGCAATCCGTCGCCGCAGGCGATCAAGGTCGCCGCTGCCAACGGCATGCTCAACGGCGTCAAGAAGCCGGTGGCGGATGGCGCCATCGCCGACTTCGCCATCGTCGCCGCGCGTAATGGCGCGAGCAGCCGTGAAACCGATATCGCGCTGTATCTGGTCGATCTCAAGGCCGGCGGCGTCGCGGCGAAGACGCTCACCAACCTCGATCCGTCGCGCAATCAGGCCGAATTAACGTTCACAGATTGCAAAGCCGAACCGCTCGGCGCGGCGAACGAAGGCTGGAGCATTTTGACCCGCGTGCTCGATCGCGCCGCGGTGCTGATGGCGTTCGAACAGGTCGGTGGCGCCGATCGTGCGCTGGAAATGGGTCGCGACTACGCGCTGGACCGCATCGCCTTCGGCCGACCGATCGGATCGTTCCAGGCGATCAAGCATATCCTCGCCGACATGTATGTCGCGGCGACGCTCGCGCGTTCGAACTGTTACTACGGCGCGTGGGCGCTCTCGACTAACGCGGGCGAACTGCCGGAAGCCGCTGCCACCGCACGCATCAGCGCGACGCAGGCGTTCCAGCATTGTTCGAAGCAGAACATCCAGGTGCACGGCGGCATGGGCTTCACCTGGGAGTTCGACTGCCACCTCTATTATCGGCGCTCGAATGCGCTGGCGCTGTCGCTCGGCAGTCTCTCCTATTGGGAAGATCAGTTGATCGAGCGCATGCGCAAGAAGAACGCGGCGTAAAGGTCGGCGTCATCCGCGAGGCCGGGACCCATACGCCGTAGCATGTCGATTTGAAACGATGTGCGAGCAAGAGAAACGAAGACAGTGGTTATGGGTCTCTGCCTGCGCAGGGACGACGCAGTAACTGACGAAGGACTATGTCTATGAACTTCGACGACACCCCGCAGGAAGCCGCATTTCGCGCCGAGGCGCGCGCCTGGATTGCCGCCAACGCGCCGAAGCAGTACGAGGACGAACTGAACCGGGCGTCGCTCGGCCGCCTCGTGCTCACGGGCGCCAACGTGCTCGAGGTGGCGAAGGCCTGGCAGAAGAAGAAGGCCGATGCCGGCTGGGCGTGCCTGCATTGGCCGAAGGAATATGGCGGTCGCGGTTCGTCGCCGATCGAGCGCGTGATCTGGCAGCAGGAAGAGGGCGCTTTCGGCAAGCTCAGCCGCATGTTCATCATCGGTCACGGCATGTGCGGCCCGACCATGATGGCCTATGCCAGCGAGGAGCAGAAGCGCACCTATCTGCCGCCGCTGGCATCCGGCGAGAAGGTGTGGTGCCAACTGTTCTCCGAGCCTGCCGGCGGCTCCGACGTCGCGGGGCTTCGCACCCGCGCCGAGCGCGATGGCGACGACTGGGTGATCAACGGCCAGAAGATCTGGACCTCCGGCGCGCATTATTCCGACTACGGCATTCTCATCACCCGCACCGATCCCACTGTGCCGAAGCACAAGGGGCTCACCATGTTCTTCCTCGACATGAAGAGCCCCGGCGTCGAGATCAAGCCGATCAAGCAGGCCAACGGCCAGTCCGAATTCAACGAGGTGTATTTCACCAACGTGCGGATTCCGGACAGTCAGCGGCTCGGCGCGGTGGGCGACGGCTGGAACGTGTCGCTCACCACGCTGATGAACGAGCGCATGTCGATCGGTGCCAGCGTTGCGACGGGCTTTCCTGAGTTGTTCGACTACTGCAACGAGCTTGTCATTGATGGCGCGCCGGCGATCGACCATCGCGCGGTGCGTTCCAAACTTGCCAACTGGGCCGTGAAAGCGTCGGGCCTGAAATACACGGCGTTCCGTTCGATCTCGGCGCTGTCGCGCGGCGAGCGGCCGGGACCGGAGAATTCCATCGGCAAGCTGGTGGCGGGCTCGATGATCCAGGAGGTTGCGACCTACGCGCTCGACCTGCAAGGCGCGGCGGGCGTTGTCAGCGATCCGGCCGGCGCCGAGGTCGAGGGCAAATTCCAGGCGATGCTGCTGCGTTCGCCGGCGACGCGCGTCGAAGGCGGCACCGACGAGATTTTGCGCAACATCATCGCGGAGCGCGTGCTTGGCTTGCCGGGCGACATCCGCGTCGACAAGGACGTGCCGTTCAACAAGATTCCGACCAAGGGCCGGGGATAAACAATTGGTCGTCCTCGCCAACGGGGCGGCGCAAAGCGCCGCCCGATGACAGGCTCCGGCGGGGACTCCGCAGCAGCGGAATAAAGGAAAGCATCTGTTGCTCGCGCTTGCGACAGCAATCAAGGCCAGGGGTCATGGGTCCCCGCCTGCGCGGGCACGACCAAACTAAGACTGGAGGATTGACCATGAACTTCGATGACACCCCGGAAGAGGCCGCATTCCGCACCAAGGCGCGCGAATGGGTGCAGGCCAACGCGCCGAAGGACTACGAAGAGGAATTGTCGAAGGCCTCGCTCGGCCGCATCAGCTTGCAGAAGGGCGATATGGTCGAGGTCGGCAAGGCCTGGCAGAAGAAGAAGTTCGAGGGCGGCTGGGCTTGCCTGCACTGGCCGAAGGAATATGGCGGGCGTGGCGCAACGCCGATCGAACGCGTGATCTGGCAGCAGGAGGAAGGGGTCTACGGCAAGCTGACCCAGCCGTTCCAGATCGGCGAGGGCATGTGCGGTCCGACGGTGATGGCCTACGGCAGCGAAGCCGACAAGCAACGCTATCTGCCGAAGATCGCCTCGGGCGAGGAAATCTGGTGCCAGCTGTTTTCCGAACCGTCGGCGGGCTCCGATGTCGCAGGCCTGCGCACGCGCGCCGAGCGCGACGGCGACGACTGGATCGTCAATGGCCAGAAAATCTGGACCTCCGGTGCGCACTACTCCGATTACGGACTGCTGATCACCCGCACCGACCCCAATGTGCCCAAGCACAAGGGGCTCACCATGTTCTTCCTCGACATGAAGAGCCCCGGAGTCGAGGTGCGGCCGATCAAGCAGGCCAACGGAATGCAGGAGTTCAACGAGGTGTATTTCACCAATGTGCGGATTCCCGACAGCCAGCGGCTCGGCAACGTCGGCGACGGCTGGAACGTGTCGCTGACCACGCTGATGAACGAGCGCATGTCGATCGGCTCGCGGCTTGCCACCGGCTTTCCGGAAATCTTCGCGTTCTGCAGCGATCTGGTGACGGTGGATGGCCCGGTCATCGATGATCCCGCGGTCCGCTCGAAGCTAGCGAGCTGGGCGGTGAAGGCCAGCGGCCTGAAGTATACCAATTATCGCTCACTGTCGGCGCTCTCACGCGGCGAGCGGCCGGGCCCGGAGAATTCCATCGGCAAGCTGGTGTCGGGCGCGATGCTGCAGGATATCGCCGCGTATGCAATGGACCTGCAAGGCGGCGCCGGCGTGTTGGCGGGTGCGGACGCGGACATTGCCGGTCGCTTCCAGGCGATGCTGCTGGGAGCGCCGTCAATCCGCATCGCCGGCGGCACCGACGAAATCCTTCGGAACATCATCGCCGAGCGCGTGCTGGGCTTGCCGGGCGATATCCGCGTCGATAAGGACGTGCCGTTCAACAAGATTCCGACCAAGGGGCGGTGACATGGCAGACGGCGGAGCGGGCAAGCCCGCGAAATATTCGACCGAACAACGCATCGGCGTGTTGGAGGAACTGCTGCACGAGCGTTTTTCCTGCCGCGCCTTTCTGCCCAAGCCGGTGCCGCGCGATGTGATCGAGCGCGTGCTGGACGCGGCGCAGCGGACGGCCTCCTGGTGCAACAGTCAGCCGTGGCAGGTCGTCATCGTCAGCGGCGACGAGAAGGAAAGGTTCCGCAAGCTGATGTACGACACCGCCGCAGCGGCCGGCAGCGAGCATCACGGTGACTTCCCGTTCCCGCGCGAATATCGCGGCGTTTATCTGGAGCGTCGGCGCGAGAGTGGTTTTCAGCTCTATAACACGCTCGGCATCGCGCGCGGCGACCGCGCGGCCTATGCCCAGCAGGCGCTGCAGAATTTCAACTTCTTCGGCGCGCCGCATGTCGCCGTCATCCATACCGACGAGGCGCTTGGCGTCTATGGCGCGATCGATTGCGGCGGCTACGTCAACAACTTCATGCTGGCGGCGCAGGCGCTTGGCTTGTCCACGGTTCCTCAGGCCGCGCTGGCGTTCCACTCAGACGTGATTCACAAGCATTTCGGTCTGGGCGACGATCGCCGCGTGGTGTGCGGCATCTCGTTTGGTTACGGCGACGCGGATCACAAGGTCAACAGCTATCGTACCTCGCGTGCAACCATTCCGGACGCGGTGACGTTCGTCGGCGAGTGAAGGCAGCATGAGCATTGTGTGCGTTATGGCCGGACTTGTTTCCGGCCGTTCGCGTCTTTGGGGCCGCCCGTAAAGACCCACGTGAATGCGGGCAGGCTTGAGCGTGACGAAGCACCACCACAATTCTTAGAACCGCGGCTTGCGCTTCTCCTTGTACGCCGCCACGCCTTCCTTGATCTCGTCGCTCCGCATGCTGTCGCGCTGGCGCCGGTCTGCCGCCGCTTCGTCCAGCTTGCCATGCGCGATCTCGTTGATGGTGCGCTTCATCCCGCGCATCGCGACCGGTGCGTTGCCGGCCAGGGTTGCGGCGAGCGCGTCGACTTCCGCGTCGAGCTGCGCCGCCGGCACCAGCGCCGTGAGATAGCCGATCCGCAGCATGTCCGCGGCGTCAATCTTCTGTGCGGTAAGGAACAACTGCTTCGCGGCATTGATGCCGAGGCGCGACACATAGCGCGAGATTCCGCTTTTGTAGTAGTGCAGGCCGAGCCGCGCCGCCGGCATGAACATCTCGCAGGTCTCGACGCCGATGCGGAAGTCACAGGCCAGCGCCAGGTCGGTCGCGCCGCCGTAGACGCCACCGTTGAGCCGGCAGATCGTCGGCACAGCCAGGTCTTCAAGACGATCGGCGACGGCCTCGAAAGCCGATCCTGCGCTCTGCTCATCCGCGTCGCTATGCGCACGAGCGGCAACGGTTCCAAGATCGAAGCCGGCGCAGAAGGCGCGGCCGGTGCCGGTCAGCACCAGCACGCGGATGTCGGGGATAGCCTCGATGCGATCGAATAGCGCCATCAATGCGGAGAGGTCGGATGCCTGCAAGCGGTTCAGGAGACGCGGCCGATTGAGGCGGATGGTGGCGCGAGGCCCGTCAAGGGTCAGGACGGGCTCACTGGCTGCGTCGTCGGTGATCTCCGGCATATTCTTTGTCCTGTAGTTGTCCTATATCCGGGGGACGGCGTGAAGGCACTCGTATTGTTGACGGATTCGTGATCGCGTAGCGCGATCCGGAGTGCAAGCCCGGCAGTAAAAGCATTCACCTTGGCAGCAGGTCAGCCCCATGGACGTGTCTCATCTGGCGCAGACGTTCGGCAGTCTGTTCGTATCGATCTTCGTGGTCGCGACCTATACCATGAAGACGATGATCCCGTTGCGGGTGTTCGGCATTCTCACCAACGTTCTGCTGATCGCGATTGCAATTCCCACACATCATTACCCGACGCTGGTGCTGCACGGCATCCTGCTGCCGCTTAACGTGTATCGGCTGCACGAGATGCTGCAACTGGTGCGGGACGTGAAGAAATCGGTCAACAGCGACCTGTCGATGGACTGGTTGAAGCCCTTCATGACGCGCCGCAGTTGCAGAGCGGGCGACGTGCTGTTCTACAAGGACGAACCGGCCGAGGAGATGTTTTACATCGTCAGCGGCCGCTATCGTTTGGTGGAATCGGGGATCGAATTGCCTGTTGGCGCGCTGGTCGGCGAACTCGGCATGCTGTCGCCGACCCATGAGCGCACCCAGACGCTGGAATGCATCGAGCCGGGCGACGTGCTCAGCGTGACCTATACGCAGGTGGAGGAACTGTTCGTCCAGAATCCGGAGTTCGGCTTCTATTTCCTCAAGCTGGCGAGCGCGCGGCTGTTCGAGAATATCGGCAAGCTGGAAGACAAGCTGGCCGAGCAGGTCTATGGCGGCGTGGGAGCGCGACCGGCGACGGCGTGACGCGACGGGAGGTTGTGTGAACAGCATCGCGGAATCGTTTCGCTTCCTGTTTTCGGATCTGACCGGCGAGGACAACGGCCCGTTGCCCGCGGTGCCGGACGGAGTGCCGGAGGCACTGCGCCCCGCCGTGGCCGGTGCCATCGCCGAGCTGAATGCCTATCAGGGCCCGAGCTATGCGCAGCTCTATGCGCATCGGCTGAACCGGTTCGCGCGCCGGCGCGATGTCGATGCGGAATTGCTTGGCCTCATCGCCCGGCAGATGGCGCGGCGGATGTGCTACGATGATCCGATCGGTATCGCGCAGCGCCATCTCGCCGCCGTTCGCTGCGGCGCCGCTTCCGAAGCGCGGCATCGCTTCCGGCTCGAGGAATTGGTGGGCGCGCTTCCCGGCAAGCTCGGGCGGCCGTTGCTACTGGGATGCGCGCAGGTCGGATGGCTGCATCTGCCGATCTCGCTTCGTTTCAACGGCTGCGGCCTCTGGGGGCGACAACGATTGCGCCTGCAGGCAGGGCTGCGGCGCTGGCGGCGGTTCTCCGAACGCTACGCGTCCGAGCGCGCATGGGTGGAGCGTTGGCTGCACATGATCGACCGCAGCCTGACCAAAGCGCCGGCCGCGGCAATGGCCATCACCGAAACGGCTACGATGGTGGACGGAAGCGGCGAGACCTATTGGCGCGGTCTTGCCGATTGGCATCTGTTGATCGACGGCGTGGTGAAGCCGGTGCTGGACGGGGCCATGCCCCTCGCCGATCTCGCCGGCGCGGTCGCGGAGATCACCGCGCTGTCGCGGGAGGGATCGTCGGAGCGCGTGGCCGAGACTGTGGGGCGGCTGCGAAAGGAGGCGGGCCATGGGACGTGAAGGCGCAAACCGGCTTGGCAATCCTCCAAATGCCACTAAGCTGATCGGGCTGGCCGTGTGCTGCGAAGACAAAGATCTTCCGGCGTGTTGGCATTGCTTGGGTTTGTCGGTCTGCCGGTTGATCCATTTCGTGTAGCGAAAGGCGTCAGCTTGTTATTTCCGAACATGGCTTCCACGGTGACGGTCGGCGCTCTGGTCGGCTGGATGCTTGCTCTGACACTCAAACACGTCATCGCCGACTTCCTGCTGCAGACTCACTGGATGGCCGCCGGCAAGGACAGCAAGACCGGATGGGCCGCGCCGCTGCTGGTGCATTGCCTGATTCATGGCGTTCTGACCACCGCGCTGGTGGCCGCCCTCGCGCCGCGCTGGTGGTATCTCGGACTGGTTGATTTCGCGATTCATCTGGTGCTCGATCGCGCCAAGGGTTTTTGCGTCGCTCATTTCGATGTCACGCCGACCCATCGTTGGTTCTGGTGGCTGATCGGGATCGATCAGTCGCTGCATCATTTGACCGGCTTCGGTCTCGCGATTCTGCTGGCTGCAAATCCATAGATAGGGGGACGTGATGTCGGACATGCCGCTTGCCAAACAGATCGTCGATGTCCGCGGTCAGCACATGGCTTATCACGCGCGCGGCGAGGGGCCGCCGATCCTGTTCCTTCACGGCAATCCGACATCGTCCTATCTCTGGCGCGATGTCATGCCCGCATTGGCAGGACGCGGACGGCTGATTGCACCGGATCTGATCGGCATGGGCGATTCCGCGAAGTTGCCGAATCCGCAGCCGGACACTTATCGCTTCGTGACTCATCGCGATTATCTCGATGGCTTTATCGAAGAGGTGATCGGTCGCCATGAACCTGTCCTCCTGGTCGTTCACGACTGGGGCTCGGCGCTCGGGTTCGACTGGGCGAACCGGCACCGCGACCGGGTGCGCGGCATTGTCTATATGGAGGCTATTGTCCGGCCGATCGCCGGATGGGGGGAATGGGGCCCGGCGGCTGTGCCGGTCTTCCAGGGCTTTCGCTCTGACAAAGGCGAGCAGATGGTTCTCGAGCGCAACCTGTTCGTCGAGCGCGTTCTACCCGGTTCGATCCTGCGCAAGCTGTCCGATGCGGAGATGGCGCAGTACCGCAAACCGTTCGCCCACCGTGAGGATCGTTGGCCGACGCTGACCTGGCCGCGGCAGATTCCGATTGCCGGCGAGCCGGCGGATGTGGTCGCGATCGTCGGAGCCTATGCCGAATGGATGGCTGACAACGATATTCCCAAGTTGTTCGTCAATGCAGAGCCGGGCGCCATCCTTACCGGCGCGGTACGCGATTTCTGTCGGAGCTGGCGCAACCAGACGGAGGTAACCGTCCCCGGCTCGCATTTCATCCAGGAGGATTCGGGGCCAGCGATCGGGCAGGCGATCGCGCAATGGATGGCGGCGAAAGGAATCTGACCGGCCGGCGCGCCGCTGGAGCGGGGCTCCGATTGGGCGTCAAAGCACAAGTGGATCACTCGTCGGCCGCCCCACGTGGTTAACTCCTCGTTAGGAATTTGCGGAGCATTTTCATGATCGGGGGCTCTCTTCCGATTGGGAAAATGTGCCATGTGGTCCAGCCGCGAAGCGTTCGAGAATGATTTTTGCCCGGTTCGGGACGATCTGCTTGGCCAGATGTATCGCGCCAACGCCAATGGCCTGGCGCAACTGGTAGACAGCGTCTCGCCTGACGTGCGGGCGATGCTGGCGCTGTTCTGTTACCGTCGCAGTCACCTGCATTCGCTGGCGATTGCCATCGCGGCGAGCTGCACCGAGCGCGATCTGATCCAGTTCGGCGGCCGCGTCGGAATTGCGCTTTACGATCTGTCGCGCCAGACGCCGGCGTCCCGGACCGCACCGGCTTCGCATGGCGGGCGCAAGCCGGTCACGCTGTCGACAAAGCCGCTTACGACCTTTGCGCCGCTTCACGACGACGAGGTCGAAGACGACCGGCAGCCTGAGGCGGTGATGGCCTGATCGGACCGGGCCTCCCGCCACAGACGACATGATCTTTGGAAGTCGGAAGCCATCACCGGAGAAGCTGGCGTTGTTCACGCCGAGCCTCAAGGGGGCAGCGACTATCTTTCGGATTGCTTCGCTCACACCTGGGTGACGCTCTGGTGCCAAGCTCAACTTATCAGGTCTTGGCCTGCCTGTAACAACGGCAGGCCGAAGCGTCGCCGCGCCAGCGCGCACTCCGCATCGCCGGGCATGCACACCCGGCACACCTCCGGACGCACCGCATAGACCGCGCACGATGTCGCCTCGCCGACGTGCCCGACCAGCGCCGTGCAGCGCTCGCCCTCGCAGCGCATTCCTGACGATCGCCCATTGACGAATTGTGCTGGAATGAGCTCCAGCTCGGCGTCGTCCTCGATGGTGAAGCGCGGCCAGTTGCGCGAATAGGCGCAGCATGCGCCACAGGACTGGCACGGGTTCGCGGTGGCCGTCTCGGTCATGGGGATGATCGCATTGGCATGGTTTTCTCCCGGATCGTCCGGTCGAGAGCCTGGCGCCATCGCGCCCGCAACACGCCGCGGCGTTCGGCATATGTCTCGTCGAGATAGCTGGCGTCGATGATGCGGTCAGTGCGGAAGCTGCGGAAATCCTGACGCAGCTCACACCAGGCCGCGAGCAGCCGCACGGTTTCGAGATAGCCGACCGAGATCGGCCAGATCACCCGTTCGCTGTCGCGCCCGTGCTCGTCGCGGTAGCACAGCGCGATTTTTTTACCCGCATGAATCTGGGCGCGCACCTTTGTCATGTCGATGCGGTCAGGCTCCGTGGAGATGTCGCGCCGGGTCCGGCTGGCGGGCTCCTGAACGAAAGGACGAAGCGCCTCGGGAACGGTGGCTTCGATCTTTGCGATCAGGCTGTCGGCGGCCCGGCCGAGCACCGGATCGGCATGTCCCGCCACCCATTGCGCGCCAAGCACGGCGGCTTCGATCTCGTCCGGCGTCAGCATCAATGGCGGCATATCGAAGCCGCGTTCCAGCACGTAGCCGATTCCTGCCTCCCCACGAATGGGAACGCGCTGGCCGATCAACGTGGCGATGTCGCGATAGATGGTCCGTTTCGACGTTTCGAGCTCCGCCGCAATGGCATCGGCAGTCAACGGCTTCCGGCTTCGCCGAAGCACCTGGATGATCTGGAACAGCCGATCGGCGCGTCTCATGGTCGTGTCTTCCGAGCCTGACGGTTGATGCTGACAGCACGCTGGCAGCAGGGGGTAGCTAGGCTGACCCAGGTTTTCAAGAGATCGGGAGCTTGCGATGATCATTCTCTACGGCTTTGGCGAAGGTTTCGGGCTGCCGGAGATCAGTCCCTTTGTGACCAAGACCGAGGTCCAGCTCAAGATGGCCGGACTGCCTTACCGCAAGGCCTTCGCGTTGCCGGATTCCTCGCCCAAGGGACAGATGCCCTACATCGATGACGACGGCGAGAGAATCGCGGATTCCACGTTCATTCGCGCGCATATCGAGCGCAAATACGGCTTCGATTTCGACGCCGGGCTCAGTGTTGCGCAACGCGCCCAAGCTTGGGCCATCGAACGCATGATCGAGCATCATCTGTATTGGGCACTGGTCGGTGAGCGCTGGATCGATCCGGAGAATTTCGCCAAGGGACCGGCTCATTTCTTCGACGGCGCCCCGGAGCATATCCGCAATGAAGTCCGGCAGGGCGCTCGCGCCCGCGTGGCGGAGAGCTATCGGCTCTGCGGACTCGGCCGCCACAAACCCGAGGAGATCGTCGGCTTGGCCTCGCGTTCGCTGGCGGCGCTCTCCGTCACGCTGGCGGACAAGCCGTATCTGATGGACGATCGTCCCTGTGGAACCGACGCTATCGCGTTCGGCGTCGTCGCGGGACTGCTGACGCCATTCTTCGAGTCGGAACTGCGCCGCCGCACGGCACAGTTCGCCAATCTGGGCGCCTATGCCGAGCGCATGCTGGCCCGCTACTACCCCGACCACATCAGTCCGACGGCCGAGGAGGTGGCGGCATGACGCTGGCTGATAACGCGGGGCGAACCACGACGGACAAGAACGCATTGCTCTGGCAGATGGTGGACGGCCGTCTGCCGCCGCCCCCGTGTGCTCAAACGCTAGGTCTCGTGTTCAAGGACATCGATGGTGAGCGCGGCCGCGTCGAGGTCGATTTCGCGGCAAAGGCCGAGTTTCTCAATCCGGCGGGCCACATTCAGGGTGGATTCCTTGCGGCCATGCTCGACGACACCATGGGCCTGGCCTTGGCGGCGACCTTGAGCGCCGGAGAGTTCGCGCCGACCGTCAATCTCAACGTGCAGTTTCAACGGCCGGCGAAGGTGGGCGCGCTCAAGGGGATCGGTCGCGTCACGATGCGCGGCAGGGAGGTTTGCCAATTGAGTGCCGACCTGATGCAGGCCGGCAAGATCGTCGCCACCGCGACCGCGACCGCGGTCATTCGCCGGATGTAACGGAGGCATCGAACGCCGGTCGAGGTGACGGCGCAGAGCGTCTAAGCGGCGGAAACCGGCGTGCCCTTCAGCGCCGCGAGTTCGGCTTCGAGTTCGGCGATCCGTGCATCGCGCGTTTCGATCGCCACCTTGACATCGGCGGCATCGAACTTCTGCGGAATGTGCTGCTGGCAGTTGATATCCCATCGCTTGATGCGAAAGACGATGACCTGTTCCGGCCGAGCGCGATAGCCGCGCGGCATCAGCGTGCTCAAGAGCGCGGGATCGTCCTCGATGACTGTTGCCTCGCCCCAGATCTTGATCCGCTGCCGATGCGCATAATCGATCAGGAAAATCAGCGCCTTGGGATTCTCGGAAAGATTGCCCTGGCTGATAAACTGCCGGTTGCCGCTGAAATCGGCGAATGCCAGCGTGGTCTTGTCGAGCACGTGGATGAATCCGGGCGGACCGCCGCGATGCTGCATGTAGGGCTGGCCGCCCGCGCTGGCGGTGGCAAGAAAGAAACTGGTCTGTGCCGTGAGAAATGCCGCGAGGTTGTCATCGACCTCGGCGCGCCAGCCGCGCACGCGCTCGATCTGCGTGTACGACTCGCGCGATCCCTTCCGCTCCTGAATCGCCTTGACCGCCGGACTGAAGGCGACGTCGCCGATGGTGCTGTCGTTGTCGGACATGGGCTGCTTCCTGAAACAATCATACTTGGCCACGCTGCAGATTTAATTGCGGCCCAGAATTCGACAATTCACTCGATTGACACTTCATTATTGCGGTATCAGAAATAATAGCATGGACCGCATCGAGACTATGCAGGCCTTCGTTGCCGTCGCCGATCACAAGGGTTTCGCCGCGGCCGCCCGCAAGCTTGGCCTGTCGGCATCGGCGGTGACCCGGATGGTGGCAGCGCTGGAGAACCGGCTCGGCGCCCGGCTGCTGCAGCGGACCACGCGCTCGGTGATGCTGACCGACGTCGGTGTTCAATTCCTGGAGCGAGCGCGGCGGATTCTTGCCGATATCGAAGAGGCGGACGAGGCGGTCAAATCGGAACGGACCATGCCGGCAGGTCGGCTGGTGGTCAGCGCACCGCTCGGGTTCGGGCGGCGGCATGTCAGTCCGCTGATGTCGACCTATCTCAAGCGCCATCCTGACGTCATCGGCGAACTTCGACTCTCGGATCGCATGGTCAATCTGGTCGAAGAGGGCATCGATCTTGCCGTTCGCATCGGCCATCTTCCCGACTCCAGCCTTGTGGCGCGGGCCGTCGGCGATATGCGGCGAATGGTGGTTGCATCGCCGGATTATCTGGCGGCTCACGGCGAGCCGCGTCGGCCGGCCGATATCGCCGCGCATCGCATCGTGCATTTCGGCGCGCAGAGCGCGACGCCGGATTGGTGTTTCGTTGAGAACGGCAGGGACATTCGCGTGAACTGCGCGGCGCGCTTCACCAGCAACAGCGCCGATGCTGCGATCCTGCATGCGGAGCAGGGCGGCGGCCTGACGCGCGTTCTCGCCTATCAGGCGGCGGAAGGATTGGCGGCGGGCCGTCTCAAGGCCGTATTGACGGACTATGAAATTCCGCCGCTGCCGATCCACCTGGTGTATCCGACATCGCGTCTATTGTCGGCGAAGGTGCGTGCCTTCGTCGATCTAGTGACGCGGGAATGCGACTGGTATTTCGCCCGACGGTGATCCCGGCTGGCTCAAGGCCGTGGCACCACGCGGAACGTGGCGTTGGCACGGGCGATGGCGACGTCATCGGCGGTGATGATGCTCTCGACGAAGCAAAGGGTGCTTCCGGTCTTGAGTACGTTGCTCTTGACGGCGAGCCATTGGCCGATCTTCGCGGTGCCGATGTAGTCGACCGAAAGATTGACTGTGACGAGCGAGAATGCGGGACCGACGCGATGACCGCAGCTATGGCCCATCGCTTTGTCCGCCAGCGCGGCGATCAGCCCGCCGTGAATCAGCCCGCGCGCATTGGTGTGAGATTTCGCCAGCCGCAGCGCGATGATGATCGCATCATCGGCTTGCTTCCAGTAGATCGGCTCCCAGGGATCGGTCAGCGGGCTGCGCCGCGGGTTCGGGATGAATCCGGGGGGAATGACGATATCGTTCAATGACATGTTTCCGATCTGCGGCATATCTCGCGCCTGACATCATAGCGGAGCGCGTTGTCCGGTGGAGAGATTGTTTTGAATGTCCGTCTAGCGCTTGCTTTTGGCTGGATCGTTATATTCTATAATCAAATGCGCGGAGCATAGCGGCGCGAAATGTGCAAGTTTGTCGGAAGCGTCCAAGAATGGGGCGGTTCTTTCCATTGCGTCCACGCACGCTGCGCGTAACGCTTGCATTCGCACTGATGTTATATAACAAGTTAAGTAATTAAGCGGCCGCGCAACGGGCCGTCGATCAGAGGGAGAGAGCACGATGAGGAAAGCACTTCTGGCGCTGCTGATGGCCGGTTGCGTAGGCTCTGCCATCACGCCCGCAATGGCGCAGGACAAGACCGTCAATCTGAAAGTGTCGCTCTGGGTGCCCCCCGCTCATCCGCTGGTGCCGGCGACGATCGCCTGGGCGAAGGATATCGAGCAGGCGTCCGGCGGTACCATCAAGTTGACGGTGTTCCCGTCGCAGCAGCTCGGCAAGGCGTTCGACCACTATGATATGGCACGCGACGGCATCGCCGACATCACTTACGTCAACCCGGGATATCAGCCGGGGCGTTTCCCGATCGCGGCGGCGGGACAGCTTCCGTTCCTGTTCAGCGACGGCAAGAAAGGCACGCTGGCGCTCAACGAGTGGTATCACAAATATGCGCCGACCGAGATGAAGGACACAAAGCTCTGCTTCGCCTTCATCCACGATCCGGGCGCGCTGTTCGGCAAGAAGAAGGTCCTGGTGCCTGAAGACCTCAAGGGCCTCAAGGTGCGTCCGGCGCAATCGACCATCGGTGAAATGGTCAAGATGTTCGGCGGCACCAACGTGCAGGCTTCGGCGCCGGAGGCGCGCGACGCCATCGAGCGCGGCGTGGCCGACGAGATCACCTTCCCGTGGGGCTCGATGTTCCTGTTCGGCATCGAGAAGGCGATCAAATACGCGATGGATGTGCCGCTTTATACCACGGTGTTCACCTACAACATGAATCTGAAGAGCTACAACGCGATGTCGCCGGCGCAGAAGAAGGTGATCGACGATCACTGCACCCCGGAATGGGCCTCCAAGGTGACCGATCCGTGGAGCGAGTTCGAGTTCAACGGCCGCGCTAAAATGAAGGCACTGGCCGATCACGAAGTCTATCCGCTGACGCCCGACCAGCTTGCGCAGTGGAAGGATGCCGTGAAGCCGTTGCATGACAGTTGGGCTGCCGACGTCAAGAAGGCCGGCGGCGATCCCGTGGCCATCGATGCAGAGCTTCAGGCTGCGATCAAAAAGTTTGGCGCGGGACTGTAGTCGTTACGTCTCCCCAACGGGACGTCATGCCCGGGCCTGTCCCGGGCATCCACGTCTCCGTTCAACAGACGAAAAGCAAGACGTGGATGGCCGGGACAAGCCCGGCCATGACGGCAACGTAACAGCGCGAAATTCCCATGACCACCAGCCAACCCGAAGTCAGTCCCGACGGTGTCCTGACAGGTCCGCCCGAGCCCACGTCCAAGAACTACATGGACAAGTTCATCGACTCGATCGAATGGGTGGCGGCCTTCTTCGTTGGTGTCGTCGCGCTGAACACCTTCGTCGCGGTGTTCATGCGCAAGTTCTTCGCGGTGACGATCCCGGACTACTACAACTTCGGTCAGTTCCTGCTCGGAATCCTGATCTTCTGGGGCATCGCCGCGACCAGCTATCGCGGCACCCATATCACCGTCGATCTGGTCTGGACCAACGTCTCCCCGAAGTACCAGCGCTGGATCGACGTGTTCGCGACGCTGGTGCTGCTGTTCGTGGTCACGGTGCAGACCTACACGCTGCTGGACAAGGTCATCACCACCCGCGAGGACCACGTGCTGACCATGGATCTGCAACTGCCGATCTGGCCGTTCTATGCGGTGGCGTGGATTGGCGACGTCTCCGCCGTGCTGCTGATCGCGATCCGCACCTGGCGCCTGATCTTCCATCCCGAACAATTGCACGAACCTAAAATCAAGACGGCGGAGTAAGCGGCGATGAGCAACGAGGCAGTCGCCGTTATCGGCTTCGTCAGCCTGTTCGTGATGATGTTGTTGCGGGTGCCGGTCGGCATGGCCATGGGCCTCGTCGGCGTTACCGGCTTCGGCTATCTCACCGGCATGGAGCCCGCGCTGAAGCTGGTGGCGCAAACCGTGATGCGCACCGTCACTGACTATTCGTTCGGCGTGATTCCGATGTTCCTGCTGATGGGTGCGTTCGTCTCGGTCTCCGGCATCAGCCGCGAGCTGTTCCGCGCCGCCAATACCTTCGTCGGGCACTGGAAGGGTGGCCTCGGCATCGCCACCATCGGCGCCTGCGGCGGCTTCGCGGCGATCTCCGGCTCGTCGGTCGCGACCGCCGCGACGTTCTCGGCGGTGGCCTATCCGGAGATGCGCCGCTTCGGCTATCCCCAATCGTTCTCCACCGGTGTGATCGCGGTCGGCGGCACGCTCGGCGCGATGCTGCCGCCGTCCACCGTGCTGGTGGTCTATGGCATCATCACCCAGCAGGATATCGGCAAGCTGTTCGTCGCCGGCATCGTTCCGGGATTGATGGCGATCACGATGCATATGATCACCATCGCCATCATCGGCGCGGTGCGGCCGGGCTTCCTGCCGGCCGGTCCGCGCAGCAACTGGCGGGAGCGGGCGCTGGCGCTGCGGGACGTATGGTCGCCGCTGGTGCTGTTCTTCTTCGTGATCGGCGGCCTCTATGGCGGCTTCTTCATTCCGACGGAAGCCGGCGCGGTCGGCGCGGTCGGCGCCTTCATCATCGGCATCATGCGTCGCAAGCTGTCGCGTGACGGGATTCTCGAAGCGCTGTTGCAGGCGACGCGCACCACCGCCGCCGTCTTCACCGTGCTGATTGGTGCGCTGTGCTTCGGCTACTTCCTGACCATCACCCAGACGCCGCAGAACGTCACCGAGTTTCTCACCGGCCTCGGCATCGGCCGCTACGGCGTGCTTGCGCTGATCCTCTTGATGTATCTGGTGCTCGGCTGCCTGATGGACGCCATGGCGATGATCATCCTCACCGTGCCGATCGTGTTTCCGGTGGTCACCGCACTGGGTTTCGATCCGATCTGGTTCGGCATCATCATCGTGATGACGGTCGAACTGGGATTGATCCATCCGCCGGTCGGCATGAACGTGTTCGTGATCAAGAGCGTGATCAAGGATGTCAGCATGTCGACGATTTTCGCCGGCGTTCTGCCATTCGTGGCGACCGACCTGGTGCGGCTGGTGCTGCTGATCGCGTTCCCGGTGATCGCCACCTGGCTGCCGATGCATATGATGGGATAATGTGATGATGCCTGTGCTTGAAACGAAATACGTCTTCACCATCACTGCAAGGATCGCCGCAGTCACGTCGGCCGGCGATATCGGCTACGGCACCCGGCGCATCATCCCGATCATCGGGGGCGAAGTGCACGGCGAAGGCATCAACGGCAAGGTGTTGCCGTTCGGCGCCGATTTCCAGATCGTGCGGCCTGACGAACTGATCGATCTCGAGGCGAAATACGCGATCGAGACCGACGACGGCGCGGTGATCTATGTCGTCAACACCGGCATGCGGTTCGGGCCGAAGGAGTTGCTCGAAAAGCTCAAGCGTAACGAGCCGGTCGACCCCAAGCTGATCTATTTTCGCACCACGCCGAAATTCGAAACCGGCAGTGAGAAATATCGCTGGCTGATGCAGCATGTGTTCATCGGCTCCGCCGCGCGCCATGCCGACCACGTCGTCATCGACGTGCATCAGGTGCTTTGAGGACACTCCAGATCGCCTTCGTGATGCCCGGGCTTGCCTCCAGCCATTGCTCCCTCGGGTGATCAGCGAAAGATTGACGCGTGGATGCCGGGACATGAATCCGGCCGCGACGGGGGAGAATTGTACCCCGTCAATCGTCAACTCGATTTCTGCGGCTCATTGCCTGGTTTGAAGCTTTGTTGACTTTTGCGCAGGTCGTTATAAGGTATAACTATTCTATCAAGGACATAATACCCCCATGGGAAACGCCGTCGCCTCCGTCTCCGCATCTGCGCCGTCTCCGCTGCTGACGACCGAACTGGTCGGCGCGGTGCTGACCGTCGGGATCAATCGCCCGGCGAAGCGGAATGCACTCAGCGATCGTCTCATGGAGGACATCTTGGCGTGCTTCTCCAGCCTGCCCGACGGCATCCGCGCAGTCGTTTTGCATGGAGTCGGCGATCATTTCTCGGCCGGGCTCGATCTCTCCGAGTTGAGCGAGCGTGACGCGACTGCGGGGCTGCTGCACTCGCAGATGTGGCACCGCGTGTTCGACAAGATTCAATTCTGTCCGGTGCCGGTGATTGCCGTGCTGCGCGGCGCCGTGATCGGCGGCGGGCTCGAGCTCGCCTGCGCCGCGCATATCCGCGTGGCGGATTCCACGGCTTATTATGCCTTGCCCGAGGGCAGCCGTGGGATTTTCGTCGGGGGTGGCGGTTCGATGCGGCTGCCGCGTCTGATCGGGATCGCCCGGATGGCGGACATGATGCTCACCGGGCGGGTCTATTCGGCCGCCGAGGGCGAGGCGCTCGGTTTCTCGCAATATCTCACCGAGGCCGGTCGCGCCTTTGCGAAAGCGATGGAATTGGCCGAGCGGGTGGCGGAGAATGCACCCCTGACCAACTTCGCGGTGCTGCAAGCCTTGCCGATGATTGCCGAGGCCAGTCCGCAGACCGGGCTATTGATGGAATCGCTGATGGCGGCTGTGGCGCAAAGCGATCAGGAGGCCAAGAAGCGGATGCGCGCCTTCCTCGACCATAAGGCGGCCAAGATTCGCTCAGCCTGAGCCCACGGGAGTAAGCCGATGCCGGACATGGCTGCTCACACCGAAGCAAAACGGGTCGATCTCGCTCCCCTGCGCCCGATCTCGTTCGGCAGGCCGCGCGTCACCATGGAGCGGCGCGCCGATGGCACCATTTACGTTCGGCCGACCGTCGCGCTGGGCGACTATCCGCGCCGGCTCACCGATCGCCTGCATCACTGGGCCAAGTTTGAGCCGGGCCGGGTCTTCATGGCCGAGCGTGTTGCGGGCGGCGGCTGGCGGACCATCACCTACGCGCAGTTGCTCGACGCCAGCCGGCACGTCGCCTCCGCCTTGCTCGGGCGCGGCCTCTCGGCCGAGCGGCCGGTGATGATCCTCTCGGGCAACTCCATCGATCATGCGCTGCTGGCGTTCGGCGCGTTCTATGCAGGCATTCCGTTCTGTCCGGTATCGCCGGCCTATTCGCTGGTGTCGAAGGATTTCGGCAAGCTGTCCTTCGTGATGAGGCTGCTGACGCCGGGCCTGGTGTTCGCCGCCGACGCCACGCAGTTTGCCGATGCGCTCGCCGCCAACGTCCCGGCCGATGTCGAGATCGTCGCGGTGCGCGGCGAGGTGCCGGGCCGTGCGGTGACGCCGTTTGCCGAATTGCTGGCGGCAGCGGAGCATCCGCGCCTTGATGCCGCGCATGATGCTGTCGGTCCGGACACCATCGCGAAGTTTCTGCTCACCTCGGGCTCGACCGGCAACCCGAAGGCGGTGATCAACACCCAGCGGATGATCTGCGCCAATCAGGTGATGCTGCGCGATACGCTGGCGTTCCTGAAGGACGAGCCGCCGGTGATCGTGGATTGGCTGCCGTGGAATCACACCTTCGGCGGCAATCACAATATCGGGCTGACGCTGTTCAACGGCGGCTCGATGTATCTCGACGAGGGCAAGCCGACGCCGGCCGGCATCGCGCAGACGGTGCAGAACCTGCGGGAGATCGCGCCGACGGTCTATTTCAACGTGCCGAAAGGCTATGAATCGCTGCTGCCGTATCTGCGTGAGGATGCGGTGCTGCGCGAGAAGTTCTTCAGCCGGCTGCACGCGATGTTCTTCAGCGGCGCAGCGCTGTCGCCGTATGTCTGGGGCAGCCTCGACGAGATCGCGGTTCAGGTCACCGGTCGCCGCGTGCCGATGCTGACCGGGCTTGGCGCCACCGAAACCGCCCCGTTCTTCATGTCGGTCACGCCGGAGACCAGCCGGTCCGGGCATATCGGCCTGCCGGTGCTGGGTAACGACGCCAAGCTCATTCCCAACAACGGCAAGATTGAGGTGCGCGCCAAGGGGCCGAACGTCACACCCGGCTACTGGCGGCAGCCTGAATTGACCGCGAAGGCATTCGACGACGAAGGCTTCTACGTCATGGGCGACGCGATCCGCTTCGTCGATCCGGCCAATGTCGATGCTGGTTTTGACTTCGACGGCCGTATTTCCGAGGATTTCAAGCTCGCCAGCGGCACCTGGGTCAGCGTCGGGCCGCTGCGCGCGCGCTTCGTTGCCGCATGCGCGCCGCTGGTGCGCGACGTAGTGATCGCCGGCATCAACCGCGATGAATTGTCGGCCCTGGTCGTCCTCGATCTCGACGGCTGCCGCCTCGTCAATCCCGCGCTGACGGCCGACGATCTTCAGGCGGCCGCCCATGATCCGAAAGTGCGGCAGGCGTTTCGCGACCGGCTGGCAGCCTTCGCGGCAACCGCGACCGGTTCGTCAACGCGGATCGCGCGTGCCGTGCTGATCGATACGCCGTTGTCGATCGATCGCGGCGAGGTGACGGACAAGGGCTCGATCAATCAGCGCGCGGTGCTCGAGCATCGTGCCGAGCTGATCGACAGCCTCTACGCGTCGCCCCCGCTGGCCACCATCATTTCGGTCGCAGAGCGCCCATAGCAGTAGAGTTCACAGGAGGACATCATGAAGTTGCAAGGTCAGGCCGCCATCGTCACCGGCGGTGCATCGGGGTTGGGCGCCGCGACGGCGCGCAAGCTGGCGGCGCAAGGCGCCAAGGTTGCGGTCGCCGACCTCAACACCAAGCTCGCGGAAGAACTCGCCAAGGAAATCGGCGGCGTCGCCGTGCAGTGCGACGTGGCCGATGCGGCGTCGGGCGAAGCGGCTATCGTTGCCGCTGCCAAGGCGCATGGGCCGGCGCGCGTGCTGGTCAACTGCGCCGGCATCGGCGTCGCCAAGCGCGTGGTCGGCCGCGATGGCCCGCATGCGCTGGGCGATTTCGACCGCGTTATCCGCATCAACCTGATCGGCTCGTTCAACATGCTGCGGCTTGCCGCGGCGGAAATGTCGAAGCTCGAACCGCTCGAGGGCGGCGAGCGCGGCATCGTTATCAATACCGCATCGGTCGCGGCCTATGATGGCCAGATCGGCCAGGCCGCCTATTCGGCCTCGAAAGGCGGCATCGTCGGCATGACCCTGCCGATCGCGCGTGAACTGGCACAGTTCGGCATTCGCGTGCTGACCATCGCGCCCGGCTTGTTCCTCACGCCGCTGCTCGGCGCCTTGCCACAGGAAGCCCAGGACAGTCTGGCCGCGGCTATTCCGTTTCCGCACAGGCTCGGCTCGCCGGACGAATATGCGTCACTGGCGCTGCATATGATCGACAATCCGTATCTCAACGGCGAGGTGGTGCGGCTCGACGCGTCGCTGCGCATGGCGCCGAAGTAAGCGGGCGCGGGATGTTTGTTCACAAGCGCGAGGTGCAGATTCAGTGGGGCGATTGCGACCCCGCGAACATCGTCTATTACCCGCGCTACTTCGAAATGTTCGACGATTCCACCTCGATCATGTTCGAGGCCGCCGGCTTCTCCAAGCAGGACATCGTCAAGCGTTACGGACTGGTGGGCATCCCGATGGTCGATACCCGCGCCCGATTCCTGATCCCGTCGACCCACGGCGACTGGATCAGGATCGAAAGCCGGGTCGCGGCTTGGCGCCGCTCCAGTTTCGACGTGCGCCACGACGTCTACAAGGGCGCGGCGCTGGCCATCGAGGCATTCGAGACGCGGGTACTCGTGGGCCGTGATCCGGCCAATCCCGACAAACTGAAATCCGCGCCGGTGCCGCGTGACATTGTCGCGCGGTTCGAGCAGGGATGACTTCACGAACAGCACCGCCTAAAGAAGGGGCTGACCCGAGAAACGACTGACCTAGACTTATCGCAAGAGACTTTCAGGGAGGATCGAATGAAGAAATTGACACTGTTCATGGCCGTCGCGGCGGCAATGGCGCTGCCGACCACGTTGGTGCAGGCGCAGAGCAATGAAATCGTGGTCGGCATTTCGGTCACTACGACGGGTCCGGCCGCGGCGCTCGGCATTCCGGAGCGCAACGCGCTTGAATTCGTGCCGAAGGAAATCGGCGGCGTTCCGCTCAAGGTCATCGTGCTCGATGATGGTGGCGATCCGACCGCAGCGACCACCAATGCGCGCCGTTTCGTGACGGAATCGAAAGCCGACGTCATCATGGGCTCGTCGACCACGCCGCCGAGCATCGCGATGTCGACGGTTGCCAATGAAGCCGGCGTTCCGCATTTCGGTCTGGCGCCGTTCCCGATCACGCCGGAGCGCGCGAAATGGTCGGTGTCGATGCCGCAGCCTATACCGATCATGGGCAAGGTGCTCTACGAGCACATGAAGAAGAACAACGTGAAGACCGTCGGCTATATCGGTTATTCGGATTCCTACGGTGACCTGTGGTTCAACGATCTCAAGAACCAGGCTGTGCCGATGGGCATCAAGATCGTCGATGAGGAGCGCTTCGCCCGCCCGGATACCTCGGTCACCGGCCAGGTGCTGAAGCTGATCGCGGCGAATCCCGACGCCATCCTGATCGGCGCGTCGGGGACCGCGGCCGCGCTGCCGCAATCGACGTTGCGCGATCGTGGCTACAAGGGTCTGATCTATCAGACCCACGGCGCCGCCAGCATGGACTTCATCCGGATCGGCGGCAAAGCCGCCGAGGGCGTGCTGATGGCGTCCGGTCCGGTGATGGATCCGGAAGGGCAGGATGACAGTGCGCTGACCAAGAAGCCCGGCCTCGAACTCAACAAGGCCTATGAAGCCAAGTACGGCGCCAACAGCCGCAGCCAGTTCGCCGGCCATTCGTTCGACGCCTTCAAGGTGCTGGAGCGCGTGGTGCCGGTGGCGTTGAAATCGGCCAAGCCCGGTACGCCGGAATTCCGCGACGCGATCCGCAAGGCGCTCTTGACCGAGCGTGATATCGCCGCCAGCCAGGGCGTCTACAACTTCACTGAGAAGGATCGCTTCGGCCTCGACGACCGCTCGCGCATCCTGCTGACGGTGAAGGACGGCAAGTACGTCCAAGTGAAGTAACGCACCTGCGACGCTTGAATGAATCCAATGAGAATGGCCGGGCTTGTCCCGGCCATTCTTTTTGTGAGGCTTGAACGAAAATGCTGCTTACGATGACCCATCCGCGAGTCGTTGATCCGAGCGCTCGCAATAACGGCAAATAATGTGGCCGTCATGCCCGGGCTTGTCCCGGGCATCCACGTCTTTCGAAGATAGCGGCAAGCAAGATGTGGATGGCCGGAATAAATCCAGCCATGACAACGTCAGGTGTTGATAATCTAGCTAGCGCGCCGCCGCGGCCGCCTCGTTCTGGAAACCGAGATAGCTGGCGACGACGCGCGGATTGGCCGCGATGGCGTCGGCCGCTCCAGCGAGTATGAAGCTGCCGAGCTCCATCACATAGGCACGGTCGGCGATCTGCAGCGCCGCTTTGGCGTTCTGCTCGACCAGCAGCACGGAGACGCCGGCGGCCCGCAGCTCGCCGATGGTCCTGAAGATATCGGCGACGATCAGCGGCGCGAGGCCGAGACTCGGTTCGTCCAGCATCAACAGCCGCGGTTCGCCCATCAGTGCGCGGCCCATCGCCAGCATCTGCTGTTCGCCGCCGGAGAGCGTGCCGGCGAGTTGCTGGCGACGTTCCTTGAGGCGCGGAAACAGCGTGTAGACGCGTTCGAATGATTGCGCGGCGGCTTTGGCGTTGCGGAAGGCGCCGAGCAGCAGGTTGTCCTCGACGTTCATGGTGGCGAACAGCTCGCGATGCTCCGGCACCAGCGACAGGCCGGCGGCGACGCGGTCCTCTATCTCCAGGCCGATGAGGTCGGTGCCGCCGAACTGGATTCGGCCGCTTTGCGGCAGTACGCCCATGATGGCATTAAGCAGCGTGGTCTTGCCGGCACCGTTGGCGCCGACGATGGTGACGATCTCGTTGGCGCCGACGTCGAGCGACACCGAACGAACGGCCTCGACCTTGCCGTAGGAAATCGAGACGTCAGAGACCGAAAGCAGAGAGGCGGTCATGCGGCGGCTCCGAGATAAGCGCGGATCACGTCCGGATTGGTCTTGATCGCGTCCGGCGTGCCTTCGGCGATCTTGGTGCCGAAGTCGAGCACCACGATGCGATCGGCAAGATCCATGACGAAGCCCATGTCGTGCTCCACCAGCAGGATCGACATGCCGCCGTCGCGCAACTGGCGCAGCAGTGCGGCGAGTTGCTGTTTCTCCATATGGCGCAGGCCCGCCGCGGGCTCGTCCAGCAACAGCAGGATCGGATCGACACAAAGCGCGCGGGCGATCTCGACCACGCGCTGCTGGCCCAGCGAAAGGCTGCCGGCCAACTGGTCCATCTGGTCCTTGAGGCCGACGCGTTCGATCTGCCGCGCGGCTTCCGCCAGCAGCCTGGCTTCGTCGGGACGATCGAGCCGCAGCATGCTGGACAAGGGACCCGCGCGGCCGCGCAGATGCGCACCGAGCGCGACGTTTTCCAGCACGGTCATGTCGGGCACCAGCTTGACATGCTGGAAGGTGCGGGCGACGCCGAGCCGTGCGATGTCTTGCGGTGTCGTGCCGTCAATGTCGGTGCCACAGACGGTGATCCGCCCGGCGGTCGAACTCAGGACCCGCGTGATCAAGTTGAAGGTCGTGCTCTTGCCGGCGCCATTGGGGCCGATCAGCGCGACGATTTCCTTCGGCTTCACTGCGAAGCTCACATCGTTGACCGCGATGACGCCCCCGAACTGCTTGCGCGCGCCTTCGAGTTGCAGCAGCACCGGCGGCGACGCGGCGGCAGGTCGTTCCGGCAATTGCAGCGACGTATCGGGCCGGGCCGTGCGCCGTTTGAACGGCAGCAGATTGGTCAGCCATGGCCAGACGCCGCCCGGGGCAAGGTGAACCAGTGCCACCAGCACGATGCCGAAGACGATGAGTTCAAGCTGCCCCTGGCCGCCGAAAAGTATCGGCAGATAGCTCTGCAGAATTTCCTTCAGCACGATGACGATAAGGGCGCCGAGCACGCCGCCCCAGATATATCCAGCACCACCGACCACGGCGATGAACAGATATTCGATGCTGGCGTGGACGCCGAATGGCGTCGGCGTAACCGCGCGCTGGAAATGCGCATAGAGCCAGCCGGATAATCCGGCGAGGACGGCGGCGTAGATGAAGACCAGCATCTTGGCGCGCGCCGTATGGACACCGAAGGCTTCGGCGGCGACATGGCCGCGCCGCAGCGCGCGAATGCCGCGGCCGGTGCGCGAATCCAGAAGGTTGGTGGTCAGCAGGGCCGACAGGATGACGGCGGCCCAGATCACATAATAGATCGAGCCGGGATCAAGCATCCGCCAGGAGCCTATCTCGAGCGGCGGGATCGCCGAAATGCCGTCGTTGCGGCCGATGAATTCGAGTTTGCCGAACAGATAGTAAAGGCCGAGGCTCCAGGCCAGCGTGCCGAGCGGCAGATAATGGCCGGAGAGGCGGACCGTGATGAGGCCCAGCACCACGGCGGCGAGGCCGCTGACGATCAGCGCCAGCGGCAAGGTCAGCCACGGCGATACGCCATACGCGGTGGAGAGCACCGCGGTGGTATAGGCGCCGAAACCGCAGAACGCGGCTTGTCCGAACGAAGTGAGGCCGCCGACACCGGTGAGCAGCACCAGGCCCATCGCCACCAGCGCGGCGAGGCCGATGTTGTTGAGCAGCACCAGCCAGAACGGTGGGATGTCCGGGATCAGCGGCAGGGCCGCCATGATCAGCGCGAACAGGATGATTGGCCAACGTTGCGTCATGATCCTCAGTCCTTTTCCTCTTCCACCTCGGGCGCCGCGAGCGACCGCAGGATCAGAACCGGAATGATCAGCGTGAAGACGATGACCTCCTTGTAGTTGCTGGTGTAGAACGACGAAAACGCCTCGACCAGACCGACGACGATGGCGGCCGCCGCCGTGATCGGATAGCTGATCAAGCCGCCGATGATGGCGGCGACGAAGCCTTTGAGTCCGACGATGAAGCCGGTGTCGTAATAGAGCGTCGTGATCGGCACGATCAGGATGCCGGAAATCGCGCCGATCACTGAGGCGAGGAGAAAGGCCATCTGTCCCGATAGTGACGTGCGGATGCCGACCAGCCGCGCGCCGAGCCGGTTTACCGCCGTGGCGCGGAGCGCCTTGCCGTACAGTGTGAAATCGAAAAACAGCCACAGCGCCACGATCAAAGCGATGGTAATGCCGTAAACCGCGAGGCTCTGGCCGGTGATCTGCAATTGTCCGATCGAGATCATTGCGTTGGAAATCGCAGGGCCTCGCAGGCCTTCCGCGCCGAAGAAGATCAGGCCGAAGCCCTCGAGCGCGAGATGGGCGCCGACCGAGGCGATCAGGAGAACCAGAACGGAGGTGTGGGCGATCGGCTGATAGACGATGCGATAGAGAAACAGGCCGATCGCCGCGACGATCAGCAGCGACAGGATCAGATTGACGGGGATATTGTTATAGCGGCCTGCGAGAGACCAGGTGAGGGCGCATACCAGCACCGGAAAGACGACATCGACGGCGGCGGCACGCAGCAGCGTGCGCATCCGCCAGGATCGGCGCGCGGCGAACAGGTCGAAAGCGAAAGCCACGAGGCCCATCACCACGGCGAGCATGGCCGTGCCCGGCTTATGGCCGGCGGCGAGCGTGGCATAGGTCAGCGCGCCATAGGCGACGAACTCGCCTTGTGGAATGAGGATGACGCGCGTCACCGCAAAGACCAGGACCATCGCTAGGCCGAGCAGGGCATAGACCGCGCCGTTGGTGATGCCGTCCTGCAGCAGGAACAGCAGAATCGTGGTGTTCAAGGCCGGGCTCCCCCCTCCAGCGTCGGCATTGCCGTAAATCGGCTCATCTTTGTTACCAGCGTCCCGCGCTGTCCGAAATCCGCTCAATGGCCTACGGCGCGGGCGGCTTGCGGGTCCAGGGGAGCCGGCGACGGCAGTTGAAATCTGCCGTGACTATTTGATATATTCAATAACGATTATCGAATATAATCGCAAGTGGACGGAACAGCCTTCTCCCGTCGCCCACTTCCGTCGGAGCGAGGAATGTCATGACCGCGTCGAGATCGGCCCAATCGAGCGCGCAGAGGTCCGCCAAAACGACACGCGAGATGCTCGATGAGGTGGATGGCGACAATGGCCAGATCAAGATGGGCGAACTGTCCGAGTTGCTCGGCTATTCGCTCAAGCGCGCACAGCTTCGGATCTTCGACGACTTCATCCGCTGCGTCGCTTCCCTGAATCTGACGCCGGCGCAGTTCTCGGTGCTGCTGCTGATCGACCGCAATCCCGGCCGCAATCAGACCGAGATCGCCAACACGCTGGGAATCTTGCGGCCAAATTTTGTCGCGATGCTGGACAGCCTGGAAAGCCGCGAGTTGTGTGTGCGGGTGCGTTCGGCCAATGATCGCCGCTCGCATATCCTGATGCTCACCGACAAGGGGCGCGCCACGCTGGCGCGGGCCAAGAAGCTGGTGGCCACCAAGCACGAAGCGCGCCTCAACGAGGTGCTGGGGCCGGCCAATCGCGCCGCGCTGCTGGAGATGCTGGCGACGATCGCGCGGGATTTTTAAAGCGGAATGCGTTTCGGGCTCATTCGCCGTTATTGCGAGAGAAGTGAGGCAACCTGGCTTAACCGCCGTCATGCGCGGACTTGATCCGCGCATCCATCTTCGAAAAAGGATGGATTGCCGGGTCAAGTCCGGCAATGACGTCTCATTGCTGACGACACGACGTCAACTCATCTCGCCTCGGAGTCTCGCGTCTTTCGCGATCAATCAATCAGGATCACACGCACGTCGTTGACATTGGTGAGCGTTGGCCCGGTGATCAGCAGGTCGCCGGTCGCCTCGAAGAATGCCGTGGCGTTGTTGTCGGCGAGATAGGCGGCGGGATCGAGTTTTTGCCCGGCCATCGCTGTGAAGGTATGCGCATCGATGATCGCGCCGGCCGGATCGGTGGCGCTGCCGGCGCCGCCATCGGCGCCGTCGGTGTCGGCGGCGATGGCTGAGATATTTTCGATGCCGGCGAGATGCTTCGCCAGCGCCAGCGCGTATTCCTGGTTGGGGCCGCCGCGGCCCTTGCCGCGGACGGTGACGGTGAGTTCGCCGCCGGAAACGATGGCGACGCGCTTGCCATTCTTGCGCGCCTGTAGTGCCATCTCGGCGTGAGCCTGGGCGACGTCGCGGGCTTCGCCCTCGAGGTCCGCGCCAAGATCAATGATGTCATAACCTGCCTCGCGCGCCATCTTGATCACCGCGTCGAGCGACTTGCGCGGCCGCGCGATCAATTCGAATCGCGCGCGGGCAAAAGCGGCATCACCCGGCTTACGGCTTTCGTTGCGCGGATCGTTCAGCGCCTGACGCACCGCCTCGTCCACCGCGAGGTCGTAACGCGCGACAATGGCCCGCGCATCGGCAAGCGTGGTCGGATCCGGCACCGTGGGGCCGGAAGCGATGGCGGCGGGATCGTCATGCGGCACGTCCGAGATCGCCAGCGTCACGATCTGCGCTTGCCGGCCGGCCTCGGCGAGGCGGCCGCCCTTGATGCGCGACAGATGTTTCCGGACGATGTTGATCTCGCCGATCGGCGCGCCGGAGCGCAGCAGTGCGCGGTTCACCTGCTGCTTCTGCGCGAACGAGACACCTTCGGCCGGCGCGATCCAGTTGGCCGAGCCGCCGCCGGAAATCAGCACCAGCAACAGATCGTCGCCGGTGGCGGTCGCGGCCAGCGCCAGCGTTGCGTCGGCAGCTTTCAGGCCCGCCTCGTCCGGCACCGGATGGCCGGCCTCGATCACCTTGACGCGGCGCGTCGGCACGCCATGGCCATGGCGCGTGGTGGCGAGGCCGGTCAGTCGCGCGGGTGCAAGGCCGTTGTCGTCGAGATAGTGCCGTTCCGCCGCGGCGGCCATGGCGGCGGCGCCTTTCCCTGCCGCCAGCACGATGACGCGCCCGCTGGGAGACGGCGGCAGATGTTGCGCCAGGATCGTGTCGGGATGCGCGGCGGCGACGGCGGCATCGAAGATGGCGCGGAGGAGGGCACGTCGGTCGGTCATGGCGCTGCGGGCTCGCTGAACAGGTCAAGCAGGTCACCGGTTATCCGTCCGATCGCGTCAAAAGAAAACCCTCGCGGTACGAGGGTTTTCGATTTTAACGTCGGAGTACATAGCGACGTCTGCGAGAACAGGATGAATGAGGTTGGGTCGGAAGTCGTCACCCTGAAGTGGCCGCTTCTTCAGCGGCCCTCGAAGGGCGACAGCGATCCTTCGAGGCTCGCTTACGCTCGCACCTCAGGATGACGCCACCTCAGGATGACGCCGTCGCACAAATCTCATCCCGCTAGCCGCCGACCTCACCGCTGATGATGTCGCCGAACAGCACCCAGCGTTCGCCCTTGAAACGCATCAGCTGCAACTGCTCGATCGGCGCAAAATCGGTGGCGGTGGTGTTGATTTTGATGCCCGGCAGAAGGTTGGTGGACGTGTAATCCTTCAGGCTCGCCGCCTGCTTCATGACGTTTTCACGGGTGAGATTATCGCCGCACTGCTTGAGGACCTGCACCAGGGTCTGCGCCACGTTGTAGCCGACCATCACGCTGCCGTCGAGCCGGTTGCCTTCCGGAAACTGTTTGGCGAGGAAATCGTCGAACGCCTTCATGCCGGGATGATCCTTCCATTGCGGATCGGTGGCATCCATCAGATAGGCGGCCGAGATGATGTCCTGGGCGTTCTCATAGCCGGCCGGCTTGATCACGCTGCCGATCGAGGCGCTGACATTGTTGAGGAAGTGGGTCGGCTTCCAACCGATCTCGCCCATCTTCTTGATCGCCTGTGCCGCGAATTTCGGCGTGGTGATGTTGATGAACACGTCGGCGCCCGAAGCCTTCAGCTTCACGATATGGGAATCGATGGTCGGCTCCGACAATTCATAGCTGTCCTCGGCGACGATCATCGTCTTCGCCTTGGACCCGAGGCCGTCCATCAGTCCCTTCAGGTAATCCTTGCCGTAATCGTCGTTCTGATAGAGCACGGCGATCTTGGCGTTGGGCATCTCTTTCAAAATATACTTGGCGTAGATTCGCGTTTCGCTCTGGTAGCTGGGCTGCCAGCCCATGGTCCACGGAAAGTCCTTCGGATCGTTCCACTTGGTGGCGCCGGTGGCGACGAACAGTTGCGGGACCTTCTTGGCGTTCATGTATTTCTGAATCGCCGAGTTCGGCGGAGTGCCGAGCGAATTGAAGATGAAGAGGACCTCGTCGCTCTCCACCAGCTTGCGTGCCTGTTCGACGGTCTTCGGCGGGCTGTAGGCGTCGTCGTAGGAGATGAAGTTGATCTTGCGGCCGTTGATGCCGCCCTGATCGTTGATCATCTTGAAGTAGGCGGCTTCGGTCTTGCCGATCACGCCGTAAGCGGAGGCGGGCCCGCTGTAAGGCATGATGTTGCCGATCTTGATCTCCTTATCGGTGGCGCCGGTGTCGTATTTCTTCTGTGCGAAAGCGGTGGTGCTGGCGGTTGCCAGCACAATCAAGGCAGCCGAAAGCGCAGCCGCCGGCCGTTGCAGAACGGGCATGTTTCTATCTCCCTCGCTGTGGTGTTGATGTGTCGTGTTGTTGTCGTTGGAGGCGCGTCGGCCTCGGCAACATTCAATACCTGTCGGCATGCTCCGGCAACAAAAAGCCCCGCCGCCAGGGCGCGGGGCCTTCACGAAATCGTTTGCGGTGCTGCGCTGCACGATGGACCCGCCAAAAAGTTCGGCCCCGCCGGGGGCGGGGCCGTGTCCGTCGCGGAGAAGGTGGTCAGGTCATTTGCCGCCGTCGCTGCTGATGACCTCGCCGAACAGCTCCCACTTCTCGCCCTTGAAGCGCATCATCTGCACCTGCTGGAAGGGCGCGAAGTCCGTGGCGCTGGTGTTTATCTTGATGCCGGGGAGCGCGACGTCGGTCTGGAAGTCCTTCAGGCTCGCGGCCTGCTTCATGACGTTCTCGCGGGTGAGATTGTCGCCGCACATCTCCAGCACCTTGTGCAGGGTCTGCGCCACGCCGTAGCCGAAGACGAGGCCGCTGTCGGCCTTGTTGGAGCCGGGCATGTACTTGTCGACGAAAGCGATCCATTTCTTCATGCCGGGATCGTCGTTCCACTGCGGATCGGCGCCGTCCTTGAGATAGGCCGCTGACAGCACGCCCTGGCTGTGCTCGAAGCCCGCGGGCTTCATCACCGCGCCGACCGAGATGCTGACGTTGGTGACGATGTGCAGCGGCTTCCAGCCGAGTTCGCCGTTCTTCTTGATGGTCTGAGCGGCGAACTTCGGCGTGGTGAAGTCCATCAGCGTGTCGGCGCCGCTGGCCTTGATCTTGACGATGTGGGAATCGATGGTCGGCTCGGAAATCTCATAGCTCTCCTCGGTGACGATCATCGACTTCGCCTTGTCGCCGAGCCCTTCCTTGAAGCCCTTGACGTAGTCCTTGCCGAAATCATCGTTCTGATACAGCACCGCCACCTTGGCGTCGGGCTTCTCCTTCAGAAGATACTTGGCGTAGATGCGGGCTTCGTCCTGGTAGTTGGGCTGCCAGCCCATCGTCCAGGGGAAGTTCTTCGGATCGTTCCACTTCGCGGCGCCGGTGGCGACGAACAGCTGCGGGATCTTCTTGGCGTTCAGATACTTCTGGATCGCCGTGTTGGACGGCGTGCCAAGTGGATTGAACACCAGCAGCACCTCGTCGCTCTCGACCAGCTTGCGGGTATGTTCGACCGCTTTCGGCGGGCTGTAGGCGTCATCATAGGTGATGAAGTTGACCTTGCGCCCGTTGATGCCGCCCTGTTCGTTGATCATCTGGAAGTAGGCGGCTTCGGTCTTGCCAATGATGCCGTAAGCGGAGGCAGGTCCGCTATACGGCATGATGTTGCCGATCTTGATTTCGGTGTCGCTCGCACCCGTATCGTATTTCTTCTGGGCAAGGGCGGTGCTGCTCGTTGCAGCGAAGGCCATGATCGCCGTTGAGAAGGCGGCGATTCTTATTTTCTGTCCCGAGAACATTCCTTCTTAGCTCCTTCTGAGTTTGTTGAACAACATTTCGGCGTAGATTGCCCCCTGCCGGGCGCCATGCGGCACGAGGTAGATCACGATGAACAGCAGCACGCCGAAGAAGGCGCCGGAGAGCCCCTTCGAAATTCCTTCGGCGATATTCGGTACGAAGACGATGAAGGCCGCGCCGGCAAGCGAGCCGGGCAGCCAGCCGACGCCGCCGACCACCATGCCGAGGAACAGGGCAATGGCGAGCAGGAAGGTGTAGCTGTCGGGCGCGACGAACTGCACAGCGATGGCGCCGAGGCCACCGGCGACGCCGGTGATGCCGGCGCTGACGCCGAACGCCAGCGTCTTGTACAGCGAGATGTCGATGCCCATTGCCGAGGCCGCGATCTCGTTGTCGCGGATCGCCATCATGGCGCGTCCGGAACGCGACCTCAGCAGGTTCACCGAGGCGAGATAGATCGCCAGCGAGATCGCCAGCGTGAAGTAATAAAGCCACATGTCCTGCGACAGCGGCAGTCCGAACGGCGCGTCGGGCTTGGTGACGACCAGCCCCTGCACACCGCCGGTCCAGTGCTCGAAGACGCCGAGCTTGAGGAGTTGCGGCATCGCCACCGCCAGCGCGAAGGTCGCCAGCGCCAGATAGATGCCGGACAGCCGCAGCGCCGGGAAGCCGAACAGGAAGCCGACGGCGAAGCAGATGGCGCCGGCGATCGGCAGCGTCAGAGCGTAGTTGACCCCGAAGTGCTCCATCAGAATGCCCGATGTATAGGCGCCGATGGCGTAGAACGCGCTCTGCCCCAGCGAGAACTGGCCGCTCCCGCCGGTGAGGATGTTGAGCGCGAGCACGGCGATGCCGTAGATCAGCAGCATCGTCATCTGGAAGATGACGAAGTTCCGCACGAACAGCGGCGCGATCAACAGCACGATCAGCATGGCCCAGGAGGCCGCGCGTCCGAGCGCCATCGATTTCTTGGGCGGTGCATCGACCGCCGCGGTGTCGGTCTTGGCGACAGTGTCCTGAATGGTGCTCATGATCAAACTCGCTTAACGACGGTGTGGCCCATCAGTCCGGTCGGTTTGACGACCAGCACGGTGACGATCAGCGCGAGCGCGATCGGCAGCTTCAATTCGTTGCCGACGCCCGGAATGTAGGTCCCGACCAGGTTCTCGAAGATGCCGACCAGGAAGCCGCCCATCACGGCGCCGAGCGGGCTCGACAGTCCGCCGAGCACCGCGGCCGCGAAGCCATAGATCAGCACGCCGCCCATCATGTTCGGTTCGAGAAACACCACCGGCGCGATCAGGATGCCGGCGATGGCGCCGATCGCCGACGCCATGCCCCAGCCCAGCGCGACCATCCAGCCGGTGTTGATGCCGACCAGCCGCGCCGATTCAGGCATCGCCGCCGCCGCGCGCATCGCGAGGCCGATCCGCGTGAAGCGGAAGAACAGGAACAGCGCGATCAGGAGGCCGACCGTGACGCCGATCATCCCGGCCTGATGGGTCGAGATGAGCTGGCTGCCGAGGAACGGCGCGGAGCCGAACGGAGTCGGGAACTGCTTGATGGTGAAGTCCCAGATCAGCCCGGCGACGCTGTTGATGATGGCGAACAGCGCGATGAAGCCGGCGACGTTGGTCAGCACGGGCGCTTTCGCCAGCGGCTTGAACAACAGCCGCTCGATGATCACGCCGCCCGCGAAGGAGATGATCAGCGTCAGGATGAAGGCCCACCAATAGGGGATGCCCCACTGCATCATCTGCCAGGCGATAAAGGTCGAGAACATCGCCATTTCGCCCTGGGCGAAATTCAGATGATCGATCGCCTGGAAGATCATCACGATGGCCAGCGCCATGCAGGCGTAGATCGCGCCCGTGGCGATGCCAGCGAGAATTTGGTTGATTAGAAGCTCCATGGCCGGTCTCCAGTCGTGGCCAGTGTCCGACGTTCGTTTCCGGTGTGGCGCTCTCTGATACGAACGTCGGAAATCAAAGGGCCACGCGTTCAATTCAAACAGCTAGAGCGGCTCGGGATCCGACGCTCGCATCGATGCCTCGTGCGAAGCCCGTCGCGACGCCGGATTGCCGCGCTAGTAGCCGAGATAGGATTTGCGCACGTTGTCGTCGCTCGCGATTTCACTCGCGGAGCCAGACATGACGATGCGTCCGGTCTCGATGACATAGGCCTTGTCGGCGATCTCGAGGGCGAGCTGCGCGTTCTGCTCCACCACCAGGATGCTGACCTTGTCCTCGCGATTGATCTTGCCGAGGATCTGGAACAGATCCCGCACGATCAGCGGGGCGAGGCCGAACGACGGCTCGTCCAGCAGCATCAGCCGCGGCCGCAGCATCAACGCGCGCGCCACGGCAAGCATCTGCTGCTCGCCGCCGGACAACGTGCCGGCCTGCTGGGTGTGCCGCTGCTTCAGCACCGGGAAGTGGTGGTACATCCGCTCGATGTCGCTGGAGATCGCCTTGACGTCCTTGCGGCTGATGGCGCCGAGCTGGAGGTTTTCCTCCACCGTGAGCGTCGTGAATGTGCCGCGGCCCTGCGGCACATGGGCGATGCCGAGCCGGACGATGTTCTCTGTCGATTTGCCGTTGAGCGGCTTGCCCTCGAACTGAATCGCGCCGGTCGAGCGCACCATATTGCAGATCGCCCGCAGCGTGGTGGTCTTGCCGGCCCCGTTGGCGCCGAGCAGCGTCGTCATGCTGCCTTCGTTGAGATCGAACGACAGACCATGAAGGGCCTGCACCTGGCCATAATAGGCGCGCAGGTCGTGAACACTGAGCATCACGGTCATTGATCCTTGCTCCCCAGATACGCCTTGATGACCTCCGGATCGGATTGCACCTGGGCTGGCGTACCCTCCGCGAGTTTGCGGCCGAAGTTGAGGGCCACCACATGATCGGCGATCGACATCACGAGACCCATGTGATGTTCGACCAGCAGCACGGTGATGCCGCGCTCGTCGCGGATGCGGCGGATGAGGTCGCCGAGGATATGGACTTCCTCGTGGTTCAAGCCGCCGGCCGGCTCGTCGAGCAGCAGGATGCGCGGATTGGCGGCCAGGGCGCGCGCGAGCTCGACGCGCTTCTGGGTGCCGAACGGAAGCCCGGACACGATGGCATGACCGACACTGGTGAGATCGAGATAAGCAAGAATGTCGTCGACATTCTTGTTGATCGCGGCCTCGCTGCGGCGAACCCATGGCAAGCCCAGCGAGTCGCTGATGATGTCGCTGCTGGTATGCGCATGCATGCCGACGCGGACGTTGTCGAGCACGCTGAGGTTGGGGAAGAGCGCGACATTCTGGAAGGTGCGGCCGATGCCGATCTCGGCGATCTTGTGCGGCGGCCGCGTCAGGATGCTGACGCCGTCCATCAGGATATCGCCCTTGCTCGGCTGATAGAGCCGGCTGAGGCAATTGAACAGCGTCGTCTTGCCGGCGCCGTTCGGCCCGATCAAGCCGAGAATCTGCCCTTCCTTCATGTCGAACGACACGCCGTTCAAGGCGACGATGCCGCCGAACACGACGCTGACGTCGCGCACGGCGAGCAGGGGATTGGCCGACGCTGATGCGGCTTTTCCCTGCGCGAACTGAGCCTGCGCCATCAGAGGCAGCCCGTCCGCTTCACAGCATGTGCATCATCCGACGATCGCCGGAGGTTCAGACCGTGAAGATTATTTGATCCCCGCAACCATGCGCGCAACTTTCCCTCCTCCTTTTGGTTTTTTGATAGCGACTTTTTTTGTATGCGACGTTGAGCTGCCGCCCAACGCCGCTTCGATATTCCTTACCATCGTCACCAGACGTGGTCCAATGTCGTTGAGCAGACGATCTTCCGTGAAGCGGAATGCAGGCGCGCCGCAATTGAACGCGTATGGGCCCGTCCCATCGTTCAACGTCAACGCCACGCCGGCGGCGTGAACGTCATCCTGCCATTCGCCGACGGAGATCGCGAAGCCGCGCTTGGCAACGAGTTCGCCCGCGCGTTCAATGCCTTCGCGGATGCGCGGCCAGCGGCTGCCATAGTGCTCGCGCAACTCGCGCAGCAACTGCGCGCGCTCATCCTCGGGTAGCGCCCAGATGTAGGCGCGGCCCATCGCCGTTGTCGCGATCGGAACCTTCGAGCCGACATCGAGCTGCACGCCGAGCGCGAGGCCGCTGCGGCTCTGTCCGAAATAGATCATGCTGAGCCGATCGCGCGCGCCGACAGCGACGGCGCCCCCGGTCTCGCGCATCACTTCCTCGCGAAACGATTCGGACAAATGCTGAACACCGAGATTGGCGAGCGCGGCATAACCGAGCGACATGGCTGCGGGAGCGAGTTGATACTTCTCGAACCGCGGCACCTGTGTAAGATAACCGAGCTTGGTCAGCGTGTAAGTCAACCGCGACACGGTTGGCTTCGGTAAATTAGTGCGGGCGGCAATCTCCTGATTGCCGAGAAGCCCGTCCTTGGGATGAAATGCGCGCAACACTTCGAGGCCGCGGGCAAGAGCGACGACAAAATTGCGATCTGTCGCCGCTTTCTTGGCTGGACGCTTCATGGCCTGCTACGCGAACCCTCTGTGTCAACACCGGTGAACTCGAATCTGCGCGCGCCGAGCCGATGACCTCGCAGTCGCCCGACGCATTGTCGATGCCCTGCAAGAACACGGTCGCGCAGTCGCGGACTGTCGCGGCGTTGTCCCCCTCATGGTCGAAGCCGGCATTGAGAAATCCAGCCTCGTTGACAACGGACGCTCTTCAAAATAACCCTCCTTGTCAAGATGTGGAATTATATTTCGCAGTGCGAAATTAGCGGAAAAGGCCGGCCCGAGCCGTCCGATCAACAACGTGCTGAAGGAGATGGATGTGAGTGAAGTAGTGCAGTTGGAGCGTCATGACGTCGTGGCCGTCGTCACCGTCAACAATCCTCCGGTCAACGCGTTGAGTGCGGCGGTTCGTCGCGGAATTTTTGAGCAGATCAAAGCTGCGGCCGCGGATCCGCAGGTGCAGGCGATCGTCCTGACCTGCGCCGGACGCACCTTCATCGCCGGCGCCGACATCACCGAGTTCGGCAAACCGCCCCAGCCGCCCGGCTTGAACGAGGTGATCGCCGGGATCGAGAACTGCAAGAAGCCGGTGATCGCCGCGATCCACGGCACCGCGCTCGGCGGCGGGCTTGAAGTCGCGCTGGGCTGCCATTTCCGCGTGGCGACGAAAGACGCGAAGCTCGGCTTGCCGGAAGTCAAGCTGGGCCTGCTGCCGGGCGCCGGCGGCACGCAGCGGCTGCCCCGCGCGGTCGGCCCGGAACTCGCCGTCAAGATGATTGTCGAGGGCAATCCGATCGGTGCTGACGCGGCATTGAAGGCGGGGCTGATCGAGGAGATCGTCGAGGGGCCGGCGGCCGGCGCCGAAGCCTTCGCCCGCAAGGTGTTGGCGGAAAAGCGCCCGCTGCGCCGGCTGCGCGACGAAGACACCAAGCTGGCAGCCGCCAAGGCGGACCGCTCGATCTTCACCAACGCGGTTGCGGCCGTCACCAAGAAGGCGCGCGGACTCGAAGCGCCGTTTGCCGCGGCCGACGCCGTCGGCGCCGCCATCGACCTGCCGTTCGATGAAGGTCTGAAGAAAGAGCGCGAAGGTTTCATGAAGCTGGTCACCGGCGAGCAGTCAAAGGCGCAGCGCTACGCGTTCTTTGCCGAGCGCGAGGCTGCCAAGGTCTCCGGCGTGCCGGAAGGCACCAAGCCGCGTCCGGTGGCGCGTGTCGCCATCATCGGCGCCGGCACCATGGGCGGCGGCATCGCGATGTCCTTCGCCAATGCGGGCATCCCCGTCACGCTGATCGAAACCGGCGACGAGCAGCTCAAGCGCGGCATGGGCGTGATGCAGAAGAATTACGAGAACACCGCCGCGCGCGGCGGCATCCCGGCGGATGCGCCGGCGAAGCGCATGGGCCTCATCACCGGCGTCGTCGGCCTCGAGAACGTCAAGGATGCCGACCTGGTGATCGAGGCGGTGTTCGAGACCATGGCGGTGAAGAAGGATGTGTTCACCGCGCTCGACAAACATGCCAAGCCCGGCGCGGTGCTGGCATCCAACACCTCCTATCTCAACATCAACGAGATCGCCGCGGTCACCAAGCGGCCGCAGGACGTGCTCGGCATGCACTTCTTCTCGCCGGCCAACGTCATGAAGCTGTGCGAGATCGTGCGCGGCGAGAAGACCGCGCCGGACGTGCTGATGACCGCGGTGGCGATCGCCAAGAAGATCGCCAAGGTGCCGGTGGTGGTCGGCGTCTGCGACGGCTTCGTCGGCAACCGCATGCTGGCGCAGCGCGGCAAGCAGGCGGAGAAGTTGCTGTATGACGGCGCGCTGCCGCAGCAGATCGACGGCGTGGTGACCAAGTTCGGCCTGCCGATGGGACCGTTCGCGATGGGCGACCTCGCCGGACTCGATATCGGCTGGCGCTCGCGGCAGGATCGCGGCATCAAATCGCCGATCGGCGACGCGCTTTATGAAGCCGGCCGCCATGGCCAGAAGACCGGCAAGGGCTACTACAAGTACGAGGCCGGCTCGCGCGCGCCGCTGCCCGATCCCGAAGTCGAGAAGATGCTGGACGAAGTCCGCGCCAAGCTCGGCGTCAAGGGCCGCACCATCACCGACGAGGAGATCCTCGAGCGGATGGTCTACCCGATGATCAACGAGGGCGCGCGCATCCTGGAGGAAGGAATCGCCTCACGTCCAAGCGACATCGATATCGTCTGGATCTACGGCTACGGCTGGCCGGTCTATCGCGGCGGCCCGATGTTCTACGCCGACCATGTCGGCCTCAAGCACATCGCCGATCGGCTGTCGCATTATGCCAAGGCCACCAACGATCCGTCACTGGAGCCGGCGCCGCTGCTCAAGAAGCTGGCTGCGGAAGGCAAGACCTTCGCTTCCCTGGCAGCGTCCAGCAAGGCGGCGTGAGTGGAATGATGCCATTGCAGGAATCCGTCACCTCTCCCCGCCGGGGAGAGGTCGGCATGCAGTGCCGGGTGAGGGGACCTGTGCTCTTCGATAGACCGTATCCCCTCACCCCAGCCCTCTCCCTATGGGAGAGGGAGCGTGAAGTGCTTGCAGGAGCGTTTCGCAAATGACTCATCCCGGCGAGCAGTTTTATCCGGAAGGCGTACGATGGGATGCGCCGATCGCGTGCGGCACATTGCCGGATCTGCTCGCCGCCGCAGTCGCCAAATATGGCGATCGGTCCGCGCTGGAATTCCGCGACCGGCCGATCAGCTTCGTCGATCTGCAGGCGCGGGTCGATCAGGCCGCCGCGGCGTTCCTGCGAGAGGGCGTCGGCAAGGGCCATTCGGTCGCGCTGTTCCTCGGCAATTCGCCGGACCATCCGATCAATTTCTTCGGTGCGCTGAAGGCCGGCGCGCGACTGGTGCATCTGTCCCCGCTCGACGGCGAGATCGCGCTGTCGCACAAGCTCGCCGACAGCGGCGCGCGCGTGCTGGTCACCAGCAACCTGTCAGCGCTGCTGCCGATGGCGCTGAAATTTCTGAGCAACGGCCTGCTCGACCGGCTGATCGTTTGCGAGGATGATGACTGGGGTGCGGTCGGCACGCCGCAGACGCCGCTGCCGGACGATCCGCGCGTCGTCACCTTCAAAACCTTCATCACGGGCGCGATGCCGCCGGCAACGTGGCCGGCGATCGATGTCGAGGATATCGCGCTGCTGCAATATACCGGCGGCACCACCGGCCTGCCGAAGGGCGCGATGCTCAGCCATCGCAATCTCACGGCGGCGGCGTCGATCTATGAGGTGTGGGGCGCCAAGGCGCGCGCCGAGCGCAATACGATCGAGCGCGTGATCTGCGTGCTGCCGCTATTCCACATCTACGCGCTGACGGTGATCCTGCTCGGCTCGATCAAGCACGGCAATCTGATTTCGCTGCATCAGCGCTTCGACGTCGGCGCGGTGCTGCGCGATATCGAGGTCAAGCGCGCCACAGCCTTTCCCGGCGTGCCGACGATGTGGATCGCGCTCGCCAACGATCCCACGCTGGAGAGCCGCGACCTGTCCTCGCTGGCGTCAGCCGGCTCCGGCGGCGCACCGCTGCCGGTGGAAGTCGCAAAAGTCTTCGAACGCAAGACCGGGCTGACGCTGAAAAGCGGCTGGGGCATGACCGAAACCTGCTCGCCCGGCACCAGCCACCCGCCGACCGGACCGGACAAGCCGGGATCGATCGGATTGATGCTGCCGGGCATCGAGCTCGACGTGGTGGCGCTGGATGATCCCTCGCGCGTGCTGCCGCCCGGCGAGGTCGGCGAAATCCGCATCAAGGGGCCGAACGTCACGCGCGGCTACTGGAACCGGCCGCAGGAAACCGCCGAGGTCTTTGTCGGCGACCGCTTCCTCACCGGCGACATCGGCTACATGGACGCGGACGGCTATTTTTACCTGGTGGACCGCAAGAAGGACATGATCATCTCCGGTGGCTTCAACGTCTATCCGCAGATGATCGAGCAGGCGATCTACACGCATCCCGCCGTGCATGAAGTGCTGGTGATCGGCATCCCGGACGACTATCGTGGCGAGGCCGCCAAGGCTTTCGTCAAGCTGAAGCCGGATGCTCCGCCGTTCACACTCGACGAATTGCGGACATTCCTGACCGGCAAGCTCGGCAAGCACGAACTGCCGGCGGCGCTGGATTTCGTCGATGAACTGCCGCGCACCGCGGTGGGAAAACTCTCCCGCCACGAATTGCGCAATCAAAAAACAACAACGTCAACTCCCTCTCTCAAGCTTGCAACAGGAGGTCGCTCATGACCGAGGCCGTTATCGTCTCCACCGCCCGTACGCCGATCGGCAAAGCCTATCGCGGCGCGCTCAACAACACCGAAGGCGCGACGCTGCTCGGCCATGCCATCGAACACGCGGTGAAGCGTGCCAACCTCGATCCGAAGGAGGTCGAGGACGTGGTGATGGGCGCGGCGATGCAGCAGGGCGCCACCGGCGGCAATATCGCACGCAAGGCGCTGCTGCGCGCCGGCTTGCCGGTGACCACCGCCGGCACCACCATCGATCGTCAATGCGCCTCGGGCCTGCAGGCGATCGCGCTGGCGGCGCGCTCGGTGATCTTCGACGGCGTCGAGGTCGCGGTCGGCGGTGGCGGCGAGTCGATCAGCCTGGTGCAGAACGAGCATGCCAACACCTTCCATGCCGTCGATCCCGAACTGCAGAAGATCAAGGGCGATGTCTATATGGCAATGATCGACACCGCCGAGGTGGTGGCGAAGCGCTACGGCATCTCGCGCGAGCGGCAGGACGAGTATGCGCTGGAGAGCCAGCGCCGCACCGCGGCTGCGCAGCAGGGCGGCAAGTTCAAGGACGAACTGGCGCCGATCGCCACCAAGATGGCGGTCGTCAACAAGGAGACCAAGGAGGTCTCGTTCAAGGACGTGACGCTGTCGCAGGACGAGGGCCCCCGTCCCGATACCACCGCGGAGGGGCTCGCCGGCCTGAAGCCGGTGCGCGGCGAGGGCTACTGCATTACCGCCGGCAATGCCAGCCAGTTGTCCGACGGCGCCAGCGCCACGGTGATCATGAGCGACAAGCTCGCCGCGCAGAAAGGCCTCAAGCCGCTCGGCATCTTCCGCGGTTTCGTCTCCGCCGGCTGCGAGCCGGACGAGATGGGCATCGGCCCGGTGTTCGCGGTGCCGCGCCTCCTCAAGCGTCACGGGCTCAAGGTCGATGACATCGATCTGTGGGAGCTGAACGAGGCATTCGCCGTGCAGGTGCTGTACTGCCGCGACAAGCTCGGCATCGATCCCGAGAAGCTCAACGTCAACGGTGGCGCGATCTCGGTCGGTCACCCGTACGGCATGTCCGGCGCGCGCCTCGCCGGTCACGCGCTGATCGAGGGCCGTCGCCGCAAGGCGAAATATGCGGTCGTCACCATGTGCGTCGGCGGCGGCATGGGTTCGGCCGGCCTGCTCGAGATCGTGCAGTAATATAGTAATATGAAGTGTGCCCGCTCCATACGCACGGCGTCGTCCCCGCGAAAGCGGGGACCGATGCGCCGCAGCGTTGCGGAAGGGCAATGTCGTCGCCGCGCAGCGAAGCGCCGTTAGTTTCCCGCATTCGCCGGGACCATACGCGGACGGTCGCTGCGGCACGCCTCGTCGTACTTTAATCTCGCAAGGAGCATCCGATGGATCTCAGTCTCACCCCGGAAGAGCAGGCATTCCGCGAGGAAGTCCGCGCGTTTTTCCGCGACAACGTTCCAGCCGGCATCAAGAAGAAGCTGTCGGAGAACCGCCACACCACCAAGGAAGACATGGTCGAGTGGACGCGCATCCTGCACAAGAAGGGATGGGCGGTCCCGCACTGGCCCAAGGAGTGGGGCGGCACCGACTGGACGCCGGTGCAGCAATACATCTTCAACGAAGAGATGCAGGCGACTCCCGCGCCGCCGCCGCTGCCATTCGGCGTCAACATGGTCGGGCCGGTGATCTACACCTTCGCCAACGAGGCACAGAAGAAGCATTACCTCCCGCGCATCGCCGATCTCACCGACTGGTGGTGCCAGGGCTTCTCAGAGCCGGGTTCGGGTTCGGACCTCGCCTCGCTGAAGACCAAGGCCGAGCGCAAGGGTGACAAGTACATCGTCAACGGCCAGAAGACCTGGACCACACTGGCGCAGCACGCCGACTGGATCTTCTGTCTGGTCCGCACCGATCCGGCGGCGAAGAAGCAGCAGGGAATTTCGTTTCTGCTGATCGACATGAAGTCGAAGGGCATCACGGTGCGCCCGATCGTCACCATCGACGGCGGCCGCGAGGTCAATGAAGTGTTCTTCGACGACGTCGAGGTGCCGGCGGAGAATCTCGTGGGCGAGGAGAACAAGGGTTGGGACTACGCCAAGTTCCTGCTCGGCAACGAACGCACCAACATCGCTCGCGTCGGCATGTCGAAGGAGCGTCTGCGTCGCCTGCGTGAGCTGGCGGGCAGCACCCAGGCCGGCGGTCGTCCGATCCTCGAGGATCCGAAATTCCGCGAAAAGCTCGCGGCGGTCGAGGTGGAGCTGAAGGCGCTGGAGCTGACGCAGATGCGCGTCGTCGCCAATGAAGGCAAGCACGGCAAGGGCAAGCCGGACCCGGCGTCCTCGGTGCTCAAGATCAAGGGCTCGGAAATCCAGCAGACGCTGACCGAGCTGATGCTCGAGGTGGTCGGTCCGTTCGCCAGCCCCTACGACATCCATGGCGACGACAACACCAACGAGACGATGGACTGGATCGCGCAGATCGCGCCGACCTATTTCAACTACCGCAAGGTGTCGATCTACGGCGGCTCCAATGAGATCCAGCGCAACATCATCAGCAAGGCGGTGCTGGGGCTCTGACGTGCGAGGGTGATGTTCATCCCAACTACGCCACACACGTCATGGTCGGGCATAGCCGTTCGAAGAATGGCGTTCTAAAGAACGCCTATGACCCGGCCATCCACGCCTTCTTTCGAAGCAAGACGTGGATGCCCGCGACAAGCGCGGGCATGACGACCTGATTTCGAGTTTGCCGAATGCGGCACGAAGTGGAGCATTAAAATGGATTTTGATTTGTCCGAGGAGCAGCGGCTTCTCAAGGAGAGTGTCGACGGGCTCTTGAATGACTCCTACGATTTCGAGCAGCGCAAGAAATACGGCGCGGAGAAGGGCGGCTGGAGCAAGGCGGTCTGGAGCAAGCTGGCGGAGCAGGGACTGCTCGGGCTGCCTTTCGCCGAGGCGGACGGAGGCTTCGGCGCCGGCGCGGTCGAGACCATGATCGTGATGCAGGCGTTCGGCCGCGCGCTGGTGCTCGAGCCGTATCTGCCGACCGTGGTGATCGCGGGCGGCTTTCTCCGCCACGGCGGCTCGGCCGCGCAGAAGGCCGCGCATATTCCCGGCATTATCGACGGCAGCAAGACCTTCGCCTTTGCGCAACTCGAGAAGAACTCGCGCTACGATCTCAACGATGTCTCCGCCACCGCCAAGAAAAAGGGCGACGGCTGGGTCATCGACGGCGAGAAGTTCGTGGTGCTGAACGGCGAGGCGGCGGACATGCTGGTCGTCACCGCGCGCACCAAGGGCGGCCAGACCGATCGCGACGGCATCGGCGTCTTCCTGGTGCCGCGCGACGCCAAGGGCGTGACGGTGAAGGGCTATCCGACCCAGGACGGCATGCGCGCTGCCGACATCACCTTCACCGGCGTCGAGGTCGGCGCCGATGCGGCAATCGGCGATCCTGCCAATGGCTTGCCGCTGATCGAGCGCGTTGTCGATGAAGCACGCACCGCGCTGTGCGCCGAGGCGGTCGGGGCGATGGATGAATCGCTCAGGATCACCGTCGAATACATCAAGACGCGCAAGCAGTTCGGCGTGCCGATCGGCAGCTTCCAGGCGCTGCAGCATCGTGCCGCCGATATGTTCGTGTTCACCGAGCAGGCGCGCAGCATGGCGATGCTGGCAACCATGGCCTGCGACTTCGAGGATGCGAAGGAGCGGGCCGCGTCGGTCGCGGCCGCCAAGGTGCAGATCGGCAAGTCATCGAAGTTCGTCGGCCAGCAGTCGATCCAGCTTCACGGCGGCATCGGTATGACGATGGAAGCGTCGATCGGCCATTACTTCAAGCGGCTTTCGATCATCGAAAGCACCTTTGGCGATACCGACTATCACCTGCGCCGCGCCAGCGAAGCGGGCGGGATTATCTGAGAAAACCCTGCCGATGGCTGTGTTGGTGTTGATCACAGCCTGACTCACAATGACTGCGTCATGGCCGGGCTTTGTCCCGGCCATCCACGTCTTAAGCGCCAGAAAGACATGGATGGCCGGAATAAATACGGCCATGACAACTGATGGATCGATTTTGGAACACGGAGCCTTGCCATGCAGAACACGCCTTTCGATCTCTCCGGAAAAGTCGCCGTCGTCACCGGCTCCAGCCGCGGGATCGGCCGTGCGTCGGCCGAGCTGCTGGCGAAGCTGGGCGCGAAGGTTGTGATCTCGAGCCGCAAGGCCGATGCCTGCGAGGAAGTCGCGAAGGGTATTCGCGATGCCGGCGGCGATGCGCTGGTCATTCCCTGCAATATTTCGCGCCGGAACGAAGTCGAGGCGTTGATCGACGGCGCGACCAGGCATTACGGCAAGATCGATATCCTGGTCTGCAACGCGGCGGTGAACCCGTATTACGGACCGCTGCTCGACATCACCGACGAAGCCTTCGACAAGATCATGGGCTCCAACGTCAAGAGCAACGTCTGGCTCTGCGCGCGAGCGATCCCGCAGATGGCGGAGCGCGGCACCGGCTCGGTGGTGATCATCTCGTCGATCGGGGGGCTGCGCGGCTCGACGGTGATCGGGGCCTACGGCATTTCGAAAGCGGCGGACTTCGCGCTATGCCGCAGTCTCGCCGGCGAGTGGGGCCCGAAGGGCGTGCGCGTCAACTGCATCGCGCCCGGGCTGGTGAAGACCGATTTCGCCCGTGCGTTATGGGAGGATGAAGCATTGTTGAAGCGCCGCACCGCGACCACCCCGCTGCGCCGCATCGGCGAGCCGCACGAAATCGCCGGCGCCGTTGCCTATCTCGGCTCCGATGCGTCGACCTTCATGACGGGCCAGACCATCGTCATCGACGGCGGAGTGACCACGGCATCGGTGTAATAGGCAATCAAACGGCAGGTTACATGGTCCGTTATTGCGAGCAACCATTAAGCGTTGGTTGTTGCGGAGAGCCATGGGGTGCCGCGGGCGAGGACGGTGTTGGCGTAGGCGAGCAGCTTTCGCGCGCAGGCGACGAGAGCGAGCTTGTGCGGCTTG
>Ga0182742_1000103_pt1 | contig 166207 bp, 175 predicted proteins | sample eDN5th37CBELigMG_FD_128880 | JGI IMG/M metagenome (GOLD analysis project Ga0182742, IMG submission 128880) | Enriched Miracle-Growth compost microbial communities from Emeryville, California, USA - eDNA 5th pass 37_C BE-Lig MG (version 2)... ... | reverse complement strand
CTTCAACAAAATAGTCTGGTGGCGATAGCGAGAAGGTCACACCCGTTCCCATCCCGAACACGGCAGTTAAGCTTCTCAGCGCCGATGGTAGTTAGGGGCTGTCCCCTTGTGAGAGTAGGACGCCGCCGGGCAACCCAAAGAACACCTGTTACAGGTGTTCTTTTTTTGATATAGGGAACTATTGATTAAGCTGAAGCAAAATTCATTGATAACCATGGTTAATCATAATAAGATAAAACTAACTATAGTCTTATGAAGCATGGGGAATCGAGGTGGAGACGTGCAAAAGCGCTCTATATTGGCCGCTATTTTTCTTCTTTTACTCATGCTGACGGCAGCGTGTTCAGACAGCCAGAATACGGAACCGGCAGATAAGAAGGAAAAGGTGGAGCTGACGATATCGGCTGCGGCTAGTCTTAAAGATGCTTTAGATGTTATTGGGTATACATATCAAGAAAATCATCCCAAAGTGAAATTAAGATTTAATTTTGGAGGTTCTGGTTCTCTTCAAAAGCAAATCTCCCAGGGAGCTCCCGTTGATCTATTTTTTTCAGCTGCCGAGGACAAGTTTGATTTATTGGTAGAGGAAGACTTGATTGCCGCAGAAGATAAATTAAATCTTCTTGGGAATGAGCTGGTTCTGATTGTTCCGAAGGATGAGTCGGAACAATCCAGTTTTGAAGATTTGAAAAAAGAAGGGATAGAGAAGGTTTCTATTGGCATTCCTGAATCTGTACCGGCCGGCAAATATGCAAAGGAATCTCTTGAAGGCCTAAAGGTATGGACAGATGTTGAGCCAAAAATAGTTTACGCCAAAGATGTACGCCAGGTCTTATCCTATGTGGAAACAGGAAACGTGGATGCCGGTATCGTTTATAAAACGGATGCATTAGGTTCTGACAAGGTACATATGGCAGCAACGGCTGATCCAAACACCCATACACCGATTATATATCCGGTTGGCATTATGAAGGATTCCAAACAATATAAAGCCGCGAAAGATTTTTACAGCTATCTGCAAAGCAATGCGGCGTTAGAGGTATTTGAGGATTATGGATTTACTGTTCGATGAGACATCTATGCAAGACTTTTTAAGTCCAATCTGGCTTTCTTTGAAGGTAGCCGCTGTGGCAGGCATCGCTGTTATTTTCATAGGAACATTCATAGGCAGGCTCTTTGCACGAAGGACATTCAGAGGTAAGGCTATTTTGGAAACGGTTCTTATGCTTCCGATGGTTCTTCCTCCAACGGTTGTGGGGTTCTTTCTTATTGTTGTCTTTGGCAAACGCAGCCTGGCAGGTCGGGCGATTGAATGGCTTTTTAACCAGCCTGTGATTTTCACCTGGTGGGCGGCGGTGATTGCATCAGCTGTGGTTGCCTTCCCGCTGATGTATCAGTCTGCTAAATCTGGCTTTCAGGGTGTTAGCCGCGGGATTGAAGATGCAGCAAGGATCGATGGGGCAAGCGAGTGGAAGATATTCCTGTTTATTTCGATCCCTCTTGCCTCTAAAGCCCTGATTTCTGGAAGTATCTTGAGCATCGCCCGGGCCCTTGGGGAATTTGGAGCTACGCTTATGTTTGCCGGGAATATCCCTGGGGAGACGCAGACGATTCCTACAGCAATTTACATAGCAATTGATTCAGGCAATATGGCGTTGGCATGGCTTTGGGTGATTTCGATTGTGATTATTTCATTTATCATGCTGCTGATTGTCAGGGGAAAGCAAGATTAGTATAGGAAAGCTGGGACTAAGAAGGGAGATTGGAGATGGAACAGACAAGCTTTGTTAAAGTGGCAGTTGTTCAGGCAGGATCAGTTGTGATGGATAAGGAAAAATGTATAAAAAAGGCTGTTCGCATGTTAGAAGAGGCTGGGGAGAGTGGCGCCCAGATTGTTGTATTTCCGGAAGCTTTCATCCCTGCTTATCCTAGGGGCCTGTCGTTTGGGGCAGTCGTCGGGAGCCGGTCTGACCAGGGAAGAAAGGATTTTCTTGCTTACTGGAAAAATTCTATCACAGTACCAGGTCCGGAAACGGCACAACTAGGCGAGGCGGCGAAAAAGGCAAAGGCTTACGTCGTCATTGGCGTGATTGAAAAAGACCAGGAGTCCAGCGGGGGAACACTTTATTGCACCGTGTTATTTTTTGGTCCAGACGGCAAGCTTTTGGGCAAGCATCGAAAGCTTAAGCCGACAGGGTCTGAAAGGCTGATCTGGGGAGAAGGCGATGGCAGCACGCTGCCGGTGTTTGATACCCCATATGGAAAAATTGGCGCGCTTATCTGCTGGGAGAACTACATGCCATTAGCAAGAGCAGCCCTGTATGCCAAAGGTGTGCAAATCTATGTTGCTCCGACAGCGGATGGCCGGGACACATGGTTTGCGACGGTCAGACATATTGCGGCAGAGGGCAGATGTTTTGTCTTATCCTGTAACCAGTATTCCACCAAGGATATGTACCCTGGGGAGATTACATCAAGGGAAGAGTTCAAGGAGATTCCGCATGAACTGACACGCGGGGGCAGCTGTATTGTCAGTCCGTTAGGAGAGTTTATTGTAGAGCCAGTGTTTGGCGAAGAGACAATTATTTATGCGGATCTTGACCTGGACAAAATTGCCGAAGCGCATTTTGATTTTGACCCAGTCGGGCACTATGCTCGTCCGGATGTGTTTCAGCTTAAGGTGAATGAGAAGAAGCAGACGAATCTGATTATAGAAGAATAAAGATGGAAGCCCAGTTCTTTTAAAGAGCTGGGCTTTTTTAGTATTAAAACTTTTCTGTGACCACACCGATGGAAGAGGACTTGATAAAGGGCAACTCCTGAAGGTCTTTTAGACTTTCGGCATCTCCGGTAACCACAGCACCAAATACTCGGATATCATCCTTTGTCAGCTCGCTGTCAGATCCAAGCAGATTGTTATAGACCCTTTCGAACTCGCCTTTATATCTAGTGTTGTACTTCATTCCGCTTTCTAATGCCCATACGAAGGGTTCCAGCGGATCCTCTATCTTTTCATTGTTTTCGTTAATCGCTTTAATTCCGTATGCGGTATATTCAGAGCGAAGCAAGGGCGGAGTGCTGACAGTTGTCTGCTTTCCATTTTCATCGGTCTGCTCCACTTCTCTTGATTGGCTTGCTTTCTTTTCTTCCTCATTTAAATCATCAATCCAGAACCAGGTTAACGTCACGTTGTCAGGAAGCATTTTATTCACCTGATTCATGCTGTAGGCCTGATCAAATGATAAAGCCACCTCCATGACCTTGTTTGGCTCTAATTGATCTAATTGCTGCAGGTCATTTTTATATTGAGGATAGTCAACGTAGGGGTAGAAGAAGATCATTTCTCTTTGCCCCAGCTCATTATACTTTTGAATAGCCAAATCCTCCGTATCATAGCTTCTCCCAAGAATCATTGGCGTTTCGGTGCCGATCCAGCCGGCATACTCATCCTGAAATAGCCCGTATCCGTACTCGCTTTGCCCTGTGTAGACGACTTTTCCGTCGAGGATCTTAAAAGTGGAAAGGGTGTTTTTTCCGCCAAGGAATCCGTGAAATCGCTCCAATTTTCCAATGTATCGATTGGGTGCTGAAATTTGGTTGAAATCCGATACAGCCATCTGCGCCGGTCCTTCCAGCTTGTATACAAGAGATCGGTTGGCTATGGTTCCGCCGACAAAAAGGGCGACTAGAACAAGTAGACTGATGCCTGCATTTCTGAGGATGGTATGCCGCTTTGCTTTTTTTACCGCCTTTTTTAACTTCGTGTTCTTCGAAGGATCAAAGAGATCATCAAGTTCTTTGTCATCCTCAAACTTTTTATCATCGTTCATTATGTGTTTCCTCCCAAATTTGCTTAAATGTATTTCTTGCCCGGTAAAGATAGATCTTCACATTTTGCTCGCTCATCTCCAAAATGCCGGCAATTTCCTTATATGACAAATCCATAAAGTACTTTAAAACCATCAGGTTTTTATACGAAGGCTTAAGTTTATTTAAAGCCTGGATAAGCTCGGTTTTGCTCTGTTCGGTTAGAAATAAATCTTCTGCACTCGCCATCAGGGGCTTTATAGCTTCAATTTCTTCAGAGGTCAGGCGGACAAGCCGGCTCTGCTTCTTATAAAGGGTATAGAAACGGTTAATCGCCACCTTAAACAGCCAGGCTCTGACCTTATCTTCGTGGATGGAATCGATATATTTCATCGCCTGATACAAGGTATCCTGTACAATATCCTCGGCATCCTCCTTAGAAGCCCCCACTTTTACAAGATATTTAAATACCGGTCTTGCTTCATCCATCAGAAGATCTTCTAAAGACTCCTTTTTCATTTTTCACCAACTTTTCGTTCCCAGTTAAAAATAACGTTATTTGTTAACCTACTTATATAACAAATAAAAGGGCAAAAGGTATACAGCTTTTTTAAATAAAAAAATCCCCTCAAGTATTTTACTTGAGGGGATTTGTGATTACTTCGATTGTTCGGCTGCTTTTCTCTGTTTGAATTCTTCTTTGATTGTTTCTAGTAATTCCGGTTCAGTAATCAAACGAAGAGCAGTGATGCCAAGCGCTTTGGCGCCAGTGATCAGAGCCTGATCACCCCGTTGAGATGCTGCTGCTTCTCGGAATGGTACAGTATGAGGGACCAGATCATCTGCGCCAATTTTAATATAAGGATGGATGGTTGGCACGACCTGGCTGATATTGCCTGCATCAGTAGAGCCGATTCCTTCTCTTTCGCCCGTCACGTTTTCTCCCAATTCTTCAATGGCTTCTTTGAATACTGTGTTGAATGCTTCATTTAACAGCAAGTTATCGACTTCGTTCTGGAAGGCAATGACATTGAGCTTAGCGCCTGTTGCAAGAGCTGCGCCTTCAGCGATTGCCTTCACTCGCTTAGTCACTTCATTTAGGCGTGTTCTTGTTGCTGCGCGGATAAAGAATCTTGCCTTCGCATACTCAGGAACGATGTTTGGCGCATCACCGCCATGTGTAATGATGCCATGGATGCGGACATCGTCTGTGACATGCTGGCGAAGGGCATTAATGCCGTTGAACAGCTGGATGACAGCATCTAGCGCGTTAATGCCTTTCTCCGGTGCTGCAGCTGCGTGAGCTGATTTGCCGATGTATTCAAAATCCAGCGGATCGACGGCCAGGGAAGGAGAAGTAAGGCTTGTTTTTCCCTGCGGATGGATCATCATCGCTGCATCGATTCCTTCAGTTAATCCATGTTTGACAAAGCTGCCTTTCGCGCTTCCATTCGGGCCGCCTTCTTCGGCCGGCGTTCCAAAGACAACGGCCTCGCCGCCAGTTTCGGCAATTACTTTGCTTAATCCGACCGCAGCGGCAACGCTCAAAGTGCCGATGATATTGTGGCCGCAGGCATGGCCTAAGCCTGGAAGAGCATCATATTCTGCCAAAAAGGCAATGGAGGGACCCGGCTTTTCAGATTTGTAACGGGCAACAAAAGCTGTTTCGTGGCCAGCTACGCCTTTTTCAACAATAAAGTCTTCTTCTTCAAGAATCTTCGTTAATTGTTCAGAGGCGAAAAATTCCTCATTGCCGATCTCTGGATTTGCATGAATCTGGTGGCTTGTTTCAATATAGCGTTCTTTATTGGCATCGATATTTGCCTTGATAGCTTCACTTAAATGAGTGATGATTTGGGTCATGATCAATTCCTCCTTTATTTATGTAAAAGTAAAAGAGGGAAAACTGCGTTTCCCTCATGGTTTGGTGATTACCAGCCAATTTTCTCTAATGGAACAAAGGTTGGAATCAGCGTACCGCCAAATTCTTTGTTGATGAATTCAGCTGTATCGTCCTCTTGGAACAGCTCAGCAATGCGCTTTAATGTTGCATTGTCTTGGTCTTCCTTGTTTACGGCAATAATGTTCAGATAGTCAATCGCTGTTTCGCTTTCATGGAAAATAGAGTCATTAATTGGGTTTAAACCAGCATCTCTAGCAAATCCGTTATTGATCACACCTGCGTCTACATCAGGCAAAGCTCTTGGGATCTGTGCAGGAGCAGTAGGGATCAATTCAAGACTTTTTGGGTTTTCAACTACGGCTTCTTCAATTGAAGCAAGACCGTCATAATTATCAACTAATTTAAGAAGTCCAGCTTCCTGAAGCAATAGCAAGGCTCTTCCCTGGTTAGACATATCGTTAGGCAATGCAATTTTCGCACCGTCTTTAATTTCTTTTACATCCTTCAGTTTGTCTGAGTAAATCGCCATTGGCGCAAGATAAGTTGTCGCAATTGGCACAAGGTCTAGATTATGCTCTGCAATGAATTGGTCAAAGTAGGCAACAGTCTGGAATGAGTTTGCATCTAATTCGCCATCAGCAAGAGCAGTGTTTGGCAGAACATAGTCGCTGAATGAGACAAGCTCAATTTCAATGCCTTCTTTCGCTGCTTTTTCAGCTACAAAATCCCAGGTGCGTGTATCTGTGCCGGTGATGCCGATTTTAATGTGTTTTGTTTCTGACTCTGTGTCTTTTTCTTTTCCGCTTGTAGTGTTGCTTGAGCATGCAGCTGTGAATACAACTAACACCAGCAATAGAATCGATAAAGCTGTTTTTTTCATGATAAGTTTCCTCCTAAATTATCTTCTTCTGATTTTTTTTGATAAGACATTGCCGAATGACTGCAGGCCTTGGACCATCACGATTAGAATGACAACGGTGATAAGCATCGTTGTGGTATCAAAACGCTGGTAGCCATAAGTAATGGCCAGGTCGCCGATTCCGCCGCCGCCGACGGTACCGGCCATAGCAGAGGCACCAATCAAGCCGATAGTTGCAATCGTGAAGTTCACGACCAATGAGCTGAGTGCTTCTGGAAGCAAAAATCTAAAAATGGTCTGGAAGGGAGTAGCTCCCATGGCGTTGGCGGCTTCCAGCACACCCTCGTCGACTTCCAGCAGCGAGCTTTCAACCAATCTGGCAATGTAAGGTCCTGCGTAAAAAACTAGCGGAACAATCGCTGCTGATGTGCCAATCGATGTTCCGACGATCAGCCGGGTAACCGGGATGATGGCTACCAGCAAAATAATGAATGGAACAGAACGGAAAATATTAATAACTGCATTTAGGATAGTAAAAAACGGCTGATTTTCAAGGATCTGTCCTTTGCGGGTGGCAAAGAGCAGTATGCCAAGCGGCAGCCCGAGTACAATCGAAAAGATAAAGGAGAAGCCGACCATTTGAATCGTTTCGATGACCGCTTCGATGATCTGTTCTGAATTAACTAGCATGTGATGTCACTTCCTTGAAGCTGATTTGTTTGGCCTGCATATACGTTAAGGCGCGCTTGACTTCTGCATCAGGCCCCTGAATTTCTACAATCAGGTTGCCAAAAGGGATGCCCTGAAGTTCAGTAATGCTGCCGAACAGCACGTTGATGTCGATATCGAGCTTTTTAGCCAGCTGCGATAGAAACGGTTTGCCTGTTGACTGTCCGATAAAACTGATGCGAAAAATATGATTTGAAGCGTGATTGTTTTCAATCATATTGAGAATTGACTCTGGGATCTGATCATGCATGACTGTGCTGACAAAGTTTTGTGCTGTCTGCGTCTTCGGTGCAGAGAAGACTTCAAACACCGTGCCTTCTTCAATCACTTTTCCTGCCTCCATGACAGCGACCCGGTCACAGATTTCGCGGATCACGGACATTTCATGGGTGATCATTAAGATCGTGATGTTGTAATCCTTATTAATCTTTTTCAGCAGCTGCAAAATTGAGCTGGTTGTCTGTGGGTCCAGTGCAGAAGTTGCTTCGTCACACAGCAGAATCGAAGGCTGCGTAGCCAGGGCTCTGGCGATGCCGACGCGCTGTTTTTGCCCGCCCGACAGCTGATCAGGATACATCTCTGCTTTATCGCCTAAGCCGACGAATTCAAGCAGCTCTGCCACGCGCTTTTTGATCTGATCCTTTGGCGCTTTACTTAAAACAAGGGGCATAGCGACGTTGGCGTATACTGTTTTTGAGTTTAGTAGATTAAAGTGCTGGAACACCATGCCGATGTTTTTCTTCACTTCGCGGATCTGCTTTTCTGAAAGCGCGGTTAAGTCATGACCATCAACAATGACCTTTCCCGACGTTGGGCGCTCAAGGAAATTCACACAGCGGATTAATGAGCTCTTGCCGGCGCCGCTGAATCCAACCACCCCGTAGATTTCCCCTTTGTTAATTTTTAAATTGACATTATTTAAAGCGTGCACCTGTTTGCCGCCGCTGTTATATACCTTGATGAGATCTTTAAACTCTATCATCGTTTGAGCTCCTCTCTTCATAAAAAAAGTCCTTCTCCGTGGAAGAAGAAGGACGCAAAGTCATATGAACAATCATATGTACTTAAGGTCTTCTTATCTTCCAAGCTCTTATCTGCTTGCTGGAGTTGGCACGGTACGCAATGTCCGCTGCCGAGGTATCATCGGGCCAGTCCCTCCACCTCTCTGGATAAGAAAATATTATTTTATTAAAATATAAAAGCCCTCTTCAGGCAGAAGAGGGCAGAATGTCAGTTCCATATCCTCTTCTTATCTTTCAAGATTACTTGCTGGAATTGGCACGGTACGCAATGTCCGCTGCCGAGGCTTCACAGGGCCAGTCCCTCCGCCTCTCTTGATAAGAAGTATTTTTAATATGATAGTAACTATACATCTCGTAAATATAATTGTCAACACATATTTTATTATTCTTTTAAATTATTCAACTATACTTAAAAATTATCTTAAAATAACTTAAACTTTTTTATTGACCAAATTATCTGATAAATGTGATAATAGATGCATACTAAATTGTCGACAATGTTGTATGTTTATAATTGGACGGGGATGAAGATGGAGACAAATACGAAAAAAACGATAGCGATAAAGATTGCTGAAGAAATTACGGCAAGGATTGGAAAGCGCATGCTGCATCCAGGCGAACACCTGGTTGAAACCGCGATAGCCGAGGAATTTAAAACAAGCCGATCGCCTGTGCGGGAGGCGCTCCTCATGCTGGAACGGGACCGCCTTGTGCAGAGGATTCCCCACCAGGGAGTCGTTGTCCGGCGATTTACAAGAACGGATATTCATGAATTATACGATGTCCTTTACCGTCTTGAAGAGATTGCAATGGAAAAGGCAATCGCCAACATCCAGCCAGAAGATGCGGCAAAGCTTGAAAACGTGATCAAGCGGCAGGAACAGGCTGTAAAGGACCAGGATGTAGAGCGCTATTATGATCTGAACGAGGAATTTCACCAATTCATCTTTACGATTGCCAAGAACAAGGTTCTAAGTGAAACGTACGTATCGCTCAGACGGTCCGCGCGGCCTTTTCGGATGCTGTCGATGGCTCAGGGTTCAAATATGGCCACATCCCTGCATGAACATAAAGAACAGGTCAAAGCTTTGATGAAAAAAGACGTCAGCACAGGAAAACGAGCGATTCACGAACAGGAAATCCGTTCACTTCGCTCACTAGATATAATATTTCCAGAATAGTAAAAATTCTAGAGGGGAATGAAGCATATGATGATCGGTTTTGTTGGTATTGGAAAAATGGGGCGTTGGATGTCAGAAAATTTATTGAATTCAGGTTATAGTTTGACCGTGTTTGATATGAATACTGAGGCCGTGAAGCCTTTACAGGAAAAAGGAGCGATTGTAGCACCATCTGTCCAGGAGCTCGGCGAACAGAGCGATATCGTGATTACCATGCTGCCGCATTCCAAGGCGGTAGAAGCTGTACTGGCAGGTAAAGATGGGCTGTTTCAATCCATGAAGCCAGGCGGGATTATCATTGATATGAGCAGTTCCTATGTGTTCAGCACAAGAAAACTGGCTGAAGATGCGAAAAGCTTTGGATTAACCTTAATCGATGCGCCGGTTTCCGGAGGGGTTAAAGGAGCCAAGGCTGGCACGCTTACCATCATGGTTGGAGCCGAGGAAAAGGATTATGTAAAGGTGCTGCCAATTTTAGAATCCCTAGGAAAAGCGATTAATCTAGTCGGACAGACCGGGGCAGGGCATGCACTTAAGGCGGTAAATAACTATCTGTCTGCGACATCCCTATATGCTTCATGTGAAGCAATGATCCTTCTTAAGAAGCTTGGCATTGATTTAAATGTGGCGCTGGATACGATCAATACAAGCTCAGGACAAAGCTTCTCCACTCATTATAAGTTCCCGACCTTTATCCTGCCGGAAACCTATAATTCTGGTTTCTCTTTAGATTTATTGCTAAAAGACGTCGGCATGGTCAATAACATCGCCAAAGACACGAAGGTTCCGGTTCTTCTCGCTTCTTTAGTCGAACAAATCTACGAAGGTGCAAGCAGAACAGGGGAGCCTGATCAGGATCATACAGAGATCATCAAGTTTTTAGAAAGAATTTCTAATGAACGCTTACATAATAAGGAGGTCTTGTCGTGAAAAAACAATTATTTATTAATGGAGAGTGGCTGGACGCGAAAGAATATACAACGCTGATTGCCCCTTATTCAGAAGAGAAGCTGGCTGAAATTGCAGCAGCATCCCCAGAGGATGTGGACGCTGCGATAGATGCTGCCGACCGTGCAAGAGCCCAGTGGGCTAAAACGCCTGCCCACGCACGCGCGGAAATTCTCGAAAACCTCTCAAATTTAATTGAAGAAAGATTTGATGAAACGGCCAGGATTATTTCTCTAGAGGCCGCTAAACCGATCGAAATGGCTAAGACTGAAGTTGCCCGCACGATCCAGACGTTTAAGTTTGCGGCAGAAGAAGCCAAAAGAATCCATGGCGAAACGATTCCATTGGATGCAGCTCCTGGAGGAGAAAGAAGGGTGGCTTATACGGTGCGCGAGCCAATCGGGATCATTGGTGCAATTACACCGTTTAACTTTCCGCTGAATCTAGTCGCGCATAAGGTCGGTCCAGCGATTGCTGCTGGAAATACAATCGTGCTAAAGCCTGCGACACAAACGCCGCTATCTGCTTTACACCTGGCACAACTGACACAGGAGGCCGGCCTTCCAGTTGGTGTCTTGAATGTGGTGACAGGAAGAGGAAGCGTGGTTGGCGACAGGCTGGTCACTGATGACCGGATCAGCATGATCACCTTTACGGGAAGCCCGAGTGTCGGCATCGGCATCCGAAATAAAGCCGGATTGAAAAAAGTTACGCTAGAACTTGGCTCCAATGCAGCCGTCATCATCGATAAAGGGACAGACATTGATAAAATCATCCCTCGCTGCATCATCGGTGCGTACTCTAATCAGGGCCAGGTCTGCATTTCCCTGCAGAGAGCCTACGTGCATGAAAGCCTTTATGAGGAATTTGTTGCGAAGTTCATTGAGGCAAGCAACAATCTGAAACTTGGCGATCCTTTAGAACCTGCAACAGATGTCTCAGCGCTTATCTCAAAAAATGATGTTCAAAGAGCGTTAAATTGGATTGAAGAGGCGAAAAGTGCGGGAGCCGTTGTTGCAACGGGCGGCGAAGCCCAAGGGAATATGCTGCGTCCGACCGTTATTTTAGAAGCAGATCCGCAAATGAAGGTATCCTGCCAGGAAGTCTTTGCGCCAATTGTGTTAATCAACAAGATCTCTTCAGTAGATGAGGCGATTGATTTAGTGAATGATTCACGCTATGGCCTTCAGGCAGGCATCTATACCAAAGATGTCGATGTAGCGCTTGATGCCGTTGAGAAATTGCAGGTTGGCGGCGTGCTGATAAACGATATCCCAACGTTCCGTGTGGACCATATGCCTTACGGCGGTGTCAAAGAAAGCGGCACAGGCCGTGAAGGGCTGAAATATGCCGTAGAAGAAATGACGGAAATGAAACTTGTCATTTGGAATAGAAACTAAGCCTGTTTTGAAAAAGGAATAGGATAGGAGGTTCTAGAGGCGATGAGTGGACTTTCACAGTATGAGGTTTATGCCATCAAATATGCAACCCGTGAAGCCAAGGCCACCGAGCATTTCCACGGTCCTGCTGATCCGCATGAGGATTATTCCATGCCGATGGATTACTTCATCTGGCTTATTAAATCGGATAAGCAAGCGATTGTCGTGGACACCGGGTTCAATGAACAGGTGGCAAAGGAAAGAAACCGGACGTTTTTGCGCTGTCCGGTCAGTGTCCTGCCTCATCTTGGAGTGGGTGCAGATTCAGTATCACAGGTGGTCATTACCCACATGCATTATGACCACTTAGGGAATGCCGAAAAATTCCCGAACAGCCAGTTTGTCGTTCAAGAATCGGAAATGGCATTTTGGACAGGCAAATATGCATCCAGGAAGCAATTCCGTATCCATGTAACGCCTGATGATATTGTCTATCTGGTCAAAGAGAATTTTAACGGCCGGATTTCATTTGTGAATGGAAGCAAAGAAATCATGCCGGGAGTTACCGTACATAAAACGGGCGGGCATACAGAAGGGCTGCAGGTGGTCGAGGTGCCGACAGAAAAGGGAAAGGTTATTCTGGCTTCGGATGTCACCCATTTTTATAAAAACATCCAAGAGGACCGGCCGTTTTCCATCGTTTCAAATCTTGCCCAGATGTATGATGCGTTTGATTTTGTCACCGATCTCGCTGAGTCACCGGATCTGATTATTCCGGGACATGATCCTGCGGTAATGGAAAGATTCCCGGCAGTCAAAGGGCTGGAAGGCATTGCTGTAAGAATTGCTTAATTAGTGAATTCCATGCATTTTTGCATGAAAAATATAAAAAATAGTGAGGAGAAAATGAACATGAATAAAGAGTTATTTGACAAAGGATTAGAGATCAGAAGAAGTGTATTAGGAGCTGAATATGTTGATTCATCCATTCAAAGTGCGGATGACTTCAATATGCCAATGCAGGAATTAGTCACACAGTATTGCTGGGGGGAAGTATGGGGCAGAGAAGGACTTGACCGCAAAACAAGAAGCATCATCAACCTTGCGATGATTACAGCGCTGAACCGTCCGCATGAACTGAAGCTTCATGTAAGAGGAGCGATTAATAACGGCTTAACAAAGGATGAAATTAAAGAAGTATTCTTACAGACTGCGATCTATTGCGGTGTTCCTGCAGCGATTGATAGCTTCAGAACAGCGAAGCAAGTATTTGCGGAAATGGAAAACGAATAAGATTTATCGGAAAAAGGCCGGAGTGAACCCGGCCTTTTTTAATAGAATAGTAGTTTAGATAATCCCTTTCTCGTAAAGCTTTGCAATTTGCTCGTCGGTTAATCCGATTTCTTTTAGTACTTCGTTGTTGTATTCGCCGACTTTCGGCCCGAGCCATTTGATTTCACCAGGAGTTTTGCTTAATTTTGGCACGACACCTGGGACTTTCAGGGAGCCAAGCTCTGGATGCGGGACATCGACAATCATGTTTCTCGCTTTATATTGCGGGTCCTTGACAATATCTTCAATGCTGTAGATGGCGCCGGCCGGAACGCCGTTTTCGTTCAAAATATCGACGCATTCCTTCAATTCATACTGCATCGCCCAATCCTCAATCATTTTATCGATAAAATCAACATTTTCCCATCTCTTATCGTTGGTTAAGTATCTTTCATCTCCGACGAGATCTTCTCTGCCCATTACTTTCAGCAGGCGCTGGAAGATATTATCGCCGTTTGCGGCAATGGCAATATAATGGCCTTCTTTTGATTTGTACACATTCGAAGGGGTTACGCCAGGCAGAATGTTTCCGGTCCTTTCGCGCTTGACGCCGGCAAAATCATATTCAGGAAGCATGCTTTCCATCAAGCTGAAAATCGCTTCGTACAAGGCCACATCGATCGTCTGTGCTTCCCCCCTATGGACATCGCGGTGGTAAAGGGCCATCATAATCCCGATCACAGAATAAAGTGCAGCTACGGAGTCGCCAATGCTGATGCCGACCCGTGTCGGAGGAAGGTCAGGATAGCCGGTTAAATAGCGTAATCCGCCCATCGCTTCACCAATCGCACCATATCCGGCGCGGTCTCTGTAAGGGCCGTCCTGTCCATAGCCGGAAATATGGCTGACAATTAAGTTTGGATTGATTTCTTTTAAGACCTCATCTGATAATCCCCATTTATCTAATGTGCCTGGGCGGAAGTTTTCGACTAAGACATCGCATTCGCTTAATAACTTTTTTGCCACCTCTAATCCCTCTTCGGACCGGCAATCCAGGGAAATCGTCTTTTTATTTCGTGACTGCACATACCACCATAGGGAAGTGCCTTCATGAAGGACCCGCCAGCTGCGTATCTGATCGCCCTTTTTCGGCAGTTCGATTTTAATGACCTCTGCACCGAAGTCAGCAAGCACTCTTGTGCAGAAAGGGCCGGCAATTAATGACCCCATTTCTAATACTTTAACCCCTTCTAAGGGTAGTTTTTTCTTTTCCATTGTTCATTGCTCCTTTGCTATTCATTGAGATAATGATTCTTTATGATGCCTTGTAAAAAAGCCTGAAGATCAGCTAAAATATGCTTTCTCATTAACGCTTCCGCCCGATCGGGCTCGCTGTTTTTCAAAGCTAGCAGGATTTCCGTATGCTCCTGGATGAAAGATGACCGGAATCCCATGGCGCCGGTCAGTACCCGATAGCGCATCGTCTGTGTCCGGATGTTGTCCATCATTTGAATTAACGGGGCGTTATGGCTTGAGGCAACGAGCTGATCATGAAAAAAAGTGTTCTTTTCAATCGTTTTTCCGATATCCCCTTTGGCATAATAGCTCTCTGCTAAAATAATCGATTCTTCGATTGCTTCCATAACCGGGCTGCTGATCTGGCCGATTGCCTGTCTAACCGCGAGTCCCTCTAAGACTGACCGGCATTCGTAAAGATTAATGATGTTCTGCTTGCTCAACCGGGTGACCTGAGTTCCCTGAGAAGGAAGGGAAATGACGAGACTTTCTCTTTCCAGCCGGCGCAGGGCATCGCGGATGGGCGTCCGGCTCACGCTTAAGGTTTTTGATAAATTCGCCTCAACGATCTTTTCTCCAGGCTTTAATTCCCCCTTAATAATCATCTCTTTGAGCGCATGAAAAACTTGTTCATTTAAGTTGCTTTTTTTAATATCAGCAGTCACAGCAGCACTTCCTTCCTGAAATGGCGCAGCTAAATGTATGCAATTATGTATTTGTACTCAATATCTATATTGTATACAATATTACAGAATGAATTTTCTGTCAATTGTTTCAGGCATAAAAAAAGAGGAGCATCGCTAGGAATGCCCCTCTTTTTTGGTATTTAAGCCAGCCTTTTTAAAGCATGGCGTTCTTCGATCCGTTTTTCAATTTTCTCCATGGCTTTTTTATCTCTCATCAAATCACGTTTATTTTCTTCGATTAGCTCTTGTAAGGATTTTTTAAGCTCTTTACGCATGGTAATCCAGCTCACTTTCAATATTATTTATCTGAATTTTCTATACTATAATCATACACCGTTTTTGACCGTTCTAAACGTCCTATATTTGAACAATGTGTGAAGTTTTTTACAAATTCAAATTTTTCTGCCATATATTGCCTAACTTTGCGGTTCTTAATGGTTTGGAAGGTTTTTGGAATCCTGGATTGTGTTAAGATGGACGTATCAAAAAAGCTTTGGTGGTGCAAAACATGGACAGAGTTCGGCTTAGGAATCTTGGAATCTGTATCGGAAGGCATCAGACTGGACCTTATAATGCCATTACAGATGTTTTAGGCGTTCAGGTGGGTCAGATAACACTTTCTTATGAGAAAGAGGATGGACGCAAGGTTCGAACGGGGGTAACGGCCATTTTGCCGCATGAGGGGAACTTATTCCGGGAAAAAGTGCTTGGGAGCTCATATGTGATAAATGGGTTCGGCAAAACAGTGGGGACCATTCAGCTGCAGGAGCTTGGCGTCATCGAAAGCCCGATTCTTCTGACCAATACGCTGTCAGTTCCGGCTGTCCTGGAGGGGACTATCCGCTATCTTCTCGAGCAAAATACGGAAATCGGCGATACGACCGGCACGGTGAATGTGCTTGTCGGGGAGTGCAATGACGGCTATCTTAATGATATCCGCGGACTTCACGTGAAGCCTGAGCATGCCCGGCTAGCGATTGAAACCGCGACAGCAGGGGCGGTCGAAGAGGGCTGCGCCGGCGCGGGAACCGGCATGTCCTGTCTCGGCTACAAAGGCGGCGTCGGGACAAGCTCGAGAATCGCTTCCTTCGGGAAAAATCAATACACAGTCGGTGCTTTTGTCGTCAGCAATTTTGGCGAAGAAAAGGATTTGCGGATTCCAGGCGGCGGCTGGCTTCACCACCCGGAAAAAGAGGAAAAGCTGCCTGATGGATCTATTATGATGATTCTGGCAACCGATGCGCCATTAAACGAAAGGCAGCTGGGGAGACTGGCCAAACGCGCGGCTTTCGGGCTTTCGAGGACGGGTTCGTATGCGTCCCATGGCAGCGGTGATATCGTCATTGCCTTTTCAACAGCCCACCGGATTCCTCACGAGCTGCCGGAAGATCAGGAATGCCTTCCATTTCAGTTTTTGCGTGAGGATGGCCAGTTCATTTCGCAGCTGTTTGAGATGGCGGCAGAGTCCGTCGAAGAAGCCATCTGGAATTCGCTGTGCATGGCAGAAACAACCGAAGGCAGCAATGGGAACATTCGTAAGGCTATTCCTTATTCAACTTTACTGGGAAAGGATCGGTAAAGCAGAGTAAATCTGTTTTTGAGAGTATGGTGTCCCTGGTCGCATTTCTATCCTGGATTTCCATATCCTTCATATTTGTCCAAGTGCGAGAATACCTTTTATATAGGACAAATGATGGGATGGGGGATGGATATTATGCAATATTATTACGGGAATCAAATGCCTTTAAGGGTTTTGGATGAGGCAGAGTTCTGGAAACACCAGGAGGAAGAGCATACGGTCGTCATCCGGGAATTGGTAAAGGACTTGGAACAGGTCTATGTCAATGCCATGAAGGAGTGGGAAAAGGCATTAGGCGAAACCCACCAGCATGTCATACGCTTTATTGAGACGGTGGCGCGCTCAGGGAACGCGGTGACGCCTGCTCTATATCAGGATGTGCTTAAACTAGTCTCCTTCTGTTTGGACCAGAGCCAAAAATTCATTGCTCTATGTGCACAGATTAAAAATGAGAGCGAAGTCATCAAAAATAACCAGACGGCACAGGTTGTTCTGGACCATATTATCCGTGAATCCGAGTATTTTATCGGGGTAGCGCAAACAATTTTATATCAACAATAAGCTGTCGGCTTTGCTGGCAGCTTTTTTATTTTTTAATTGTTGGGCTGGGTTTCTGGAAGCGCAGTAAAAGGCACCCGCTGCCGATGGGCACCGAATGCTTTTAAGTGAAGCATAATAATTTCGAAAAGAATTAAGAAGATTTTAATTGAGAAGAAAAAAGAAGATAAACAAGACCAGTCTTGCAAAATCACACTCTAGCGAAAACAGGTTTGCTTAATAAAATTCGATGAAATCAAAAGCCAGGTTGATGAAAAATAACGTATGGATCGCTGCAAAAATAAGCCCATGTTTTGTCAATTTATTCATAATCATCAGCTCCTTTGTGACATTAATTATAACACTTTGTCACAAAATGTTCAAAAAGAAATTTTAGTAGATGTTGATTTTTTTATACAAATGTTGTAAGCAAACCTTTTTCGTCTTCCAAATGACACTGTTTTAGTAGATACCCCGTGATTACATAGGTATTTCATTCCCTCCTTTAAACGATTTTTAATACAATTCGTGCTTATGATCTGTTTTTTTGAAACCACATCTGAATTAATCTGGGATATTCAGATTGACAGTTATATCATTAAACGATATATTACATATAATGATATATCATAAAGTGATATAAGGAGTGGATAATGATGGCGAGGAGTGATTCGCTTGAAATGGGGGAGCTGACGGACACGGCTTACTACATTTTATTGTCCTTGGTGGAAGCAAGGCACGGATACCTGATCATGAAAACCATTGAAGACATGACCCATCAGCGGTTTTCCATCGGGCCTGCCTCGATGTATACGACCATCAAAAAACTGCTGGAAGCTGGTCTTATTCAGCTGATTGACGATCAGGATCCGAAGAGGAAAACCTATTTGGCAACAGATAAAGGACTCGAGCTGTTAAAAAAGGAAGTCACGAGAAGACGTGAAATGGTGCGGCATGCAGAAGAGGTGTTTGAGAAAAGAGGGGAGCGATGGGGATGAGAAAAACCAAATATATGCCTAGCGGCGGGCTGGCTTTTTACGAAGAAAAGGAAATGAAAAAGCTTTCGGACTTGGCAAAAGAGGGCTGGATATTGGAGGGCTTTGCCTTACTTGGCTATAAATTAAGAAAAGGGGAGCCGATGGATATTGACTATTCATTGGACTACCAAAAGGATGCTGACGATGAGTACTTTGCCTTCTTCGAGGAAGCCGGTTGGTCCCATGTTTGTACGGCTGGCAGTGAAATTCATATTTTCCGTGCATCGGCCGGAACTACACCAATCTATTCTGACAAACCTACGATTATCGAAAAATATGAACGGGAAAAAAGACAGATGGGGAGGGCGGCGCTGCCGTTTCTCATCTCGACCGTATTCTTCTTTCTCTTAAGTCTGATGAGCCATTCCGGATGGCTGTTTGAGTCATTGCGGCCGGTTTTTTATAGTATCGGCATTGTTTCGCTTGCTATTTTGGTCTTTCCAGGTCTTCCGTACCTTTCCTATCTATTTAAACTGAGTAAGCTGCGAAAGACAGGTCTTTAATGAAGAATGCAGCCTGCATTTGATGAGGCCGACTTATCTAAAGTGTAAAGGGACGGCACAATTTATTTTAATAAGGAGAAGGATGATGTCGATCCGAAAGAGAATCAATAGTTTGTTAAAATAAACGAGAAAAGAGGCTAAACTATGAAAATTGCCGATGTCCCATTTTCTACGGTTGATTGGAAAGAAATCACACCTTCTACGCACCCAGGAATCGAAGGCTTTGCTCTTTGGCGGACTTTTGAAATGGGTAATATCAGAGTTCGAATGGTTGAGTATTCTCCTGGATATAAAGCTGATCATTGGTGCGATAAGGGGCACGTCCTTTTAGTGCTTGAGGGTGAACTTTATACGGAACTTTCGGACGGTAAGACAGTTAAATTAACCCCCGGTGTCAGCTATCAGGTTGCGGATAATACAAATGCGCATAGATCCTATACGGACACAGGTGCAAAATTATTTATCGTTGATTAGAAAGAAAAATTGCAAAGGGGGAGTTAACATGTCTGTTAACTCCCCCTTAATTAGCTCTATTATTCTGCAGTCTAGCTGGGTTCTTTTGATGAGGTCTAAAAAGTTAACTCATTCGTCCATAATTTTTCTTCATTCTTCAGCAGGTGGTGCAGCATTTCTTGGCGTGCTTGATGAGGGTCCCTGCATATAATCGCATTGAGTATTCTTTCATGTTCTTCGTGGGCTTCAATGACGTATTGTCGGGAAAGCAGAACAGATTGCTTTTTCGTAATTTTAATGGCCTCAAATATCTTTGGAGAAATCGCATCAAATATGGATAAAAAGATGGAATTATTAGAGGAGACAATGATGTGATAGTGAAAATAGAAATCTTCTTTAATTCCAATTTGATCTTGTTGATTTTTATTTATTAGGTTGGTATGAGCCTTTTTAATGCTGCTTATTTGTTCCTTGCTGGCTCTTTCGGCTGCCAGCCCGGCTGCCTCAACCTCAACGATCCTTCGGAAATCCAGGATTTCCTGCAAGGTCTGCTGATTGATAATTAGCTGGGTAGTAATATTTTCAATAAATGTGGTTCCGCTGACTTCCTGAATGATGCTTCCAACGCCTGGCTTCTTCTCTACGATCCCCTTTGATGCCAGAATGCTTAATGCCTCCCGAACAGCCGCTTTGCTTACTTTAAACACTTCAACCAGTTTATCCTCAGAAGGTAATTTGTCCCCAGGTGCTAATTTTTCATCCTTGATATATTGAACAATTTGATAAACAATTTCTTCATATAAGCTTTTTTTCTGTATCGATTTTAAAGACATTTATACACCCTCTCTTTTGTGAAAAAAATAATAATCAAATAATATAAATTAATTAAAAAATTAAAAAAATTTTATTTACAAAATAAATAAGGTGATGTAAGGTTGTTATATAAACCTATCTTTAAATGTTCTAATGGTCATACCAATGCAAAACGGTATATTTAGATTATACGAAATATTTAGAAAAATGTGGAGTTATATTTTTATATTTGCATGATTTGAAGAACCAAACCGCAGATTATCATCCTTGTTAGAACCTCAGAAAAGATACATATTTTCCCACTCGATGTTTATTTACAGCATGTTTATAGCAGTTAGATAGAATCCTATGAAATATTAAAAATACTGATTTTTTAATACGAAATTTTAAATTTTACAGACAGGAAATGAAATAATAGTATTTAATTGAATAAATATATCTGAATTTTGGTTATTATCTCTTAATTCGAGGAACGCTTCTAACTTTAGTAGTTTTATATTTTTTGATAAATAAATAAAAAAATAGGGGGAATACCATGCGTAAATTAAGTATTGTTGCATCGTTATTGCTTATGCTGTCTATGGTTCTAGCAGCTTGTGGCGGAGGAGGAAGTTCAGAAACCTCTTCATCTGAAGGAGGATCCTCTTCTGATGAATCTGTCACATTCCTCATCAGTTCTGTGTATCCAGAAAGCAATCATATTGGACAAGGGATGGTTCAGTTTAGCGAAAAGGTAAAAGAAGCAACAGGAGGAAAGGTAAATATTGAGCTCCGTCCAGATGGAACATTAGGCTATTCAAGTGCCGACCATCTAAAGGTTGTGCGTGACGGCACCGTTCCAATGGCAGACCTTCTATTAAGCAGTGTAGCTGGAGATGAATATCTTTTAGGCATTGGGTCTTTGCCATTTCTTTATCGGGATTTTGAAGAATATAAGATCTTTAATCAAATTGCCCGTCCTTATTTTGATAAAGTGGTTGAAGAAAAGTGGAATCAGAAAATCCTTTACACTTCTCCTTGGCCGCTGACAGGATACTGGACAAAAGATGAAGTTAAGTCATTAGACGACCTTAAAGGATTAAAAACACGTACATTTGATGATTTAACTACTCGTGTTGCCAGTGCTGTAGGCAGCACGCCATCACCGCTTCCGTTTAATGAAGTGTACTCAGCTTTATCTACAGGTGTTATTGATTCAGTAATGACTTCTACCACTTCCGCAGTGGATAGCAAATTCTGGGAAGTATTAGATTATTATTTGCCTATCAGTGTTATGGCGGGAACCAATGCCTTAACTATCAATCTGGATAAATTTAATTCCCTGGATAAAGAAACTCAGGACCAAATGATCCAGGCAGGAAAAGAAATTGAAGATCAGCTTTGGAGCAGCGTGGAGCAGTTGGGTAAGGAAATGGAAAAGAAAGTAAATGAAAACGGAATCACTACATCTGAAGTAAGCGAAGATCTCATTGTTCAATTAGAGGATCTTACGGAAGATATCAGAAAAGAATGGTTAAGCAAAGCGCCTCCTGAGGCACAGGAGATTGTTGATAAGTTCTATGAAGAGGTAGGACGTTAAAATAGAAAGGCAGCCGGTATTGTTTTTTAGCGGCTGCCCTTTTTATCTGATTGCTTTCTTACATCCAAGAATATAAAGGAGGAATATGATGGAAAAGGTAATTCGCTTTGTTGATCAAACGAATAAGGTATTTGCTTATATTGCAGGAGCACTGATGATATTAAGTGTTGCTCTAATCATCACGGAAATTGTCGCCCGTGCTGTGTTTAACAGCACGATTTATATTACAACCGAATACACAGCGTATTTTATGGTGGGGATTACATTTTTGGGACTGGCCTATACACTGAAGGATAAAGCACATATTCGAATGACGTTTATTTACAAGATATTTAAAGGCCCAAAGGCTCGGATGATCCTTGAACTATATACTAATATCGTTGGATTAGCAGCCTTTCTTATTATTACATCTGCCACGTTTCACTTCTTTTTGGACTCATTAGTTTCAGGAACACAATCGATGCAGCTGACCAAAACGTATTTGGCCATTCCACAGTTTATTCTGCCTTTAGGGTCTCTCCTTCTATCCCTTCAGTTTTTTGCTGAAATATCAAGGACAGTTATCAAGTATCGCAGAGGCGAGTTTGTTATTAACGAGGAAGAAGATGCAGAGCTTCAAGCAGCAGGCCACTAAAACATCATTTAGAGGGGGGAATTTGAAATGGATATCACCGTAATCTCGTTAACCATATTAGGCCTATTAGTTCTATTTTTAGGAAGTTCGATTTGGGTGGGGCTCTCGCTTCTGCTCGTAGCCTTCTGCAGCTTTATTTTCTTTACAGATACGGATCCGTTAAATGTATTAACGAATATTCTCTGGAATCAAACAAACAGTCCAACCATGGTTGCTTTGCCGCTATTTATTTTTATGGGGGAGATTCTCTTCCGAAGCAATATCAGCAATAACCTTTTTAAAGGCTTAACGCCATGGCTGGCCTTTTTGCCAGGAAGACTCATTCACGTAAATATCGTTGCCAGCAGCTTGTTTGCGGCGGTCAGCGGGTCATCTGCTGCGACGACGGCAACGGTTGGAAAGATTACCATGCCGCAATTAATGGAGCGAGGCTATAATCGCTCACTCAGCATTGGCAGTTTGGCGGGTGCTGGGACATTAGGCTTCCTGATTCCGCCAAGCATGCTGATGATTGTTTATGGAATATCAGCTAACGTTAGCATAGGGTCCCTGTTTATTGCGGGTGTTCTTCCAGGAGTTATTCTAGCTATAGGATTCAGCTCGTATATTCTGATTCGATGCATCATCAATCCTGATTTAGCTCCAAAAGCGGAGAACTATACATGGTCCGACCGGTTAAAGGCGCTTCCGCTGCTGCTGCCTGTTATGTTTTTAATGCTGATGGTTTTGGGAAGTATTTATGCAGGATGGGCAACTCCAACAGAGGCTGCAGCCGTCGGTGTATTTGGATCGCTCCTTTTAGCAGTTTTAACGAAAAGCTTATCAAAGGAAGCCTTTATCGAGGCTATTTTAGGTTCGATAAAAACAAATGCTATGATCATGTTAATTGTTATCGCAGCTGCTTATATGTCTGTAGTCGTTGGATATCTGGGCCTTCCTGGAAAACTGACAGCTTTCATTGCAACACTTGGTCTTTCAAAGTATGAACTCATTGTTATCATGGTGATTATGTATATCCTGCTTGGCTGTATACTGGATGGATTCTCTATCATTTTAATGACTCTTCCATTGGCCTTGCCTCTAATTACATTGGCAGGATTTGATCCGCTTTGGTTTGGTATTTTCTTAATCCTTATGATTGAAGTGGCCCAGATTACTCCTCCGGTAGGGTTTAATCTATTTGTCCTTAATGGATTGACGGGAGACAGTGTGGGCAAGATTGCCAAGTACAGCATGCCGTCGTTCTTCATTATTTTAGCACTCGTATTGCTGATTACGTTTTATCCTGGCATTGTCACATGGGTTAGTTTGTAGGGGTGGGGGCTACCTTTAAATGTTCAATTCATAATTAATCGAACCGTGTTATAAGCAGAGCAATTTCCCTTAGGGTAATTCTGGGACAGGGCTTCTTGAAAGGGAGATGTATTAATGAATGCACTTTTTGATTTAGATATTCGGCCACTAGGAGAACAGGCCTTAATCATCAACTTTAAAAATGAAATATCGGTAGAAACAAACAGCCAAGTGCACTCCTTGGCCTTCCTTATTAGGGAGGCTGATATTCGCGGGGTGAGACGGGTTATTCCCACGCTGCGCAGCCTAGCGGTTCACTATGATCCATTGATGATCAATTATGATGAATTGCTTGTTCAGCTAAAAAATTTACAATCTCTTGATGATAAAGCCGAACATAGCAGAGGCCGGGTAATTCATATTCCAGTGGTTTATGGCGGAGAGGATGGTTATGATCTGGGGGATGTTGCCAAAAGGACGGGATTCAGTCCGGAAGAGGTTATCGATCTCCACTCTTCCCGTCACTATCTAATCTATATGCTGGGATTTATCGCAAGCTACCCTTATTGCGGCGAGATTGATCCTAGACTGTCATTGCCCCGGCGGACGAGCCCGAATTTTAAAGTGGCGAAGGGAACGATTGCTATAGCTAATGAGCAGACGATCATTATCACGAATGAATCCCCGACAGGCTGGCATGTCATTGGCAGGACCCCATTCGAAACATTCAATCCCTTCATCGATCCCCCGACGATCTTTCGTGCGGGGGATTCTATCAAATTTGTCCCCATTACATCTGACGAGGCACAAAGTTGGGATTCACATAAACAGAGAGAGTGGCGGGAAAAATGGAATTTCTAGAGATTATGAAACCAGGCCTGCTTACAACGATACAGGATCTTGGCAGAAGAGAGTACCAGATCTATGGGGTATCAGCCTCTGGGGCAATGGATCCTCTTTCTTTGAGGCTGGCTAACATATTAGTCGGCAACAAGGAGGGGGAGGCGGGGCTGGAAATCACGATGTTAGGCCCAAGAATAAAGTTTATGGCCGATGGGTTAATCGCTATTACAGGAGCTGATCTGTCCCCAAAGCTTAATGGAGAAACTGTTCCGCTATGGAAAACGGTCAGAGTTTCCCATGGAGATATTCTCGACTTTAGCTCTATTAAATATGGATGCCGTGCATATGTGGCGATGGCGGGCGGCATTGATGTTCCGACAGTAATGGGGAGTAAGTCTACCTTTCTTCGAGGCGGGTATGGCGGATTAGACGGGAGAAAGCTGCAAAAGGGCGATGTTCTTTCAATTGGGGAAGCGAAGACAAAGACTAGTACTCTAGCGAGAAAGCTGCCGCCATCCTATATTCCGGATTACCAAGAGGATCGGAAGGTAAGGGTTATCCTTGGCCCGCAAAAAGACGCTTTTACGCAAGAAGCGATTGATCTCTTTCTTTCGGCTCCTTATCGAATCTCGACCAATTCAGACCGTATGGGCTATCGGCTTGAAGGGGAGTCGCTGACACATGTAAATGGGCCGGATATTTTTTCTGATTGCATTACAGCTGGTTCGATTCAGGTGCCTGGAAATGGACAGCCCATTGTATTAATGGCCGACTGCCAGGTAACGGGCGGATATACAAAAATAGGGGTTGTGATTGGGGTTGACCTTCCCTATCTGGCGCAGAAAAAACCGGGCGATTTCGTCTATTTTGAGGAAATTGCCGTAACAGAGGCTCAGAAACTTTGGAAGGAGCAGGAGAAACTATTAACTTTAATGAATACAGTTAATTATGCTTGTATGTAAATATTTTTTTAAAGGAGAAAAAAATGAAATCCCTTCATCCTACTATTCTAGTTTTTAATCCCGATCAATCTGTTGCCAAAACTTACGCTGAATCCATTCGCGAGTACGGATTCACATCTGTACAGGCTTCATCTTCATCAGGGGAGGCAATCAGGCTTCTTCCGGAAACGGAAGTGATTTTGGGATGGAAGTTTCCTCTGGAACTGCTTAGCCATCCTGAAGCTGCTTCTGTCCGCTGGTTTCAGTCGATGGGAGCCGGTGTCGACGATCTGGTTGCAGCCGATTTCATTCCAGAGCACATTACCCTTACAAGAATTGTTGATCAGTTTGGAGCTTATATATCGGAATATGTGTTTACCTTCCTTCTGCATATCGCAAAGGACGTACCCCGTATGAGGCAGTCACAGATGGAAAAGCGTTGGGACCCGTTTATTTCCGACTCGCTGGCTGGCAAAACTATTGGTGTGGCTGGCCTCGGGTCCATTGGATCGGAAATTGTCCGAAAGGCAAGGGCCTTTGATATGAACGTGCATGGCCTGAGCTTTAGCGGAAAAAATGCATCATTAGTGGATGCTCATTTTACTGCTGACCAATGGAAAGCATTTGTGGAAGATCTTGATTATCTGGTCCTTACACTTCCTTTGACAGATGCCACACGCAAGGTTCTTAACAAAGATCTTCTATTAGCTATGAAGCCTGATGCCTGTGTGGTCAATGTAGGCCGCGGGGCATTAGTTCATGAGAATGATTTAATAGACGTCATGCAATCAGGCAATCTTCAGGCAGCTGTCCTTGATGTATTTGAAGTGGAGCCGCTGCCAAAAGACCATGCTTTCTGGAGCATGGCAAATGTATATGTGACTTCACACCTGTCCGGGCCAAGCACGGTTGCCGGGGTAAGCAGATTCTTTGCAGAGAATCTAAAGAGGTATGTGAATGGGCTGGAACTAATTGGGATTGTGGATCGGAAACGGGGATATTAAGCGATAAGAGCATTCCTATTTATGGGTGCTCTTTGACTTTGCCTTGTTTCACTTTTGATGCGGAGGTAAGGGGAAATGGAGAGTCAATCATTAAAAGAGAAAAGCATATTAATTACAGGAGCTAGCCGCGGCGTCGGCAGAGCCATCGCTTTGGCATGCGCAGGCCAGGGAGCTAATGTCATCCTGGCTGGGAGAAATATTGAAAGAATAGAAGAAGTCGGTCAAGAGATTCAAAGAATGGGAGGAAGTGCCCAAAGTTTCACTTTTGACTTAGAGAGTGAGGCCTCCATTCAACATGCCACTCAAACCATTCTTAATCAAGTGGGAGAGGTAGATGTCCTGATTAATAATGCCGGTTTAGGCCATTGGTCAAAAATACATGATACTCCCGTTGAAGTATGGGATCAGGTAATGAATGTAAACTACCGATCAACCTTTTTGATGTGTAAATACCTGCTTCCGCATATGTATGAGAGGGAGAAAGGTCACATCATTAACATTTCCACCGTTATGACCTCCCGAGGCGTGGAGAATATGTCAGCCTATGTGTCTTCCAAAGCCGCAGTCGATGCTTTTACAAGATGCCTGTATACAGAGGCGAAGCCGCATAATGTGAAAGTGACCCTATTGTCGCCTTCTACGATTGATACTGAATTCCGTGATCAAATGACAGAAAGACCGCCAATGACTGACAGCCAAAGGGAAAAAATGCTTCAGCCATCCGATGTGGCTGATGCCGTACTATATGTGTTAAACACTTCTCCGAGGGCCCATCCTGTATCGCTGAATATTGAAATGCAAGGATAAATTATTAAAGCGACTCATTTAGAGTCGCTTTTTTGGTGCGGGGCCTATTCATCTAGTACCCTGTCTATATTATAAAAGACCCTTCTTTTTGATAAGTTCGTCCACCCAGCTTCTGTCTAACGTGCCGGCCTCAATCTGATCAAGAACGTCCAGTTCATACGCCTGTACCGATTTGGCCTTTTCGAGAACCTCAGCAGCCTGTTCATAAGGGACCACAACAACTCCGTCACTGTCGCCGACAATTACATCACCCGGGTTCACAGGAACACCGGCACAGCTGATGGCCACATTGATTTTCCCTGGCCCTTCCTTGAAAGGGCCTCCTGGATTCGTCCCTTTTGCAAATACTGGGAACCCCATTTGTCTGATCGCTTCAGCATCCCGGATCGCACCGTCAACGACATAGCCAGAAATGCCATTTTTTTGGCCAATTTTACACATAATTTCCCCTAATAAGGCTCTCTCAATATCCCCGCCGCCATCCACAACCATCACATCGCCGTAGGACCCGATATCAATGGCTTTATGGATCATTAAATTATCTCCAGGAATCGTTTTAACGGTCAAAGCCTGGCCAGCCATCCGGACATGTGGTTCATTAAAATGTTTGATTCCCTTCATGGCATTAAATCTGCCCATGGCATCGGCAATAATGGTGCTGCCAATAGCTTTAAGCCCATCGATAATCTCACGAGGCAAGCGTGTTTGTGCGTGTTCCATGCGTAAACCCATTTTCGTACACTCCTTGTTTTTGATAAATTTTTTCTAGGAAAATATTTTTAGGATATTAAGTAGATCCTAGTTGTTTTTCTTATTATTTGATTGTTCTGAATTTGGTTTGTACACCTTGGCAAACATCGTATGTGCCTTTGTTAAAATTGTAAAATTTGATAATTCGTAATGTAATATCAATAATTTGGATATGTTGGGGAATGGCTTTATTCTGCGATTTTACTGACTACTTCTTTGAAGCTCGTGGTATTTGTGCTTTTTGCGGGCTTCACCAAGAGAAGCTCCTTTTTTTACCTCATCAAGAATTAAGCTTTCCGCAGCATCGATTTCTTTAGCAATAGCCAAAACCTCGTCAGCACGGTTGCGAGGGATGACTAATACCCCTGTTTCATCGCCCATAATGAGGTCTCCCGGCCGCACCTGGATAGTTGAAATAGCGACGGTTTCGTTGACCGCTTGGACCATCACTCGGTCCTTTCCTGTTACCATATAGTGCCCGCGGCTAAACATCGGGTAGCCCTGTTCTCGGATTCCGTCAATATCACGGCATACTCCGTCAATGATTGTGCCTGCAATTCCTTTTGAAGTAGCTACGTAGGTTAAGATATCTCCCCAGACCGTACAGTCCGTACGCCCGCCGTTATCAAGGACAACCACGTCACCTGTTTCGCAGTCGTCGATATAGTCGCCGACCGTTCCTTTTTGCTCGCCAACCGGGCCATATTTGACCGTAAAGGCAGGACCGACCATTTTCTTCCCCAGTACAATGGGTGTTAATCCGTGGCAGCCGCCGCGAATTTGCAGCTTGTCAAGCGCGTCAGAAACGGTTGGGGTATCTAATTTCATAAACTCCTGAACGAGTTCTTGCGTGCTCATCCCCATTTAATTTTCCTCCTTTAAATCCCTCGAGAGAAAACTTACTTCTTCTCCAGCATTTTGTCGTAGCCTGATTTGCGGTCTACCTCAGAAAAAGGAACCCCGGAACGGAGCAGCTGTGCTATCTCCATTTCCCGATCAAATAGCTCCTTGCTCACCTGTAACACTTCTTCGGCGCGCTCAATTGGAATCACCGCAATGCCATTTATATCGGCCATGATTAAATCACCGGGACGTACCTGAACACCGCCTGCCTGCACAGTGCAATTAAAATCTCCCTGAACGTTTCGGCCTCGGGCTGTAAAAGGGACGATGCCGCGTGCATAGACCGGAAAGTTGATGTCGCGAATAATATCGACATCCCGTGTAGCCCCATCGATGATGACCCCGGCAACACCCTGCTGCTGGGCCGCATAGCTCAAAATTTCCCCCCAGCAGTTCTGGTCAACCCGGCCGGCATTGTCAATGACAATGATGTCGCCCTCTTCTGACACAGATAAGGCATCTGCGCCCAAATGCCCGGCTGGTACTTCTGGGCCAAAAGGGATGATCCTCATGGTAATGGCAGGACCAATGATCTTATCACAATCAAACACAGGGCGAATTCCGGCAACTCCGCATGGCATTCCAAGCTTATCTAATGCATCCGATACGTTGCAGGTTGAAACCTGCATGAACCCGGCGATCAGTTCCTTTGATGGACGTGCTATTTCTTTATTCATTATGATCACTCCACTTTTAGCTTCTATGAATCTGTTCGTCATGCCAGCGGCCAACAGGAGCTATTTCTATACCAGCGTGTTCCAGCCTGTCTCTTACCCGGCGAATCACTTCCAATGCTCCTGGAGTGTCGCCGTGAACACAGATGCTTTCAGCCTTAATATCAATGAGTTCGCCGTCAATGGTTTTTACTTTGCTGTCAACGACCATTCGCAAGACATGTTTCACTGCTTCATCTGGATCTTTAATAACAGATCCAGGAAGTTTGCGGGATACTAGATTTCCTTCGTTTGTATAGGCGCGGTCGGCAAAGACCTCTTGCACAACGGAAAGACCTTTTTCGACAGCGGCTTTATGAATCTCTCCGCCTGGAATGACAAATAATTTTGTATTGGGGAAGACCATTTTAATGGAGTCTACTACTGCATTAGCCACGCGGCTGTTGACCACGCACATATTGCCCAGGCTTCCATGGGGCTTCATATGCTGGATTTCTACACCATGCTTTTGGCAAAATGCCTGCAGGGCTCCAATCTGATAGATGCAGTAATTGATCAGGTCAGCACTGCTTATATCCATTTCGCGCCGGCCAAATCCGATTAAATCAGGAAAGCCCATATGTACGCCAATGCCAACGCCGTATTCCTTGGCCATCGCAACAGTATGATCCATCACATTTGGGTCGCCTGCATGGAAACCGCAGGCAATATTGGCGGAGGTAATCAGCTTAATAACTTCCTCATCCATTCCTAATTTATAAGCTCCGAAGCTTTCTCCCATATCACAATTCAAATCGATTTTTTTCATAGGTACCTCCTTGATTTCACTATTTATTTTGGAGATTAAATATCTGAATATTAATAATATTGCCTTATACCATTTTAAAAGGTGGGGTTTTATTTGTAAAACGGATTAATTGGAAATATAAAATCCATATAATCGATATTTAAAGGGGGATTAAAAATATAATATTGAAAAAAGAGGGGAGTTAATCGCTGATTCTGCGACTAACTCCTCTTTTAGCATAATGGGAACTCTTATTTATTTTGAGTTTGCTTCAACAATCTTCCAGCCGTCTGGGGCAGCCTCAATCACAATGCCATAGTCAGCTTCAGCTTTTTCTTGAGAAATGTACCCATTGATTACATCGGCAAGGACTTGTTCCGGATCGCGATCCTTCGGGCTGCCGTAGCCGCCTCCGCCAGGAAGCTTTAGAGTAATGGTATCTCCTGGAGCCATGGTGTAAAGGCCTTTAGTTGTTAAAGGCGTCTCATCATTAAGCAGGACTTCTCCTGTTTCTCCCGGCATTCCGCCCAATAAACCGTTTGGCGGGAAATTAAGGCCATCAAACATGAAAGGCATCCGCCATGGCTTATCGGTACGAACCCCGAAGCGAATGATTTGTCCGAGCCCGCCGCGATATTTTCCGCTGCCGCCTGAGTCATGACGAAGCTCTTTTTGGTGAATGATTAACGGCGAATTAATTTCAGCAATTTCAACAGGCGTGCCTTTAACTCCTGAAGGGAAACCCGTTGTGGACAAGCCATCCTTTATCGGACTGGCGCCCATACCGCCTGTATTAAATGTGACATAGGAAAATGGCTTTCCTTGCAGGTCTTCACCGTAAACCTGAATATTCCAAAGTGCTGTCGATCCTTCGGCAATGACTTTGTCTGGAATGGCGTCATGCAGGGCACCCAATACGCATACAGGAGCAAAGTGGCCAATAATATGCCGGGCTGCTGTAGGCATTGGATGTTCTGCATTCAATACAGAGCCCTTAGGAGCCGTTACCGTTATAGGACGGAAGCTTCCTTCATTGTTTGGAATATCTGGGGCAATCGCTATCTTTAGCCCGTAGGTGACATAGGCCAATGTATAATAAAGGGCAACATTGACCCCTTTTAAGCTTGCCGGCGATGTTCCATCGAAGTCCACTAGAATTTCGTCGCCTTTAATCGTGACAGCGCATTTTATTTTAATCGGATCACCTACACCATCCGTGTAAATTTCGTTTTCATAGGTTCCATCCGGAATCTCGGCAATCACTTTCCGCATGGCTTCTTCCGATCTCCGGATAATTTCATTGCTAAGGGTATCAATTTCCGTTAAACCAAATTCATTAAGCGTTTCCATTAAGTTTTTAATGGCTACTTCTTGCGCAATCACCTGAGCCCTCAGGTCTCCAAGAACCTCGTAGGGAGCCCGGACGTTTGCAGCAATGATGGCTTGCAGGCTCTCATTGAGCTTTCCGGCACTGTAATATTTCATATATGGAATATATAGACCTTCCTCGTAAATGCTTTCACCTTCAGGGCTGTAGCCCCGTCCGCCGATATCCGGAACATGGCATACGGAAGCAAAGTAGCCAATGAGCTGCTCCTTAAGGAATACCGGGGTGACCACAGTCACGTCCAGAAGATGCCCGGAAATTTCATAAGGGTTATTGCCGATTAAAACGTCGCCAGGCTGTAAGGATTCCGGAGGGAAATGCTCTAAAAAGTGACGGATGCCCAGTGCCATTGTATTAATGTGTCCCGGGGTTCCCGTATTTGCCTGAGCAATCATATTTCCTTTGCTGTCAAATAGCCCGCACGATAAATCTTCAGCATCGGAAAGAAGATTGGAAAACGATGTTCTAATTAATGTTTTGGCTTGTTCTTCCAAGTTTGTAATCAGCCGATTCCACAATACTTCTATTTGAACGGAATCAAACATATTGTCTTTTGTCGCTGCTTTTGTCATTTATTCTGCCTCCCTTGGAATTTAAGATGATGTTCGAGAATGGATCGACACTCACAGAAAAGTTCGGGGTGACGACCAACGTCGATTCTCTCTCCTCGATAATGGCAGGACCAGCAATTACAGATCCTGGACTTAATTGTTCACGGTCATAGACTGGGGTCAGAACATAATCGGAATATTGGTTAAAATAAACCTTTCGATTATTTTTAGGTTCCGGATTCGCCGAACCTTTTTTCGAAGCATAGTTTAGCGAAAGCTCCGGAGTCGGACCCTGAACAACGACACGCCAATTAACGGTTTCAATTGGCACCGTGCTGCTAGCCTCTGAGTAAAGCTTTTCGTATTGATGTTTGAAATTGCTTTGAATCATTTCGATAGAATCTTCACTTAACGGCCCGTTTGGAATCGGAACACTGATTTCATAGGATTGGCCGACATATCTCATTTCACATTTACGGATGATGGTGATATCCTCCTGGGCAATGCCGGACTGGGTCAGAAGCAGTTCTCCTTCGTTCTCCATCTCCGCTAATAGATCTGTCACTTCCTGAAGGTTCAGCTGATCCAAGCGCCCATGATAGCTGCGGACAAAGTCAAAGGCAATCGGTGATGATAAGAAGCCAAACGCCGAACAAACTCCAGCTCCAACAGGGGAGACAACGGTTGATACATCAAGGATATTGGCCACATTACAAGCATGAACTGGCCCAGCGCCCCCTGTAGCGAACAATGGATAATTTCGGATGTCCTTGCCTTTTTCAACGGCATGAATCCGGGCAGCACTTGCCATATTTTCATTCACAATATGGTGGATGCCCCAGGCAGCTTCGGTCACGCTTAGCCCAAGCGGTTTAGCTACATGCTCCTCGATGGATTGATAGGCCGCATCCGCATCTAGCTGCATTTCGCCGCCTAGGAAAAAGTCAGGGTTCAGGTAGCCCAGCACCAGATCCGCATCTGTGACAGTCGGAAATTTTCCGCCCTGGCCGTAACAAGCTGGTCCGGGAACGGAACTAGCGCTGATCGGTCCTACTTTTAAAAGATTCATCCGATTGATGTGGGCGATGCTGCCGCCGCCCGCGCCAATTTCAATCATTTCTACTACAGGGACTTTGACAGGGATGCCGCTGCCTTTCTTAAAGCGGCGTTCACGCCCAACCTCAAATTCATTGGTGATGATTGGCTCGCCGTTATCTACTAAACTAGCTTTTGCCGTGGTTCCGCCCATATCAAACACTAACAGATTGGAAATATCGGACAGCTTGCTGTAATGGGCTCCGGCAATGGTTCCTCCAACAGGTCCGGACTCTAAGATGCGAATAGGGAAACGGCAGGCTGTTTCGATCGTGCAGGTTCCGCCGCCTGAAAGCATCATATGGAAGTGGCCGGTAAATCCTTGGCTCTTCAGCTCTTTGTCTAGTTTGGTTAAATAGCTTTCGACAAGCGGCTGGACATATACATTGGCGATGGTTGTGGATGCCCTTTGCAGCTCTCTGATTTCTGGAGAGACCTCTGAAGACAGGGAGACGCGAATATCAGGCGCCGCTTCTTGAGCAATTTCCAGGATCCTTTTTTCATGAACAGGATTTTTATAGCCATGAATCAGGCTTACAGCCGCAGCTTCCACCTGTTGCGCTTTCATTTCCTTAAAAACCTCGCGTACTTCCTCTTCATCTAGCTGCTGCAAAATCTGCCCATCAGCGAGAATCCTTTCATTCACCGTAAACCGGAGGCTTCTTGGCACTAATGGGGCCGGTTTATCGATAAAAAGATCATACAGGTCATACCGGCTTTCATGGCCTATCTCTAATTGGTCACGAAAGCCCTTGGTTGTGATAAAGGCCGTCTTCACGCCTTTTCGCTGAATAAGAGCATTAACCACTAGAGTAGTGCCATGGATAATCGTGTGTATATCGCCATAGGAATAGCCGTATTTGATAAGGTTTTCATTCAAGCCTCTTAGAAACCCTTCCGATGGATCCGGATAGGTCGTAAGGGTTTTGCCAAACATTCTGTTTCCTTCTTCGTCAATGAACACAATATCTGTAAATGTTCCGCCAATATCAATTCCAACACGTATTTTTGACATATAAACCTCCTGTAATATCCCTTTGAAATGAAAAGGGGCTCTCTCAAAGTGAATAAACATTATTGAGAAAAGTCCCTTTAGGTATGTGCTATTTACAATGTTGACTACGCGTGATTCAATGCATTTTTGCGAATAGATGTGATGGTCTCTTTAACAGAAATGCGCTCAGGATTTGTCATGATTTCAATGACTGTCACAGTTCCATCTGCCTGTGCCTGTTCAAAAGCAGCTTTAAATTCCTCATTTGTTGTAACACGGCAGCTTTTTGCTCCTAAAGAGCGCGCAAGTTCAGAGAAGTTCGTATGACTGAGCTCGGTGCCGATCACTCGCTCCGGATAATGCTTTTCCTGATGCATGCGGATCGTTCCATACATACTGTTATTAAATACTAGGGCAATCACAGGGACGTTATAACGGACAGCTGTTTCTATTTCCTGTACGGTCATCATGAAACCGCCGTCGCCCGATAAGGAAACGACTGTCTTGTCCGGCTTGGCAAGCTTGGCGCCAACGGCAGAAGGGAGGCCGTATCCCATGGCCCCGTTTGTAGGGCCGATATACGTTTTGGCATCCGTAAAGGTATAAAAGTTATGCAGCCAGCCTGCAAAGTTGCCCGCATCATTGGTAATGATGGCATCATTTGGCAGACTATTTTCCAGAGTTCGGATTACTTCACGGTTATCTACATAATCCGTTTCCGCCGCAACGTTATTGCCGGACTGCTTATAGACAGCGTGGCGTTCATTTGCCCATGAAGCCCAGTCTTTTTCAATTTTCATCGAAAGCAGAGCTTCAAGTGCTTCTTTCGCGTCTGAAATAATGCCGACATGAGGGCTATAAATCTTTCCGAGTACTTCATCGCTAATATCAATATGAATCAGCGTTTGTTCTGGCTTAATAATGCTGTAATCCTGTGTTGTCACTTCAGATAGGCGCGTACCGACAGCAAGAACCAGATCAGCTGTGCGGATCGTGTCCAGGATAGCCGGTGATGTCCCAAGGCCGCTATGTCCGGCATACAGGGCATGATCATTCGGAAATACATCATGACGGCGGAAAGCTGCCATGACCGGAATCTTAAATTTCTCCGCCAATGCCTGCAAAGCCTTTTCGCCATGGGCAGCATTCACACCGCCGCCCGCAAGGATAACCGGCTGTTTGGCCTTTTCAAGAAGCTCCTGTACGGATAAAATCTCTTTCTCACTTGGCCGCGGTGCTGGTGCTTCAGAAACCGGTCCGAAATACATATCCGCCTCTTCAACAAGCACATCCTCAGGAAGAGAAATGACAACCGGACCAGGCCGTCCGCTCCTAGCCACCCGGAAGGCGCGCTGAACGAGCTCAGGCACGCGTTCGGCATCTTTAATTTCCACGGTCCATTTTGCAATGTGGCCAAAGAACTGATCAAGATCTACTTCCTGAAAGCCTTCACGTCCGCGGAATTTACTGTGAACCTGTCCTAAGAAAACAACCATTGGTGTTGAATCCTGGTAAGCAGTATGTACGCCAATTGCTAGATTGCTTCCGCCGACACCCCGTGTGGCCATGACGACACCTGGTTTTCTAGTCGCTTTGCCATAGCCTTCAGCCATAAAGGATGCGCCGCCTTCATGACGGTTGGAAATTAATTGAATGCTGTCTGTTGCATAAATGCTGTCCATCAATGGCAGATAGCTTTCTCCAGGGACACAGAAAACATATTCAACTTCCTCAAGCTTCATACATTCGACAATTGCGTCTGCGCCATTCAATCTTTGTTTCATCATTTTTTATCCCCTTATTTTTTGATTTGAGTAGATTAAACTGAAAGTGCCAGATTAGACTTAATGCGATCGATGGCTTCCTGCAAACGCTCGGTTGGCACGGACAAAGAGAGTCTAAAATAGCCTTCGCCATGATCACCAAATGCTGTGCCAGGCGTAACGATCACACCTGCTTTTTCTAAAACGGTGCTGACAAATTTGCTGGATGAATATCCCTTTGGCACCGATGCCCAAATAAAAAAGCCGCCTTTCGGGCAATCTGCCTGAATGCCTAATTCATGAAGGGCTTTAAGCACCCCGTCTCTGCGCTGTTTATAGATCTCATTGTATTCGCTGACGCATGCTTGATCAGCTGACAAGGCAGTCGCGGCTGCTTTTTGAATCGGCAGGAATTGGCTTGTGTCGACATTGCTTTTGACAACAGATAATGCCTTTAGCGCTTCCTTGTTTCCGACGGCATATCCGATGCGCCATCCCGTCATGGCATAGGTTTTGGAAAGAGAGCCAAATTCGATCGCCACATAATTCGCCCCGTCTGCCTGCAAGATGCTTGGCGCCTTATAGCCATCATAGGTAACCATCTGATAGGCGGCATCATGGGCAATGGTCAGCTGATTTTGGCGGGCAAAATCCACAGCCTTTTGGAAAAATGACTGATCCGCAGAAGCTGCGGTAGGATTGCCTGGATAATTTAAGAACATGACTTTTGCTTTTTCTTTTATAGGGTCTGGGATGTTTGCAAAGTCAGGAAAGTATTGGTTTTCTCTTAGTAACGGCATGCTGTATGGAGTCCCATCTGCCAGGATCGTTGCTGTCTGGTAGGTTGGGTAGCCGGGATCTGGCAGCAGCACAACATCGCCTGGATCAACAGAGGCTGTGATAAAGTTGGCAATGCCTTCTTTTGATCCAATCAGTGTCAGAACTTCTGTTTCAGGGTCTAATTCCACATTAAAGCGTTCTTTATAAAATTGAGCGACAGCCTTGCGGAATTCAAGACAGCCGCTGTAGCCCGAGTATTTGTGGTTATTCGGATCCTTCATTTCTTCAATCAAGCGATTAACGATATGGGGAGGAGTAGGAAGATCAGGACAGCCGATGCCAAGATCAATTACGTCTACTCCTTGTTCGATTAACGCCTGTTTTTTTCGATTAATCTCACTAAATAAGTATGGAGGAATATTTGCTACACGCTGGGATTTTGTATACATATCCTTTACCTTCCTTTTATAACCGTGATAGGTTGAATATTGCTCAGTTATTTCTGCTGTTCAAGCATGCCAGCACACCAGCAGCTATCTTGATGGAATGGCCAGGTTTGCCAGCTGCAAATCAGATAGCAATTGTTCCTGTCTGCAAAACAGCTGCTGGGCATCTTCCACGTCAATAATTTCAAACTGGATTTCATCTCCCGGCTTTTTTTGAGCAAGGCAGGGAAGATCCACGCTAATGACGACACCAATAACCGTGTACCCGCCCGAGGTGCCCGCATCTGCCATATGGACAATAGGCTGGCCATTGGCCGGTACCTGAATGACGCCTGGTGTAATAAATTCAGAAATAATGTCCGCTTTACTGACGTGCTGCAGTGAAGGCCCTTCTAACCTGTATCCCATTCTGTCTGAGTTGTTTGAGACCTTATAGGAACTAGAAACAAGAGTCTGAATGGCTTCGTTTGTAAACTTGCCATTATGCGGGCCTAGAACAACTCGGATTGGGCGCTGTGTCTGGTAATCAGGAATATCATCAGACTTTAATTTTCTTCCGGCTACACGCCTGCTGTCCAAGCGAGAGTTTCCGGTTTTAATTATGTCGCCATTTTTTAGTGGTCTTCCTTCAAACCCTCCATAGCTGCCCCGGATAAAAGTAGAACGGCTCCCCATGACCAGAGGAACATCAATCCCGCCGGCAAAGGCAATATAAGCCCGGCATCCATACGTGCTGTTGCCAAAACTCAGGACATCACCTTCTTTTACGAGCAGGGACTTCCACATAGAGACGGGTTTTTCATTAAGGAATATAGAAAAGCCCCCGCCGGTAACAGCTATAACGCCTTCATTAAGAAAGCGAATCCGGGGTCCGATCACAGTCGCTTCTAAGACAGCTTCATCTTCGCTGTTTCCTGCTAAAATATTGGCCAGACGCAAAGCCAGCGTATCCATTGCCCCGCATGCGGATACACCAAATGCCTGATAAGAATGACGGCCAAGATCCTGAACGGTTGTAAGCAATCCGGCCTTTTCTATCTTTGCGAATTCCATGTCTGATCCCACTCTCTTTGTCTTTGTTCGTCCCATGCTTCTGCTTCTTCGGGGCTGATTTGTACAAATTGGACATAATCCCCAGCATGAATCACACTTGGGGGTTCATGATAGGGATTAAACGTTTCCATCGGCGACCAGCCGATGATGTGCCAGCCCCCGGGTGAAGATATGGTATAAAGGCCAATCTGCTCATTGGCAATGGCAATGCTGCCTTTTGGAATTTTAATTCTCGGACTGGAGCGACGCGGCAAAATAAGGCGCTCATCTAAATCCCCGCAGTAGGGGAAACCGGCAATAAAGCCAACCATGTAAGTGAGATAGGGCTTTGATTGGATGATTTCCACCACATCATTTGGGCTCAAATTGGTTTGTTCCGCGACTTCCTCTAAATCAGGTCCGTATGTTCCGCCGTAGACGACCGGAATGTAGACCTTTTTGCTTTCCGTGTCATTTGCAAGAGTCATTGAACTTTCTAAAACCTTTAGTTCCTCAACGAGTTCTTGAAATTTAATCAATCTCGGATTATAGCAAACAGCCAAACTATTAAAAGCTGGAATCAGCCTCTCAATGCCTGTGATATTTCTTTCGCTGATTAGCCGGGACAGCGAACGGACACGATTGTTGACTTCTGGTGAAAGGATATCCTCGAATTTAACAATGATTGTTTTTTCTCCCATGGGCACATACGATAGGGATTTGTTCATGATGTTTGTGCTCAACGTTATCTCGCCTCTTTAACCTTCTGGCCTATTGGAAGGATTTGTACACCGGCATTTTCCAATTCACTTCTCAAATAACGAATAATCTCAAGAGAGCCCTGTGTGTCTCCATGAACGCAAATTGTGTCGCCTGTCATATCAATCAGCTCGCCGTCGATGGTCTTAGCCTTGCCGTCTACAACCATCCGTACTACGTTTTCTGCTGCGACTTTTGGATCCTTAATGACAGCTCCAGGGATCTTTCGGGAGACAAGCGTGCCGTCTTTGTTGTAGGCGCGATCGGCAAATATCTCCAGAACGAATGGAACATTTTTTTCTTCCGATACTTTATGCAACTGGCTGCCCGGCTTTACATAGATAGGGGTATTCGGAAGAACCTGGATGACCGATTCAACAATGGCTTCAGCCATTACGCGGTCTGTATCAGCCATATTATTCATATTTCCATGGGGCTTGATGTGCTGAATTTCCACACCGTGCTTTCGGCAAAAGGCTTCCAGTGCGCCAATTTGATAAATATTGTAGTTCACTAAATCTCCAAAGGCTACATCCATATTTCTTCTGCCAAACCCAAGCAAATCAGGGAAGCCCATATGTACACCAATTCCGACATTGTTTTCTTTCGCCATCTGGACGGTGCGATCCATTACATTTGGATCACCAGCATGATACCCGCAGGCAATGTTTGCGGATGTAATTAATTTGATGACTTCCTCATCCATTCCAAGTTTATAAGCACCAAAGCTTTCACCCATATCACAATTCAAATCAATGCGTTTCATTATCTCGTCCTCCTTATTTCATTAGCTGAAATGGCATTTCAATTTATTTAATTTTAATTATTGCACAACATTAATGAATATTCAAATAATTATTTTATAAATGAAACATCATTTCAATTATTGAAATAGTAATTCAGTTGTGCTTAAATTAATAAAAAGCGGAAGGATTTGGGAGGCAGGTTTTATGAATGAAAGTGTGGTCAAAGCTCTTAAACTATTAGATTTTTTCTTGGAGGGCAAAAAGGAATTAACCCTTAGCGAAATCACAAAAATGTCGAATCTATCAAAGCCAACTGTTTTTCGTCTCCTGACCTCTTTGGAAGTGACTGGATTTTTGACAAAGACAAAAAATACCCAGCAGGATGTTCGCTACCGTTTGGGTTTGAAATTATTGGAACTGGGAAATTTAGTCTCAGAACAATTGGAGCTGCGCACCACTGCTTTGCCATGGATGAGAAGCCTTTGCGAAGATATCAATGAAGCTGTGCATCTTGTGGTGTTAGACGGGGATCACGCCATATTTATCGAAAAAGTGGAAAGCAGCCAGGCAGTAAGACTTTATACGAGAGTAGGGAAACGGTCGGAATTATACATAGGCTCAGGTCCCAAATTATTGCTTGCGTTCTTGCCAGAGGATCAGCAGAAGACCCGCATTGAAAAAATGCTATTTAAAAAAATGACTCCCCACACAATAGGGGATAAAGAGACGCTTTATAAAGAAATCACTGCCATTAAGTCACAGGGATTTTCAGTCAGCATCAGTGAACAGGACCCCGAAACCATTGGGATTTCCTACCCTATAAGGGACTATTCGCAGAATGTCGTAGCTTCGCTGACGGTCAGCGGACCAGAAACAAGAATGCAGGAGAAACTCGTGGATATACAACATAAAACAAAAGAAGCAGCGAGGAGCATTTCTCTTCAGCTTGGCTGTTCGAGCCAGTATTAAATCTTCCTGCTTAAAAAGAAGAGGAAGGGCTGCTGCCTCCTCTTCCTGGGTTCATTCTTTTATGGCCTAATCGGGTCCTTCCATACGCTGGTTAACTTCTAGATTATTTGATTGCTTGTGCAGCTGCCTTTACTAATTCCACGGTCTGATCAACGGTGATCTGCCGGTGATGCTGGAATGCAGGATCAATATAGATGGATTTATCTGATGGATAAAATTCCAATGATGCGATATGCAAATGCCCGCCCGGTATATCTGTTGCGCCAAGACCTAGGCGCACACGGTTAGAACGGTACATGCTTTCATTGGATAGATAGGCTCCGCCGCCTCCGGAGCGTGCTATTGATCCTGGTGTCGGACCTTCCTCGTTGCAGACTGGCTGCTGACTAAAGTCAGGCGGAAGCAGCTCGCAAACCCGGTCATTTCTGAATACTGGCCATGGTCCAGTACCTGCATCAATCATTTCCTGATATGGCAGTGTGGTTTCGATAAATTCAGGAAGCTCATCCGGCATTGGCCAGTGATCGACAACCGGTGTTACCTCTGCTCTAGTCTCCATATCGTTGTCCCTTCCAGAATGCCAGCGGCCTGCGTAGCCTTCAATAGCCATTTTTCTTGCCCCGCCCTGGCTGATGGTCATCATCAGGTCAATCCTTTGTTTGCCTTCTTTTAGATAGGGGCCAAAGGAGTCTTCAACAATGCCATCCTCAAAATCCTTCCATCTGACTGGAAAACTTACTGCCTGGATAAATGCAGGCCCATCATCTGTATTTACTTTAAGGCCGTCCAGCTGAAGGGCGGAAGCACCTGATGGGTTGCTTCGTCTGAATTCCTGCTCAAGCTGATAAGGATCAAATCCGCTGACAAGAATGCGCTTGACACCCTTGCCGCTTGGAAAATCAATCGAGGTGATTCCACGGGACGTGTACTCGAGTTTTTTAATCAAATCCTGCCGGTCTTGATTTGAGATATTAAAAGATGGCGTCCATTGCCGGATGGCCCTTGCCATATGAAGACGCGCCCAATATAATGGTCTGTCATCATACTGGTCAAGGTCGCCAAGGTCTGGCCGTTTTCCCTGCGCACGGTCAACAGCCGTTTTCCAAAGCAATGTGCCCTGCTGTTCAATTAATTTTTCTGCCTGATCTAAATCTGGTGAGGAGCAAAGACCGCTGTTAAACTTTTCAACAAATTGATCGAACTTAGACTGCTCAAGAATCTGCTGGGCGATTGGCGTACCGTCATCAATTCTCTTTTCCTCCATTGTTTCTCCTAAGCTTGGATCGAAACATCCTGATTTTGCTTCTGCAGAAGCATCAAAAGAAAGTGAACTGAAAAAAACGCCAGCTGCTAAAATGGATAGAGCAAAAGACGAAAGAAACCGAATGGAAAATAGACGCATGTTTTTCCCCCTTTTTATGCCGGGCTACCTTATGTATCCCATTAGTAATTAATAAAAAAACAGTTTGTCAGTGCATGGAGTGAGGCAAACTAAGTATTTCGGGACCCTTAACAAAGAGTCTAACAGACAAATTTGAATGGGTGAATTCAGTATTCTGTAAATTCAGAAAAATGATCCGATAGTTCGGGTGAAAGTGTTTTCCAACTAAATCCAACTTCCTAGATTACTGCTGGTCTAAGAGGTATTTTTCCCCACAATTTAAACACTCTCTTTATCGTAATTATTAAACTATTGTAAAAAATATGACAATACCATATACTCTTAATATATTTAAAACGTGGTTTCAATTATTGAAACATAGAGGAAGGAGTGACAGGAATCATAGTGCTTAAAACAGCTATGTTCCCAGTCTAGTAATGAGTGAGTATAGGAGGGATTGGATGGTTGGACTATGGAAATGGTATTTTGGCAAATCCTTTATTTTAAAGATATCGGTGGGTTTCTTACTAGGTATAGGTGTAGGTTTAATTTTTGGAGAATCAGCTGGAGTACTAGCGCCCCTTGGTGATATATTCTTGAAACTTCTAAAAATGGCGGTTGTTCCACTTATTTTATTTTCAATTATTGTGTCTATAAATAATACGAATCCAAAGGAATTGGGCCGTATCGGCGGAAAGATTTTTCCATATTACATAATAACCACTGCTTTAGCTGTATTTATGGGGATTGGCATAGCTAAATTATTCAATCCGGGTATGGGTCTAAGTTTACCGCAAAGCGCAAGCATGGAGGTGCCGAAAGCTCCTGCCCTTATCGATGTATTGCTGCAAATTATTCCAGTTAATATTTTTGAAGCCCTGGCTAACGGCAATATCTTAAGTATTGTATTTATAGCTATCGTGGTGGGATTTGCCATTTCTTTTATGAGACATTCGCATGAATCGCAAACGAAGGAATGGGGGAATCTGTTATCAAAATTCATGGAGGCTGGAAGTGAAGTTACAACCCGTATCCTTAGCGGAATCTTGCAATATGCACCTTTTGGTGTGTTAGGAATTACAGCTACAACGATCGGAAGTCAGGGAATGGATACTCTGAGTGCCTTGGCCAAATATGTAGCTGCCTCGTATGTTGGTGTAGGTATTCAGATGTTTATCATCTTTCCTATCATCCTTCTAATTTTCAGGGTACCTGTCATAAGGTTTTTTGTTAATACTCGTGAAGCTATCATGACGGCCTTTGTTACATCTAGCAGTTTAGCAACGCTCCCTGTTACCATTAAGTCCGCATATAAAGCTGGTATTAGCGAGAGGGTAGCCAATTTTACCCTTCCAGTAGGCGCAACGGTAAATATGAACGGTTCTGCGATTCATTTTGGAGTCGGTGTTGTTTTTGCTGCCGATATTGTAGGATATGAACTTAGTGTTGGAGCAATTATTGGAATTATCCTAGCAGGGACATTAGCCGCGATTGGAACTGCGGGCGTTCCTGGTGCCGGATTAATAGGAATGTCTATTGTCTTCACGCAAGCAGGGCTTCCTATTGAAATCGTAGCACTGACTGCGGGAGTAAACGTGATAACGGACATGATCTTTACAACATGTAATGTCACAGGTGATATCGTTGGAGCTGCTGTAGTCGATCAAAGTGAGAAGAAACATGCGCTTCATCCTGTTGAAGAATTGACGCAGAAGTTCGCCTCGAAGTAGTTGCTTGGAAAGCGGAAAGAAAAGTAAGGGGCTGCTAAAGTAAATTAGGAACTTAATAAAAAAGGGGGCTAGCAATGATTCGCCTGATGGATCATTGTCAGCCCTTTTTGCATAGCCGCTTATTGTTGAGCAAGGTGTTTTAGTAGGTAGTATTTGGCGTATAAGCTTTTAGGATAGCGCAGGGACTTCGAGATGCCATTGGATTAAATCAATTTAAATATTATTATTCAGCCGAAGATTGACGCACGAACCGATCAAATTAAATTTTGGCGCCGGTTATGGAAACGCTGCTAAACAATGAAAAGAATGGACAAATATTGCTGCCTCAAGTGATTCTTAAATTATTAATCATTTGGATATTTAAATACATTTAATTCAATTTTACAAAAATTAGCACAGGGGTTACGATTCCGTTAAGGCTAGAAATCTATTATGCTATAGTCAAGCGGACAATGATTGGGAGGTTAATATGGGACCAAAGGATAATGCAGTCATGGGAACACAGGCAGGGAAAAGTCAAATGGGTTCAAGGTTATCGCACCGTGCGCAGCAGGTCGAGGGATCAAAGACGTTAGATTTAACAATGAAAGCAAGGGATATGCGCAAGCAGGGAATTGATATTTGTATTTTTGGCTCAGGTGAGCCTGATTTCAACACGCCGCAGCATATTTGTGATTCCGCATATGAAGCGATGAAGCTAGGGGTTACCAAATATACCCCGGCCGCAGGGCTTATGGAGCTGCGCCAGGCGATCAGTGAAAAGCTTTCGCAGGAGAACGGCCTTGATTATAAGCCGAATCAGATTATCGTATCTTCGGGTGCGAAGCATTCTTTATCAAATATATTCTTTGCTTTATTGAACCCCGGTGATGAAGTGGTTATTCCGGTGCCAGCCTGGTTAAGCTACTGGGAACAAGTAAAGCTCGCAGGCGGAGTGCCGGTTTTATTTAAGACGAAAAAAGAAAATGATTTTAAGATAACGTCTGATGAATTAGAATCAGCGATTACTGGGAAAACAAAAATAGTGCTCTTAAACTCGCCAGTCAATCCAACGGGTGCTGTCTATACGCGGGAGGAATTAGAAAAACTCGCACAGGTTTGTGTGGACCATGACCTTATGGTGATTTCTGATGAGATCTATGAAAAGCTGGTCTACGATGGGGAAGAACACGTGAGCATAGCGAGTTTTGGCAAGGACATCTTCGACCGCACGATTGTTGTTAATGGGTTTTCTAAAGCCTATGCGATGACCGGATGGCGAATGGGCTATGCGGCTGCCCCTGCAGAAATTGCCAAAGCAATGGATGATATCCAAAGCCACTTGACAAGCAATTCAACCTCTTTTGTGCAAATTGCTTCAATTGATGCACTGAAAGGCAGCCAAGAGCCTGTTAATGAAATGAAAGAAGAGTACAACCGAAGAAGAATCCGCATGGTAGAAATGCTGCAGGACATACCGGGAGTGGAATGCCCGATGCCAAAAGGTGCTTTCTATACATTCCCTGGCATCAAAGGCTTAATAGGCAAGAAAGCCATGGGAGAAACAATCACAGACGATGATGTCTTATGCAAACTGCTATTGGAGCATGCGAAAATATTGGTGGTACCGGGAAGCAGCTTTGAAATGGAAGACCATATCCGCTTATCCTATGCCACGGATATGGCAACTATCGAAGAAGGGCTGAAGAGATTTAAAGAGTTTGTTGTTAATCATGTTTCCTAATAAAAGTATTGTTATAATTATAAGGCTATAATTCTTTAAAAGGGCTGACTCAAAAGGCGGGTGAGACACTGTGCTTTTGAGTCAGTTTTTGTATGGCGTGTTTTGTTCAAAAACTCAAGTCCTTGAGTAGCAGATCTGCTATAAGTGTCTAACTCTAAACACTTAATAGAATCTTAATGGTTGTTGTGTGTGAACAAAATGCTCCTTAAAACGAGTTTCTTCTATTATATTAGTATATTTTTAATATCCCCTTGAAATGGCTTTCTCATATAAATTCTCCAAAGACTTCCGGCTTCCAGCTATGGATGGCATGCTGTTCTTTTGCAAAGACTTTTTCTAAATAAATCATCGTTGTTTCGATTTTTTCATGCCCGAGTGAACGCATGATTTGGTAGATATCTACGCCGCTTTTATGCGAGATAATGGCAAAGGCATGCCGGAATGTGTGCGGTCCAACCGGTGATGAACGATGCGCGAGAAAAGGGAGATTCGTCTCCTTGATGACCTTTGTTAAGAATTGTGATAAATAGGATGGCGTGTAGGCTTTTCCTGTATTGGTTGTCACTAACGGGCTGTCCGGATTTGCTGTGGTCAGCGGCTCAAGCCCTCGCGCCTGGCGTATGAGCTGAATGCTCCTGACCGTTTTTTCCTTCAAAGGGATCTGTCTTCGCTTGTTTCCTTTTCCTAGTACATCCAAATAATAGCCGCCGCTGATGGAATCCGCTTGAAGGCTGCGCACTGTAAGCTTGCATAGCTCCTCATTCCGCAAACCGGTGGTTGTTAAAATATGAATAAGAGCAAATGCAACAGGATGGTGGATTTCCTGGAAGTATTGTAGCAGCTGGATCACTTCCTGCGGGCCGAGATCCCGGTTTGGGCGGCCATCTTTTCTGACAGTTGCCGTCAGCAGGCCTTCATGCAGAGGCGTGGTAATATACTTTGCTTCATATAAAAACTGCAGGAAGTTTTTAATGATGGTCGTTTTTCTTGCCAATGCAGCTGATGAATAGGCGCCCTTTTTCAGGACATAGGGGCTTTTTTCTGCCAGCCATGTCTGGTATCTGCGGATATGCCGCGGCGCAAGCGACTTAAATATAGAGCCTTCAATGATTTCGTCCATATCGACATGAATCTCCCCAGCATAGCGAATCAACTGTTCAACAAACTGGCCCAGTTCCCGTTCGTATTCTTTTATCGTCCTCGGTGATTTATCATGCTCCCGATCTAAATGCTCCTTTCGAAATAAAAACCACTGAATCATCTCCACATCGGAAAAATCCGCAAAAGGACTCTCATGATTTTTTTCCGCAAGATCCAATCGCTCCTGCAGAGCCGAAAGTGACAAACTGTCTCTTAATGTCTTTTTCCAGTCATGTACTTGAAGGTCCTTATTTATCTCCAGTAATGATTTCATTCCTATAAACCTCCTTTCCTTACTTTTATGATTACAAACCTATATGTAAATAATTTTTTCTGTTTATTGATAGATTCATTTATTAATAGTATAGCAAATATCGATTTTCATATATATAAAGACTAATATAAAAAAATGTTCCCTTTGTTTATGTAAATTAGGAAAACTATATATATTCCTTTTATTATAATCTATTCATTGATTGATAATTAAAAATAGGTACCTTAAAATAGAGATATGTAATATCTGCAAATATACAAATAAACTCCTATTTTTAATGGATATATCAATATAAACATATAATATGCATATATAATTCTTTTAATAATAGAGATCATTAGGTGAAATACCTTTATGGGGTGAAAGATAGATGAATGAATGGTATACACAAAAAGAAGTGGCCGATAGATTAGGAGTCTCGAAGGCAACGGTTTATCATTATGCGAAACAGGGGAAAATAAGGAAAATCCATGATCCGCATCGTCTGCACCGGGAGGCCCGGTATTACAAAGACGAAGTGGACCGTCTCGCAGAAGCGAGGAAAGGCCAGCCAACCGGGATGCGGCCGTCTGAAGTTGCGAAACAATTGGGCTTATCGGTTCAGAGTGTCTATAAATATATTAAAGATGGAACGATACAGGCTGATGAGGTGCCGTTTGGGGATGAAAGAACCACGTATGTCATATCAGATGAAGCCTTTGAGGAAGCAAAGGCGCTATTTCAGTCTTCGGAGGCTGACCGTGTGCGGAAATCAGAATTCTATCACTCAGCCCATGACATCGCGCTGTTTCAATATTTTCAGTCCCCGGACAGTGTAGCAGCCAGGGTCATGAAAGATGCAGATCATAACTGGGGTTTCTATCTTCCTTATTATCAGAAGTGGGTCGATTATAAGGAAGGGATCGAAAGGTATGAATTAGAGCCGTGCTACGACATTCATAACGATTCTTTCGATTATAAGGGCTATGTCCACCTGCGGATTCCAAAAGGGGAAGATCTCTTATATCCGTTTATTGATTTTATTTATGAAGAATGGGGAATTGAGAATGTGGGGGTTCGTGACCAGGACCAGCATATGTTTATTTCCATGAAAGCTGGAGAAACTCCATTGCCGAACTCGCTGCCGTTTTCTTTAAAACAGCTGCAGGCGTCTATACTGGAAGGCACAGTTGAAGCCGCTGAAGGATTATTTGTAGCCAGAAGCGCCTACCGTAAAACAAATCTGGAGCTGCCCATTCAAATGCTGGATAGGGTCAAACAATTAGCGGAGCAAAAGAACATATCCATGAGCCAGTGGGTGGAGGATGCAATTGATCAGGCCTTAAAAATGAGAGAATTATAATGAAAGAACACTGTTTTTGATGAGTTTCTTCTATTATATGTGGGATCGCCGCGTATTTACATCGTTATGGAAATGCTAATAATAAAAAGCCTAATTTCTTAGTATTGGGAAATTAGGCTTTTGCGTTACTCCATTTAAGTTCTCTTAATGGAAGCCTGAATCAGCCACTGGCAGGGTGTTGGCCCGTATCTTCTTTTGGTGAAAGTTATACGCTTCTTGCTGGAGGGACTCAAAGAGAACCTTGGGGTAATATAATTCTGAATTTTTTATTAATTTTGTGAATACCATTGATATTGGACGTGTTTTCCATTAATGTTATATATGAAAATGCTTTTTACATACAAAATAAAGCCAATGGGGTGAATGCTTTGAAGGACGGTTATGTGATTGTCAGCGCTGTGAGAACACCAATTGGAAAATTTGGAGGAACATTAAAGGATATAGACTCAGCCACTTTAGGAAGTATTGTGATTTCGGAGGCGCTTAAGCGTGCAGGCATTGAGGCAGCACAAGTAGACGAAGTCATCATGGGTGAGGTCAGGCAATCAGCCGAAGCTTCAAACGTAGCAAGGATTGCTGCGCTTCGTGCAGGGATTCCTGTCGAGAAGCCGGCTTTTACGGTGAATCGATTATGTGCATCCGGCATGCAGGCCATTACTTCAGCTATCCAGCAAATTGCTTTTGACCAGGCAGAGATTGTCATTGCCGGAGGAACAGAGAATATGAGCAGGGCTCCATTTTATATCACAAATGCTAGATTTGGAGAAGGAAGCCCGAAGATGCTAGATTCCAATGCAATCAACGGCCAGCAGCCGATGGAGATATACGGTAAACACCTTGGCATGGGAATGACAGCGGAAAATGTTGCTGAAAAGTACGGCATTGCCCGTGAGGAACAGGATGAGTTCGCGGTGCTCAGCCAGGAAAAAACGCAGAAGGCAATAGAAGAAGGGAAATTTGAAGCTGAGATCGTTCCTGTTGAAGTGAAGAAAAGGAAGGAAACCATCTTATTTACACAGGATGAGTTCCCAAGGCCAGGAACCAATCTTGAAAGTCTGACTAGACTAAAGCCTGCCTTTAAAGAGGGCGGCACGGTCACAGCAGGCAATGCATGCGGCAGAAATGACGGTGCTTCAGCTGTTGTCATTATGAAGGAACAAAAGGCCAATGAGCTAGGCCTTAAACCATTAGTGAGAATCGTCGATTGGGCGACATCTGGCGTCGATCCGCGCATCATGGGCATCGGGCCAGTACCAGCCATGCAGAAATTATTTGATAAGACGGGCCTCACAAAGGAAGATATCGATCTTTATGAATTAAACGAAGCATTCGCGGCGCAATCCCTGGCGGTTTTAAAGGAAAGTAGGATTGATATCAATAAAGTCAATGTTAATGGGGGAGCCATCGCTTTAGGGCATCCGCTGGGAGCAACTGGAGCACGGATCACTACGACATTAATCCACGAACTGATAAGAAGACAGGGAAGATACGGAATTGCGACCCTTTGTGTCGGCGGCGGCCAGGGGATGGCTCTGTTAGTGGAAAGAATATAAATCTAGTAAAAAAAGGCAGGGAGTGCGCGCTTCCTGCTTTCGTTTATAAAAAAACTTCGTAAGTCTAAATATTCTATATTGATAGAATTTATTAATTTCTATATGATAGATTTATGAATTCTTGTACGCGGGAAAGGAAGTTTCATTGTGCCAGCACAGCCTTCTATGTCAGCTCAGCAGCAAGTCAGGATAAAGAGTAATAGTAAAGAAAAGATCCAAGGGATTCTGATTGGGTGCCTTGCCATTGGGTTTATGCTGCTTCAGCTGTTTCCCTCAGCCCAAATAGAGCTGTTCGTCAGTTTCGTTATTATTGCCGTGATGGTCTGGGTCCTGCCGGGGATCAGAGGGACTACTTTATATATCAGTCTTTTCCTATTAATTACCGGGGTAGCCCTCATGATTTATCATCATGTTCCTGCCATGGAATGGCTGTCCTCGATGAGAATCAACCTGATGCTTGTCGCAATTTTTATCGTGGTGCCGCTGCTCGGAATCCCGGTGAAAACCGGCGGGTATGTGAAGGCATTAAAAATCGTCTTTTCGAAAAAGATGAATGAGCCGTATTTTTTCTATCTTGGAACCAATCTATTAACCCATCTCTTGGGTGTTGTGATCAATATCGGATCCGTTTCAATCGTGAACGAATTAACAAGGGCTTCAAATATAAAAGCCCCCAGGCTGGTAGCAAATGCGATTAACCGAGGCTTCATCATGACGATTTTCTGGTCGCCTTATTTCTCATCTGTGGCACTGATCGTGAGCCATTTGCCAGTCAAATGGACATCAATTGTAGGTTACTTGCTTGGTTTTGTGGTAGTTTGTATGATTATCAGTGTTCTATTGGATCGAAAGGAAATCAAAAACAGTTCGCCAGCAGACAATGGGGAATGGACCGTGGAGAAGGATGAAAAAGAGGTTGCTGCAGCAAAGAAGAAAGTGACCGAACTGTGTATTTATTTAATTGCCATCACAGGTTCGGTGCTCATGCTGGAATTTCTCTTTTCAGCATCGATGATCTTAATGGTCTGCTTTGTTGGAATCATTTTTCCGCTGTTATGGTGTGTCTTCTCCGGAAAAACCGCTCGCTATAAAGAAGAGTTCAAGCAGCATGTCTTCTTCGGGATTCCGCGCATGAAAAAGGAAATTGTTTTATTTTTGATTGCCGGATTCTTCAGCGGAGCCTTTATCCACGCGGATCTCAGCGGACTGTTAATTACAGCGATGCAGACCATGTTCGGCTCTTCCCAGCTGGGAACGTCATTCTTTCTATCTGCAATTGTCCTTTCCGCAGCGCTTATTGGAATCCACCCGATTGTCGTAATCACGATATTAGTCACAAGCATCAAGCCAGAACTAATCGGCTTCAGCCCTGAATATTTTGCCGTGCTGCTTCTAACAAGCTGGGGAATCTCCAATACCGTAGCCCCTGCGACCGCAGTGAACAATCTGCTCGTGAGCCTGCTGAAAGTGGATTTGATTGATGTTTCGATTCGCTGGAACTTTAAGTATGCAATCATTGCTATTTTGATTGTTCCGTTTTATTTGAGGCTGACGGGGTTATAAAGCAAAGAAAAAGGATCGGGATATTTTCTCGATCCTTTTTTATTTGCTTTTTCCTTATTCCTTTAATTTTTAATATATTTTTGTATTTTCCTGTATGCAGTTGATTGATTAATTCCAAGAGCCTCTCCAACTTTATACGAGCTTTTATATTTTTCATACGCCTTTATGATCAATTGTTCCTCCAATTCCTCTTGTGCCTGTTTTAAAGTGCAAATGTCGTTAATTTGAACTGAATACTGCGAGTTGCTTTTTCTGTGATTGGAAATTTTTTCAGGCAAGTCTTTTAATTGGATTTCATCGTTATCTGCGATCACTACTAAGCGTTCGACCAAATTTTCCAATTCCCGCACGTTTCCTGGCCAATCATAGTTGATTAGTGCATTTTCTGCCTCCAGTGAAAGAAAAGTGGCGGAACCGTATTTTATATTAAATTTGTTTAAAAAGTAATCCATCAGATAAGCAATGTCTTCTTGTCTAGTTTTCAAAGGGGGGATATAAATAGGTAAAACATTCAATCGGTAAAATAAATCTTCTCTAAATGTCCCTTCCTCAACCATTTTTTCTAGGTTCTTATTCGTTGCAGCTATGATTCGTATATCAATTTCAATTGATTTTGTACCTCCGACGCGCTGAATGATATTATCCTGCAGCGTTTTTAAGAGTTTAATTTGAAGATTAAGAGGCATTTCCCCAATCTCGTCTAAAAATAATGTGCCTCCGTTTGCTTCTTCAAATAATCCTTTTTTTCCTTCTTTACTGGCGCCGGTAAAGGCACCAGGCTCATATCCAAAAAGTTCAGATTCAATGAGGGTTTCCGGTATGGCTCCACAGTTTACATGAATAAAGGGTTTGCCATTTCTGCTGCTTTTTTTGTGTATGAATGAAACAATGACGCCTTTGCCTACACCGGATTTTCCGGTTACAAGTACCGTTGAATCGACCTTAGCAATTTTTTCAACCATTTTGACAATTTTGCGCATGTTAGGTGAAAAAGAGATAAAATCTTCCTCGTCCTTATTTTGAAACTTCCTTAATTCTCCCAGCTCATCTTGAAAGCTTTCTAATAAATGTTCCGTTCGTTCGATTTTATCGCGAAGATGCCTGATTTCAGTCAGATCTCTTGAAGTGAATATAATAATTTCGATGTTTCCCTCAGAATCAAGAACTGGATTGCCAATACAATGAATGGTTTTGCCGCTTCTCGTTCTTTGAATCATTGAAACCCGTTCTTTCCGTTCTTTAATAATAGGAAACATGGATGGCGAATATACTCCGTCTTTGGCTAGATCTTCAGAGTTTTTTCCGATAATGTCCTTAGCTTCCATACCATAAAAAGCTTCGCCAGCAGGATTAATCCGAAGGACCGTTCCATTTCCGTCAGTAACGAAAATCTCATCAAAGGAGGAATTGATGATGGTTTCCAATTCCTTATTTAAAATTTTGGCATCTACTAGTTCGCTTGTTTCCATAGTTTCACCTGCTATTCCTTTTAGAATGAAAAGAATAAACACATTTGTCATGTTGTTCCTTCATAATAGTTGAATAAATTATTTATAATATTTAGAATTATATATACATAATTTAATATATCATGCTTCGATGCATTAATAAATGATGGTTTTATATACCCTTCTTTTTATCTGAGCTAGTTGGTATCTCTTTAGTTATGGAAATTTGCATTTGAGGCTATGAAATACAAAGAGTGTAAATAACAAAGCTGTATTTTTAATAAAATCATGCTTGGATGCATTTTGAGTAATGCATGAAGTAATTACATGCGTAAAGCAAGAACTAAAAATCCCATTTTAATAGGGTTGGATTTTTGGCATGAAACTTGCGATATATCCTAAATCATTCATTTTAATGAATCATTAAAGGGAGGTATTTGTGATGAACACATACGATTTGAAGCAAATTAACAGACTGCAAGATTTAGATAAAAAGCATTATTTGCATCCGACTTCTTCATTGAAACAGCATCAAGAAAGTGGCCCTAAATCTATTTTCACAGAGGGAAAAGGCATCTATTTAACAGATGTTCACGGGGACAAATATATTGATGCTATGGCGTCGCTGTGGAACGTAAACATAGGGCATGGCAGAAAGGAACTTGGGGAAGCTGCGAGTCAGCAGATGGGCAAACTGGCATACAGTTCATCGTTTGGTAATTTATCCCACCTATCGGTTATCGAATTATCAGAGAAACTGGCGAGTATGACACCAGGTGATTTGAATGTATTTTTCTATACCTCCGGGGGATCGGAATCCAATGATACTGCATTCAAGCTTGTGCGTCATTATTGGAAATTGAAAGGACAGCCAGAGAAGAAAAAGATTATTGGGTTGGAAAAGGCTTACCACGGAATTACGGTGGGGGCGACAAGTGCTACAGGAATTCAGCAATTTCATAAAATGACTTCATCGTTAGCACCGGACTTTCTCCATGCGAAAGCACATAAAACGAATTGCGAATTAGGAGATAAGAGTGACCCGGATTATGCAAACAGCATCCGAGGCATTATTGAAACAGAAGGCCCTGAAGCCATTGCAGCAGTTATATTGGAACCCATTCAAGGAGCTGGAGGCGTCAACATCCCTCCAGACGGATATTTACAAGCGGTCCGCAAGCTTTGTGATGAGTATGGCATCCTAATGATTGCCGATGAAGTGATCTGTGGCTTTGGACGTACTGGTAAGATGTTTGGGGTAGATAATTGGGATGTTGTGCCTGATCTTATGTGCATGGCAAAAGGAATTACCAGCGGTTATATTCAATTGGGGGCTGTAGCGATCACTGAACGTTTAAGGGATCAACTAGCCGAAGTATCTAATGATACATTATTTCACGGATTCACATACAGTGGCCATCCAACCGCCTGTGCTGTTGCGTTGAAAAATATTGAGATTATTGAAAAAGAGAATTTGGTAGATAACGCAAGGCAGATGGAGTTAGAGCTAATAAAAGGCTTTAAATATTTGGAAGACAAACATCAAATTGTGACAAAATCACGGGCCAAAGGATTATTAGGCGCCTTCGAACTTTTCGAGGACAGAGAAAAAGGAGTTCCATTTGCGCCAGAGAAAATGGCAGCACAAAAAGTCGTTGAAGAATGTTTCAATCAAAAATTAATTGTACGGTCCGTCACATATGACGGTGCGAATATCATCGTAATGTCACCGCCGCTTACTATTACAAAAGAGGAAATTGAAACCATGGTTACCGTTTTTTCAAATGTAATCCGGACTGTCGAAAAGAATTTAGGGTATCAAAATGTCTAATGGTTTTTAAAATGAATCCACCGCAACATGACTTTTAACATAAATTCGCCTATTCCATAAAGGAATAGGCGATTAAACCATTATAAAAATCAGAATATTCAACCTAATGGGACATTACTTCATTACTTTAAAAAGATGTACAGATTCTGTTTCCTGCCTAGAAGAATCTTCAAAGCAAAATCACCCCGGTAACATTTGAATAGAGAATTTATGTTTAACAAAGATATTTTTAAGCAATTATTTAATGCTACTTATTTTACCAATATAAAAATTAATAGGGGGTAAATGAATGGGTGAACAAAGATTATTAAAGACACTCGGAAATAGAGATGTTCTTTCCCTTGCATTTGGAGCGATGATTGGCTGGGGATGGGTAGTTACAGCTGGACTTTGGATTACAGAGGCCGGCTCCTTGGGAGCCATCCTTGCCTTCGCAATTGGCGGATTGCTAGTTATATTCGTTGGTTTAACCTATGCGGAATTAGCATCAGCCCTTCCGCTGGCTGGCGGAGAGCATGTATATAGTTTTCAGGCGATGGGGAGGGTTGCCAGTTTCGTCACGACTTGGGCAATTATCCTTGGTTATGTATCTGTAGTAGCCTTTGAAGCTGTTGCTCTTCCAACGGTTTTTGAGTATTTGATTCCAAACTACAGCAAGGGTTATTTATACACCATAGCGGATTGGGATGTAACGGTTACCTGGGCGGGGGTCGGTATCGTAGGATCGATCATTATTGCCTGGATTAACTATCGCGGGATTAAACTTTCGACAGCAGCCATGTTTATTTTATCATTATTAATTCTGATTGCAGGCGTATTATTAATTACTGGCAGTACCATTGCGGGTAATACCCAAAATATGCAGCCTTTATTTGAAACAGGAATAGCAGGAATCTTAACAGTAGTCATTATGACACCCTTTATGTTTGTTGGATTTGATGTCATTCCGCAGGCTGCCGAAGAAATTAAACTCCCGCAGAAACAGATTGGGAAATTATTAATATTCTCAGTCATTCTGGCTGTTGTATGGTATATTATGGTTATTTTTGGTGTGTCGCGAATTTTAACCCCAGCTGAAATTGCTGAATCCAATCTAGTTACAGCTGATGCCATGGCCAAAGCCTTTGGGGATAGTCAAATGATGGGGAATATCCTTGTTCTCGGAGGTATTGGAGGTATTTTAACAAGCTGGATCGGATTTTACATTGGCGGCAGCCGTGCGATATACGCGCTTGCCAAAGCAGGTATGCTTCCTAAATCTTTAGGCGAGCTGCATCCAAAGTATAAAACTCCGCATAAAGCAATCTTGTTAATCGCTGTATTATCTACTGCAGCCCCATTATTCGGTCGGCCTGCATTAGTATGGCTAGTGGACGCTGGCGGTCTGGGTCTAGTTGTCGCATGGTTTATGGTTGCAGTATCCTTTATTATTTTGCGCAAAAAGAAACCAACCATGCAACGGCCGTTTCGTCTGCCAGGCGGTACAGCGATTGGATGGATTGCTGCTTTTATGTCATTAGGAATAAGTATTCTATATATGCCAGGAATGCCATCAGCGCTAGTTTGGCCTTATGAATGGGTCATTGTCTTTGCCTGGACGATCCTCGGATTTGTATTTTATAAAATATCTATGAAAAAATACGGTACGGAATCTTCAGATAAACATATGAATGATGAAATTGCTAGGGTAATAAAATATGACGAAGAAGAGAACGCGGAGAAAAAGAGCAGCTAAGAATCAAAAGCGAGCAAGCATCTTAGCATGGAAAGGAACTGTTCAGGGTGGAAGTTATTAACACATTATCAAAAGGCAAAAAGGAGCATATATCAAACTATCTTCCAAAAGGCTATTATACTTGTTCTAAAAACGTAGGAATCAAAGATGAAACACTCGACTTTTCTGTCATATTATCTGCTGTTCCAGCCTCAGCTGCAGCTATGTTTACTCAAAACCAATTCTGTGGAGCGCCTATTCCTGTTGGCAGGGAAAATATAGCGAATGGGCAGCTGAGATGTTTTGCCATCAACAGCAAAAACGCAAATGTAGCAACGGGAGAGGAAGGCATTGAAAATGTCAGAGAGATCATTTATTTAATAGGAGAAGAGTTAAATATTCCTCCAGAAGATATTCTTCCGTCATCGACAGGTATCATTGGGAAACCATTGCCAATGGATAAAATAAGACAGGGAATCAAAGGCCTTAAAGATCAATTGGTCGAGGGCGGGTTTGAAAAAGCCGCTGAAGCGATCATGACTACCGATACGCATCCTAAAATTAGGGCTTGTAAAATTGGGGAAGCCACATTAGTTGGGATTGCCAAGGGGTCTGGGATGATTGAACCCAATATGGCTACCTTGCTTTCCTATTTTGTCACGGATGCACAAATTCCATCTAGTATTCTACAGACCATTTTTAATGAATCAGTCAATAAATCTTTTAATATGGTAAGTATTGATACGGACACCAGCACAAGTGATACCGTTGCCATAATGGCTAATGGCTTAGCCGGAGAAGTAAATATTGAAGACTTTAAAAAGGCTTTAAATAAAATGTCTATAGAGTTAGCTAAAGAAGTTGCTCGGGATGGTGAGGGTGCTACAAAGCTAATCGAGGTTATTGTAGAAAATGCTTTGCATTTTGAACACGCAAAAAAGGCAGCCAAATCCATCGTTAATTCTCCGCTGGTGAAATCAGCTATTTTTGGAGCAGATCCGAACTGGGGACGGGTTGTCATGGCTGTTGGCAAATGTGATAAAGAAATAGAGGTTTCGCCTGAATTAATAGCTATTTCTTTTGGCAGCATCCCCGTTTATGATGGAAAACCTCTAGATAATGTAGATCTAACGGAAGTGAAAAACTATTTACAGGGAGATGAAATTATGATAAAAGTATCCCTAAATTTAGGTAAGGAAAGCGCAACCGTTTGGGGATGTGATCTTTCATACGACTACGTTAGAATAAATGGAGAATATACATCATGATTTAAGCAGCTATTTTTTTATATTAATTAAAAGGCTGACCATTTCCCGTAAAGGGTGATGGTCAGCCTTTTGTATTTTTATGAAATCGGTATTCGTGACTTAAATCGAAAGGGTTGGATAAAATATCACCCTATGTATCTAATCATTGCGACTTCATCACAACAAGCATTCTTAGGGCAATTCATACAGTCAATCCATACTTTTTCAGGCAAAGTATCCTTTGGAATAATTTCAAACCCGCATTTTTTAAAGAACTCTGTTTCATATGTTAAAGATATTAATCTTTTAATTCCAAGACGTGAGGCCTCGTTAAAAACGTGATGAACCAATTGACGGCCTATGCCTTTACCGGAATGGTTAGGAGCTACAACTAATGAACGTACCTCCGCCAGGTCCTGACCTAACACATGCAGTCCGGCAACTCCCAGTATTTGATTATCCTCTTTCATTACATACAGACACTGCAAATGTTGATACAATGATAAATGTGTTCGAGGCAGAACAACTCCTTGTTCAGCATAGGTTTGTATTAAATCGTAGATGTCATTGACATCACTGGCAACGGCACTATAAATATCCATATTTGTCCCCCTAATTAACTTCGAATATTATAATAAAAATACATTAATTTGGATTTTTATTCAACAAAAAGTTTTTTATTTGTATCTATGTAGGGCCTGAAGAAAAAAAGGATCGAGGGCTCCTCGATCCTTTTTTTTATATATTTTCGTTCACCGGTTATATTAAACATTGATAAAAGGAAAAACCTGTGTTAGATTAGTAAAGTAACGCATTTTTGAATATATAAAAATAAATATTTACCCAACTATAATTATACAAAGAAAACAACCCGCAGTCAACCCCCAATTTGCAACTTTTTAAAGGAGTGCTTGATATGAACAAAGAACTTCGCCAGGAGCAAGAACGATTGGATAGCGTATTAGAGACCATCTCAGTACAAATCTGCAGGCTTGAGGACGAGACGGGCCGGCGGAAAGACGAAGTGGTCCATATCCGCAGACACTTCTGGGATGACGTCAAGGTGAATGTTGATACGTTTGACGATTATCTCGAGACAATTATCGGATTGCGCCAGCAGGCTCAGGCTTTGACTGTCAATCAGAGCACTCACAAGCATGCGGCTAACAGGCTGTCCGTTCTGCGGCGCATGCATAAGGTGCCTTATTTCGGGCGCATTGATTTCATAGAAGAAGGAGATTCAGCGAAAGAAAGCATCTATATTGGCTTAGCTACCCTTACGGATCCTAGCGGAGAGAACTTCCTTGTCTATGATTGGCGGGCGCCGATTTCAAGCATCTATTACGATTACCCGCCAGGCCCGGCTGAATACACAACTCCTGGAGGCATCGTCCGCGGCTGCATGGAGAACAAATGGCAATACATCATCCGCGGCGGTGTCATTGAATCGATGTTCGATACGAGCATTACCATTGGTGACGAAATCCTACAGCAGGTTCTTGGAAAAAGCACAGATAAGCATATGCAAAGCATTGTATCCACCATTCAACGGGAACAGAACCAGATCATTCGTCATGACCGCGGGCGTCTGCTTATTGTTCACGGTGCTGCGGGCAGCGGAAAAACATCGGCCGCCCTGCAGAGGATTGCTTATTTGCTCTATAAATACCGGGACCGGATAAAAGCTGATCAAATCATTCTATTTTCGCCTAATACGATGTTTAATAGCTATGTTTCCAATGTGCTGCCTGAGCTGGGCGAAGAGAATATGCAGCAGGCCACCTTCCAGGAATACTTGATCCATCGGCTAAGCGGCGAATTTCAACTCGAGGATCCTTATGAGCAGCTGGAGTACGTATTAACAAAAAGTGATGATCCGGCGTACCAAACCAGAACAGCCAGCATCCGCTTCAAGGCATCGGCCCATTTCTTTGAGGCCATGCTGAGATACAGGCAGTCGCTGGAATCCTCCGGCCTGAAGTTCAAGGGACTGATGTTCAGAGGAAAACCAATTGTTACAGCTGAGCAAATATCGGAAAGGTTTTATAGCAAGGACACGTCGCTTCGGTTTCACAACCGGCTGGAGAAGCTGACCGAATGGCTCAATGAACGGATCAATGACACGGAAAAGCGTGAGCTGACCAAGCCGTGGGTGGAGGAAAAAATCGAGCTTTTAAGCAAAGAGGAATATCAAAGAGCCTATACTCTCCTGCAAAAAAAACACGGATTTACTGAAGACTCGTTTCAGGATGATGAAAGAGAGCGCAAGCTGCTAGGACGCATGATCGTGCGCAAAAAGCTAAAGCCGCTGCGCAAATGGATCCGTGGGCTTCGGTTTATTGATTTTACGGAAATCTATAAGCAGCTTTTTGCTGATTCGGATCGGATTAAACAGTGGATTGACGGAGAGCTTCCTGAAGAGTGGAAGGAAATTTGCCGTTGGACGATGATCATGCTGGATGAAGGCAAGCTATTTTATGAAGATGCGACGCCATTTTTGCTGCTAAAAGAGCTAATCGAAGGATTTCAGATCAATGGCTCGATTAAACATGTGCTAGTCGATGAGGCACAGGACTATTCACCGTTTCAATTTGAATTTCTGAAACGGCTGTTTCCGTCTGCGAAGATGACTGTGCTTGGCGACTTCAACCAGGCGATCTTTGCCCATGCCAGCGAGACAGCTGATTTCGAGACACTCACCGGCTTATATGGACCGGATCAAACTGCAACCATTAACCTGACCCGCAGCTACAGATCAACAAGACCTATTACCGAATTTACCCGCGGCCTTGTGCCTGACGGTGAAAAGATTGCCACGTTTGACCGCAGCGGCGAGGTTCCGGTGCTGATGCAAGTGCCCAATCATGCCGAATTGCACCTTCATATTATCTCTAAAGTGGAGGACTTGCGGAAGCAGTATCAAACGGTTGCTATTATTTGCAAATCCGCAGCCGAAAGCAAAGCAGCCTACGCCGCTTTAAAAAGCAGCATCGAAGAACTCAAACTGGTGAAAAGCGGAGCAATGGAATACGAGCAGGGCATTGTCGTCATTCCGGCTTATTTGGCTAAAGGCATTGAATTTGATGCCGTTATTATTTATGATGCATCGGATCAGGTTTATGGCGATGAAAGCCTGCGGAGATTGTTTTATACTGCCTGTACCCGGGCTATGCATCATTTGGAGCTTTATAGTATTGGGGAGCCTAGTTTCTTTTTGAAAAATGCTGTGCCGGGGAGCCTTGTAATGAAATAAGGTTACGGGGATTGGCTTAGAAATTGCCGGTCTCTTGAAGGAAGAACTTGCTATCGGGCAAGTTCTTTTTTAAAATTACAGTTAAAATATTGCCATTCTGGTGAATCCCTGAATCTGTGTTCCCATTTTTAATGGGTGCACAACAGGGCTTTTAGTTTTTCTCTATTTGGCCAACGCGTTTGTCCCCAAGCTTAATCCGCGCATTATTTAAATGTCTTTTCATATGATAGGCTGCAGCTGCAGCATTTTTATTATAAATAGACTCATAGATTTTTAAATGTTCCTGATAAATTTGTTCCCTTTTTTCTCTCAGCCCTACGTTTCTTTTTAATGAATAATTTAAAGAACGTTTATACAGATCTTTTAAGTTTTCGATTGATTGTAAGATAAATGGGTTATGGGAGGCGCTTACAATTTCATGATGGAACTGAAAATCTGCCTCTGACCCTATAGAATAATCATCTACCATATTCTCAGCTATTTCATCTAAAGCCGATTTAATTTTCACCAAGTCATCCTCTGTGGCCCGAAGTGCAGCAAATGCGGCTGCCTCTGTTTCTAGAACCGTTCTCATTTCAAGCAAGTTATATACCTGTTCGATTTCTATCATATCAAAGGTTACAGAATCTAACATATTCGCTAGATGAATCTCTTTAACAAACGTTCCTTCTCCCTGCCGTGATTCAACAAGCCCACTGGCTTCAAGTACACTCAGCGCTTCTCGAATGGGAGACCGGCTTACACCAAACATTTTGGCGAGATCCTTTTCTGATGGAAGCTTGCTTTTGGGAGGGAATGTTCCTTTTTTAATTAATTCTTTAAGCTGTTCAATGAGCTGGCTTGATACCTTTTTTCTTTCTATTTGGGGAATTAGCAAATCATCACTTCCTTTATATGGATACCAATTAGACAATTTCAGACTTGTAACTCAAGTATACACAAATGAAAAGCATTAAATATGGATAATATGGACTTTTTAAAAAATATAAATTATTTTGACATAGGAAAAATTTAACATTATAATTGTGAAAGCTCAGTCAAATTGTCATACAACATGATGACCAGATGATTTAAAGGAGGTGAGTAAATGAATAATCAGACGTCAAAAAAAGAGATAATCCCTTTGTTTATAGGTTTTCCCGGAAGATCAGCCAGAGGGTTTTTAGGCTGGAGCAGCACATATTTAATTCAAATACATAATGAAGGAAAAGTGAAAAACTACTTATTCGATACCGCAGGCTATAACGAAAGAATAGAACTATTTAATAGATTAGAAGAATTGAATCTTAATAAGAATGATATTGATGGCCTGATCCTAAGCCATTTGCATTTTGATCATGCAGTAAACTGGACGCTCTTTCCTAACTCTAAAATTTACATTCACAAAAAGGAACTGTCTGCACCTCAAGAATATGACTTCGCTGTACCAGACTTCCACCAGCAGAAATTACTTCAATGCCCAAACCTGCAATTTATTGCTGAAAATGATGAAATAGATGGAATGCGAGTGATTGAGGTTCCAGGCCATACAGCTGGAATGATCGCACTTGACATAGATAAAAAGATACTGGCGAGTGACTCTATTAAAAATAGACTGGAGCTTATTCATGGACCTCTCGGCAATACATGGGATGTCGAAATTGCAAAAAGGTCCATTCAAAAAATCGCCGACATCGCTGAAGTGATCTATCCCGGCCATGATGTTCCATTAATCAAAGAGAATGGAAAATGGGTGGCCACTGCAGAGGCAGAGGAAACAATTATCCTGGCAGAAGGTCTTTGCTGCGGTAACGGTACCAACAAACTAACGATATCTGTACCTGATTGCTAGAATCAATTAATGGAAGGAAGGTGCCTTATGGGAGAAACACCAATCAGACCCGAACAAGGGGTAGAGGTTAAGAAAAAAGGGATATTCCACCTGCTCAAACAAATGGGTCCTGGAATGCTTGTTACAGGGGCATTCATTGGAACAGGAACGATTACGACTAGTATTGTGGCAGGAACCAATCATGGCTATACCTTATTATGGGCTTCGGTGACAATGGCCGTTATTTTAACAATCGTTTTGCAGGAAATGTCAGCTCGCCTTGCTTTATCGACAGGTCTTCCGCTTGCTACGCTAATCCGGCAAAGGTTAGGATTATGGGCAAGTATTATTGCGGTAGTTGCCATTGCTGGGGGAAATGCTATTTATTCCGTTGGTAATGAAGTAGGTGTAGGCCTTGCGTTAGGGGGGATGATCGAAGGCTTTCCTGGGTGGGGATGGATGTTTATCGTAACCCTGCTTTACTGGACTTTGCTTATGATCGGAAAGTACTCTGTGTTAGAAAAAACGATAACCGTTTTAGTCGGATTAATGAGTGTGACTTTCTTAATCGATATGATCTTTGTTAAGCCAGATTATCCGCAAATGCTTGCGGGATTAGTAATTCCTAAATTTGAAATATCAGATACCATGCTAGTTCTAGGGTTAATCGGTACAACTGTTGTACCTTATAACTTATATCTTCATTCTGCGGGAATCGTGGAAAGAGGCTGGTTCAAAAAGCCAAAGGAAAATTTAAAATTAATGCGCGTTGATACGATTGTTCCAATTTTTATTGGCGGACTTGTAACCATGTCTGTTGGTGTAGTGGCTGCTTCAATATTAAATCCGCTGCATATATCTGAAGGGCTTGAAATTACCGGGTCCCAGCAGATGGCCTTGGCGCTTCAGCCATTGCTTGGCAAAGCTGCATATTTCTTATTCAGCATCGGCCTTTTTGCGGCGGCAGTATCTTCAATGCCAATGGCAGCGCTATCTGCCTCATATGTGGTAACGCAAAGCTTTAACCTTTCAACTGATATTAAGAGCACGCCTTTTAGAATCGTCTTTACATTGGTAGCTTGGATTCCGTTTATCTTTGCAACGGGAGTATCTAATCCAATCTGGACGATCATTATGGCACAGTCCGTGAATGGCATGCTTCTTCCGATTACAGCTATTTTTATTTATTACTTAATCAATAAAAAGGATATTGCTGGTGAGTTCCGCAATAAAGCAACAACAAATATATTAGGTGCTGTTGCTGTAGGATTCGCTATATATATCGGAGTCATGAATATATTAAAGGCACTGGGAGTTTTTTGATTTTTAGACAAAGGGTTCATGCTTGAGGGGGGGGGTAGAGCATGGAATCCTTTGTTTTTTATTTTATAATCATTGCTTCAGAACTGAAATTAATGGCAGAAAAGAATCACAATGTGAAACGTTGTGATTCTTTTTTATTTAAAAAAATCACGTACGGGGATCTTCGAATGATCTGTGAAGGTAATCACTTACCGGGATGAGTTTTGACGTTATAATTTAAAAAATCAGTTTTTTTGACTATCAGCCGTTTATCATTGAAAAATTTTTATATAGATAATGGGTATTTTTTACCATGTATTTAACACTGTGAAAGTAGTGAAAAAGTGATATAATTCTGTAATTGTAAGGGAAAAATGTATGATTATGTCCTTTTGTGTAAATTATTGTCTAATTTTGTCGTTTAACGAAAGTTGATTTTACAAGTAAAGATTTATTTTGGGAAAGGTGCGTTAGTATGAACAAAAGTACTCAAACCCTAGATGTTTTTTCTGATACAAATTCGTCCCATCTTGATATTTATCGTATGTTGGTTGAGCAAAGTCCTAATTCCTTCTTCTTCTTGAATAAGAGCGGCATTATACATACCCCGAATGAAGGGTTTTTAAATATTTTAGGATGTACGAAAAAGGAAATAGCCTCTCGGTCTATAGAGGGTTTTTTAAATATAAGCCAAATCCCTGTGTTTAAAAGTCTCTTAAACAGAGCATTTGAAGGGAAAATACAACATTTTTATACGGAATTAATTAACAAAAACAATAACACTGTTCAAATTGAGCTAACATTAATTCCTGTCAATGTTAACGGACATATCATTGGTGTAGGCGGAATCACAAAGGATATTACCGCTGAAAAGGAAATAGAGCATGAATTAATGGAATCGGAATTAAAGTTTAGAAGTATTGTGGAAGAGGCGTTTGTAGGGGTATACATTATTCAGGACGGAAAGTTTATTTATGGAAACCCTCGATTATTCAGTTTGTTAGGAACTAAAAACCCATTTGAAAGATATAGAGAGTTTGTTCACCCTGATGATCTCCAAAATCTGAGACAAATAGTGAATCGGCTCGCCGAAGGAAAGCCCGGAATCGACCATACTTTTAGAGTGATCAATACAAAAGGGGATATTATTGAAGTAGAGGCCCATACAAAGAAAATATTTTATCAAGATCAACCTACGATCCTAGGAACAGTACAAGATATTACTGAGCAAAAACAGATACAGGAGTTAAACAAATATTTAGCTTATAATGACACATTGACTAACCTTCCGAATCGAAGACTTTTCCAGGAAAATTTAGAAAAGGAATTAATAGTAAGCAAAACACTGGAACAAAAGATTGCTATTATGTATCTGGATTTAAATCGGTTTAAGTATATAAATGATACCCTTGGCCATGTTGTTGGCGATCAATTATTACGACAAATTGCTGATAGATTGAGAATCTGCCTAGGGGATAAAAATGAACTTTTTCGAATGGGTGGAGACGAATTCGCTGTTATCATGCCCAACATTAAAAATACACATCAGGCTGTACATTTGTCGAAGGCGATCATTGAAGCTCTAGAGGATCCTTTTTTTATAGGCGGCTATAAGTTGTTTATCACAACTAGTATTGGCATTAGTATTTTTCCAGCTGATGGTGAAGAGGCTCAAGTATTAATGAAAAATGCCGATTCAGCTCTCTATAAATCAAAGGAAACTGGAAAGAATGCATATCACATCTATACCTCATCTTTGAATATCCAAACCTATAAAGCTTTTAGTATAGAGCTCGGACTCCGAAATGCCATCGAATTAAATCAATTTGAGTTTTATTATCAGCCGAAGATTGACTCACGAACCAGTCAAATAGTTGGTGTTGAAGCCCTTATTCGATGGAATCATCCTGAATGGGGGTTATTGTCACCTGATGATTTTATTCCTTTGGCAGAACAAACAGGACTTATTTCTGAAATTGGCAAATGGGTAAAGTATAAGGCTTGTTCTCAAAACAAAGAGTGGATAGATGCTGGGCTTCCTGCGATACCTATATCCATTAATATTTCAGCAAACCGGTTTTTGGAGAAAGACCTTGCTGAAAATATTATGTATGCAATAGATGAAACTGGTCTTGCGCCGGACCTTCTTGAAATTGAAATAACAGAGACATCACTCTTGGAAACAGAGCAGCAGGTTATGTCCACTATAAACCAATTACGGGAAAAAGGGGTTCGGATATCTTTAGATGATTTTGGTACAGGCTACTCCTCGTTATCTTATTTAAAGCGATTTAAGGGAAAAATCGATACATTAAAGATTGATAGGTCCTTTATAAGCGATTTGGATGCTGCAGATTCTGAGGATACAAAGTATATTGCAAAGGGAATTATCGATCTGGCTCATCATCTTAAAATGGAGGTTGTTGCAGAAGGAGTCGAAACTACGAAGCAGCTCCAAATATTGAAGGAATATCATTGTGAGACCATCCAAGGGTTTCTGTATTCAAAGCCCGTTCCAGCTGATGAATTTCGCTCTCTTTTACAAAAGGGAAAAATAGAAGTGGCCGAGATTCAGCACATAAGTAGCGAGTTCGAAAATAAAAGGGAGTACTTTAGAATCAACTTGGATTTTCCTTTAGCGGCATCTATGACCCTTATTCGTATTTACGGCAGAAAAGTGGAGTTAGGAAAAACGGATGTTTTGATTGAGGACATTGGGCTAGGAGGACTTCGTTTTTTATCGAATATAAGACTGACTGTCCACCGTGATATCATTTTGGAGTTTGAAACTGAAATACTTGGCGAAACCATTACTTTGTATGGATCTGTAGTCTGGATGAAAGAGGCAAGACCGGGAATCTTTCAATATGGACTTGAGTTTTTGCTAGAGGAAAGTGAACGTCCTCACCTGGCTAAATTGCTAAATAAGTTTGCCATTCTCCTTAGAAAGAACCCGCTGGTTCCTGATTGCAGCTTTGTCAAAATAGATTATATGGATTTCTTTAGACAGGGAGAATAATAAAAAAGTGAGAAGACATAGGCTTGTAAATCTGGAGTAACACTAATTTTTTCTTAGCTGTCCCCTAAGCTGGATAGGAAATCCGTCTTAGGGGTTTTTTATATAATAAGTGAAAAATTAAACTGCGGTTAAAGTACCTTTTTTATATAATTCCTATATACTAGTTATTTATTATACTATAAATGTTAACTGCATTTCTTTGTACCTAGGGTGGTACTGAAATATAGGAAGAGGAGGAAGTTAATGGATCTTCAAAAATACAGAAATCATTTATTTCAAACCATGAAAAGCAAGCTGGAAGCATGGTTACATACAGATGAAGCTGGAAAAATTCAAGGTGAGGAAGTTTATCGATTTCTTCACTCTATTAAAGGAACATCAGGGACTCTGCAGCTTGCAGGCCTCATGAACCTAGCGAAAGGCCTTTTAGATCAATTAAAAGAGGATGACCAAAAGGCGTGGGATCAAATAGAATTAAAAACTTTCTTGTTTCCTTTAATCCAGCTCATCTATCAATATGAGAATTTCAATGAATTCGTGGATCATGATACACCCTGCAGCAATGCGGATGCTCCTCTTATACAAATCATAGATGATGATGTTTCTCTGCTGATGTTCCTAAAAGATGCGCTAGAAGAAAAAAATTGGATGGTTATGACTCATACCAACCCAGAAATAGCCGTGAACAAGTATTTCGAAATGAAGCCGGATTGCCTTATTTTAGATGTTGCGTTGCCAAACAAGGATGGTTTTCAAGTATTGAAAGAAATCCAAGAACATAGTGAAAAATATTTTGTTCCCACCATTATGATTAGTATCAATGATAATAGGCAGGTGAGAATTGAGGCCTATCAAAATGGTGCAGATGACTTTTTTAAAAAACCTCTTGATATGGATGAATTTATCGTAAAAATTAACCGGCATTTACAGAGAAAGAAAAACTTTGATCAATCAGTTTTAATTGACGAACTTACCCAAATCTATAATAGAAAATACCTTGCTGATAGCCTTCCCCGATATTTTCATGATTTCAAACGAACTAGACAAGCTTTTTCGGTTTGTATAGTGGATATTGACTTTTTTAAGAAAATTAATGATTCATATGGTCATCTAATGGGAGACCAAATACTGAGAGACTTCGCTCAATATTTAAAACAGCATGTCCGCAGTTTGGACATGGTTTACCGATACGGGGGAGAGGAGTTTATTCTTGTATTCCCGAAAACCTCTAAAGAGGAAACGAAAGAGCGCTTAAATGAACTAATTAAGGGTTTCTCCAATATGGAATACATTTATGAAGAAAAAAGATTTTCAGTTACATTTTCAGCGGGGGTCTGTGAGGTTGATGATGAGTCCGTTACTGTGGAAGAAGCCTTGAAAAGGGCTGATCATTCACTATATGAAGCAAAACGGCTAGGAAGAGCAAGGGTTGAATGTTTACAATCATTGCCGAGTCAGCATAAAAGGACAATTGTTAATATCTCTGTCATTGATGATGATGTCATTATACGAGCTTTACTAGCCCAATTGCTAGAATCCTTAAAAATTAAACAGATTGAATTAAATATTAAGACGTTTGAGGATGGACCTTCCTTTTTACAATCGGAACATGCAAAAGAAGATGTCAACCATTTTATTGTTCTAGATGGTGTTATGCCCATCATGGATGGTTTGGAGGTCCTCCAAGCAATCAAACAAAGTGACAATGCCTATAAATATAAAGTATTAATGCTAACAGGAAGAAACAGCAAAAAGGAAATCGAACAGGCTTTAAAGCTGGGTGTGGATGATTATGTTACGAAGCCGTTTTATACACAAGAGCTCCGGGCAAGGATACAGAGAATCTTAAATCAGATGCAATAAGGTAGGAGGATAACAGATTGAACCGAATATTATTAGCCGAGGATGAAGAGGCCCTTCGTATGCTTGTCGTTGATACGCTTGAAGACGAAGGATATATCGTTGATGAAGCCGCTGATGGCGGAGAGGCTGTAGATTTATATCAAAGCCATCCATATGATCTGGTCATTTTAGATTATATGATGCCTGTTTTTACTGGGCTAGAGGTTATTTCGACGATTCGAACTGCTGAGACAAATGGTCATACGAAAATATTAATGCTTTCTGCCAAAAGCCAGGCGGATGAACAAGAACGGGTTCTGCAAGCAGGTGCTGATTATTTTATGGCCAAGCCATTTAGCCCATTAAAACTTTTGGAATTAGTTGAGGAAATTTTGAATGAAAATAATTGATTCCATAAATCATTCTATATCAAATAAGGTATTATCCTTGTTTGTCTTAAGCTTTTTATTTTTTATTGCAGGAACGGGTGCATTGTTTTATTTTCAGCACCAAGCTCAAAATGAATATGTCTTAAATCGCTCAGATCTTGAAGGAAAGCTCCATAGTATAAACAATATCTATCAGCCATTTAATTCTTCAGTATTACTATTGCCGGATTCAATAAGTGTTAAAGTACCTGCAAATAAAGAAGATGCAGATCAGCAGGAACGGGAGCTTAGAAACGAACTTCATGAATTCGGACAGTTGGCAAAGACAAACGATGAAAAACTAATTTATCAGAGAATAGACCGTTTCATCAGCTATTATTTCACAACAGTCGTTCCGGCCGTTATACAAGACTACGAAAATACTAGGGACCCAAGTGCGGATATTTCAGATCAAGAGGTCATTTTAGAAGTAGGAGAGTTTCTCACTCAAATAACTTCGTTTGCAACAAACCTTCAAGAGCAGCTTACAACCAATGCCAATAAGCTGGAAGAAAAGGAGATCATGCAGCAATATAACCTCCTTGTTTTTTTACTATTATTTTTGCTCATATTATTGTTTGCCATCTATAAGATTCTTAAAAATATAGGGAAACCTCTTGCGGAATTTACTATTTCTGCAAATGAAATAGCTGCTGGGCGAGAGGCAGTTATAAAAGCCGATCCAACAAGAAAAGATGAACTTGGCATTTTATCTGTGGCTTTTGAAAAGATGGTGCAAAGTATACAGGATAAGGAACAGGATTTAGTGGCACATAACGAGGAATTAATTGCGCAGCAAGATGAGCTTCAGGCGCAACAACAGGAACTTCAATCTACACTTGAAGTGTTAACAGATAATCAAAATAAGCTGCGGCGAAGGAATGAATTAATCAAAGGCATTTCTTCTTCTTTAGATAAGAGAGAAGTACTGCAAAGTATTATCGAGAATATGTGTAAGGTTACTGGATCAGATAAAGGAGTTATTACTCTTCTTTATGAGGAAGCATCCGCTGCATACGGTGTGTCCGACTCAGGTGTAAAACAATTTAAAAGAAATTTGAATAGCGGATTAATGCTGCGCTTAACCTCCGAAAAGCAAGGGTATTTAGTCCGCCGTGAACAGCATGAAGCTGAAAAAGGGTATCATGAAACTCTTCAATATTGCTATGACCTTTATTTACCCGTTATGTCTTCCGATGAAGTAAAAGCTGTTTTGGTTTTAACACGCTACGGATTCCTTTTTACAAACGAAGAAATAGCCGAATATGAAACGCTCTCAAGACAATTAGCGATTTATCTTGAAAAAATCAATCTGTTTGAACAATCTGAGGAAGATCGCCGGTTAAATCAAGATATCTTAAATAATGTCCAGGAAGGCATCCAATTGATTGATAAGAATAGAACGATTATTCAGGTGAATCAGCAATTGGGAGAGATATTTAAAAAGGATAATTCCTTTAAAGATTTATTAGGACTTTCTTGGAAACAGTGGACCCTTTTGATGGCCGAGCAAATTCAAGAAAATGATTTTATTGATACACTAGAGAATCTTATAAGTTCAGCCCTTCAGAACCCTGAAGAGGAGCATTCATTTATATACAGGAAGAAAAATGGCCATCAGGTGATCAGAGTCTATTGTACAACCTTTAAAAAAGAAAGCGATGAAGACATTGGCACGCTTCTTGTCCATCGTGATATTACAAAAGAATATGAGATTGCAAAAATGAAATCCGAGTTAGTAAGTACAGTCAGTCATGAATTAAGAACACCTTTAGCCAGCGTTCTTGGCTTTACAGAGCTGATGCTGCATAAAGAATTAAAGCCTGAAAGAAAAACAAAGTATTTGCAGACGATATATAACGAAGCGAAAAGATTAACGGCCTTAATTAATGACTTCCTTGATATTCAAAGAATGGAATCGGGAAAACAGACCTATGAAAAGAAATTTATTGATATTATTTCTATATTGAAAAATGTGATTGAGCTTCAAGAAGGTTCTGCAGCCCTACACAACATTAACCTTTCAGTTGAATCAGAGGAAACGATGATACTAGGGGATCGAATGAAAATTGAACAGGTGTTTACTAATCTGTTAAGTAACGCCATTAAATATTCGCCTAAAGGCGGAGATATTTTCATTCGGGTATACAATAGGAACGACATGATTTCCGTCGATATTCAAGATGAAGGTCTTGGTATTCCGGAGGATGCCATTCCACAATTGTTCCAACAATTTTATCGGGTGGATAACTCTGATCGAAGAAGGATTGGAGGTACAGGCCTTGGCCTTGCCATTGTTCAAGAAATTGTCAAAGCACACGATGGTGTGATCAACGTAAGTTCTGAATACGGGAAGGGAAGCACCTTCACCACTCAGTTCCCGCATGTCAGCATGAAAGCTACTATTCATAATGAAGACGAATCTCATTCTATGCTGAATTATACGATTATGATTGTTGAGGATGATTTAAGCCTAGCAGAGCTTCTAAATCAGGAACTGCATGACAAGGGCTTTTATGTAAGTTCTGTTAATAGCGGAAAAGATGCGTTAAACCAGTTGAATGCATCTCCGCCAGATGCCATTGTTCTGGATATTATGCTTGAAGATGAATGTGATGGCTGGGCCATCATGAAGGAAATGAAGAAAAGCGAAAAACTAAAGGATATTCCTATATTTGTTTCAACCGCTATCGATGACAAGGAACTGGGCTTCTCGCTTGGTGCACAGGATTACCTTGTTAAGCCATATAAACCTAGTCAATTATCCAAACTCGTTATAGAAACGCTCATAAACAATGAAAAGAATGGGCAGATATTGCTTCCTCATTAGGAACGAGCTCTTTTGGAGCTTTGGTGGTCGTTTTGAATAAAGGAAATGATAAAAGAGAATCACCATACTTAGCGTGATTCTCTTTTTCTAGCTTTGTATTCAAGGAGGACAGGCTGCAAAATCACTGTGGCGAAGAACGACATATCAATGCATTAGTGTCCTGCTTCCTGCCAGTGCAACGAAAGAATTTATGCTGCTTTTCTTTTTTCTTTCATTAATTTTAATAAAATTTCACTAAAAAACATGAAGGTGGTTGCTAAGGCTAGGCCTGCATAGCTGATAACAAATTCCATTTCAATGGCTACTTTTCCGGTTTTGACAAAGGCATATAGGTTTAAGGCACTTAAAGCTATTAAGCCAAAATTTGCTAGATACGTAGATAACGCTAAAGCTTCTTCCATTTTTCTGCTAAACAATGAGCTCACTCCAGTTTTCTTTATAATTCGGTATTTTTATTTCTAAAACAGGCAAACCAGCTAATCTGGCACTCGTGACAAAATCTGTATCATCTGATGCGGCAATTAGATTGGCTCCGCCTTTTATTTTTTCATAAAGGAAATCAGCGACGATATGATCGTCGTTATTCTCCATTCGAAGTTTATGTTCAATAACAAAGGGTTCCGTCCAGCCATCTTCAATTTCTCGTCCAGCCTCATTTAAGACCATCGCATCGAATACATCACTTGCTCTGGCGGCAGCTCCTCTTGTTTCCCGATGCTCATTTTTCTTCAAAAAGTCCCACTCTCTGCGAACCATTCGGCTAATGACAATTTTGTTGCGTTTAATAAGTTCAAGCAGGTCATTATTTAACTTCATTAAGACATTGGTATCAATTGCAATCTCTAATCCCTGTTTTCTGCACCGGTCCAGTTCACTGATGATTTGGATGTTTCGCTGTAAGTCTTCAGCAAGCTGCTGTTGTGGCCTTAGGAACCTATTCAGACGATGTAATTCCTTATCCAATATGTAAAGATCCGTTTTTAATGCTTGTGATTTCCAGCGAAAATCTTTGCTTTCTGCCGCAAGTGCTTTTTTCTTGGTTTTGATCAAGTGCTGCAGGTTCTCCTTAGAACGTATAAGTTTTTCTGTTTCATCCACCATACGATCATACTGCAAGGCTAAGGTAATCATGGCTTGATTCCGAAAGTGGATTAATAAAATACTAGTTAAAAGAACACTAGATATGGAAAGCTTCAAAAACGAATACCCTTCTAAGTCCCGTGTAAATAACAGTGGCATGAAGATGATTATATGAAGAATAAGATTCCTCTTTATCTGGCCTTCTATCCTGGTTTCTGATTCATTGTTGAGAAATAAGGAATAAGACATATATGGAAAAAGAAGAGTCAACATGAAATTGACAATGTTATTTTTATGCCAGCCTTTCCTGCTGACCCCTACGATGATCAGCATGCCTATAAAAACATAAGGGATGGCCAAAAAAACTGCTGCAAGGGCTAGGGATATTCCATCCTCCATTAATATCTCTATCGCTCTGCCCATGAAAGACTCTCCTTTAGCAATGTTTTATATGTATCCTGCAGATTTGGAATTATGGCTTCTGCATGTTCTTTTAATTCTTCTGCCTTGGATATAACAGCTTTTTTTCTATCAATTTCGTTCTCTATGTCGCTTTGTTCATCCAGTTTTTGCTGAAGCAGTTTTTCTTCTCTTTCCAAATCCTCCATTTCCCGTTTAAGGATATTTATCTCTTTTCCAATGTCTTCTTTCTGGATAAAGAAGGCGTCTTTTTCTGATTTTAGGAATTCTCTGTATCCCCCTAGAAGCCCAAGTCTTGTGAAGTAGACTATTAATGTGGCTAAAAATAATAAAAGACCTAGTACTTTCAAATCGAATCCCTCCACTTGTACTTTTTCTAATTTTAAGTATAATGGAAAATATAAACAACCGCAATAGGGAATATTCACGATATAGTGAAAGGGGTAGAGGTTAGTGGAATACGGATTTCAGGTGCACACAAAAAGGGCAAGATTATGGCCAGTCAGGCTATACGGAGTAAGGGAGCAGAATTGGATTGAATTCCAGGAGATCACACAGGTTGAAGATTACATCAATGAGCACAGCCATGTCTATTTTCAAACGATTGGGACCTTAAATGATAAAAAACAAATTGACAAGTCAGAGCTGCTTTCGATTCAAGGCCCTTTACCGTATATACCAATAGATAGATTATCAGTGAATGAAATTTACAGTCTGTCAGAGGCAGCAAAACTCTGGAAATTAGCCGATGGCAGTACGCTTAGAAAGGCGATTGAGAAAGGGAAGTTTAATAAAGGAGAAATAAGAAAATCAGATAAGGTATGGTTTGTTACATTACCAGGTATGCAAAGGGTTTTTGATGCAGTACCAACCTTATTTGAAAATAAAGTCTCAAGCATTGAGTTTAATCAGGTAGATCATGAGGAGATCTGGAAGCTATTTCAAAAGGGGGAATAGGTACATGTTTGGTGTAAAGTCTAAATACTTTTTAGATGATGTTTGCTGCAATTCTTGCGGAGACACAAATGTAATTAGAATAAAAAGACATCGAATGTGTTTTAATCATTTTGTTTTTACGATATGGCTATTGATTCCTGTTGCCTATATTTATAAGCAAAACAACAGTTATGCGTGGCTGTTGTACTCTTTCATCTTCCTATTTCTCATTAATGGAGTGATTCAGTTTTTTAGGATATTAAAATACAGAAAAAGGGAAAAACGAGAGTGGCTTCTTTTTTGCCTGTCCTGCAAGGAGATGGGGTTAGCTAATATCGAAAATAACAATGAAGTGGATATATACAACTTTTAAGGGGCATGGCTGCATTATGCATCTATGGGCACAATTATGAAAAGAGTCTTAGTATTTCAAAACCCCTCCTGAACATTTCAGGAGGGGTTTTATAAAGTATTCAATTATTGCACGACCATTTTTAAATCGCCCTTTTTAACCCATCCCAATACTTTCATGCCTTGATAGATTGAAAGTGAAATAACAATAGGCAGAATTACGCCGAATGCAATGTAAATTAAAAAGACCATGACTCCTTGGTTTGCCAAAATATTGATTGGAGCGATTAATGAATTGAGACCCAGACCTGCTAGTTTATATGGAACTTGAAAATCAAAAATCATCGTCGCCATAGGTGCACATATGATTGCCGAAATAAATGACGGAATGACAAGACGTGGATTTTTGATAATGTTCGGAAATTGAACCTTAGGTGTGATTAATGATTGGGCAATATTGGCTCCAACATCATTTTGTTTAAATGACATGGCAGTAAAGGCGGCAAATTGGACGGTACAACCGATTAAGGCAGCCGCACTTGAAACAGGATCAAGCTGTAAGGCAATCGCAATCGCTGCAGACGATGCCGGCGACATAAGGAAAATACTCCAGACAAGGGAAATGACCATTGGTCCAATGATTGGAGAACCTTCAACAGACGCAGTAATTTGAGCACTTAGCCAATTAAGCAATGGCGTCGTAACCATCGATAAAAACACACCAGCAATACCACCGATAAAAATAGCAGCAAAAGGGATCGCCATCATATCCAATTTCGTTTTTCCAGTAACACGTTTACCAATCCAAGTAGCGATAACAGCCGCTAAAACAGCACTTAGTGGCTGCCCAGTTACTAATGTAACACCGCCATCTCCTGTTAGTTGGACGGCGCTGGCCCCGATGGTGCTACAGGCCATCGCACTGAAAATAACAAGTGTATTCCCTCCCAGCTGGTAAGCAATTCCTGCTCCAAGAGCCGGAGCCAGCATCAGCTGTGCTGTTTTGCCGATTGTAAAAAATCCTTCCCATCCTGTAAATGTTCCTAAAGATTCAATTAAGAGACCGATTCCAAGTGTTACTAAAACCGCGTTAGCAAGTCCTTGTGAAGCTTTATACATTCTATCTGTCAAATATTCCTTTGTTGACTTTTTCATTGCCTATTCTCCCTTAACTATAATAAATTTTCCGTCTTTTTTTTAAATTGATATAATAATATAGTTATTTTTGAATAGAGTCAATATTAATTATTATTTTTGATTTTGGAACATACCTTGTTTTACTGAGTTTCTCATAGCATTTATATATTAACAAAACTATAATATTGTTATTTCGGAATAAATTTTACCGAAGAGTTATCATCGGATAGGATGGGGATGAAAGTAGTTAAAAGCGATTGATAACCACACAGATGTAGGTCTTGCCAAATTAGAAGAAGCCACACCTATTACAAATACAAGAAAAAGTTGAAAATGATGCGGGTGAGGAATTATACTGATTTGTTGGGTATATTAGCCACTTTACAGCGATTGAAAAAAATCCTCCAAAGCCGAAGCTCAGGAGGATTTACCTTTTCACTTATTCCGCTTTTTCGACTCGGTTGGCAGCAAAGCCTTACCGATAATAGGGATTTCCAAATGGGACGGGTAACGTGCATCCTGATAAATCTTCACGGTCGCCTCATTCGGATTGAGCCCCGGCCCCTGCGGTCCAACTTGATCCGGCAGGGCCGTTGTACCGCCAGCCATACTTATTCTAATGCGATGCCCTTCTTGGAATACGTAAGATGTAGGCAGGGCTTCAATGTTGAATTGTTCTATTTTCCCAGGTGTAAGCGGTGTCGGATGTGTCCGCGATTTGGCCCGAGGACCGTTGAGATAGCCTGCCGTCACTTGAGTGGCTGTGCCGTCAGGGGCAACGTCGGAGATTTCAATAACGAAATCGGTATCCTCCGCCGAAGACTCTGCCCAGAAACTGAACTTCACTGAACCCGTCAATTCGGTAGGATCTGATAGGGATCCGGTAGTCCAGGTAAGAGTCTTTTCCTGATACGGACTTTGATCGACCTTTAAGATGCCGTTCTTATTGCTCCGTAACGTATGAAGGAAAGGACCGGTGGTCGGTGAATACTCGTAGTCTTCACTGGAATTTTGCTCCTTAGGCTGTACGGCGCTAAGTGTTCCATCATTGATGCTTGAAATTGATCCACTATGCTGATCAGAAAGATACATTGTTGCAATGCGGGCATCCGGTATCGGCCAGGCTTTCTCAAATCGCCATTGATTTGGTCCCTGGACATAGATCAGCACGCTGTCCTCTTTATCTATACCGTTATCCAACCCACGAAGGTAGCGGTCGAACCAGGCTACCTGGTAGTCTTTGAAATCATAGGGCAGCAAATCGTAGATTGTATCATGTGCCCCTGGCCCAATGATCATCTTGCTCTTTCCTCCCAAGGCACTGAACTCCTTAAAAGCTTGTATATTTCCAGGAGTAATATAATCCTGCCAGCCACCGGATATCAGGGCAGCAATGCCTTGCTTGCTAATAGATTGCAAATCCTGCGTGTTCAGGGTTCGCTCACGCCACCAGGCATCAAAATCCCGGTGCGGCAAAACAGAAGTATATTCTGGATCTCCCCGGCCAACCCGTCCCGGCCCAGGCAGCATTCCTCCGGGATACCAAAGGTAGTCATAACAATCAGTACAGGCAATTTCCGGGCTGATGGCCTTAAGGCTCGGCGGCAGTTCTTTGGCCGTTAGCCACTGACTGATCCCTCGCAAAGACTGTCCTACCAATCCTACATTTCCATCACTCCAAGGCTGTTTGGCCATCCATTCGACAAGATCATACCCATCTTCAGAGAATTTATTAAATAGATTGGCCTCCCCATCAGAAGTTCCAGAACCTCTTAAACCTACATGCAAAGTCGGATACCCGTGCTCGGCTAAGTAACGGGATAAATCATCCGCCTTTTTCTGATTCACATGCCCGTAGCCATTTTCCAATATCAAGCTCGGCTGGGGAAGGTCCACTCCCTGCGGAAGAAACAGGCGCCCCCTTAGCACCACACCATCACGCATGGTGATCTCCACATTTTCTTGAACATTAACAGAATAAGTTTTTGTTGAGATCGGCGGCTTTTTGGATTTCTTGACCCAATTGCGGTTTTGAGTACCGTCTCCCATTGAATCATTTGTCTGCTGCTTCGGTTCCGCTTGGGCGGATATGGGAGTAGAAACATAAGCCATAGACACCGAAAGACCCAATAGTAAAGCTAAGGCAATAGATAGATATTTCCTTTTTTTCAAGGCACTTACTCCTTTCGTCATTTTACTAAATTACGGCAAATCCAGTTATATGTACTTACCATGAACTTGGGCGATATCCATTCCACTCAGAATGAATGCATATCGCGGGCTCGCCATTAATTACAATTTAAAATTTACCATTTTATATTATTCATATCAATCAGAATTTTCAGAATAGTACATTTGTATCATTTTCTTTTACTAGAATAGAGGTGTCGTCAAAACGAATCAAAATAAGCTTTGAAAAGATAAACCAAATTATTGAATATAAAAAAATTTATGATAATATAATTACAATAAGTCACATGTAATTACTCGGAATTAAAATCTGACAAAAAAGGAGAGATTTACAATGGCTTTATCAACATATAAGGCAAAAACTTTCTTAAAAGAGAACGTGTTAGTTGAAGCTGAGGCAAGAAGTCATAAAGTAATTATCGATGAACCTGAAAGCCTAGGAGGCTCAGACAAGGGAATGAGTCCGGTTGAACTCCTTCTTTCCGCCTTAGGTGCTTGCCAGTCAATCGTAGCAAGAACCTATGCGAAAAAATTTGATATAGATCTGCAAAACTTTTGGGTTGAAGTAGAAGGGGATATTGACATTGACGGATTTCTTGGAAAATCTGATGTACGACCTGGGTTTCAAACAATAAGATATACATTTCATATTGAAACAACAGCCCCTGAAGAAAAAATTGAAGCATATAAAGAATTTATTGAAGCACACTGTCCTGTAGGAGATACAATTGAAAATCCAGTTAATCTTGTTTCCGCAAATGTAGTTGTTGAGAATCCTGTTAAGTAAATTTACATGATTACTCTAAGTAAACATCGGTAAAAGCTAATAAGGAGGGGCTTGTCTAAAAAGTCAGCAGGGCTGGCAATTTAGATAGCTTCTCTTTTGTTTACTCTTCTTTATTCCAGCCTTACTTCCTGAACTTCCTTTACGATTAATTATTAAAGAAAAAATCCCCCTTTGAGTAATGCTGGAGGTGAGAAGAGTCAGGGAGATTTTTAAAAAAAACAATAGTTCGTATAATCCATATTTTACGAAAAGTACTAAGTGTGAAGATTGAATGTTTGCTATAATATAGGAACTAGAAATTAATTCCACTTTATTTAAAGGATTAATTATTTAAATTAGCGAATTTCTGATTAATCAATGAATGGAGGTGCAAAATGGAAAGAATACGAATCCCGAAAGATGCTGAAATCATTGTTAGTACATCGAGTAAAGGTGATCAATCGAAGTGGTTAGTAGGAAATAGGTGGATAAAGGAAAATACTCGCGGGTATGAAAACATGGCTGAATATGCTGCTTCCCTTATTTTAGATAGTTCTGCTTTACCGAAAAACTCCTTTATCCCTTATACACCTTGTTTAATTGAAAAGAACGATGGAGCTGTTGCAGAAGGCTGCTATTCTATAGATTTTCGCGGTTCTTTACAAGAAGTCACACTTGAACGGTTATTTGAAGCAAACTTTGAAACAACAGACGAGATTCTAAGCAATACTCGTTACTCGACAGAAGACAGATTTCATTTGGTTATGGAAAAGATACACGCGTTCACAGGATTAGATGTATCTCAACAGGTAGCACAGATGCTAGCCTTTGATGCGTTCATACTTAATGAGGATCGCCACACAAATAACATTCTGTTTCTTTACAACCCCAAAACAGAAGCCTGGCAGCTGGCTCCAATTTTTGACCATGGCTTAAGCTTATTATCGGACGTTAAGGATTATCCGCTTGGTGTAGATGTGCGAATATTAAAACGTAAAGTAAAGGCAAAACCATTTAATAATAGTTTTAAGAAACAGCTTTCGCTATACGATGGACCGCCTTTTATTAATATAACGGCGCTACAACAACGATTAGCTTCTTCTCCATACCAACTTGGCCGAGCATTGGATGTGATGGAAGTACAATTAAACGATGCGGATTATGAAAAATTGCTTATTTGAGGTGAACATTGATGATCAATTATTTTAAATTTGATGTGATGCTGTTTGATGATGTGATCGCCAGTGTAGACTTAAAACCAGATGGAAGCAACAATCCATATGTTATCAACTATATTAGTGGCTTTAATAAGCAATTTTCTCCTGATCCAGGGGGCTATATTACAAAAGATGAGCTTGAAAGATGGCTAAAGTGGCGTGTTTTTCCTGAAACAAGAGTCAATGCGGATGAATTACTTGCTTCACTGGGGTTAAAAAGCTACAATCGTTGGGCCATTGTCCGTAAAACACATGGGGTTATGGCAGATGATGAAATCTGGCTGCGTTTTAAGGGTGAAACCTTAAAACATCGTGATGTGACACTGCGCAAAACCCTTTATTATCCAGATGAACAGCAATAAAACCTTAAATTAACTTCATAATTTGTTAACCTATTCATTCTTTAGTGCCAACCCGTTCTCATTTAGAGCAAGATTAATCATACATATAATGAATTTACTATAATACTATTCGTAAAAATTGTATTATACGAATACTTGTTTTCTTTTTAAAATAAAAAAGTGAGGTGTCTTCTTTTGGCCATCACAAAACAGCATGAATATTACGAAAAGCGGTTAGAAGCCCTATTAAAGGAAATGCCCTCTTTTGTAGTTAAATTTGTTGATGATAAGTTAGATATTCGGTCTCCCCTCACCCTTTATCATTATGTACGGGATTATAAAGAGTTTCTTCAATGGCTGATGTCTGAGGGAATTGTTTCGAGCACATCCATAAAGGATTTTCCCGTTGAAGCTTTGAGCACGCTGCCTTTAGACGATATGAGCAATTACTTTAAATTTATATCTAGAAAGAAATACATCGTTTCTAAAAAAGATGATGAAACGAAGAAAATGGATAGCAAAACCGTTAACCGGCATAAGTCCTCCCTGCGCTCCCTTTTTAAATATCTTACAATGGAAGCGGAAGTTAGCAGTGGAAAACCTTATTTTGAGCGGAATGTGATGGAGAAGATCCCAATCAAAAAGGTATCTGAAACCTTGAATGAACGTGCTAAAAAAATCACGGATAAAATCTTTGTGGAAGATATGGATATTCATTTTTTAAGCTATGTTCAAAATGAATATGAGGCCTCTCTCACACCTGGTCAAAAAAAGTATTATAAAAGAGATAAAGAAAGAGATTTTGCTATACTCTCTCTTTTTTTAGGAACAGGCATAAGGGTTAATGAACTATCTAACTTAAGGGTGAAAGATGTTGATTTTAGCAGCAAAGAGATTAGTGTGATTCGTAAAGGCGGCAAAAAAGATACAGTTTCTGTTACCCCCTCTTCTTTAGAAGACCTGCAAAGCTATTTGAAGGTCCGTAAAGAAAGGTATGGTGCAGGAGTTGGAGATCATGAGTACATATTTATTAAACGCTACAAGGGGCGTTGTGAACCTCTGACCAATCGAGCCATACAGGATATAGTCTATAAATATACGAAATCATTTGATAAGCGCATGTCCCCTCATAAGCTGCGTCACACCTATGCAACCAACTTAGCTGAGCAGACAGATGGGGATATTTCGCTAATCATGAATCAGCTTGGCCATACCAATTCGGATGTTTCATTGCTCTACATTAATACAACAAGAGAAAAACAAAGAAGAGCCGCTGAGAAGCTAGACAGAAGAAGGAAAAATACGGATAAAAATAAGTAAAATACGTAATGATTTCAATAATTAATAAAATAACAGCCCTTAACCTAGGGCTGTTCAGATTTCAGATTAAAGGGATCCGAATGAAGCCATTCGGATCCCTTTTGCAGAAATTAAGGACAATCTACACCTCTAAAGTCTGATCCCCCAACGCCCAATCCATTGGACATAATCCCCCAGTCTGTAATGCCTGAAGGACACGAACGGTTTCAGCTGCACTTCGCCCGACATTTTGATTGGTCATAGTTGCATATTGAATACATCCATCTGGGTCAATAATGTACAGCGCCCGATAGGCTGCTCCTGTTTTTGAGTCCAAGACATCATATGCTTGTGCTGCTTCTTTTTTGTAATCAGAGGCAAGGGTTAAATCAATCTGTCCAATCGCATTTGGGTGGTCCGCCTTTAACCATGCACGGTGAGAATAGATACTGTCCGTGCTGATCGCTAGCACCTCTGTATTCAGTTCTTCAAATTTTGGCAGATAGCTGTTCATTACTTTAATTTCCGTCGGACAGACGATGGAAAAATCAAATGGATAAAAGAATAGAATCAGCCACTTTCCCTTATATTGTTCAAGCGACGCAGGAATGGGCAAGCTTGAAAAAGAAGAAACCGTATCTAATTGAAAATCAGGTGCCTTGGTTCCGATATTTAGCAGTTTATGTATTTCTCTCCCTTTATCTTTATATGACAATAAGATTATGCCTAAAGACCTATAGGGTTGGAAAAATATGAACCTGGATTTCTTTAAATCTTATTAATATTTACTCGCAAAATTGTATGTTTAAATAACCTTCAATCAGAAAAAAGTGAATTTTTTTTTTTAGGAATCAAAGCAAAAAAAAAGACAAATTCTTAAGAGAATTTGCCCATTCAATGTCAATCTAACTTTACTTCCATCTGAAAGCTCAGTATAAAGCTCGCCTTCAAGGACTAAAAGAACGTGTCCTTTATTACACCAATGATCAGCTGTATACCCTGGAGAATACTCTACTATTCTTACCCTGATATTCCCCATCTCAATGTTCACCAATAGGCACATCCCACGGTTCCGGGATGTGTAGTTTTATCTATATCTTTCCAATTAACAGTACTAAATGGGACATCAGTAATTTCCATAATTCATCCCTTTTCAGATGGTTTGACTTCTTTTTGTGTATTATTATAAATAAGTCTGTATTTCTTCTCTTGCTTTTTGTAACTTATCAATTAATTCTTCAGAGTTTTTTTCCAATAGTCTTTCTCTTGGACCAAGAATACTCAAAGAAGCTATCGGCTTATTGCTATAATTAAAAATGGGAACACCATAGCCAATAACGCCATCATCAATTTCACTATCTGAAAAAGCATAACCTTTTTCTCTTATTTTTTTCAAATCATTTTTTAATTCTTCTATATTAACTATGGTATTATCAGTATGTTTCTTAACTATATCCTTTTCAAATAATTCATTTACTATGTCCTCGCTTAAATACGCTAATAAAGCCTTAGATGACGCTCCCCCGTATAGCGGAAATATTTGCCCAACTTCGGAAGAAACTTTAACTGGTTCCCCTGAATTTACTGATAAGAGACAAATTGATTGCAAATGTGAGTAAACCATCAGTATTGTGGTTTCTCCAGTATCCTTAGTTAACTGCTGCATTATAGGGTAAGATACAGTCGTAATATTAGTATCCATAGACACTATTTTCGAAAACTTTAGAAATTTATAACCAAGCCTATAATTCCCTTCATGGTCATCCATTAAGTAACCTTTTTCTTTTAATATCCTTACATGTCTATATACTGAACTTTGTGGTTGATTCAACATCTCCGCCATTCTAGCAACAGTTAAGGATCTTGTATCACGGTCATATAAGTCCAGAATTTCTAAAGTTTTCATTGTACTCATTTAACTCTCTCCTAAATAATTTTCCTTTAAAAGGATATCCTCCAATCTGGGAAAGGGGATAAAAAATACTAGTGTTATATATTCTTAGTTGGATTGTTTTTTATCAAAATATAAAAGTGCATTTCCAAGTGCACAGACACCTTTTGTCACTTGCGAGTATTCTGTCCATTCCTCAGGACAATGACTTTTTCCATCTTTACTTGGTACAAAAATCATACCAATAGGGGCAATTCTCGCTATTTGATTAGCATCATGACCTGCACCGCTTGGTAAAAGGATAGCTTTACCTACATCTTCACAACCTTCTTCAATGCCTTTTAGTATATCCTCATTAACAAAGATTGGTTCTGATTGAGATAACTTATCAATAGAAACGGATAAATTTCTATTAATTTCAGTATCTTTTATTTTAGAAATAATCTGTTCAACCATTTGATCTATAGTACTTGTACTTAATGATCGTAATTCAACATCAAACACAACTTTGCCTGGAACAACATTAGATCCATTTGGTTCTACAAATAATCTTCCAACTGTGCCAACCACTTGCTCTTTGTATGATTTTTTTGCAACCTTTTCAACTTCTAATATCAATTCTGCAGCACCAGTTAATGCATCAAATCTCATATTCATTGGTGTTGTCCCGGCATGATTTGGCTGTCCATTAACTGTGATTCTATAACGTTGAATCCCTACTATTCCAGTAACTATTCCTAGGTCATTGTTTGTTTGTTCCAATACGGGACCCTGCTCAATATGCAATTCCAAATACAAAGAAATATCCCCGGATTTCAAAGCCTCTTTGGAAATATCCCCAGGTCTTCCTCCTGCTATTTTGATTCCTTCACTTAGTTTTAATCCATTTGGATCAGTTCTATTTAACATCTCATCTGTTAAATTATCTACCATTCCTCTACTGCCTATGGTTGAGATTCCAAATTCACTTGGCTCCTCAGCTGTAAAATCCACAATTAATAGCGTATGTTCTAATGTAATACCTTTTTCCTTTAATTGCCTTGCAATTTCAATCCCGGCTAATACACCAATAATACCGTCGAACCTTCCCCCGCCAGTTACTGTATCAGTATGAGATCCAATCATAATCGGTGGCAATTCCTTGTTACTTCCCTCTAGTCTACCAATTAGATTTGATGCCGCATCAATTTGAACATCCAATCCGGATTTCCCCATCTCTTCGGCTAACCATTCACGGCTTTGTGCATACCATTTTGTAAACGGGCGTCTTGTAAAACCTTCCGCCTCTTTATTAATCATTTCGGCTAACGTCAATATGTCACTTTTAATTCTTTCGTCGTTTTGATCAAAATAATTCATATTTTATACCTCACGTGTATGCACAGCACTAATAAACGTACCGTCTCCTGGTTTTCCTGTTACTGCATTGTTAAATACTTCTTTTCCTCTGACAAAAGTTTTCTTTATTTTACCATGCATTTCCATACCGTGGTAAGGGCTCCATCCTGCACTTGAGTGCATTAATGTTTCATCTAATATCCAATTTTCATTTGGATCAAGGATAACAAGGTCAGCATCATAGCCAACCTCAATTTTCCCTTTTCTGTGCCCTAATCCAAAGCGGTTTGCTGGATTTTCACTTAACACTTTAATTAATTGCGATAACGATATCTTGCCTTTTGCTACACCTTCACTATATAAAATCGGTAATAGAACCTCTACACCAGGCGCGCCTGATGAATTTTCAAAAATATTGTTGGCTTGTTTTTGATCAATTGTCCAAGGGGCATGGTCTGATGTCACCATATCGATTTCATCCCTAGCTAACATTTCCCACAGTGATTTCATATCTTCCCTTGAACGTAGAGGAGGGTTAATTTTAGCTTTTGCTTTTAATGTATTCATGTCTTCATCGCACAAAGTTAGGTAATGAGTACACGTTTCAGCCGTTACATTTGTTCCTTCTTTTTTAAAATTGTCAACTAATTTAAAAACTCTAGGAAAAGTACAATGGTATAAATGCAGTTTAACATTTGAATAATGAGCTAATTCTAATACTGTTAATGCTGCAGTAGATTCGGCTACCTTTGGTCTGCTTAAACAGTGAGCAAGAGGGTTATGATTACCTTCCTCAGCATATTTTTCTATATATTTTCTTACAATAGAATCAGTTTCAGCGTGGACACCAACTGGTCTGCCAGTCTTTTCTATTTCCTTAAATGCTTCAAAAAGTTCACCTTCATCAATTTTAGGGAAGCGTGTTGAATCCGTATTGAATAAAGAGACTTTAAATCCGCAAGCACCTGATTCTGCTAATAAAGGAATTTGATTAATGCCATCTTTTGGCGCTATGGTAGCTAATAGTGCTACATCAACGACGGACTCCTGGTTCAAAAGCTCAATTTTGTTATCAAAAAGCTCTTTAGTACAAATTAATTTATCTTTATCGTAAGGCATTTCAATGATTGTTGTAACTCCACCAGCAGCTGCAGACATTGTTGCTTTAGTAAACCCTTCGGCTAATGAACTGTAACAATGAACATGAGCGTCAATTGCCCCTGGCAGAATATATTGCCCTGAGGCATCTATGAAATTATTATCATTTCTTTCATTTGAAATAGATGCAATCTTTCCATCATTAATCGTTAAATATGAATCAAATAGGACCTCAGTTGGCAATACTATGTTTCCTTTAATAGTAAAATTTGTACTCATAATTACCTCTCCTTCTGACTATACTCATTTTTAATGTAATAGAGGAATAGTTGTGACTTTATTTAAATAACTCAACTAAAAACAGGCTAATTTGTGGTATATAACTGATTAATATTAGGTCAACAATCATTATTGCTAGGAAAGGCAAAATTGCCTTGGTAATCTGTTCTAATCTGATATTTGCAATCTGACAAGCTACAAATAGATTCACTCCAAGTGGTGGAGTACACATTCCAATTGCTAAGTTAATAATCATAACCATACCGAAGTGGATAGGGTCAATTCCTAATGCCATCGCGGCAGGTGTTAATAATGGTGATAAGATAATGATGGCTATACTACCATCAAAGAACATCCCAACTATTAGCAATAGGATATTGATTATTAATAGAAAAACAATTGGTGATGCAGTTACATCTGCAAAGAATGCTGCTACCTTTTGAGGTACTCCTTCTCTTGTTAAGATAAAACTAAAGATTCCGGCACACGCAATAATAAACATTACGATGGAAGTTGTTATCATTGATTTAGATAATATGGCAACTAGATCTTTGACCTTTATTTCTTTATAAATAAAGAAACCTACAAGAAATGCATAGGCGACTGCGACTGCCGCTGCCTCCGTGGGGGTAAATATACCACCATATATTCCGCCTAAAATAATAACAGGCATTAATAAAGCCAATAGGGCTTCTTTAAATGCAACTAATACTTCGCCTTTAGGAACATCAGTATCGCCTTTATATCCTCTTTTTTTAGATATAAAGTAAACACCAATCATTAATGATAGACCGATTATTAACCCTGGAATTATTCCAGCGAGAAATAGGTCCCCAATAGACACACCAGTTGCAACACCGAATAGAATCATAGAAACACTTGGTGGTATAATAACACCCAATTCACCGGAAATTGCTTGAAGTGCGCCTGCATAGCTTCTGTCATATCCTTTTTTCACCATTGCTGGGATAAGGATAGAACCTAAAGCAGCAGTTGCAGCAATACCCGATCCAGAAATTGCCGCAAAGAACATTGAAGTAACAACAACTACCATACCTAATCCACCCGTTAAAGACCCCACTAAGGAATTAGCAAATCGGACTAATCGTTTTGCAATTCCACCCTTTTCCATAAGAGTCCCGGCTAAGATAAAGAACGGTATTGCCATTAACGGGAATGAATCGATAGAGGTAAATGCTTTTTGTGCAATAGCATTTAAAGGAATATTACCGGCAACAATTATTGAGATTAACGAAGAAAGACCGAGTGCAATTGCAATTGGAACTGATAACACTAGACATATCAATAGACTTGCTAATAGAACATAAACCATAAATTATACCTCCTCACTTTTTGGAGGGGTTTTACCTTGAATTAATTCTATAAGGACTGCTATAGAATTTAAAATAAGTGCTGCCGCCCCAACGGGTATTCCAAGGTATGGAAATGACATTGAAATTTGTAAAGCAGGGGATCGTTGAAATTTTACATTTCCTATTATTTCTAAGCCCTTAACAAATAAAATAATAAAAAAGATTAACCCAATAAAATAAACAATGATTTTTAACCCTCTTTTAGCTCCAATAGAAAGTTTTTCGGCAATTATTTCAAGGGCTATTAATGATTGCGTTCTAAGCGCTAATGCTGCACCTAGAAAAACTGACCAAACCATTAAATAACGTGATACCTCTTCGGCCCAAGTAAATGCATGACCCAAAAAATATCTTGATATCACTTGGGTGACAATTACAATGGACATAACGCCTAAACTAATGGCAATAAATACTCTTATCCCCTTATTAATGCCGTCAATTATTCGTACCATGTTGGTCATACGCTTTGCTCCTTATTTAGAGAGTTTAATAATTTGCTAACCAATGATTTGCTATATCTAGTCTTCTAGCTATCCATACCTTATCTTTCTGCAATGCATATTCTAGAAACTCACGTAAGGCGGATACTCTTGAAGGTTGACCAATAATTCTTGGATGCAGACCTATGGACATAATCTTTGGGTGAGTCTCTCCCTCTTCCCACATGTAATCTAAGGTCCTTTTTAATGAATCTACAAAATCGGCAGGACCCCCATACCCTTGAGGACGAATAAACTTACCGTCATTTAATGTTTGGGAATAAGGAACCACTAGATGTCTCTTTCCATTAGCTTCTGTATAATATGGCAGCTCATCGTTATAAGCATCAGAATCATATAGAAATCCCCCATGCTCAACAAGTAGTTCCCTAGTGTGAACAGATGGACCATATCTGCAATACCAGCCTTGAGGTTTAACCCCGCAAGTTTTTTCAATAGATTCTACAGCCCATGCAATATGTGATTTCTCTTTTTCTCTTGTTAAGTTCCAAACCTTTTCCCATCTCCATCCGTGGGAGCAAACATCATGCCCTGCCTCCTTGATCCAGGCACCTACTTCCGGATTTCTTTCTAAAGCTAATGCACAGCCAAACACGGTAATAGGAATATTAAGCTCATCGAATAATCTTTGTAATCTCCATATTCCAACCCTGCTTCCATATTCATAAACAGATTCTACTGCCAAATCTCTCATATTATTTGGAATTGAATTTGGGAACTCAACGAATCCTTCATTTTCAATGTCACCTAAAGACTTCATTTGCTCGGAGCCTTCCTCGTAATTCACAACAATATTAAGAACTACGCGAGCCCCATTAGGCCACTTTGCTTGAAAGCCATTTTTTCCATAACCTATATAATCCCTTTTTGGTCCAGGTATATCTAATTCCTTAATTTTTTCCATCTTGCACCTCATTATTAATATAGGTATCGGTTTCTAGTACTAGCGGAGAAAATTCATTTGAATATTCAATGTCAGGTTTCTCGCTATTTAACATAATTGTTAAATAATCCGATGGGCCGCCAATTGGAATTAACTGATAATGCCAAGTTAATGGATGGAAGCAAATTCCCTGTCCCTCATTCATAAGAAATACCTCTATTTTTGCCTTATCGATTTCCATATCGTTTCCTTCCGCTACAATGACTAAGCTTTTTCCTTTGGTTATCGGATAGAATAATTGTGAGGTAAACCTGTGTCGTTCTAATTTCGTTATAATAGGGGTAAACTTGTCTGTTCTTAATATCCCGATATTTTGGCCATTCGCTGAAACAAAGGTGTCTTTTGGAATAATATTATTCCACTTTTGGCTTGTGCCTTGATTAATGGTTTTGAAGATTGCTCCTGTTTGAAGAACGTATCCATAATTTTTAAAGTTATCTACGGTTAATACTTTGATTACATTATCGATTTCACTCACAACCTTTTAAATAACTCAACTTTCTATGGTAAAACGGCCATAAAAAGTTGAGTTGCATTTTTCATTATTTTGCTTCTTCTATAATTTTGAAGAGATCCCCATACTGATCTTGATATTTTTCATAAACAGGTTTAACCGCTTCCTTAAACGGTGCTAAGTCTGCATCTTCAATTATTGTCATCCCATTATCCTTAGCAGTTTGTAAATATTCTTCATTCAATTTTTGAACGAATTCCCTTTCATACGTACCAGCTTCTTTTGCAGCTTCTAATAAAATCTTTTGAGCGTCATCTGGAAGTGAATTGAATTTTTCATTATTCATCAGAATCATTCCAGCTGAATACATGTGATTAGTAATAGTCAAATACTTATGAACTTCGTGGTAACTATTTGGAATCAAAACAGCTAATGAATTCCCTTGCCCATCAACTACACCTTGTTGGGCAGAAAGAAAAAGTTCACTAAATGGGATTGGTGTGGCAGTTGCTCCTAAAGCATTTATTGTATCAATTTGTACTTGGTTTTCTTGAGTTCTAAACTTTAAACCTTCCATATCCTTTGGAGTTCTAATAGGTTTATTGTTTGAAGCAATATGATACGAACCATTATCTACCCAATATAAATTCTTTAAATTTACTTCCTCTAACTGTTTAGAAATTTCTTCACCAACTTTTCCATCTAGTACTTTTTCGGCTTGGGTATGATCATCAAAAAGGAATGGGAAGTCTAATACATTGACTTTATTTGCAAAGTTTCCAACTGGTCCTGTTGACACGATTGCTATATCTAATAATTGCCCCTGAACAGATTCAGTCATTTCTCTTTCTGCTCCTAATTCAGAGTTTGGATGATTATTTATTGTAATTTTCCCATCTGATTTTTCCTCAACTAGCTCTATAAACTTTTTTGCTCCTGCATTTAAATGCGAATCTAGACTTCCACCATGTCCTAACTCTAGTGTGATTTTTTCCGATCCTTGGCTTTCTTTTGTTGCACCATTACTAGAGCATCCTGCAATAAATAATAATGCAGTTCCGATAATCAATGAGCTTTTCAAAAACCTCTTCATTCAACGACACCCCTTTTAATTTCCTATTATCAATAAATGATAAATAATTATCATTTATCAAAATATTAACTCAAGTAAATATTGTTTAGCAAGAATTTTTTTGTCGAATCTTCTGAATTATGTGTATGACATTTCTTAATAATCAATTTCATTAAAGAAAATAGGTTGCTTTTTTACTAGGCTTACTGAGAGATGTATACCAAGATCAAAAAGAAAAAAATCCATTCTAAAAGAATGGATTAAGAAAAAAACACTGTATTTCTTTAAACCGTTAATAATTCTCTAAAAAGCACTTTAATGTATGAACACCAAGTACACAGTCATTTAGTGATGACCATTCTTTGGGATTATGGCTTATGCCATCCTTACTTCGGATAAATAACATTCCAATTGGAATTATTTGTCCAAGTATCATAGCATCGTGGCCAGCACCACTTGGCAGAAAACCTGGTTCTAAACCATTTTCCTTAGCTGACTTTTTAAACTTACTTTTAATTTCATCATTGATTGGTACAGGGTCTTCTTCTAATAACACTTTATATTGCAGGTCCGTTCTATACTTCTTAGATATGTGAACTGCAGTATCACATATTAAACTAATTAGCTTATCACGTGAATCTTTATTAATATCACGTATATCAACAAAAAGAGTTACTTCCCCTGGGATCACATTAATACCATTTGGTTTAACGTCTACCTTTCCAATGGTAGCCACGGCTGTGGGACTGACCTCCTGGGGTAAATACGAAACCCTATTAATAAATTCCCCTGCTGCTACTAAAGGATCGTTCCTTAAGAGCATTGGAGTTGTCCCTGCGTGACCGGCATTTCCGGTAAATGTAATTTCTAGCCAACTTGCACCGGCAATTCCATTAACAATTCCAATAGGGATATTTGATTTTTCTAAATAAAGGCCCTGTTCAATATGTACTTCAATAAACGCTTCTATTTCTTTAATATCTCTTTTTGCAGATAAAAATTGGTTGCTATCTAGTCCAACTTGTCTTAATACTTCATCAAATCCTTTACCTTCATCATCAACTAATCTTCTTTGTTCCTCCATATCTACTAAACCAATAAAGGCCCGACTGCCTGTGAATCCATCATTAAACCGCGATCCTTCTTCATCGGAAAAAACTACTACTTCAAAAGGGTAATTTGGTATGTAACCTGTCTCTTTCCAAGCCTCAACTACTTCAAGTGCGGTTAGTACGCCTAATACACCATCAAAGTGTCCGCCATTCGGAACAGTATCAAGGTGAGATCCAGATAACAAGGTTGGTAATGCCTTATTTTTCCCCTCTAACCGTCCAAATACATTACCCGCAGCGTCCCTTCTAATTATTAGACCTGCTTCAGTCATCCATTTTATAGCAAGCTGTTTGGCCTGTTCTTCTTCTTTTGAAAAACCAATTCGATTAGACCCTCCTTCGGGCGTTCTTCCAATTTCTGAAATCATACTCAGACGCTGTGCTAATCGTTCACCGCTGACCCCAGACTTATTTAATATAGTGTCATATTCTTCGGTTAGTTTATAATAAAAATCCGATGCTTTCATTTGTTAACTTTTCTCCTCTCTTTTTATTTTATAATTCATACATTAATTGACTCTGATAATAATTATAAAATTATATCACTTTAGCTTAATCGGGTTTAATAAAATCTTAAAAGATATAAAGTGGCAATAATCCCCGATCTCCACTTGGTCGATCACGCAAAATGATTGTAAAGTTAATAACATTGGCCGTATCGTATAATAGTCTTAAACTTATAGGATTTTTATAGGTCTAAAGAAACCCTTCCGGCATTTGTTCCGTCTATTTATTAAAATCCACGAGAAAAAAAAGAGGAGATATCCATGCATTATCCGATTGTTATATGTGAAGATGGAACGATACATGCTGTTAGGGATGAAACCAAATGTGTATGCGATAGGGTGTATAGATGTGAAGTTCCTTGTCAACAAAAGGAATTGTATAAGCAAATCTATTTTAGAAATCTCAAATGGATAGACTGCGAGGAATGTAAAAAAGCTCTAAGAGAAAAGTATACTGAGGCCTAATTTTCGGAGGTTCTGAACTGCTCAAAAGATGGCTCGGAACCTGATTCGGAGGGTTCCGAATTAGGTCCGAAAGGGTTTAAATGAGGCCGATGCTTCCACTGTATTTTAAACCTTGGAAGGCTAGGCCGCAGTCTTTTGTTGTCTGGAGATCATTGGCCGTGTCAAAGAAAAGACAGCGCATAGCAATGCGATAATAACGATGCCACTTCCAAACCAAGCGGTGCTTGAAATTGAACCAGTCTGATTTAGTACAAGGCCGCCAATGGCTGATCCAAGTGAAATGCCGATTTGCAAGGCGGAGTTGTTAAAGCTTTGCTGGATGTCGGACGTAGCCGGGTCGGTTTGAATCAAATAGCTTTGCTGCGGCGGTGCCAGGCTCCAGCTCAATGCTCCCCAGACCATCATCATTGGGATAAATAACACAAGGGAAAAGGTTGTTAAGGGCAATAAGCTCAGGACAACTGCAAACGCACTGATGACGATGATGATGCTTTTTTGAGCCCCAATCCAATCGGAAAGGGTTCCGCCGAACGCCCCGCCGCCTACGGCCGCAAGACCAAATGCAAAATAGCAAATACTGATCCATGTTGAATTCAGATGAAGGTTCGTTTCTAAGAATGGTGTGAAATAAGCATAGAGCGTGTAATGCCCTGCCAGCATAAACATCGTAGCCAGATGGGCACTGCCAATTTTTGCGCTGGCTGCTGCTTTCAGCTGCTGTGAAAGAGGAATTGTTCTTTCACCAGGAATACGCTCCAGGAATAGTGAAATAAGCGTCATTGAACCGATTGACAGCACGGCAATTCCAAGGAATAGAATGCGCCAGCCAAATATATTGGAAATCAGGATGCCTAAAGGCACACCTAATACAAGTGATGAACTGATGCCCATATAAATGAGTCCCAAAGCCTTGGCCCGATGAGCTGGAGCTACAACTTTAGCGGCAATAATTAGGGAAAGTACGACAATAAGCGCTGTACTCGCCGCAGTCAATACCCTTGCAATCATCATAAAGGCAAAATTCGGGCTGAAATAAGTCATTAGGTTACCAAGGAAAAACACGAATAGGGAAGCAAGATATAATTTCTTGCGCTCGATTTTGCTCGTTAACACAAGCAAAACAGGCCCGGCAATGGCATAGATAAGCGCGAATACGGTAATCAGCTGTCCGGCAGAGCTTAATGAAATTCCAAAATCATCAGCGATCGTCGGCAAGATCCCGCCTACGATTAACTCAACCAATCCAACTGCAACCGTTGATAACGCAAGTATAAAAACTTTCAGATTCATAGTCTGTTTCATGTCCTTTCTTAGTTGATATAAACAGAATTGGCTTGGAAGGCAAATTTCTTTAGAAATAACAAAAAATCCTGATTACAGTAAACGAAATAAATTCATTTTCTGTAATCAGGATTTTTAAGGTTCCTGGTAGAGACCCTCCAGCCATATTCCAGAGGTTATACAGTAAGTATTTAGTTTCACATTAATTACTTTGACGATTTTACTACGAATAACACTGTCTTTCAAGTGTAAAATCCTTCCCATGCATTTCGTTCTGATCATGAATTCAACAAAAGGAAAAGGAAAAAACTATTAAAATATGTGTATATATTTTTTTATAACTGACAATAATAACTAGTGTATTCCCCCTTTTTAGCCCTTGTACAATTGTGCAAGGGCCCTTTTTTTATAATTTATTTCGAAAAAGCTAAGATCTTGATATGTTTTTAGACTTCCCCTCTTAACTAAAGAGTCCGAGATGAACGTATAAAAAAGATAGGAATGCTTTTTGTTTTTTTATAATAAATAGTGTATTTTCTATATTATAAGGGACATGTCAACCGTCAGTGAATAGGGAAAAATGATTTATGACACATCTGTGAAGTCTATTGTTTTCCTTGCTCAGCCGGTGTATATTAAGAGTGTAGAAAGTTAGTGAATAAATTCATAAACTTTCACCTTAAAAAGCTGGCAGCTAGCAGATTAAATTTTTTTCAAATCATTTGTGAATAAATTCACAATATAGGAGTGATTGATCATGGCAACCTTCTTAAAAGGACCAAAAATGGCTGTCGTTTGGACTGTATTACGGATTTGGTTAGGTATTCAGTGGATTGAAGCTGGTTTTCATAAAATGACAGGCGGATTTGATGCAGGAGGATTCCTGCAAGGAGCGCTAGCCCAGGCTGGCGGGGATCATCCAGCCGTACAAGGCTGGTACGCAGCATTCCTTCAAGGCTTTGCGGTACCAAACGTAGAATTGTTTAATGTACTGATTCCATGGGGCGAATGTCTTGTAGGTCTAGGGTTAATTTTAGGGGCCGCAACCATCCCAGCATTACTAGCAGGCGCATTCATGAACCTTAACTTTTTATTAGCCGGTACAGTAAGCACCAACCCAATTCTCTATACTGCAGCTATCATTCTCTTATTCACAGGTGCAGCTGGCTACTATTACGGAGTCGACCGATTCGCAATCCCTTATGTAAAAGGATTCTTTACCAATCATAAAAATAACAAAAAGCATACCGGCAAGATGGCAAAAGCAACTGCTTAACATAGTTAAAAAATGCAAGGTCTCCCACAATGTATGGAGGCCTTGCATTTTACTATTTTTATAAAAAGGGAAATTATTTCTCCCCACTTAATTTAACTAAAATCTTCGCTTGAGATTTATCCTTAATCAAGGCTTCGAATCCTTTTTCCACAATCTCTTCTAATTCAATATGATCGGTAATGACAGGTGATGGATCAATTTGGCCGCTTGCAATTAATTTGACCGTTGTTTCAAATACGTCTGGCTCATAGGCTAGAGTTGAGGCCAAATGCACACCGCTTGCCGTTAATTGCATTGGTGAGAATTCAATTGGTTTCTCAAAAATAGACACGATGGTGACTACGCCGCGCGCGCGAGTGACCGAAATGGCCTGGTTAAAGGTTGGTGCTACCCCTGCAACCTCGAATGCACGGTCTACTCCGTCAGGATAGATGGATCGAATGTATTCCACTGGATTTTGCTGGCCAGAGTTGATCGCATGTGTTGCGCCAACTTCTTTTGCTTTTTGTAAACGAGTGTCTGATAGGTCAAAAGCAAATATTTCTTTAGCGCCTGCTGCTTTTGCGGCAATAATGGTAAGCAAACCGATAGGCCCTGCACCGAAGACAGCAACGCTTTCACCGAGTTTTAATCCGGACTCTTTAATCCCTTGAACAGCAACCGCTGTCGGTTCAATAAGTGCTGCATATTCTAAGGACATGTCTTCTGGAAGTTTAACCACATTCTTTTGATCAACTACAACAAAATCCGCAAATCCCCCATCAGAATTTAAGCCAACAAAAGCAAAGCCTTTATACATATCAACTAATGGATCTTTATGAGTACCGCTAATAATTAGAGGGTTGACGGCAACCTTGTCGCCAGGTTTGAAACCGCTGACATCAGAGCCAACTTCTTCAACCACACCTGAGAATTCATGTCCCATTGTCAATGGTGCTTGTACCCCTGTTATACGATCTGGTTCGTTTGCTGGGATCGTAATTGGTCCAACGGAATATTCGTGTAAATCACTTCCGCAAATACCTGCCCAAGCGACTTTAATCTTCACTTGATTGCTAGAAACTGCTGAAATTTCACGTTCTTCCACACGAATATCTTTTGCTCCATACCATACTGCTGCTTTCATCTTTAATGCCCCCCACTCTGTATAGTCTATTAAAAAACTTATCTATTAAAAATGTTCTAGCACATGTGTTAACAATTAAATTATCTCGCTAACTTTTTAAAATATCAAACTAAACGATTGCTTCCGAGTGCTTCGGAACTCTTCTTCCGAACGGTTCAGAACCCTTTTGGGGGTACGATAAGGGCGGCAAGTTTCTTGCATGCTTTGCTGCCATTTTTTGTATTGTCGATTCTCTTTACTGAGTGAAGCGACTACTTTTCTTTAGGTGAGGGACCGAAAATGTTATAGTTCGTGTTTGATACCGGATGAGGGCTTGAGGAGGATTGATAGAAAGGTAGATTTAAAATTTGCCTTTTTTATAGAAAAGAATAAACCTTTATCCGAAGAAAGGTTTGTTTATACCTTGAAAAAAAGGAGATCCCCATGTACGGGTTCTCCTTTTAAATATTCGACAGCTTTCCGGAAATCTTTGCACTATAAGCCTTAGTCCATTCTGCCAGTTTTTCTTCATTATCATTCAGGCGATACATCGGCAGATTGATGGCAATGCTCCCGGTGATGTCTCCCTCATATGAAAACACAGGGGCAGCAATGGAGAAAAGATCTGGCGTTGCCTCTGCCTTGCTGGTGGCATATCCCTGTTCTCGGATTCTTCTTAGTTCTAGCTTTAAGATCTCCGGGTCGGTAATGGTGTTTTCAGTAATGGCGGGAAGGCCTGCTTCCTCTATTACTTGATCCACGAATTCATCTTCCATATAAGCCAGCAGCGTCTTTCGTGCTGCCCCGCAGTGCAGATAGCCAACGGTGACCATATCGGAATCATGCTTGATCGGGTGTTTGGCGTCCATGCTTAGCACCTGTACGCCGCGCATCATTTTTTGATCAGGAATCACCAGGCATACGGTTTCCTTTGTAAGATCGTTAAGCTCCTGCAGGACAGGCATGGCAAGCTTTGAGAGCGATGAGTTCTGCCGCATAACTTTGCCGAGGCGCAGGATTTCAAAGCCGAGTGTATAGGTTTTTGTTTGATGATTTTTGTTTAAATACCCCATAGCTTCCAGCGTGTACAGCGTCCGAAAAGCCATGCTTTTTGGGATATTAAGCGCGTTTGAAATTTCGTGTAGCGTATATTCGCTTTTTTCCTCATTAAAAATCGAGAGGATGCGCAGTGCGCGTGCTAATGTGAGAAGCAGATCCGGATCTTTTTGGTCTGTTTCCATCATTCTGCCCCTTTCTTGATAGAAATATACTCTTATTCTAGCAAAAAACTAGACTATCAGGATATTCCTGACAGTCTAGTTAGACAACGCCGCCCTGCCGCATCTGATCCAGCTCTTCTTTTTTAAATCCTAGAGAGGCCAGAATTTCATCCGTATGCTCCCCAAGTAATGGAGGATGAAGACGGACGGTGGCCGGGGTTTCGGATAGTTTCACAGGAAACGCCGGTGTTTTTAAGTCTTTTACTGTCGGGTGATCGATGTCTGTCATCATTCCTCTGGCTAGGGCCTGTGGTGAGGTGAGGACATCACCGACAGAGTTGATCGGCCCGCATGGAACGCCAGCCGCATCAAGTTTCTGGCTGATTTCATCAGTTGTCAGCTCGCTTAGCCGTGCGCTGATGATCGGGATGAGTGTGTCCCGGTGGGCGACGCGGGATTGATTGGTCTCATATTCCTCGACTTCTAATAAATCATCCCAGCCCATGGCTTCACAGGTTTTTACCCACAGCTTGTCATTGCCGGCAGCGAGAATAAAATGTTTATCCTTTGCCTGAAATACCTGATAAGGCGCAAGCGAGTTATGTGCCTGACCCATCGGCTTTGGCGAGGTTCCTGTCGCATAAAAGGCGGTGGCCAGATGGTTTAAAGCCATAATCTGTCCGTCCAATAGGCTGCAGTCTACAAATTGCCCTTTTCCTGTCTGTCCGCGTGCAATGACGGCCGCAAGCACCCCTAGAGCACCAAGGAAGCCAGCGGTCATATCGGCGATTGAGGGCCCGGCTTTATAAGGAATACCGGGTTCCCCTGTTGTGCTCATCAGGCCGGAATACCCTTGAAGCAAAAGATCATAGCCTGCCCTGTATTTTTCCGGTCCCGTGCGGCCAAATCCTGAAACTGATAAATAGATTAACCGGGGGTTGATCTCTTTAAGCGTTTCATAGTCAATCCCGAGCTTTTCTGTGACTCCGGTTCGGAAGCTTTCGATGAAGACATCGGTATCTTTGATCAGATCATAGATAATCTGTTTTCCCTGTTCGCTCTTTAAATTCAGTGTGAGGCTTTTCTTGTTCCGGTTCGAGCTCAGATAATAAACACTTTCGCCGTCCCACTCGGGTGGCTTAAAGCGTCGCGATTCATCGCCAATCCCCGGCTGTTCGACCTTAATTACGTCAGCGCCCAGGTCACCCAGCATTTGCCCGGCGATAGGGCCGGCAAGCGTCCGGGCTAGTTCAAGTACTTTGATCCCTTCTAAGGGAAGGCTCATTGATTTCACTCCCTTATTTTTCTACTTTTGTTTTTTTGGCAAGGAATTCATCTAATCGCTTCTGAGGAATATCTGTGGTGAAGGCAAGGGCAAATTTGTTTACGCTGTCCTGAATGGCTACTTCCAGACTTGAGTTCTGCCATGTTTCGAATAGTTCTTTTTGCTGCTTGATCGTAAAGTATGGCTTATCGATTAATTCCTCCGCGTATTCTTTTGCGGTTGCCCGCACTTGATCCTGCTCGACTACTGCATTCAAAAAGCCAAGCTGGTTCATCCGTTTAACCGAAACAGAATTGCCGGTTAGAAGCATTTCTTTTGCCAGGCTCAGTCCAACATGCTGCTGAAGGAGGACGGAATCGAGCACCGAAGGAATTCCTAAGTTAATCTCAGGCATGGAAAAAACTGCATTAGCTGCAGCCACACGGATGTCGGCGGCCATAGACATTTCAAGGGCTCCGCCAATGCAGTAGCCGTTAATCGCCATCACAACCGGCTGCGGAATCTTGCGGATGAGCTCACAGACTTCCTTAAGCTCAGAGATTAATTCATAGGCATCCTGGGGCGTCAGCCCATTAAATTCATTGACATGCATCCCCGCGGAAAACGCCTTTTCACCGGCCCCTGTAAAAATGACAACCCTGACTGATTCATCTGCGGCAATTTTCTTCAAACGCTGGCTAATCTGCTTTAAATTTTCTCGTGTTAAGCAATTGAGCTTTTCCGGCCGGTTAAAGGTAATCCACTCCACCTGTCCGTCACGTTCAAAAAGCACATAATTTTCTCCCACAATAGTACCTCCTCATATTTAAATTCATTTTAGCGGAACGCTATTCCTATTTATGATTATATAATTCTGACAGCTATAAATGTCAACTAATTTACCGAAAATATAAAATAGTTAATTAATTGATTAGAATTTTAAGAATGATGATTAATCCAAACTAGGAAGGAGGGAGTGTTTTTATATTGGAAGTAATAAATGTTTATTCGAAGAAAGGTTCATTGTGCGCCTTCCGGGTGCTTTTAATAAAAAAAGAGGGCCAAAATGACCCTCTTCATTGCGCTTAACATGATATTCCTCTGCAGGATGCAGCATCAGCTGCCGTCACCTAATAGCACCAATCCTACACCATCCTGACTTTCTTCTTTATCTAAAGTTAATTCTTCCGTTCCTGTCACAGCAGGATCAAAGGCGACTTTAATGCCATTAATCGTTTGAATTCGATCAAACTCCTGTGGTGGCTCTAAAGATAAGGCAATTTGAGGTCCGCTAGCACCCGCCGTGACAGTCAGGCGGATTCCTTCACTGCCTCTTTGTTTGAAAATGTTTTCTAAAAGGTCCTTTGCTTCATTTGTAATTCTCATTTGAGTTAGCCCCCGTGTATCATTTTTCTCGAGAGATTTCTTACTCTCCAGTCTCTGCAAAACGTTTAATTCTTTCGCCAATTTCATCTCGAACACGCTGAAATTCAGACCACTCTTTTCCTGCCGGATCATCAAATCCCCAGTGCTCACGCTTTACATGCGGAGGTGTTACCGGACATTTATCAGCGGCATCCCCGCATAATGTAACGACTAAATCAGCATGGTTTAAGATCTCAGGGTCGATCATATCAGAAGTCTGACTTGAGATATCAATGCCAGCTTCTTCCATGGCTTTGACTGCATTTGGATTTAACCCATGTGCTTCAATCCCGGCACTATGCACATCCCAATCTTCTCCTAAATGCTTTTTCGCCCAACCTTCTGCCATTTGGCTTCTGCAGGAGTTTCCTGTACATAAGAAATAAATAGTTTTTTTAGACATAACTAGTTCTCCTTTTAGTATAGTACTAATGCAATATATAGTCCCAGCAAGGTGATAAATAGAATCGGTATCGTTAAGACGATCCCTGTTTTAAAGTAGGTGCCCCATGAAATCTTAACTCCTTTTTGCGATAAAACATGAAGCCATACCAAGGTTGCTAAGGAACCGATAGGGGTAATTTTCGGACCTAAGTCAGAACCAATGACATTGGCATAAATCAGGGCTTCGCGCACCACGCCGGAAGTCTGCGTCTCGGCAATTGCCAAGGCGTCAATCATGACTGTTGGCATATTGTTCATCATAGATGATAAGAAAGCAGCAATATAACCCATAGCAATCGTTGCAACAAATAGTCCCTGATCGGCAGCCGCTTGGATCATACTTGCCAGCGAATGGGTCAGCCAGGCGTTTCCCAAACCGTACACAACAACATACATGCCAATCGAGAAAAAGACGATATTCCACGGAGCTCCTTTGACCACCGTTCTCGTGTTGACAGCATGGCTTTTTCTTGCCATGAATAAAAAGACAATAGCAACAAGTCCAGCAACCACGGAAACGGGAATATGAATGGCCTCGCTGGAAAAATAACCAATAAGCAAGATTGCTAGAACAAACCAAGAAAGGCGGAACATCTTATCATCCCTAATAGCTTCCACTGGCTTCCTTAATTTAGACAAATCGTACGTTTTCGGGATGTTCTTTCTAAAATAGATTAATAATACCGTAATGGTTGCCAACAGTGAAAACAGGTTCGGCAAAATCATTCTGAACGCATATTCTACAAATCCAATGTCAAAAAAATCGGCTGATACAATATTTACTAAGTTGCTGACCACAAATGGCAATGATGTGGTATCAGCAATAAATCCACTCGCCATAATGAACGGAAAAATCATGGCTTCTTTAAGATTCAAATGGCGAACCATAGCAAGGACGATCGGTGTCAATATAAGTGCTGCTCCGTCATTGGCAAATAGCGCCGCAACAATAGCACCCAATATACTGACATAAACGAACATCCTGATGCCATTGCCCTTGGCAGCCCTTGCCATATGCAGAGCAGCCCATTCAAAAAATCCAGTCTCATCTAATATTAAAGAGATCAAAATCAGGGATACAAAGGTTAAAGTTGCGTTCCATGTAATGTCTATGACTTCTAAGACATCATTAAATCCGACAACCCCCACTAAAAGGGCAAGGAGTGCTCCGCCACAGGCAGACCACCCAATGTTCAGCCCCTTCGGCTGCCAGATGACTAAAATAAGTGTTGCTAAGAAAATGGCTGATGCCAAAATTGCGGTTGTCACTAGATAAACCTCCATTAGTCACAAGAGACGTCATTCTTTAGTGTTAAGTATTGGTGTGAAAGATGCTAAAAGCAAAATTCGGACTAAAGGAATCGCTGTGATTATAATTGAATTTCAGCTTTCACTGATGGTGTGCAGCAAGCGTCAGCTTCGGTTTTGCTGACATCGCTGTCTGCTTTTGTATAAAAGAATTCCCACTCATTTCCGTCAGGATCGGTTACCCAAAATTTATCCTGGACTGCATAGCAGCAGGTTGTATCCATTTCATCGCGGGCAAAGAACCCTTCCTTTTCTAAGCGTTCTTTATGAACTGTGATTTCCTCAGCGGTTTCAACCTGGAACCCGAAATGATTGACCTGATTGCCGCTTACTTCGTCTCGTGCATTAAGGGTAAAGTTAAGTCCTGGTGTTTCTAATAGGAATTTTGCATAGTCCGGTTTCACTTTTACTGGAGATACTCCGAATACCTTTTGGTAAAACTCAATGGATTTTTCTAAATCAGTCACATTAATTCCCACGTGAACATATTTCACTGTGATTCCCCCCTATATGTTATTTAAATCAAAAAAATTGATATATAAAATAAAAAAATTAGCAGCAGCTGCCTCTTCCTGTTTTTCTAAAAATGCAGCATAATTCTTCTGATAACAAATTGTTTACTTCAGCATCATTTAAATCGTAATAGCTCCAAGTACCTTTTGTTTCTTTAGTAATGAGACCGGCATCTAATAAAATCTTTAAATGATAAGAAAGTTTAGACTGGGTCATTTCTAATGCCCCTGTTAAATTACATACACATGTTTTTCCTCTTTGAGTAAGCTCATACATGATTTCCAAACGCTTCTGATCGGCTAAGGCTTTAAACTTTTTCTCATAATCTTGAAACTGTTTTGTCGTCTCAGTCATTTTAGCTTTTCCTTTCATCAACTTTTTTTGATATATAAAGCATACAAAATTATCTATCTTCTTTGCAATATATAAATCAATTTTTTTTGATTAATAGCAGAAACTCCGCTCTATACGATTAAAAAAGCCCATTTCTAATTGAAACAAGCTTGAAAATTTATTTAGACGTATAAATACAAAATCATAAAGTCTACATCATAATAGCGATTGTTTTCTAACCTTAAGCCTCTCTTTTCTGTACCAAAAACTTCAAATCCCAGTGAAGAATAAAGCTTTTTGGCCGGTTCATTTGTTGAAACAACGGCTAAGTACACCTGCTCCAAGCCTTCAATCTCTTTTGCTTTCGTTATCGCTTCATCCATTAAGACTTTGCCAATTCCTAAACTTCTATTAGCAGGCGAAACATACATGGCTCCAATATGTGCCCTATGGCTTAGTTTATATACTTTTTCTTTATATAAAGTAATGATTCCCACCAATTCCCGATCCTCAAAAGCTCCATAGGTAAAAGAATCATTCGATTGCAATCGATCCTTAATGTTATGAATAGTAAGGTCTTTTTCCTCTTCAAAACTGGAGGCGAATGATTCAGGACTATTTTGCAGTGCTTCAAGTCTAAGGCTGCGGTATTTCTCTGCATCTTCTAATGAAGTTAACCTTCTAATTTCCATCGTTTTTCCCCTTTAGTGCTATATCTAAATTAATGAAGTAAATAATTGCAATATCAAAACAATGGCGCGCCATGCGGCTGACCGCACGGCGGCCTTTGTTGCAGTTCTATAAAATATTCTTCGCTCTCATTTCCTCAATTTCTTCTTTTGTGTAGCCGATTTCCGCTAAAACTTCTTCTGTATGCTCGCCGGCTAATGGCGGATGGCGTCTGATATCAACCGGTGTTCTTGAAAGCTTCAAAGGGCTGCCAACAAGACGGACATTGCCTGCAGTTGGGTGCGAGATTTCCTGCACCATGCCGCGCGCACTGACCTGTTCGTCCTGGAAGAGCTGCTCCATGTTGTTGATCGGACCCGCAGGAATGCCATTTGCCCGAAGCAGCTCTAGCCATTCCTTTGTGGTCTTTTGCTGGAATTTTTCCGAAAGAATGCCTTCAAGCATCTCGCGATTCTCCACCCTTTTCGGGTTGGTCGAGAATCTCTCGTCTTCGCAAAGCTCTTGTGTGTCTAATACGTTGCAGAGCTTCTTGAATTGCCCGTCGTTGCCGACTGCGATCACCATTTCTCCGTCAGCTGTCGCAAACGGCTGATAGGGAGCTACATTCGGATGCATGTTTCCTAACCGCTTCGGAACCTTGTTCGAAACCAGATAATTGCTCGCCACATTAATCAGGGTACCGATTTGCGAGTCAAACAGCGAAATATCAATACTTTGCCCCTGATTGGATTGGTTTCTTTCATTCAGAGCTGCGAGCACGCCAATTGCCGCATACAAGCCGGTCACAATATCGGAAATCGCCACGCCGACTTTCATGGGGCCGGATTCCTCGCTGCCATTAATGCTCATCAGTCCGCCCATCGCCTGAATGATATAGTCATAGCCTGGAAGATCTTTATAAGGGCCGGTTTTACCGAATCCCGTAATCGAGCAGCGGATAATCCTTGGATTTAATGATTTCATATAATCATCGTCAAAGCCCCATTTTTCGAGTGTGCCATTTTTGAAGTTTTCCATGACGATGTCTGATTCTTTAATGAGCTTTCTTAGGACGTCTTTTCCTTCCTCAGTCCGCATATTTAACGTAATGGCGCGTTTATTGCGGTTGGCGCATAAATAATATGCGCTTTCTCCGCCCACATTAGGCGGCCCCCAGCTTCTTGTATCATCGCTTCCGCCTGGTGCTTCCACCTTGATAATCTCTGCGCCTAAATCTCCTAGAATCATTGTACAGTAAGGCCCAGCAAGCACCCTTGTTAAATCTAGTATTTTGACTCCATCTAATGCTCCAGCCATTTTTGTCACCTGCTTTAAAATTATGATTTTTCATAAAATATTAAACTTTTCTATCATTATATCAAAAAACAAGAAATTTCAGGTAAAATTGTTATTGGGAAGGGAAAAGACATTCAACGTTGGTTTAAGTAAATAAAACAACGAAAAAAGAAATAAGTCCATAAAGAAAGATAGGAGGAATTATATGAAACTATTTAGCGCCTTCCTCACTGTTATTGTGCTGGGCTTTGCTGGATTTGTTGCGACCATTATTGCGGTCCTTTCCGGAAATTACGAGTTTTATAACGTTTTTATTCCAGCTGTAACCATAGGGCTGATGATGGCGATTATTCTCGCTATCTATGGCCATATCAAGAAAAAAGGGCCGAAGATTGGAGTCATTGCCTTTTTCTCCTTAGCTGTCGTTTCAGTGATTGCTTATGAAGGCTATCAGGCCTATGTGAGAAGCATCGAGGTTGTAAGCTCGCAGGATGTTGATCTGTCGGAGTATCGCCCGTTTATAGAAAATACGAAAGCTGTCCATTTAGATGAGGCGTCAGCATTTAAAATCGAGGATAATCTTCCAAAGCTGGACGGGGCGACCGCTCTTTATCCGGTTTATGCAGGCTTCGTTCAGGCGGTATATCCAGAAAAGGAGTACCCGCTCTATGACAGTGAGGTGGTCTCCAGCCAAACGAGCTTCGCCTTTGATCGTTTAGTTAATGGCGAGGCCGACATGGTGTTCCTGGCGCATCCGTCAGAAATCCAAATGAACAGTGCCAAGCGCCGTGGGGTCAAGCTTAACTTAACGCCGATTGGAAGAGAAGCGTTTGTATTTTTTGTCCATTCAGACAATCCGGTTGAGACGCTGACGGTTGAACAGATTCAGGGGATCTATTCGGGAGAAATAACCAATTGGAAAGAAGTTGGGGGCAAGGATGAAGAAATCCGTGCGTTCCAGCGCCCTGAAGGCAGCGGCAGCCAGTCCGCTCTAATTAAGATGATGGACGGCAAACCGCTAATGGAACCGCCTGCAAAGGATATCGTCTCTGGGATGGGCGGCATCATCCGCGAAACAACCAACTATCAAAATCGTACAAATGCCATTGGCTATTCATTCAGACATTTCTCGCAGGAGATGGCCGATAACGGAAAGATCAAATACATTGCCATCGAAGGCGTTGCGCCGACAAAGGAAAACATTCAAAACGAGACGTATCCGATTGTTGATCAGTTCTACGCCATCACCACCGGAGGCAGCCAAAACCCGCATATTCAGGACTTTATTGACTGGATGCTGTCTAAGCAAGGACAGGATATTGTAGATCGCAGCGGGTATGTTCCTTTGAAGTAAGAAGGGAATGATGGAAACAACGTTTCTTTGCATAAAGATTTTATTTAAGCAGCTTCGGCATTTTGTCGAAGCTGCTTTTATATTCATTGATTCTTTTCCTTTTGTATCTTTTCCCTGTGTCCTTCATTTTTAATTACCCAATAATAACTCGCTCTTTTGGATAATGATAATTCGGCTCCTTCCCATTCTTGGAAATAATAAATATAAATGAAAGGATTCCAATACGCCCGATAAACATTAACAAAGTAATTATGACTTTTCCAATATCACTTAACTCAGGTGTTATTCCCATCGATAAGCCAGTTGTTCCAAAAGCAGAGCATACTTCAAATAGTATTTCTATTGTTGAAAAAGGCTCTGTTATTTTTAGCAGCACAACAGAGATGAAACAAAGGAAAATTGCTGTCTGCATAATAGCCATTGATCTCTGTATGTCATCAGGATGTATTTCTCGTCTAAAAACCTTTACTGATTTATTTCCTCTTGCAAAGTTATAAATAAATAATAAATTAATAGCAAATGTTGTTGTTCTAACTCCGCCACCGACAGAACTAGGAGAAGCTCCGACAAACATTAAAATACATAATGTAAGAAGTGTTGGTTCAGAAAACTGGCTAATGTCCATGGTAGCCAAACCCCCATTTCTTGTCGTAGCAGATTGAAAGAATGCATAGAAAAAAGACTCGTGCCACGTTTTATTAACGAAAAAATGACCTGCTTCCAATATTAGAATGGCGATGGTGCCAAAAATCATTAATGAAAAGAATGTAACGGTTGTTAATTTTGTATATAAAGAGAAATGGACTGAACTATCTGTTCTTTTATTCTGGATAAAATCTTTTACTTCGATCAGAACAGGAAAACCAATTGCCCCAAGTGTTAGGAGGATAATATTTATCAATTGGACGAAATAATCATTTGCAAAGGGAATGAGGGATTGACCTGTAATATCAAAGCCAGCATTTGTTGTTGCACTGATCGATGCAAAGAACCCTTGTAAATATGCTTCTTGCCAAGTTGGAAAGTACGATAAAAAGTATGTACCCAGAATAATGCCGCCTATTATTTCGATAGCAACTATGATAAATAAGATATTTTTCATAAGCTTAACCAGCCCAGCAAATGTTGATTGGTTTTGGTCTGTCTGAATAAGCTTTCTTTCTTTAAATCCAATTTTTTTTCCTAAGAGTAACCAGACGAAAGTTCCCAATGTCATAATTCCAATGCCGCCGAATTGCATAATAAACATAAGAATAAAGATGCCTGGAGTACTAAATGTGTCAGGAGTTGAAACGACACTGAGTCCCGTAACACTTATTGCACTTACGGATGTAAATAATACATCGATAAATGTCCATTCTACTCCTGGCTTTAGTGCAATGGGCAAGCTTAATAAAACGACAGACACGAATGCTGCAATTAAATAAAAGGTAACGATTAATTGGGAGGGTGCTAGATTTTCGAACTTCATTTTAATAACCCTTAGTTTGGACATTCAGAATAACCCCTTTGAAATGATTTCACCTCTAATTTGTATAATTATTATAGTGCTTTAGTTTTCTTATTCAAATAAAAATACAGATAGGACACAGGGACAGGCTCCCTCACTCAATTTGAATGAGGAATTAATTGATTTAATTAATTTTTATTTTAATTTATTTAATAAAAATGATCACTTTTATTAAATAAATTAAAATAATTGTTTAAAAATAGAAAAATACGGTGTATGATATGGATAAATAAAAGAGAGGAGACCAGTATGGCGTATCCTTTACTTACTAATTGTCCAGTTTGCAGAAATGCACTTAAAATTACTAAGCTACAGTGTAACCATTGTCAGACAACGATAGAAAATGAATTTGAAGTTTCAAGAATAGCGGCTCTCGGGCAAGAACAGCTGCATTTTGTTGAGATTTTTCTTAAATGCCGCGGAAATATCAAAGAGGTTGAGAAGGAGCTCGGAATTTCTTACCCGACTGTCAGAGGAAAATTAGATGAAATTATCTCCACTCTGGGATATTCCTCTCAAAAGAAACCGGAAGTGGATAAGAAAAAAGTTGTATCGTTACTGGAAAAAGGCGAAATTACGGCAGAGGAAGCCATTCAGTTACTAAAAGAGGGGGAAGTATAATGAAGGACGAAATTTCGAGAGTCTTAACACTGGTGGAAGAAGGAAAGATTAATAAGGAAAAAGCAAGTGAATTAATTAGCATTTTACAAGGAAAAGATCAGCCAGAACCAGTGACAATAAAAAAGGAAGTCCCCTATGGAAATAAAATGCTGAAGATTCGTGTGACCTCTGAAAAAGGTGATAACGTAAATGTGAATTTACCAATTAATCTGGTAAAGGCTATTTTAAAAGTGGGTACAAATATTGCAGAAAAAATACCTGAGGCAGAAAAATATGTAAAAGATATTAACGTTGACGTTCTCATTGAGGCTATTGAAAATGAATTGGATGGACAGATTGTTGATATCACCTCAGCCAATGGTGATAAAGTTTTCGTGGTGATTGAGTAGATTATGTTAAGAGTCAGGGTGAAAGTAAAGGATAAACGGTTCTCCATCCCTGTTCCCTATGCGGTTTTAAATTTGGGTAGTTTGATTATTACATCAAAAAGATTTAATCACTTAATAAATAAAGCGATTGAAAAGGATGGCAGCAAATTCATCTTCCCGGAAATTGAAAGAAAGGACCTGAAGCTGCTGCTGCAGGGACTTTCTAAGCACAGTGGAGTTATCCTTGTTGAAACGAAATTGAAGGATGGAACTGAGGTAGAAGTAAAGCTTTAAATAGGGACACGGGGACATTCCCGTGTCCCTTCTTTATAAAGAAGTTTGCTCCCGTAACAAATTGGGGATTTTTTCCGTCTAATGAGTGGAAACTAAAGGAAAAGTCTAGGGGGAACATCGTATGAAGAAATCATTTACTATCGCAGGTACGCTCTTTTTGAGCATGTCTCTGTTTGGCTGTTCAGGCACAACCAGTGCCACCCCGGAACAGCCGTCGGAGCAGGCCTCCGAACAGCCGAAAGAGCCGCCGCAGGAAGCTGTTCAATCCGATAAGGAGCTCGTTACTAAGGTAGTTGAGGCATTTGGCAAAAAGCTGCAAATGGTCTCGCTGCTCGCGCCGAAAGAGGATTTAAAAAAGAATATAACTGAACAGTATGGGGGTCTTGTTTCAGAGCCTCTATTAGAAAAATGGATCGATAATCCGGAAAGCGCCCCAGGACGCCTGACCTCAAGCCCCTGGCCGGACCGAATTGAGGTTCTTTCTGCTGAGAAGGCCACAGATGCGTCTTATATGGTGAAGGGAGAAATTATCGAGATTACAAGTGTAGAGAAGGAAAAGGGCGGTGCTGCGGCCAAGCGCCCGATTGAGCTAACTGTTGAAAGGGTCAATAATAGCTGGCTCATCACTGATGTCACACTTGGCGAGTATGCAACAGACGGCATCCAGTATAGAAATGCAGAATATGGCTTTACATTGGAACTTCCGGAAAGCTGGAAGGGCTATAAGATGATCATGGATAAGTGGGAAGGCATGTCACCGCAGGGCGGTAAGGCGGTTGAAACCGGTCCGCTCATTTCGATCAGGCACCCGCAATGGACCGAGCAGGACCCGCGTCAGGATATCCCGGTTATGGTGTTCACGCACAAGCAGTGGGACGCGATGCAGGCAGATCAATTCCATATCGGGGCAGCACCGATGAATCCTAAAGAACTGGGGCACAGCACAAACTACGTCTTTGCCCTGCCGGCAAGGTATAACTATGCATTCCCGACTGGGTATGAAGAAGTCGAGGAGATATTAAATAGCGGGGCGTTTAAGGTGATAGAAGAAAAATAGAAAAAGCTAGCCCCGTTATCGCATAACAGGGTTGGTCAGCGTAGAGAAAATACGAAGCATCATCGTTTTGGGAGTACGAATCAGCATTTATTCGTACTCCATTTTTGTGTGATTATATTTAGGCTGAAACTATTGCATGGTTGATTACGTACAAAAAGATAAGTATATTACCCGGAGAGGAATGATGATTTATGAGAAAAATATATAGGTCTACAAAAGAAAAGCAATTATCAGGGGTATTAGGCGGCTTAAGTGAAAAGTATAAAATAGATGTTAGCATACTCCGTATACTAACTGTCGTGTCCGGATTTTTTACTGGCGGGGTAACTTGGCTCATTTATATTTTAGCAGCAGTAGTTATGCCAACTGACAAAGAAATCGATTAATCAATAGCAGTGGTTTGCCCTGCAGTACTGTTTTGTATTTTATTTATGCTGATTTGATTTAAACCATCCGAGGGCTTTTCGTTCCATTTCCTGCACAAAGCTCTTTTTCGCCGGACTGTATTCGCTTGTGTGCTCGAAACGCTGAGCCAACTCTTCTTTAAATCGGCTGTACCTGGCTGCTTCTTCCGGGTAGGACCTGAGATAATCGCGAAAAATTAAATGACGCTCGATTTGCGGGTTATCGTGCTGGTAAAAGTGAATGTGATGAGTTCGGTGTTCTCTGCCTTTTCGAAACAGCCTTCTGCCTGCAATCCCCCATTCCCCGGCGACATCATACCCAAGAGATGCCATTCTGCTATTATACGAATCTATCTTAGCGATATCTTTAACGATTACCATCATGTCGATGACAGGCTTTGCCATCATGCCTGGGACGGAGGTACTCCCGAAGTGTTCAAATCGGATGATCTCGCCGCCGAATATGCCTTTCAAAGTGTCAGTCTCAGCTTGATACATACGCGGCCAATCTTCTTTGTAGTCTGTCAGCCTAATTTTCACGCGCAGTTCTCCCTTCACAAATCTTTCCCATCATTTTAACATGAACTTCCAATTAGAATGAGGAATTTCGAGGAAGTAAGGGAATATTTATATCAAGCAAATTTTAAAGAAATAAACGTTTCTTCTTAAAAAGAACTAAAACTTAATGGACAATCATTTGTATATTGGTAAAAAGATTTGAGGGGGATGCTTGGATGGATGCGGTTTTTAAGACGCAAAAAGGAATATTTAATTATCGGGCTGCCGGCGTCTGGATGGAGAATGGCTATGTACTGTTACATAAACAGGTACAAGATGAGCACTGGACACTTCCTGGGGGCAGAGTTAATCTTATGGAAGATTCAAAGTCAGCTGTCCAAAGAGAAATTCAGGAGGAGCTTGGACAAAAGGTAGAGGTTAATAATCTCCTATGGATCACGGAGAATTTTTTCGTATATAATCAAAGCCCTATTCATGAAGTAGGCTTGTACTATCATATCGAGGCTGCAAACAATGCTTCGTTTTTTAATAAAGACACCTTCTTTGGGCTTGAAGGGGAGAGACTCCTGTATAAATGGTTTCTGATTAATGAACTGGAAGAGATCGAGTATATCCAGAGTTTCTTAAAGCTGGGCTAAAAAGGCTTCCAGGAACCCCTGAGCACGTAATTATTAAACAAGATTCATAGGAGGCCGTCATGATCCGTGAAAAAATTAATCTAATCTTAGATTCGATGCAGGATCTAAGGGCGACCTAAGGAAATGAAAACAATTATATGTATTCTTTTCTTGTTTTGTTGATTCCTAGATTTAAACCAACGTTGTTGTTTATAAAATTAGCCCAGAAAGATGCAGGCAATTTAAAGGACTTGGAAAAGAAAATGGAGAACAAAGTGAAGGAATGGTTAGATTACACTTAAAAAAGTCTGCTGTTTTAGAAGGGTACTTTTATGTTTAAACCATTCATATAGAGATGGAGGGATATGGTGGGGGAAATAATCTTATCTGTTGTTTTTATGATTCCCGTTTACGGCTTGTTAATTTGGTCTTATTTAGATCCCGAAGAAAGTCTGCTGTTTGGAAAAAGGTGGATGTATAATGAAGAGCCAGAATTATCGGATGAGGCAATCCGTTATACTAAATTTGCATCAATAGTTGCTATGGTGGGTTTCCCCTTCGTTATCATCAGTTTCCTTTTTGAAATTTACCTTCTTCGTTTTTCATTAGTGATTATTCCTTTAGTGATGCTTTTTGGGGCATTTAAAATCTTCGCAGGTAAAAAGGATGCCTGAACAATCAAGGACCTGGAAAAAGGGAGTGAGGAGAGATGATTATAGTTCAATTCCAACCTTTCTTCTTTTCTTTGTATCTTGACTTAAATAAACGTTGTATAAGAAGTGTGAAAATAAGAGCTTAGGGTCACTTCTAAGCTCTATTTTTAGTTAGATATATTTAAATTAAGCCGGCGGTATAACTCCGGACAGAAGCAAAATAAAAAACAACAATCCTATTGCGAAAAAGATGGCTGAGGCTGTAAAAATAGGCCCTCTTCGAAAGACAAATGGCTCTCGTTTCTGAATGATCCCTGTTTGGCCGCTAAGATGAGAGGAATGGAACTCTGAAATTTTCCCGCCGCTGCTGGAGAAATAAAAAGTGCCTGCCGCAAACGCCATCCCTGTAAAGAACATGACCTCAATAAAACGGACTGAGAAGGCTGAAGCGACAAAATAGGTAATGACAACCTCCACCGTCAATGTCAAAAGGATAATGAGCAGATTTTTTAACTGCATAAAATTCCCCCTTTATGTGTTTTTTGATTACAAAAATTTGACCTTCTTATTAATCATTTGAGCATAACTCCATTTTTGTGTTTTGATCTTTCCTTTTGTATATTCTATGGATTCTTCCATATGAGTTGATTAATCCCCTTCAAGATAAATTAAATTTAATTAAAATTGCGCTTTTTATGTATTCGAATTCTGAGTATAACTTTTACAAGTTTATTGAAGGATTGGTATGATCTTTAAAAGGGGGGAGGAAAATGAAAAATCCTCGGAAGCTTTTAATCGCAATGCTAACAGTAATATTACTTATATTGGCTGCGTGTGCAAACTCGTCGGAGAAGTCAAATACGAACCTGAATAACCAGTCATCAAACAGCGGCCCGACTCAAAATGCAAAAGGTGACTCAACAAATAAAGACCGAATAAAGACAGGTAAAACAGAAAACTCTTCAGAAGGTGCCGAAAGTAAAAAGGACGAATATCTCAAGAGACTAAACGAAATGGAAGAAGCAGACAGATACGCAGAAGTTAAAACAACAACGGCAGAAATGATAGAACAAGAGGCGGAAAGATATAAAAAGTGGGATGGGGCATTGAACGAAATTTATGGGATATTGAAAAGACAGCTTAGTACAGAACAGATGGATAAATTAAGAGAAGAACAACGGAACTGGATTAAACAGAGAGATGAAATGGCGAAAGAATCATCACTAAAATATAAGGGCGGTTCAATGGAATCATTAGAATATGTGGCTGCGCAAGCAAGCCTTACACGAGAAAGATGCTATGAGTTGGTTGCAAAATACATAAATTAATATTTATTGTTTTATTGTTTGGAAGATTTAAAGGAATATTTATTCGTTTGTTGAGCCCTTCTTCTTTAAATGTCAACGATACAAAAAGAGAAGTGCTCATTACACTTCTCCCTACGGTTGCTGCAATTTCCGCTATTGTTCAGTTTCTTATGCAAGTACACTTCCTGATAATATAGCTAACCCAATAACCATTATTACTCCAATACCTTTGAAAATAAAACTCATCCGTTCCATAGGCTCCATCATTTTAAATCCCTCCTTTCACTGATTTATTAATTGCATCATAAAGGCTGAAAATGAAATTTTTATGAAAAGCAAAAGAATGGGTTAAAATTTAAATCAACTTTGTTTCTTTTTTCGTTGATTTCTTGATTTAAAGGAATGTTTATTCGTTTATTGAACTTACTATATATATAGTTAGTCCAAGCATGTGCAAGTCTCTCTCCATATACTACAAGGGAATCTTTTACTCAAAGATCGAATTAAAATTCACGTGTAAGAGAGGTGATGATTTGTTATGGGAACAAACAAGCAGAATTGTACGGTTCTCCGGCATGAAGCTACAATAGACATTTTACAGCCAGGAACAGGCGTATTTACTTATTTTACAGATTTGACTGAAAACCACTATAAGGCATTGATTAGCGTACGCATTGAAGATATAACGGGTGGATCTCCAAACGCTCAACTCATTGTGACGCCACGAACGGGACCTGATACTACTATAAATTTCACTGAGTCAGCTGCTATTCAAATTGAAGATGCTCGAGCTGTCAAGTTAAGTACTTCCAGTCCAGGCATAATTGGAGGGAGTATGAATATTGTAAAAGACTTTTGCATGTGTTGCTCAGACTTGGGTGAAGTTCAAAGACATGAAGAGACATTTTCCTTCAGAGGGTCGGATTTTCTATTTACAGATTTGACTGAAAACCACTATACTGCAATGGTTGTCGTCAGAGGAAGACTGGAGGGAGAAGTTGTTGTAACACCGAGAACGGGAGATCCTGTAACCATTACACTCCCGCCTAATGCAAGAGGCGTCATTCAAATAGAAGATGCTCAATCTTTATCAATTCAAACGAGACCCGCCCGTGAAGAACCTCGAAATACAGTCGAAATCATCAAAGACTTCTGCATTAGCTGTCCTTAATGGACGAGGGGACAGGTCTCTTGTCCTCTTCAATCAAGATCATAGCCCTTCGATGGGGACTCCATAAAATTCAAAAGTCCATTTTTTATTTAATAATCTTCATGTTATTTTTGAAGGGCTGTCCTATGGTTTAAAGTCTATTAATTCCAGGAGCTCGGATGTGTCCCCTTCAAATGTAAGGAAATACGGTCTGTTTTCATCGCTGAAAACCATTAAATATGGCTCTTCTTGGCCGGAAAATATGATTGTTACTTCATCAACTAGGTCTTCAAACCATTGGTTTTTCACCATTTTATGAGGTTCCAAAGGAACTCTGATCATAAATCCTTTATTTGGAATAGGATTGTATTTTACATATACGCCCGATATTCCTTCAAGGAATTTTTCAACCTCTTGTTGCGTCTCCTTACTTGTTGGAGCACCCGCAATCACTTTCCCTTTGCTTATATCGAAAATTTCTATCTTCTGGGCCGATTGAGCAGTGACTGCTGCTGAAATTAATTGGAGCAAAATAAAGCTTATTAATACTTTATTAATCACCGGGATCACCTCAGAGGTATTATTCCCTAAAAATTAGCCTGTATAAGAGAAAGACGCGCTTTTCAAAGAACGGCTTGTTAAGAAAAACTGGCAGTCTATCTGGGATAAGATAAAGGTGCACCACATTTAGTTAGGTTTATTTCTTGTTTCGTTGTTTTCTAGATTTAAAGGAATGTTTATTTGTTTTTTTTTTAAAAGCCAACCAAAACAGCCGATTTCTGTTTAGGAAAACGGCTTTACTATGGGATATTTATGGTTTTTCCTTTTTAGATCAGCTGATAATATAACCCGAATTGAGTATCGTACCATAAAAATTTTCCATGCTTTCGTTTCGGGATGCGTGCTTGAAAGCTCCATTCGGGATACTGTTTGATAATCTGCACCTGGTCACCTGTACCAAAGGCAATAAATGAAATATAATGATCCTTTGTCATGGGATGTTCATTTGAAATAAACCATTCCTGGTCAATTTCAGAAATGGCAAGCTTTTCATCTTCCGAAGCCTTTTTCGCGGCTAATGGTTCAAGCTTTCTTCCACAGCAAGATAGGGTGATGTTTCCGGTTGCTAAAGCAATATTATTACATGTTGGACAGACAAAATAATGAGCCTGTTTCATATTTCCTCCTATAAAATCATTCGGCGCTAATTCACCATCTAGCATATTTTCTATATTTACTCCAAGGAGGGATGATAGTTCTGATAAAAGCGTAATATCGGGACAGCCGTACCCACGCTCCCATTTTGAAATCGTCCGATCAGAAATATTCATTCGATCTGCTAATTGTTTCTGTGTTAACCCTTTTTCCTTCCGCAATCTAAAAATTAACTCTCCAATTTTGCGATTATCCATAATTACTCCTCCTGCTCTAGTGACATCATAAATGTTTGAAGGCAACGAAACAACAAACGCTCCGTAGAGTTAATTAGTCGGCGGGAAGAGGAACTTATATATCTTATTTCGTTGGTTGATAGATTCGAAGAAACGTTGTAACCCTTTTAAAAAAGGGGATCATCCCCTATAAACTCCATTAAACTAATACTGCATTCCCTTTAATTCGAGTCCTCGTAATTTTATTTTGATGTGTATATGTTTCAGATATAATCATACTCGGACGTTCCATAGCAATTCCCTGGATCACCTGATAGCTGTTCCAGCCATCGTTTTTGGAATCGAAAATGTTATAGTTCGTTAAATAGGCGCCTAAAGCAGATGCGGCAACACCGGTTGCGGGATCTTCGTTATAGCCTGCTCTATTTGGAAACTGGCGTGCGTGGACACGGTTTTCCTCTTCAACCGCAAAAGGATAGAAGCCTGTAGTATTGTATTCATCACACAGCTGCCAAAGGTATTCGAAATTCGGGTTAAGAGTGTTCAGTGTCTCTACGCTTTTTAATGGAACAATCAATTTATAGCGCGAGGTAGACACGGATTGAATCGGATAATCAGCTAGGTCTGCTGCTTCAATATGGAGGGACTTGCAGATTTCTTCATTTGCAGGATTTACTTTCATAAAAGCCGGACGGAATTGTTCGACGCTAACGTCTATATTGGCTCCATTTGTTTTCCATTCGACTTTCACAGGTCCTAACAGGGTCTCCACCATCATCGGCGAATGTTTAATCATTCCTTGCTCCACTAGAACAGTCGTGCTCCCAATGGTGGCGTGTATGCACATTTCCATCTCATGCAAAGGAACAAAATAACGAAACTTTACATCACAATCGGAACGCGCTGGCTTTAAAACAAAAGCTGTTTCCTGGGCGAACTCCTTTGCCATCTTTTGCATCTCATCGGTTGTAAGATCATCCGCATCTAGCACGACAGGACAAGGATTGCCTCCTCCCTTTCCTATAGAAAACACGGTTGTATGTACGACATCAAAACCCATCTTTACCGCCTCCTTTTATGGAGATTTTATCATTATTGGCTCTGGAAAAGTATCGAATCTTATTAGTGGAGAGAACAAAACTTATCCCTTTTTATATTGCTTGCTTCGTTGTTTTCTATATTCGAAGAAACGTTCCAATAAAGTCCGTATAAAGAATATCGAGTGAAACATAAATTTTAACGATAATATGTATTTGGAGAGGAGGGAAATGAATGTTACCCAAATTCAATCATTTAATGGATTACATCGAAAAATATTTAACGGATTTAGAGCAAATTACGATTGAAGAAAGTTTATGGGCCATTTTCCCTAATCAAGGGCCATTTCCTGCTACACTTCAAGAAACTACCGCAAAAATTTATTCTGAATGGCTGCCTTCTTCAGATTACGAACTGGCAGATCTGCCTGGAATTTCTTACATAAAGTACAATGGGACTTCGGAAAATATGTATAGTGAAATTTGGATGGCAGTAAAGAAAAAAGTTGGCGATTGACACAAATGATGATTATCTGTACAGAAGACTTTCCGAAACCACATATGAATATCAAAGAGGTTGGGGTTCCTCTGATTTTGCCCCCAACCTTTTTTAGCTGCTAATTTTGCGACAGATTTTTCTGAGGGTTTATTGATTTCTACATTCGAAGAAACGTTGGATTCTTCTCTTTTCTCCAAGCTTCTTTTAACTTGGCTCCACATGAACATGAACGTCATAGACTCCGTAATCGTCTTTCATGGTTTTTTCAATGGAGGTTGCGATGTCATGGGCCTTTTTAATATCAAGGGTGGAGTTGACAAGGATGACCACATCAATCACTTCATTGTTTCCGTAGTACCTTCCTTTGATTTCTTTAATCCCTTTAACCCCGTCTACTTTCCTAATAACCTTCTGATAGAGTTCAATCTTTTGTACATCGAATCCATCCGAGAGCTCATAGGAAGCCTGTTTGAAAATCTCCCAAGCTGTTTTACAGATTAATAGTCCGACAACAACGGCTGTCAGCGGATCCAGCCAGGGCATATGCAATTGAGACCCCAATATACCAACCGCTGTTCCGGCACTTACCCACGCATCTGATAGGTTATCCTTCGCATTGGCCATGACAGCTTTGCTGTTAATTTTTTGGGCGAGATTTTTGTTGTATCGATACACAAAATACATTGCGGTAGCGGAAAGTATTCCAATATAAGCCGCTGCAATGTCCGGAGATTCTTTTTCCCCTTGAAAAATCGAGGCCACAGCTGCAGCAAGCACCTCTATGCCGACTGCCAACATAATAAAAGAAGCAATCATGGAAGCAATGGTTTCACTTTTCCAGTGGCCGTACCGATGATTTTTATCAGGCGGCCTTTGCGAAAATTTCAGGCCCACCAATACTGCTATGGATGCCAAAATATCTGTTGAATTATTTAAGCCGTCTGCCTTTAAAGCTTCGGAATCACTCATATAGGCGACAGCAAGCTTGATGATTGAAAGGATTACATACGCGATGATGCTGAAAATTGCTCCCCGTTCTCCCAGCTTAAGGTCATTATATCTTTGTTGCTGTTCCAACACATTTGATCCTCCGTCTAAAATTAGTCCTTGATTAGGATATCAATGAAATAGGGGGTGGGTCTACAGCAACCTTTTTGCCTAGGTTTATATAAGTAGTTTGTCTATAAAAATGTTTCACAAGGGAAAATTAAGAATTTTCACAAGGATAGATAGAAATAAATAAACGTTTCTTCATTGATTTCTAATGACTTTTTAATACTTTTATGAACATTCAAGCAATTGCTTGAACGTTTTTCAAATAAATGACTATACTATATTCAAATGAATATTTGAATGTTTAGCGGGGTGAGAAGATGGTGAGCAAAAAGGATACGTGTGAGGTTTATAGCTTTGATGAGAAAAAGGTGAATCGCGTTCAAGGGGATTTGCAGACAATAGATATATCTAGTGTTGCTCAGTTATTTAAGGCAATTGCAGATGAAAATCGGGCAAAAATTGCCTATGCGCTTTGCCAGGAAGACGAGTTATGTGTATGCGATATCGCTAATATTATCGGGGCGACGGTTGCGAACGCTTCCCATCATTTGCGGACCCTTCATAAGCAGGGGGTTGTCAAGTTTCGCAAGGAAGGGAAACTCGTATTTTATTCGCTTGACGATGAACATATACGACAGCTCATCCTGATTGCGCTTGAGCATATGCAGGAGGTGAGGACCCATGTCTGAATCGGCAGCACAGATGAATGAAAGCAAGATATACCGCGTGCAGGGCTTTTCCTGAGCAAGCTGCGCAAAGACGTTCGAGGAGAACGTGAAGCACCTGGATGGTGTTATGGACGCAAAAGTAAATTTTGGTGCGGCAAAGATTACGGTGACAGGGCAGACATCAATTGAAGCATTGGAAAAAGCCGGCGCTTTTGAAAACCTGAAGCTGCGCGAAGAACACGAAAGGGCGGTCAAACAAGAGCCGTTCTGGAAGCAGAAGGAAAGCATTAAGGTTTACATTTCCGCAGTCCTGCTGGTGATTAGCTGGTTTCTCGGCAAGCAATATGGAGAGGAGCATATCCTGCCGGTAGCGGGCTATGCTGCGGCGATTCTTATTGGCGGATACACGCTCTTTATTAAGGGACTGAAAAACTTATCCCGGCTAAACTTTGATATGAGTACGCTCATGACCATTGCGATTATCGGAGCTGCGGCGATTGGCGAGTGGGGCGAAGGAGCGACTGTTGTCATACTATTTGCGATCAGCGAGGTCCTTGAGCGCTATTCAATGGATAAAGCCCGCCAGTCGATCGAGTCGCTGATGGACATTGCTCCGAAAGAAGCGCTCATCCGCCGGGGCCAGGAAGAAATGGTGGTCCATGTAGATGATATTATGATTGGCGATACGATGATCGTTAAGCCTGGGCAAAAACTGGCCATGGATGGCGTGGTGCGAAAAGGCACCTCGGCCCTTAACCAGGCGGCGATTACCGGAGAAAGTGTTCCAGTTACAAAGACTGCGGGTGATGAAGTCTTTGCGGGGACCATGAATGAAGAAGGCCTGCTTGAGGTTGAAGTCACTAAACGGGTGGAAGATACGACGATTGCAAAAATCATTCATCTGGTCGAAGAGGCGCAGGAAGAACGCGCACCGTCCCAGGCGTTCGTTGATAAATTCGCGAAATACTATACACCGGCGATCATTGCCATTGCCTTCTTGATTGTCATCGTCCCTCCGTTATTTTTCGGCGGGGACTGGAGCAAGTGGATCTATGAGGGGCTCGCTGTATTAGTTGTCGGCTGTCCATGCGCCCTGGTTGTCTCGACGCCAGTTGCGGTCGTAACCGCGATCGGAAACGCTGCGAAGAATGGGGTTCTTATCAAGGGCGGGGTTTATCTAGAAGAAGCAGGCGCGCTGAAGGTCATTGCCTTCGATAAAACTGGAACCTTAACAAAAGGCATTCCTGCGGTCACGGACATTGTCACGTACGGCGGGAATGAAAATGAGCTTTTTGGATTGGTAGCGGCCATTGAAAGAGGATCGCAGCATCCTTTGGCTTCGGCAATCCTGCGCAAGGCAGATGAAAAGAGGCTGAACTACCATGAGGCGGGTGTTGAGGATTTTCAGTCATTGACAGGTAAAGGTGTTCAGGCGACAGTCAACAATGAAAAGTATTATGTTGGAAGCCCTCATCTTTTTGAGGAATTGCATGGAGGTATTTCTGATGACTGCAGGCAGAGGATTGCAGGCATGCAGACTCAGGGAAAAACCGTGATGGTTCTCGGGACCTCCAAAGAAATTCTCTTGCTGATTGCGGTAGCCGATGAATTGCGTGAGTCCTCTAAAGAAGTCATTTCCAGACTCCATCAGCTGGGCATTGAAAAGACAGTAATGCTTACCGGCGATAATCAAAGGACCGCAGAAGCCATTGGCCATGAGGCCGGCGTTGCCGAGATCAAGGCCGATCTGCTTCCGGCTGATAAGTTAAGCTATATTAAACAGCTTCGCGCTAACCACCAAAGTGTTGCGATGGTAGGCGATGGCGTGAATGATGCACCGGCCCTCGCTGCAGCCACCGTGGGTGTGGCGATGGGCGGTGCGGGCACCGACACTGCCTTAGAAACGGCTGATATTGCGCTTATGTCCGATGACTTAAGCAAGCTGCCTTATACAATCAAGCTAAGTCGTAAAGCATTAGCCATTATTAAGCAAAACATTACTTTTTCGCTGGCGGTTAAATTATTTGCGCTGCTTCTGGTCGTCCCAGGCTGGCTGACCCTGTGGATTGCGATATTTGCTGATATGGGCGCCACTTTAATTGTCACCTTAAATAGCCTGCGTTTACTGAGAGTGAAAGAATAAACTGGGGAGAGCTCCCCGGTTTTTTTAGTATAGAAGGCTATTAGTTGATGCCTTCCGTGATCCTTCTGTTCACCTTCCCGTACATTTATATACAGGATTGTCTATGCTGAATTTGCCGAATCACGAGGCAGATCCAAATGCGATCATGTCAGCAGCAGAAGAACAAATCCAAGAACTCCAAACAAAAATGGAAGAAATTGAAGCAGGACAAAAGATAAAGTCACAGTTTATCGAGGTCAATGAATTAGCCAAGATCACTTTTCAAAACATGCTCGATCAATACCAACTCCAAATTGACTTTTTACAGAAAATAGTTAAGGCAATAAAAGCCTGATGGGACAGGCACCCTGTCCCCATTTTGGTTAAGAAAACAAAATAATCAATATAAAAAAAAGAATGCTTTTTGCCCAGCCTTTTGCCCAGCCGCTGTCTATAAATTAATAGATTTCGTAGTTTTGTCCGGTTTGAGCCCCATCAACGCTTTTTTTATAAGCAAGGGCTACACGACTGGCAGGGACTGCCACAAACCCTTGGAAAAAATCCCCGTATTTATCCCATGATTCCTGTAATACATTAGGGCTCACGCTGTTTATACGAATCCCCCTCGGCATTTCAATCGCTGCTGATTTTACGAATGCTTTGACACCGCCATTTACCATGGCAGCGGAAGCACCCTGACGAATGGGATCATCCATCATAATACCAGTTGTTAAAGTAAAGCTTCCACCGTCATTTACATAGTCCATTCCAAGAAGCACCAAATTAATTTGGCCTTTAAGTTTACTTTCGATTCCTATTTCATTTAATTCTGGTGTTAGTTCCGAAACAGGCGCGAAATGGGCCCTGCCTGCTGCACTAATTACCGCATCAACTTTTCCAGTCTGTCCGTACATTTTTTTTATACTCTCCGCAGAGGTAATATCAACAGCTACATCTAAGCCATTTCGTCCAGCCCGAATAACTTCATGATTTTTTTCTAACTCTTTAACAATTGCTGCTCCAATCGTACCACTTGCTCCAACAACAATTACTTTCAATTTTCAACATCCTTTCCTCTCAACAATCGTGTCCTATTGCTGAATAACCTATTTTCATGTTAATTTTTGAATGTACTTTCCTAATTTTCACTCTATTTTAACATGCGTTTGGAACATAGCGACAGGCCCCTTGCCCTGGTTCAATCCCTTGTAATTTGCACCTCAACAACAAAGGTATATGAGGCATTTCCATTTGGCCACTCAGCCCACACCTCCACAACATATTCTCCTGCTTCTGAGGGCAGCGTTAACTGTTTCTCATCTATGGCCAATTCCTTTCCGCGTGCATCTTCTTTCCATAGATAAGCAGTTAGTTGCGGCTCTGATTTGTCGCTAAATTGTATTTCTGCAGGTGCACCTTGGATAACGGAAATAGGTTTTAATTCCTTTGCAATTTGAAAAGGGGATGCTGCATCCGCAACAGTTGCTGTAGTGGAAAATAGCCCCTTGTGTTCCCAGTGATAGCTTCCCCTTGATAATTTTATCTTTTGGCCGTCAATGGCTCCCGTTGCATTGGGCGGTCCCGTGGCGCCAAGGGGTACCCCTGCACCTGAACAGCCAGAAATGATAAATAAAGCTGCCGCTAGTATGATAAATAAGGCTTTTTTTATGATCAAGGCTAACGCCTCCTTTTTTACTTAGACGATTGCTGCTGGGGAAATGTTCCATTTGCCGGCAAAGGAGGGGAAAAGCTATATATTTGTTGTTTCGTTGTTAACTATATTCGAAGGAACGTTGTTTTATTGTTTTTTTACTAAAAAAGCTGATTTCTATTAAAAAGAAATCAGCTTGCTTATTTTTAAAGAGCCCCGGACTTGCCGCCATCAATATTAACGGATGTTCCTGTTACATAGGAAGCAGCATCCGAAACAAGGAAGCTGATAACTTTAGCAGCTTCATCTGTATCGCCAATGCGTCCAAGAGGAATTTGGTGCTTATCGAGTCTCGAATAGTCATCCCAGCTAAGCTCCGGTGCTTCGCGCTTCCATTTTTTTTCGATCTGATCGCTTCGGATTAATCCGATGCACACCGTGTTCACGCGAATATTGTCCTTGCCAAGGTCTTTGCTCATCGCTTTTGTCAGCGCCATCCCAGCTGCCCGGCTGACACTGGTAGGCAGAGAGGAGGCAGGAGGGGTTTTCGCTATCGCTGCCGTAACATTGACGATGGATCCGCCCCCAGCCTGGCGCATATAAGGAAGCGCATAGCGGGAGCAATGAATTGCCCCAAAAACCTTTAAATTGAAATCTTGCTCCCAAAGGTCGGTGCCCACTTGGTCAAACGGATTTGCGGCAGAGGTTCCTGCGTTATTCACGACAATATCTAAATGCCCAAAATGCTCGGCTGTTTGTGTGACCGCTTTTTGGCATTCCTCTTCCTTCGTAATATCTGCTGAGATATGTAAGACTTCGACACCTGTCTTTTCGAAAATCAGCTTGGCAGCCTCTTTGAGGTTGTCCTCATTTCTGGCACATATGGCTACGTTTGCACCTTCGCTTGCTAACAGCATGGCGGTATGAAGCCCAATCCCTTTGCTGGCTCCGGTTACTAGTGCGACTTTTCCTTTTAATCCTAAATCCATTCAGCATTTCTCCTTTTATAAAAATATGAATGACTCCAACTATATTATACAGTCTATTCTGAAAATTCTCCTGTTATTTACCTTGATAACATCCAATGTTTGATAACTTTATTGTTTTTTTCTTTTCAACCTTCGAAGAAATATTGTTTTATTGTCAATTGTTGGATTAAGCTGACCTGTGCCTCGTTAATCATTTTTATTGGATAAACAGTATTTTTAAGAAACCAAAGGGAAATTTAACTATATTCCATCAGAAATTCAAGTTACTAAAAACACATCAGTTTTAACACTAATAATAAAGGAGAGATAACATGCAAACAATCGCGGGGAAAACGGCGCTAATTACAGGAGCAGGGCGTGGAATAGGGCGGGCTGCAGCCATTGCTTTTGCACAAGAAGGGATTCACGTTGGCCTTGTTGGCCGTACGCTTGAAAATCTACAAAAAGTGGCAGAGGAACTTAAACAGTATGATGTGAAGGTGGCATTCGCTGCGGCAAATGTAGCGGATTTAGACTCTATTACCAAGGCGGTTGAATCCATTCGCAGTGAGCTTGGTCCAATCGATATCCTAGTAAACAATGCAGGAATTTCAAAATTCGGCAGCTTTATGGAGTTAACGCCTGAAGAATGGACCAATATTATCGATGTCAACGTAAAAGGTGTGTACTACACAACACGTTCGGTATTACCAGAAATGATAGAGCGCACCACAGGCGACATCATTAATATTTCCTCAACATCTGGTCAAAAAGGTGCACCAATTACAAGTGCCTACTCGGCTTCTAAGGCTGCAGTGATCGGATTGAGTGAGTCATTAATGCTTGAAGTTCGCAAGAAAAATATCCGCGTGGTAACGTTGACACCAAGTACGGTTGCAACAGATATGGCTGTTGAACTCAACTTAACCGACGGCAATCCAGAAAAAGTGATGCAGCCAGAAGATTTAGCAGAATTCATGGTTGCCCAGCTAAAACTCCATCCTCGTGTGGTATTAAAACAGGCTGGACTTTGGTCGACGAACCCTTAATATTTGGTCCATTTAATAGAAAAGCATCCTCAGTGCATCAAAAAAGCTGATCTCTATGCGAAGAGATCAGCTTCTTATAAGGAATCATTTTTTCACATATTTCATGATCTCTTCAGGATCAAAGCCAAGAACCCAGTGGCCATTGATGTTTGTCTGCGGCACGCCCATCTGTCCGGTTTCCTCGACGAGCTTTTGCCCCGCAACAGGATCTGTCTGCACATTTACTTCTTTATAATTAAGACCTTGAGACTCAAGGAATTGTTTCATCATTGTGCAGTATGGTCAAGTATTGGTTGAATAGACTGTAATCTCATTCATATTGATGCCTCCTCAATTTTTCCTAGCCCTATTGGTTTTCCCTAAAAGCTTTCCCAAAATACAAGGGTCTCAGGTTATTATATTTAAGCCAACGCCGTTCGGATTCTGGCAATTCAAACAGCAATCTTTCACTTTGTCTCTTTATTTTTTAGCAGCCGGTGCATACAGCAACTTTCCATTCATATATTTAAATTGGGACAGCCTGTCATGAAAAAATATATAAATGGGGGTTCATATTGGAAAAAGAACAGGATGCACAGGGCACGCCTCAAAACCAGGTCAAAGTGAACAACAACATTAGTCTTTCTTTTCATTTTGGCGATTCGCTAAACCTATTAGCTCTGCTGGCTGGTGTGTTTTTCATTAAAACCATTTCTAAGCAATACAAAACGAAGAAACTAAAAAAAGATAAACCATAAACCTTGCGAACGGCTTCCTTTACTTTCTGTGTCTTGCGTCTTTTCAAGCAAAAAAGCATCCCGAGTACGAAGGATGCAACGGACGAAGGAAGCGTTTATTCTATTCATCTTTTTTTTCCTTTATTTTTTCGCGGATTGCCTCTAGTTCCTTCAATGACAGCGCCCCAAGAGATTTTTTAATTTCTTCGGCTATCTTCTTTTTGTTGCTTTCGCGGTATTGATCCCACCACTCCCGCAGGCCGTCCGTTTCGTCCAAAAGGGATTCAATATCAAGCTCGTCCAATTCATCATCCGTTAAATATTCCAAAACAGCCCCAAGCATGCGTGTCAGTTTTTTAATTTCATCTTCATTTTTCCGTTCATTTAATGCAACCACATTTGATTCCTTTTCGGGCACCTCATTTTCAGCTGCAGATTTTCGCGGCATCGTAACCCTTCCTTATTGTTTTTCTTTTAGTATGGCTTAAGGTTGGAAAAATTATCTGGGGTTCACGATGCCATAATACACGAGGTCCTCGTACCGATTATCCTTTCTAACATGATCCTTGAGCACGCCTTCTTCTTTCATGCCCAGCTTTTGCAAAACCCTGCCTGAGGCTGGATTGGAAGCAAAGTAACGGGCAAATACTTTATGGTACTGTTTATCGGCAAAAGAAAATTGTACAATTGCCTGCGCTGCCTCTGTGGCATAGCCCTTTCCCCAAAATGCCTCGCCAATCCAATAGGCGATTTCGCCATGATGAAACGCTTGGTTGTTGGATAGCGCGATGGCTCCATATAATTCTCCCGTTTCTTTATCGGTAACCGCGAATTCATAGGATTTATCTGCGTCGAAATTCTTTCGGTGACGCTCCATCCACTTTAAAGCATCCTCTATAGCGTATGGGTAGGGGAGATACAAAGTGCTTTTGTAGATATTATAATTATTGCAAAGCCTAGCAACGTCTGCGGCATCCGATTCTTCAAACAGCCTTAGCACAAGTCTTTGTGTCGTAATGGTTTTATTTTGATGGTCGTAAATCATATGGGATCCTCCTGGCGTGATTGAGTCTTCACTAATCATTCGAGAGATAATAGTGATAACCTTTATTCATCCATTCTCTATTTTAATTGGAGAATGGATTTTTTTCGCGGGCCTGGAATCCTGAATCAACAAACTTAGAGTAATTACCTCCATATGGCAGCTGTTTCAAAATGGTACTTTTTACAATAGCTCCAGTGATAAGTCCGTTTTCTTTCTTTTCCTGTTTTATAAACCTATAATTTAGGTGGAAGGTTTTTTAAAATAATAATTTCGGGAGGTCTTATACATGAGTAAAGTTGCAATTATTACCGGTGCTGGCAGCGGTTTGGGTCAGGCAACCGCCGTTCGTCTAGCGCAAGAGGGCGTTGATATCGTTGTGGTAGATGTTAGCGAAAAGGGTGGAAACGAAACAGTTGAAATGGTGAAAAAACTAGGCGTTGATTCCATTTTTATCAAGGCTGACGTGTCCAAGCATGAGGAAGTAAAAAATTATGTTGATAAAACAGTTGAGCGTTTTGGAAAAATTGATTATTTCTTTAATAATGCCGGTATTTCAGGCAGCGGCTCATTCTTCTTGGATTCCTCCATTGACGAAATCGATAAAATTGTGGGAATCAATTTAATGGGAGCTCTTTATGGCGTTCGTTATGTGGCTGAAATCATGTTAAAGAACGGGGGAGGATCCATCGTAAATACAGCTTCTAGCGCCGGCGTCATTGGCCAGGACTCTGTTGTAACCTATTCTGCTACCAAACATGGGATTGTTGGTTTAACAAAGAGTATGGTGGCTGAATATGCAAAAGACGGATTACGCGTAAATGCGATTGCTCCAGGACCTACTGAAACACCGATGGTTAAAGCTTTCTATGAAGCAAATCCGGAAATGAAAGCAAATGCAACAAGCGGAATCCCGCAAAAACGTTTAGGTACACCGGAAGAAGTGGCTGAACTGGTGACGTTCTTATTAACTTCGAAAGCCCAGTATATCAATGGCGAAGTCATTCGCATTGATGGCGGATTTACGAATACGAAATAATCACATGCCTTGATACATCCGAAGACTTCAGAACCTTTCTTTCGAACCCTTCGAAGCCATAAATATCGGGAGCCGCTAATACTGCGGCTCCCATGATTTTTTCACTACCCGGATCCGGTCTGAGCTGCTTTCCCTTGCTGCATTAAAAATAAAGATACACCGAGCAAAACAAAGAAGCCGCCCGCTATCTGCAAGCTGATGACCGGTTCACCTAAAAGAACGACAGCTAGAATAGTGGCGCCAACCGGTTCACCTAACATCGCCATGGAAACCGTTGTTGTGTTCACATAATTTAACAAGAAGTTAAAGATGACATGAGCAATGGTAGGAAAAATGGCTAATAATATAAAAATTCCCCATTCCCGTGCCTCATAGCCGCCGGCAGGTATACCTGCGAAGAGGTTGTATAGATGCAAGATAAGGGCAGCAAAAAAGAATACACAAAAACTATAGATCCAATGAGAAGTTTGCTTGACCTTATTTTGCCCAATCAATAAATAACAGACAAGGGCGACGACGCTCAGAAACGACAGAAAATCCCCAATTAATACGGACTTACTGCTGAGTGAAACATCCCCCCAGCCAACCATCAAGATTCCTATAATTGAAATCCCAATGGCCAGTATAGTAGACAAGCTCGTTCTTTCTTTATATACGAAAAATCCCCCTAGCAAAGCGATGATCGGCTGCAAGGAAAGGATGATCGTAGAACTGGCAACCGTTGTCAGTTTCAGAGATTCAAACCACAAAGCAAAATGCAGGGCCAAGAAAACACCTGCAATGAATAAAAACAGCCATTCTCGTTTTGACAGCTTCATAAATTCTTTTCTTTTTATGTATACGATGGGCATTAATAAGAGGCATGCCAAATACATTCGATACATGCTTAATATGCTCGATGGCGCTTCCGACCATTTGACAAAGATGGCCGCAAAAGATATCGCGATAATAGAGATGGTTAGCAGTAATCCCACATTTCTTTTCATATTCCCTCCGCCGATCGTCATAGAATCTCTTTAAAAAGTGTATAGATTGATAGAGAAAAGAGCAAAGAAAAACCCGCATGGGCGGGCTTTCTTTACTCCTCAGTCTACTGGAAGCTGCATGGCGATGATAAACCAATTGGCCGCATTTTTAGTGCCAATTTGGAAAAATAATGCCATGATTTCTTCATCATTGAAGTGTGCTTTTACCTTTTGATATAACTCTTCAGGCAACTGGCCATGATACGCCATAATATGGTCGGTCAATTCCAGTGCAACCTTTTCCCGTTCGGTTAATTGCTCATCCAGAGCAACATATTGAACACCTTGTCAGTAATCGCAATGATTATTGGACGCACTCCGCAAACGAATGCGTTCCATCAATTCCGGCTCCAAAATGCCCTTTAAGGCCTCGTCCATCTGCGAAACAGCTGCCTGGATTTTTGGAGTATTTGCCAAAGCCTGCTGGAAAGGCCTTCCTTCAATTGGCAGTAAAGGATATCTTGACATTTTTCTCATCTCCCGCCTAATTTTGTGATAAGGCATCATCTTCATATATATTCAACAATCCGCTAGCAAATCCCTTTATTTGGGACACGGGAGTGGACAGGGGGACAGGCACCGTGTCCCGTGTTAAACTAGAAAAAATAGAATAAATGGAAATAATCAGGAAATGGGGATTAGGTATGGAAGATGTAATAGTAGCCATCCATGATTTGAAAAAAAGTTACGGTTCAAAAGCTGTCCTGAATGGGGTGTCTCTTCAAGTGAAAAGGGGAGAGATCATTGGTTATATTGGGCCAAACGGGGCTGGGAAGAGCACAACCGTAAAAATCCTGCTTGGCATTGAAGAGGGCTATTCCGGCAAGGTTGAAATCTTCGGTCATGATATTTCGGATGGGAATATCGAGTATAAAAGAAAAATTGGCTATGTGCCAGAGATTGCTGAAATATACGATAATTTAACTGGCCATGAATATTTAACTTTTATTGGTGAATTATATGGTCTCGATTTTGACCTAGCGGAATCGAAAGCCAAAAGCCTTATGGAGTTATTTGGTATCGGAGAAGTCTATCATTCCCGCATTGCTTCATACTCGAAAGGAATGCGGCAAAAGCTGTTAATTATCTCAAGCTTATTGCATAATCCGGAACTTTTGTTTTTTGATGAACCGATCAACGGGCTTGATGCCAACAGCGTGATGGTTTTCAAAGAAATTATGGCCCAGCTTGCTGCTCATGGAAAAACAATTTTTTACTCTTCTCATATTATGGACGTGGTCGAAAAAATAAGCAGCCGCATCATTCTTCTGCATGACGGAAAAGTTGCTGCAGACGGTACGATACAAGAGCTTAAACAGCAAAATACCGAAGGCTCACTTGAACAGATCTTTAATCAGCTCACTGGTTTTAGTGAACATAAAGAAATTGGTGCAAGATTTGTGTCTGTCGTAAGGGAGATGTGAGGATGCAGGACTTTCGGGCACTTAAATTATTAGATCGGTTAGAAAAAATGTTTAGCGGCTTAGGCGTAGATTACAAGATCATGAGAAGCATTCTGCAAATAAAGCTGACGATGGACGGCCGGCGAGTTCCAACTATTTTCACGCAGTATGCAAATAAAAAAGGGAAGGAAACAAGCAATCAGTATATAAAATCATTATGGATTTATGTGTTATTCAGCCTGTTTATGATCCCATTTGTCCTGATGGGAGAAAATTATCTTTTTCAGACAAGTCTCTTCTATGGAATTTTTACCTTTTTTGTTATGACATCCATGATTTCCGATTTTTCTTCTGTATTGCTGGATATCCGTGACCGCAATATTTTGTTTCCAAAGCCCGTTGATAGAAGAACCATCAGCGTCGCAAAAATGGTCCATATCGTTATTTATCTTTCCTTTCTTACGATTGCACTTACTGGGATTCCTTTGATTGTTGGGCTTTTCAAAAATGGAATTCTTTTTCTCCTTATTTCGGTTGTACATATCATTCTTATTGACCTTTTTATTGTCGTTTTAACAGCGTTAATATATTTGTTTATTTTGCGGTTTTTTGATGGGGAAAAATTAAAGGATATCATTAACTATATCCAAATAGGCTTATCGCTCGCGATTATGGTCGGGTATCAGCTGCTAGTTCGTTCCTTTGAGCTGATTGACTTAGCCGTATCTTTTGATGTGCAATGGTGGCAGCTCTTTATTTTTCCCATGTGGTATGGGGCCAACATGGAAATGTTGATGAATGGTGACTTTCAGCCGTTTTATCTTTTATTCTCAGCTTTAGGAGTATTAGCTCCTCTTGTATCCTTTGGGATCTATATGAAATTGACTCCCGTTTTTGAACAAAACCTGCAAAAGCTTGCTTATCATGGCAAGGCCAAAGAAAAAAGACACAGTAAGCTGGGACAAACGCTTCTTAATTGCATTTGCCGTTCGCATGAAGAAAGAACCTTTTTCCGGTTTTCTAGCTTGATGATGAAAAATGAACGGGATTTTAAATTGAAGGTTTACCCATCATTGGGGTTTTCAGTTGTGATTCCTTTTATTTTTATCATGAATAGCCTGCAGAATGATTTTTCTCGTTTATCGGCCAGCAAAGCGTATCTATCAATTTACTTTAGCTTGATCATCATCCCGACGATTATGATACTCCTAAAATTTTCAGGAAAGTATAAAGGAGCCTGGATTTATAAGGTTGTCCCAATGAAGCAGCTGAAGCCGATGTTCAGCGGTACGATCAAGGCGTTTATTATTAATTTATATTTACCAGTTTACTTGCTTTTAAGTGTCCTATTTATTGTCCTGTTTGGTGTGAGAGTTCTGCCGGATCTAATCGTGGTTTTTCTAACTGCCTGTACGTATGCGGTTATTTGTTTTACGGTTATAAAAAAGGCGATTCCTTTTTCGGAGGCCTTTGATCAGTACAATCAAGGCGGAAACGGAGTAATCGTTTTTGGTTTAATGCTGTTCGTTGCATTATTTGCAGGGCTGCATTTTGCCTTTACCTTGTTTACTTATGGAATTTATATCTATATAGGGATTGTAGTGATTTGCCTAGGCACCATTTGGAAATTAGCTTTTAATCTTACGTGGGAAAAGATTTACCGATGATTTAGGGGGGACACGGTGCCCCGTGTCCCTGAAGCAGAAGATCAAAATATTAAAAAGCCAAAGTTCCAAAGTTTTAAAAGGATCAGAGTACTAATATATTTATATGCATCTAGTTTCATAATCTTTGTAAGCAGGTTCTGAATGTTAATCATCCGCCTGAAAAATCAGGCGCTAGTACACCACTACTATTGTATCCATAGTTTAAATAACCCTTCGGTTACTCCTAAGTTGTACATATAATAAATCCCAAATACCGTACTAATGACTCCGGTAATCTGGGTAAGCATTTTATTCATGCTCAGCTTTTTGGCACTAAAAACAAATGGTATCCCAATAACTGTTGTAAACAAAAGCATTCCAAGGACCGTTCCCGCGCCAAATATAAAGATATAGACAGCAGCTTCCCATGGACTATTCACTGTGCTCATAGTTAATAGAACCATAGCGCCACTTCCGGCTAGACCATGAATAAAGCCAATCAACATGGATTTTAAATATGAGACGTTTTTGTGTTGGTGATTGTGCTTATGTATTTTTCCATCATGTGTGTGCTGATGCATACGGATTTTTTTAAGAGAAAGGATAGTCGCAATACCAAGATAAACCAGCATGATCCCTACTAAAAATTCTAAGGACATAGCCCATTTCTCTGGTATCTCGCCTTTCATAAAAATAAGAATAATACCGACAAGAAATAATGTTGCCGTATGGCCAATGCCCCAAAACACCCCGGCTAATGAGGACCGCAATAATTTTTTGCTTTGGCTAGCAATAGTAGATACAGCAATGACGTGGTCTGGTTCAATTGCATGCTTGATACCAAGAACAAATCCTAAAGCTAGAATAGATAAAAAACTTATTTCCATTCCTATATCCCCCTTTTATAGTGTGATAACAAATTATAAATACATATTTATCATTCTCTTCACCAACTACTTACTGGCGTTACCTGGAGGGGACACGGGGACAGGCACCTTGTCCACAAAAAAGGAAGGCGGGACACGGTGCCTGTCCCTCTGTCCCACCCCTATGTCATTTTCTATGATATTACGAAACATGGTTAATCAAAATTTGCTTGTATCCTCCACTTTTATGGAAGAAACCTCTCCACACTCTTTGCAAAATGTGTAAATCAGAGAAGAACCTGTACTAAACATCTTATCTATAGGCATAATCTTTGCATGACCATTGCTGATTTTTCCTTTAGCAAATAAATGACTGCCGCAAGCCTTACAAGACTCTTGGTTATTAAAGCTCATATTAACACCTCATAGTCTTTAGGGTTTGCTTTATGTTAATAATATTACCAATTTTCTAACAAAATACCAAGAAGCTGTATTGAGCTGGAGTCATCTTATTTTAATCCCCATTGGTATCGCTGGTGATTATACTCTTTCATACAGTTCTTTTATTATAAACGGGTTCTTAAATTAAAGACATAACAAAACCCGAATAATGTCCTCTTTTTAAGAGTGTCCATTATTCGGGCCATAGTTCATTGTTGAAGGTACCCCAATGAGGATCCAGGGCAGATCCTTTTTCCCGTTTTTATTGGTTAAATTGACCACGCTGACGAAGTAATTCGCGATTCAAATTAGGATCCACCTCAAAAGCAGCGCGTCCGTGAAGCCAGAATATATTATTGACTACAACTAAATCGCCAACCGGAAGCTCAAGCTCTACCACACTCTCATCATTTTCCATTGATTGCGAGAGATCACGCAAATATTTCGCTTCTTCAATGTTTTCCGGATAAACAAACTGGTCGATGAAACACATACCCGGCTTGTTATGATAGTTAAAAAAGGTGGAACGTTGAATCTCTTGATCTACATTCTTGCTTGAAGGTGCTTTATAGGTGAATTTATGGCTGGCTAATGGATGGTTGGCAAACTTATCAAGCTCTTTCCAATCATCAAGGTGCAATAAACGTGATTCACCGCCGCGTGCATTTTCTTCTACCATCTTCATCATTAACAGCCAATCCGTTGGCTCCGTTACAAACGTGCCATCCGTATGGAATGTAAATAGACGGTATGCTTGGCGAAGATAGGAATCGCTGTTATCTGTATGTTTAACATTAAAGCACGCATAATATTTTCCTGACATCGCATCAAAGTTTGATGTACCGAGCAGATAAGCAATCGCCGTTGAGAATATAACGTATTCATCTGTATCCTGCGTAACACCTTTTAAGCCAATCGTAAATCCTCCAGATTCACGATCATGAACAATATTTCGGAGCAATTCCCCAAACTCTTCACCCACTTGATCCAGCAGAAGGGAAGCGACAATCAGACGGGCATATGGCGTGTATTCTAAATGCTGAACCGAGCAGTTTTCTTGTTTAACAGCCTCTAAAAATCCTTGAATAGCGTTTTCTGATAGTTCAATATGATACAATCGATTCGTTTGCGGATGAATCTTAACCTCGTACATGGCTGTTTTTGTTTCAAATTTTCCTTTTTGCATTTCTAAAATAGTCATCTTAAAATTCCTCCCGTTGTGTTTAATTTTTAGTAAAAATATGGAAATTAATGAAATATAAAAAGCCAGCTGCACAACTTTCCCTATGATCAAGGGATTCAGATGTACAACTGGCTTACATACACTTCGCTGCTCTATGTAAATAGAGTCATAGTGAATGGACAGTTTATGATTATTTATATTCCGTATTTCTAAGTGTTTCCAAGTATTTATAATCTATCTGCGATTCTGAAAGGGTACTTTTCAAAAGGCAGGAGTATTATAAATATTCAATTAATTAGTATGATACTGCCTTCAAATGAATCTGTCAATACTTTTTTAAGATTTTTACCTTATTAAACTTAACGCCTGTTTTCAGTGTGAATTTGATGGAAATGGAGGTCAAGATCTTTTAATGCCGCAATGAGAGCATTTGTTGCCTTACCGCGATAATAGGTTTGTATCTCTTTTATTGCATCATCCACACCGTCTTTTAAACTGGTACCTCTTAATATGCGTCCAATAAATTCGCGGCCATGTTCTGTAGCTAAGGTACACGATGCTTCTAATATTACACCATATTTCATATCAACTTCTGCCGTAATCGTTAATGTTTCAAAGACATTCTTTGCTGCCATTCCTTGTGGCAAACGTGAGTGGCCTGCAATAAAAATGGTTTTTCTATTAAACATTTGTAGATCTACCTCTTCCAAGAAATTTTTAAATCGATGTGGCTTCTTTTAAGTTTAACGGTTCTTGTATTCTAGTAACTACTTCAAAGTAGCTGTGACAGCATAAGATTCCATTCTTACAAAGTTGTTTGATAAATGCGGGAACTGGCTCCCCAGGGGTGGTAGCCTGTGCCAATGTTTTCAAAGCCATATTTTTCGTAGTAGCCGATGTGATCGGTGCAGAGATAGAGATGAGCAAAGCCGCCTTTTTTGGCGTCTTCCTTTGCCTTTTCGAGTAAAACAGCACCATAGGCATGGCCTCTGTGTTCCTCCTCGATATATATCGAGCACACCCAAGGATAAAGGTCCATGCGGCTGATAAAATCATTAGTGATCAGGCCGGCACAGCCGATGATTGCCTCTCCGTCGGTTAATAAATACCATTGCGGCAATGGCTGGGGAGATTCAAGGCAGGAGGTAATGCAGTCTTTATACACCATCTTGTTTTGTTCACTTGCCCATTTACTTTGGAAATACCGGATTGCCCGGTCCGTCCATTCGGGGCTTTCTTTTACGGAAATGATTTTCATTTTTTGCTCCTCTGACTATTCATTAATGAAACAGACGAAATATCCAGGCGATGGCATACATGGGTACGCCGACAATTAGCATCCCAGCCAAAATGTAGCTGAAGCCTTTGAGCACAGCCTTAAGAATATCATAAACAGCCCCAGCCAGGTCGTCCACAAAACTCCTCAATGTAAATCCCTCATTTCTGAATAACGTTACGCATGAGTCTTGATCAAGCGCTATTTTTCTTCGAATGAATATACTTCTGTGTCAGCATTCCTGCATTATACACGGAAAAAATCATCGCCAGGAACAGGCAAAGGCGAGGGAAATCGAATTCTCCTCCACCCGAAAGCTCTGTAAAGCTGAAAGAATGATAGATAAATGCAATGGCTACAAAAATGGATAAGATCCATTGTGCTTTTAAGGACCTAATCATGGCAATCCTCCAAAATCATTTAATTTCTCCTTATATGTCAGACGATTAACTTCCGGAAAGGTTCCATTAAATTTAATGATATACTAAAAAAGAATGCTCACTGATAAAAAATATTCCAATCCTTTAAAATTGTTTATTTATTTTTAAAAGTGTAATATAATAAATTCACAAGTTTAACTGCATTAATATATAGTATTATCAACTTAAACATATGAGATAATGCTGCAAAATTACCAAAAATTGATATCTCAGGAAAATGACTACTGAGAAATATAATTTGTAAGATTGTTTATATAAATCTTTCAGAAATGTATTTTTAAATAAAAATACATTCATATAATTGCGGATGATTATATTGGGAGAGAGCAAGGACTATCGCCACCGAAGGAGCAAGTTCCAAAAAATCCATTGGAATAAATCTCTCAGGTAAAAGGACCAATATAGGACGCTGCTCTGGAGAGCGCAATACATTGCCACCAAAGAGGACCCATCATATTTTTCGGGAGAAACTTTCAGGTAAAAGGACAGAGAAGGAAACATTAGACTTCTTCTGTCCTTTTTTGTTTTTTAAAAAAACAGAAGAGGGGAATTGTATGCAGGAACAAACATTAGAAAGAGGTCTAAGCAACAGACACGTACAGCTCATTGCTATTGGCGGCGCAATCGGAACAGGGTTATTTCTTGGAGCAGGTAAATCAATTCATTTAGCAGGACCATCGATTTTGTTTGCCTACATAATTACAGGCCTTATTTGTTTTTTAATCATGCGGGCCCTCGGGGAACTGCTCTTATCCAATTTGAACTATCACTCTTTTGTTGATTTTGTTAGAGATTATTTGGGAGATATGCCAGCGTTTATAACCGGCTGGACCTACTGGTTCTGCTGGGTATCCATCGCCATGGCTGACTTAACTGCCGTGGGCCTCTATACCCAGTATTGGTTTCCAAACGTACCGCAGTGGATGCCGGGATTAATTGCGCTTGTCATTTTGTTATGTATGAACCTAGCCACTGTCAAACTTTTTGGCGAAATGGAGTTCTGGTTCGCACTGATTAAAGTTATCGCTATTCTAGCACTGATTATTATTGGTATTATTATGATTATTAAGGGCTCCACAACAGATTCAGGGGCCGCTAGCTTTACAAATCTGTGGGGCCATGACGGCATGTTTCCAAATGGAATCAATGGCTTTATTCTCTCATTCCAGATGGTCGTATTTGCGTTTGTAGGGATCGAGCTTGTCGGACTGACAGCTGGTGAAACGGCAAATCCGGAAAAAGTGCTTCCTAAAGCCATTAATAGTATTCCTATTCGGATTATTATCTTTTATATTGGCGCACTTGCTGTCATTATGAGTGTTTATCCATGGGACGCAATCAACCCGTCGAAAAGCCCCTTCGTCCAGGTCTTCGTGGCCGTCGGGATCGCTGCAGCTGCGGGGATCGTCAATTTTGTCGTCCTCACATCCGCAGCTTCGGCATGCAACAGCGCCATTTTCAGTACAAGCCGGATGGTGTATTCACTTGGAAAAGAGAAAAATGCCCCTGAGAAACTGGGCAAACTAAATGCCCGAAAAGTACCTACTAATGCATTATTCTTTTCAACGGCAGTCATTTTAATCTCAGTTGCCTTGAACTACGTGATGCCAGAAGGGGTATTCACACTGATTACCAGTATTTCTACCGTATGCTTCATCTTTATTTGGGGGATTACGGTCATCAGTCATTTGAAATACCGCAAAACAAGGCCTGATCTGGCAAAAACAAATAAGTTTAAAATGCCGCTTTATCCACTTTCCAATTACTTAATCCTTGCATTCCTGGCATTTGTTCTTGTTGTCCTTGCGATTGCAGAGGATACTCGTGTTGCCTTATTTGTCACACCTGTTTGGTTTATTATGCTGATTGCCATTTATAAGACGCGGAAAACAGATGTGAATCAGGAAGAACAGGCAAATCAGGAAACAATCGTGGAAAATTAGGAGGAAAGGAAAGAAATAGTCAGCGGGCAGTAAATGATAAAACCAATGAAATTTTAAAGGCATTCAGGGAAAACAACCCTGAATGCCTTTTTCGCTTTTATTTAGAGTGAATCTCCTGGACGCGTCCTATCTGCCCATCTGTTAGTCTGACTTTAATACCATGGGGATGGCTGGCTGATTTGGTGAGAATATCTTTTACAATGCCCCTGGTCAGCTTTCCCGTTCTCTGATCCTTTTTTAAAACAATATCAACGGTCAAGCCCGGTGATATGTCTTTCCGATTCTGTCCGTTCATTAGACACCCATTTTTCTGCGGGTATTGCTTGGTTTCTTCGTTTGCTGGCTTTTCATTTTTTTGGCTGAAAGATCAGCGTTATTTCTTCCTTTTCCAGAAGAGGATTGATTCTTTTTGCTTTCAAGCTGCTGCTTCATTGCTTCTTTTAGGCTGATCTTTTTTTTCGGTGCTTCGGATTGCTGATTCTCTGTCATAGGGAATTCTCCTTTATTGATATGATAGTTAATCCAGTATAATCTATTTTTGCTTATTTATAAAAGAGCAAAGAATTAAACTGTCAAAAGGGAGCCACCGATAGAAGCTAAGACAGATAATTGTAATCCATACAATTTTGGGATTCATTGTATGGATTTTTTGTGATAAGTTTATATAAATTTCAACTATTCAGGAAGTGAACAACATGGAAAATAAGAATAAGATGGGGACGGCCTTGCGTGCAGCTTTTCCGTTTACGGTCCCGATTTTTGCAGGATTTTTATTCCTGGGAATCGCCTATGGAATCTATATGAATTCACTAGGATTCAGCGCTATTTATCCGATTTTGATGAGCCTGGTCATATTTGCCGGTTCCATGGAGTTTGTTGCAGCGAACTTATTACTTGTCTCCTTTAATCCGATGAACGCGCTGTTTCTAACGTTAATGGTGAATGCACGGCATTTGTTTTACGGCATTTCCATGCTAGATAAGTATAGGGGTACCGGAAAGAAAAAGTACTATTTGATTTTCGGCATGTGCGATGAGTCTTTTTCAATTAATAGTACGGTTAATGTACCAAAGGGTGTAGATAAGGGCTGGTTCATGTTCTTCGTAACACTGCTCAATCAGTGCTATTGGGTTTTAGGATCAGCGATTGGCGGCCTATTCGGATCTTTTATCAAGTTCAATACAGAGGGGTTAGAGTTTGTCATGACAGCACTCTTTGTCGTCATATTCATCGAACAGTGGATGAAAGTGAAGAAGCACCAAAGCGCGCTGGCAGGTCTTGGCCTTTCCGCTGTCTGTCTGATCATTTTTGGCGGGGATCAGTTTATTATTCCCTCGATGATTGCCATTCTAGGAGTGCTCACATTGCTTAGAAAACCATTGGAGAAAGTAGAGGTTCATGCCGCATGACAATGAATGTAGCGCAGCAGGTTATTACAATTGCCATGGTGGTTTTAGGCACCATGCTTACAAGGTTTCTCCCGTTTTTTGTATTTCCATCAGGCAGGCCGACACCGCATTATATACAGTATCTTGGCAGGGTGCTGCCGCCGGCGGTTATTGGCCTGCTGGTTATTTACTGCTTTAAGGATGTAAGTTTTCTGTCAGGAAGCCGCGGGGTCCCTGAACTTATAGGGGTAGCTGTTACTGCCCTGCTTCATTTTTGGAAGAAAAACATGCTTCTATCTATAGCAGGTGGAACGATTGTGTACATGATTTTGGTTCAAATGGTTTTTTAAATATTGAAGCTGCCAATGGGGGCTTGCAGAAAGGATCAGTATTTTATACCGCATAGTAATTAAAGTTCTTAAAATCAGATAATATGAAAACAAAAAAGCTTGGTATGAGACACCAAGCTTTAACTAAAACAGACTTTTAAGAAGAAAAGTGCTTACACCCAATCATATAAAGAATATAAATAATGACTGCACATAATACGGCATACGGGGGTTTAAACCACTTTGTCAGTATATAAATACAGCTGATAAAAATGAATACCCCAAAAGCACCGAATATAGCATTTTTCTGTGTGATTCGAAAATCTCCAATGCTCATATTGTGTATTTGCAAGTTTATATTAATTAATGTCATTATGGGGAGCAAAGTGATGATGCCAGACAAAAATAAATACTTAGATTTACTTAACATCGAGGCAGATACCAAAATGGTTCCGCCAATAATAAATTGTAAAATATAACCCACAATATTTGCGCCTCACTGTATAACAAGCTGTAAAATAATAATCCTATCTTTTTATACTGTAATTATTTTTATTTGTAAAGAGCAAAGAGGGTAAAGAGTGCGATAGTTAAGAAGGATCTAAAACTTATAGAAAACAGCCTGGGAGGAATCCAGGCTGTTTTCCTAAATGTCAAAGGCCCACTGAAACCTTTTTTTGTTTCTCTTCGTATTTATATACAAATCACTGTGTTTCGGGGAGGAGAATAAATATGTCCGAAAAAGGATGTATCAAATGCGGAAGTACCAATGCTGGACAAAAGGAAGTGGCAATGACGGGAACAGGCCTGTCTAAAATCTTTGATGTCCAGCATAATACGTTTATTGTGGTTTATTGCAAAAAATGCGGTTACTCCGAGTTCTATAATAAGGAATCTTCTAAAGCATCAAACATTCTGGATTTATTCTTTGGATCCTAGATTCGAATTAAAATTTTTCCCGAATTATACTAGCCCAAGCAAGAGATAAATTGCCGTTCCCCAGATAAAAAGGGCGGAGAATTTGTTGAATACTTTCATTAATCCGCCCTTTCCATCCAATTTCTTCATGACTGCACCTGACAGTGTTAATCCAAAGAACCAGATCCAGGATACAGCGATGCAGGCAAAGGTAAATAAGGCCTGTTCGGTTCCTGCATACTTTAGGGCGCTTGTTCCAATCACGCCAACAATATCTAAGATGGCATGGGGATTCAAAAATGAAACGGATAAGGCAAAGATGATTTGCTTGCGGATGGGCAGTGCTTTATTCGTTTCTGCTGCAGCTGGTTCCGACCGCCAAATTGCATATCCCATATATAGCAAAAAGATCATCCCGCCAATAATTAGCCCAAGCCGCAGCCACTCAAATTGCAGAACAATGACAGATAATCCAAATATAGCAAAAAGAATTAATAGGGTATCGCACATTGCCGCTGTTATTGTCGCAGGGAAGGCCCGAAGCAGGTTGGGCTGGGTGGCGCCTTGTGAAAAAACAAATACATTCTGCACGCCTAAAGGTAAAATGAGGCCGAATGCTAGAATGATTCCATGAAGTATCGCTTCCATCTGATCAACTCCCTTTAATAAACTAGCATACTATAATACAACTAAAAGGAAACAGCCAATTGGGATTAAAGTATTTACTGGAACTAACTTCCGGATGATAACTCTGTATAGTGAATACTTTGCGGTCATGGCACATAATTGAACGCATGGATTTCCCATTTCCATGCGTTTTTTTATTCTCCTAAAAATCAACACCATTCAAGAGAAAGACTTCGATTTCTATAAAAAGGTACTTTCCGCCTAATCTGTTAATTATATAAATTAATAATTAATCAGAAACTCCTAGTATTATTTCCCTAATTATCAGAATTCACTTAATATTTACATTAGATTTACAGTCTATTAATCTCTTGTATAAAAACAAAACCTATAATTAAAGCCGTTAAATAAATAATCAGGAGGCTTTAACAATGGGATCTAAGAAAAAGAAAGCAAAAAAGGCACTTCCGTTAATCGCTACAACAGTGCTTGCCACTACGGCTTTAACAACCCAGCCCTTTCTTAATAGTGGACAGGAGAAAAAGGTAGAAGCACAGGAAGTTTCAGCAGAAGAAGTAAAACAGAATACCGCAACCTGGCTTGCTGGGGATCATCATATCCATAGCGAATGGAGTGTTGGCTGGGACAACTCAACAAATCCTCCAACCCCAATAAAAGCTGGAGATGCTATTTATCCAATTGTGGAAAATGCGCAAAAAGCAAGAGAGTATGGACTTGATTGGACAATGACAACAGATCACGGAGGACCTAACCACTCTAAAGTGAACTTAGAGCAGGCATATCCTGATCTATTAAAATCTCGCGAAGAGGTTCCAGAGGTGCTTCAATTCTTTGGAATGGAGTTTGATACACCTGCTGCTGACCATAGTACTTTAATGATTCCTAAAGGGGAGAATGAATCCCAAATTCTTTATGGGATTGAAAGCAAGTTTAGTAAACGTGAACCATATCCAAACGATGGAAGCAGAGATACTGAATCCACGATGATTGAGGCCCTTAATTATATGCTGCAATTGGATGATGATGAACAACCAATACATATCGCTCATCACCCTTCCCGTTCAGCCAAAGGCGACGGTGAGTGGGGACAAGATACACCCGAAGAATTCCGTAATTGGAACGATTTAGCACCAAATATCTCCATTGGGATGGAAGGTGCACCTGGTCACCAGGCAGCCGCTATCAACCCTGATGGTTCTATAGACGAAAAGGGTGCCCGCGGGTCCTATGGAAATTATCCAACCATGGGCGGATTTGATCAGATGGCAGCAAAAGTGGGCGGTCTTTGGGATTCCATGCTTGGTGAAGGAAGACACTGGTGGATTACCGCTACATCTGACTCTCATGTGAACTGGCGTGACGGCGGAAGTGACTTCTGGCCTGGAGAATATTCGAAGACGTATGTAAAAGCCGAAAAGGACTATGACGCTATTATGGACAGCCTGCGTAAGGGAAATGTATTCGTTACAACAGGTGATCTTATTTCCGAGCTTGATGTAAAAGTTCAAGCTGGCGGAAAATCGCCATGGTTTGCTAAATCCAAAGGGAATTCAGCCACAATCGGAGAAACCTTAACTATCCCTGGTAAATCCAAAGATGTTACAGTGACGATTCGCCTAAAAGATCCAAAGGCTGCTAATGCCAATGGGGATACGCCAGAAGTGAAGCGTGTTGACCTTATTATGGGAGAAGTGACTGGTGCTGTTGAAGATCGCTCAACTGCAACGAACCCAACAACTAAAGTGGTGGAACGTTTTACAGAAAAAGATTGGAAGCGAGACGGGGAATACATTGTTATTACTCATACATTGAAAAATGTAGATAAAGACAGCTATATCCGTTTGCGCGGAACAAACACCGATCAATTAGAACCAGCTGTTGACCCCCGCGGTGAAGATCCGTGGACAGACCTTTGGTTTTATTCTAATCCTGTCTTCATGAAGACTTCCAAGTAATTTTTTTCTGGTTTTAATAAAGGCGAGGAAAACAGGAGTCCTCGCCTTTCCTACTTTTTCACAGCCAGAAAGTAGCTATAGAATAACAGGAGTTGAGTTTATGAAAAAGCTAATCTTGATCATGGGTCTTTTGATTTCTATTACCGCTGCATTCCAGATTCCCTCTGCCTATGCTCATACCAATAATAGTGAAGGCTACTCCCTTATTGAGGTGAAAGGGGATCTTCTTGAGTATGAATTGAAAGTTGACCTCACAGAGCTCGGGGAATCCATTAATAAAGAAATGGATGAACAACAGCTTTTTGACACAGAAGTCGTTCAAGATTATATTCATTCACATATTGATCTATTTGCCGACAGTGTGAAATTAGAAGGAACGATTGAAACATCGGATGTTGAAACCATTAACGGCCGGCTGTTTGCGGTCATGGACCTTACCTACAAGCTTGATCATAAACCTGAGAAGCTAGTCTTAAATTATCATATGTTTCTAGATGATACCGATCCAAGCCACGCCAATTATGCGACTGTTAAGTTGGATGGAGAACAACAGGAAGCTGTCCTTTCATACGAATCAAGAGAGCTTGAAATAGGCGAGGTAAGCTTCATCAAAAATATCACGCAGTTTTTTATCCTTGGCTTAGAGCATATCTTTACAGGCTATGATCATATTTTGTTTATAATTAGCTTATTGTTTGGGGCAAAGACCGTTAAAAATATTTTTTCATTGGTCACAGCATTTACCATTGCCCATAGTGTCACCTTGGTACTTGCTACATTGGATATTGTTCAACTGCCTGGCAGGTTTGTTGAGTCTGCCATTGCTTTAAGCATCATATACGTCGCACTTATTAATATTTTTAACCCGGACTCTAAACATCAGCCATGGCTTGCTTTTGCCTTTGGACTGATCCACGGATTTGGTTTTGCAGGAATTCTAGCGGAAATGCGGCTGGATGGAAGTCATCTCGCTTCTTCACTATTATCGTTCAATATTGGCATTGAAATGGGGCAGCTGATTATTGTCTCGGCAGCATTCCCTATCCTCCTATGGTTAAAGAAATTAACTTTTAAACCAGTCAAATGGGTGATACCGGGAACATCGGTCGCAATATTTGCGTTCGGACTCGTTTGGTTTATTGAAAGAGCTTTTTAGTATTAGGAAACTCAATAAAGTATTGGATGCCACGGGACAAGTACTTTATCTTGGCAATGTTTCGAAAACGCTGAGTCTTGGGTTACGGATTGGTTTCAGATCGCTATAATTGGACAAGATTGAGTGTATAGATCGTTATTTTCTTGTAAGGAGTGGAAGAGTTTGATTAGCAGAGTCGGGCAAATTATGCTGTATGTCAATAATCAAGATGAGGCAGTGAAGTTTTGGACAGAAAAATTAGGCTTTACCGTAGTATCTGAAGAAAATAACGGGCAAGGAATGAGATGGATTGAAGTGGCTCCGAAAGAGGAGGCGGAAACAAGCCTTATTCTGCACAATAAAGAATTTGTAGCTAAAATGTCCTCAGGAGTCAATCTCGGCACACCTTCTCTAATGTTTTTCACCGATAAACTTGACCAATTACATAGCGATTTGAAAGACAAACAAGTCAAAGTGGGGGACATGGTATATATGCCATCCGGCAAAGTGTTTAACTTTGCCGATCAGGAAGAGAATTACTTTGCAGTAATGGAAAGATCATAAGAACGCGTGGATCTCCTCTATCCATGTGTTTTCCTATTACTCTAAAAAACGATTTCTAATCTCCGGCGACGGCAGCATGCAGCTGTCCTTTTTCCCAAACCATCTGTACCTGTTTTTCGCTACAATATCATAGACATAATCCCGCACTGGCTTAGGGATAACTAACAGGCAAGAGAAAAGTTTCCATCCGCCTTGAAGGCTTTGGCAGATCTTCAAAGCCGCCGAAGATTTGCAGTAATAGGTATGATCTTTTATCAGAATCAAGCTGTCCAGGTCAGCTGGGACGCGGTAATTCTTCAGCAGCTCTTTTCCGGCATCACTCTGCATCGAGGCAAATTTAAACACAGCCTTCGGATCTCTCTTGATGATGAATTGAACGCTGGTGCTGCAAAAATTGCACTCGCCATCGAAAAGAACAATGTTGTTCATTAGGGGATCCCTCATTTATAGGCATTTTAATATTGTTTTTCTTATTTTATCATCTTTTCCTCAAGTAACCGTTGTTTCTCGTCCAGGTTAAATCTGCCCGGCGTCCAGCTTGGAAGCACACCATAACCGCCAATAATTTCATTTTCCGATTCGAATATGGTGGCCTTCAGCCGTTTCCCCCCTGCATCTTGTTCCTTTAGCTCATACGTATATTCCGTAACGGTTTCTCCTAAATATTCATCAAAAAAGGTAATGCCGCTTGCCTCATAATTGCCCAGTATTTCGTTAGGAATCTCTAATGTATAGGTTTCAGCCTCAATGGCCTTTTTGATTTCCCATCCTTTGTCTGATAGATATTGTTTATGCGGTTTATTCAGGTTTTCTTGGGCGCATCCCGAAATCAGCAATAATCCAGCTAGCAGAAATAACCTTTTTATATCAGCTCACATCCTGACATTAATTCTTTTAATTCTAGCAAGCTATCAATTCTCATATCTGCCTGTGCAAGCTCCTCTTCCTGGGCGAAGTCGAACGCACAGCCGATGGCGGTTAAGCTGTTTCCCTTAGCCGCAAGTATATCGGATAATCTGTCGCCAATGACAGCGCCTTTTTTGATGCTGTATTTTTCTGCGATCATCCGGACAAGATCCGCTTTATTTTGCGATTGGATGTGCTCGATGCTGAACGTTTCTGTCACCCAGGCACCCAGCTGATACTGTTTGACAATCGCCTGTAAATATTCAACTTGCCCGTTGCTGGCGATATAGATGGAGTGGCCTTGATCGGTTAAATAGCTAAAAACCTCCTTCACGTGGGGGTAAAGGGCGCCATTGCCCGCTTTAATATTGGCAATTAGTTTCTCGTGAAACAATTTGTTGGCCTGCTCGCGAATATCGTGTGAATGCTCCGGCAATAAAGTTTCCCATACAACCGGCAGCGGTACACCCATAATTTCGCGGTATTTGGCAATCGGGGTTTCTTTTTCCCACAGCCCGAGAGTTTTCAAATGATTGAAGGTTTCTTCGAGAGACTTTTCCAGGATGGTATCCGTCTGAAATAACGTGCCATCCATATCGAAAATTAGTGATAATGACATGCTTAATCTCCTTTTAAGCTGGTTTTATATACACTTATCCAATAATCCTCTTCCGGAAAATCACCCAAATACTCTAAGCGATTCCGTGAATAGAATGCCTTCAGCTTTTCATTTCCTGCCCAGCAGTCTAAGTACATGGCTGTATTAGATTTCTTTGCCAGACTACAGGCGAAATCTATAATGAGGCGGCCAAGGCTTTTTCCCTGATGCGCTGGCAAAAGAGCAATTTGCGATAGGTACAAGCTATTTGCCTCAACAGTCAGCCCATTGATATGACTGATCTCTTTTATGCAGAACGTTCCTATGACCTTTCTCCCGTCTGCTAAAGTATAAGCCTCGTTATTCTGGATTTGATCGCGCACTTTCTTGTCATCCCAGGGATACTCCCATTGGTTGATTCCTTTTTCAAGCAGTGCTAAAGTGACTTCATTTAGAATGGCTGTGACCTCATGCAGGTTTTCAAGATTCGCCGAACAAATTTGAATGTCCATGTTCGTGTTTACCTCACATTAAATTTCCTATCCCACACTATCTATGCGATTAGAATGTTTTTTAGGTTCTTCAGGGCTAAGCGCGTCCATCTGTTATTTATTTCAATCTGTTTCACTCCTTTTCCTTCCAGAATATCTCATCCAAAATTTCTATTACATCCAATCTTAAAGCGATTTTTTCAAAAACATTTCTAGAAATAAAAAGCCGGTTCCTTAAAGGAACCGGCTAATCTATTAACTAACTTGCGGCAAGGGCTTTTTCTTTATCCAGGATTGAGCAACCCAACGTCTTATGGCAAAAATACCGCGAATCCATTCATCAAGCCCCTGTGCCAGCCACACTCCTAATAGTCCCATACCAAGGGTAATACCGAAAAGATAACTAAAGAGAACAGCCACTCCCCACATGCAGATCATTCCGATAACAACGGGAAATTTCACATCTCCTACTGATTTTAGCGAGCCCATAAGAACGATATTCATGGCTCTGCCTGGTTCAATAAAGACGATAGCCCATAGAACGGGAAGAGCAACAGCCATAATTGCCGGATCATTTGTAAAAACGGTTAAAACGGGCTTACCAATTAGCGCAATAGCAAGGGAAACAGCAGCTGAAGCAAGCATCGCAATTTTTAGCGTTTTCAGGCCGCGTTTTAGTGCCCGATCATATTGTCTAGCACCGATATACCGTGCAACCAAAAGCTGCGTCCCTTGAGCAATGGCCATTGTAAACAAGAAGCAAAGCATTGATATGTTAAAAATATACATACGTGCGGCTAATGATTCATCTCCAATAAAGGCAATAAAGCCTGTAATAGCCACTTGTGAAAACTGGTAAGAAAGGTTTTCTCCCGCAGATGGAACGCCAATCGAAAGCAGGCTTTTCACATCGGATTTATTAATAGTCAGTACATCTTTAAAATACAGCCTTAAATAGAGCCTTTTAAAAACAAAATAAAAGAGAGCAATAATAATGAAGACTCGGGCCACGATGATGGAATAGGAAACGCCCGTAACTCCTGTAATAGGGAGCCCGAACCAGCCTTTAATGGCAATGAAGAAACCTGTAATACTAATGACATTCATGATAACAGTAACAATCATGGTTTCCTTTGTATGGCCATAGCTCCGCAAAACAGCACTTAAAGCTAAAGAGATGGCTTCAAGGAAAAGGGATACACCTGTAATCGTAAGATAAGTGTAAGCAAAGTCATAAATCTCACCGCTAAGTCCATAGTACTTTAGGAATATCCCGCTAAAGGAAACAACAATGACAGTCATGATAATGCCAATCCAAAAATTAACCCCAAACGCTGACCTTGCAAGTCTCCGTGCCTTATCCAACCGGTTAGCTCCTAAATTTTGCCCAATAAGAATCGTGGCTCCGATGGCAGTAACGTTAAATACTAGAATAAATATATTAATAATTTGGTTGGCTACACCTACTCCAGCTACCGCATGATCTGAATAGCTGCTCAGAACTAAAGTAGCAACAATCCCCATGCTCATATGAAGGGATATTTCAATAAAAAGGGGCCATGTGATGCTAAAGAGTGATTGGTTTTGAAAATCCTTATTTTCTTTGATCAAGCTTTTTCTCCTACTCTATAAAAAATATCAAGAAGAATACTATAACTCCAATTCATTTAAATGGGAATGGGTAACATCTCGCTTTTCGGCTTCTCCCTTTTAAAAACAATGAAAAATTATTTACACAGCATCCTATATAAGGAATGCCGGGATTTTCATTGCTTTGTCTCCCTTTTCAGCAAATGCTGTTACTTTTTATACCTGATAAAAGGTCTTTGCATTTCTTAATAGATTATCAGCCACTTCGGTTACTGATAGATTCTTAATTTTCGCGATCCGATCGATTGATTTTTTCATCATGCGAGGGTGCGTTCGTTTCTCTGAAAAAGGGCCTGCAAACGGCCACGGTCCGTCAGTTTCAATCATCATTTGCTCTAACGGATAGGCATGGGCCAGCTTCTGAATCTTTTCTCTGTAGACGACCTCGGGGGTGACCGAGATATAATAGCCGTTTTCCGCCATTCTCGCCATCGTTTTTTCATCGCCTTTAAACCAGTGAAAATGCGCTTTTGCCATTGAATGCTTTTCTAATAAATCACAGACAACAGGGGCATCCTCATAGACGGCATGCAGAGCAATCGGTTTATCCCACTTTTTTGCTAGTTTTATGAACGTCTCGAGCAATTCCAAGTACCGGCCGTATTGAAGGCTGGGTACATTGTGTTCCTTTCTCAGGTAGTAGGGGAGGCCGACTTCTCCAACTGCAATCATGTCGGTTGAGTGCTGCGACATCCAATCAATCAAGCTGATCAATTCATTCTCTGTTGGCCACGTTTGCTCCGGATGAAAGCCAAACGCAGGCTTTACCTTTGGATAGGTTTTCGATAATGCCAGATTTCTTTGACAGGACGCCAGATTATTCGAAACCGACACTACAGCCTCAATCCAGTCTGAACCTTCAAGCATGCTTTCGATTTCGTGATCCTCATATTGATCTAAATGGATATGCGCATCGATGATTTTCATAAATTCAGCTCCATCCGTTTTAATCCGTGACACATCTTTGATAATCCATATGTTATCATCCTAGAATGTTAATATTAAGCCCTAATTTTCTCTTCACTAAATCGATGAAAGAAAGAACCCCGTCCATTTTGGCGAGAAAAAGAAAAACCACATAAAGTGGTTTTTAATCGCGCATGGCTCCTGCCTCCCGGGAAGTCATGGCCCCTTCACCCTGGCTTATATCTCTTTGGATTTCCTGTTTTACCTTTTGTGGGTCAGTACCGGATATTCCAGGTTTCGTGCTGGAGCCTGTATTCTGTTTAGCTTGCTGATCTTGCTGCATACTCGGGCCTCCTTATTCGTTGTTGATCAATCTTATTATTTACAAAAAAACTGGCGGTATGCCCCGAAGATGAGGCGTACTTAAATACACAACAGCAAAAATATAATAAAAAACAATAACTATTTATTGAAAAACGATAAATTTTACATTAAAATCAAATTAAAAACAGGAAATGAGGTGCTTATATGAAACGAGGGTCAACACTCTTTCTAAAGATAGCAGTTATTCTGATCGGACTTCCGATTCTTGCATTGTGCATATATTTGCTTCCTCAGATAGGGATTGAAGCTTTTGAGCAGGCAAAAAAGGGAGCAGATCTGGCTTATGTAGTATTTGCCATTTTACTTGTGATGTATGTATCAGCGATACCGTTTTACATGGCCTTGTACCAGGCATTAAAACTTTTAAGCTATATTGACAAGAACCAGGCTTTCTCTGAATTGTCGGTAAGAGCTCTAAAGACGATAAAAAGATGTGCGATCGCAATCAGCAGCCTGTATGTGGTGGGCCTTCCATTTGTGTTTATTGTTGCGGAGTGGGATGACGCACCGGGTCTTGTTTTAATCGGAATGGTCATTATTGGTGCTTCCATGGTTATTGCAGTCTTTGCTGCTGTTCTCCAAAGACTTTTACAAGAAGCGATTGATATAAAATCAGAAAATGATTTAACGGTCTGAGGTGAATAAGATGGCAATTGTAATCAACATTGATGTGATGCTGGCTAAAAGGAAAATGAGCGTAACTGAGCTTTCAGAGAGGGTTGGAATCACGATGGCAAACCTTTCGATATTGAAAAATGGGAAGGCAAAAGCAATTCGCTTTTCCACCTTAGAGGCCATTTGCAAGGCGCTTGATTGCCAGCCCGGCGATATATTAGAATACCGCAGCGATGAATAAGAAGGGACATGGGGACAGGCACGCTGTCCCAGTAAGGAGGGACAATTCATGAGAGCAGTAAAGCAACTCGTTCGTTTTGGCTGGGAGCAAGCCTTGTCGTGTCTGTTTCCGGTCGTGATCTTTGCCTCTTTGGCTGTTACAAAGTTCTTGCCTCTTCCCTTCCTGCCGCGGTATGACTGGTTGCTCATCATCTGCCTTCTGATGCAGTGGGGGATGGTGCGTGCAGGACTTGAAACGCGGGATGAACTGAAGGTGATCACCTTGTTTCACCTGATTGGCCTTGCTCTTGAACTTTTCAAGGTACATATGGGCTCCTGGTCTTATCCCGAGGAAGGCTATTGCAAAATTTTCGGCGTGCCATTATATAGCGGATTCATGTACGCAAGCGTAGCGAGTTATCTTTGCCAGGCGTGGAGAAGGCTTGGGGTTGAATTAGTTAAGTGGCCGCCGTTTTGGGCCGTTGTCCCTCTTGCAGCTGCGATTTATTTGAATTTTTTCACCCACCATTACTGGATCGATGTCCGCTGGTGGCTCTCTGGACTTGTTATCATTGTCTTTTGGCAATCATGGGTGACATACAAAGTGAACGGAACGCGCTACCGCATGCCTCTTGCCCTTTCTTTTGTGCTCATCGGATTTTTTATATGGATAGCTGAAAATATTGCCACGTTCTTTGGAGCCTGGGAATATCCAAACCAAGCCGAGGCATGGAGCCTTGTTCATCTGGGAAAGGTCAGTTCATGGCTGTTACTGGTGATTGTCAGCTTTCTGATTGTAGCGACGTTAAAGCAGGTAAAAGGGGGGAATTTTCCGAGGATCGGTGCTGGTCAAGTGGATCGCAAATACATTTAGAAAAATCCCAATTTCTCAGAGACCAGAGAAATTGGGATTTTTATTTTTTATGCGCTTAAACCGTTACTCGTAGCTATTTTCGTATATATCAAAGAACTTTGAAATATGGACGCCTTGCTTCTGAATCTTTTCATCTGTGGTGGTTATCTGCCATCCATACGTTTTATAGTCCTGGTAATTATCATGGCTGACAGCTTCAAGATCAAATTCAGCAGCTGTGGCTTCAAAACCTGCCTCAAAGTCTATTTTTGCCTGTTTTAGCGCTTTTTTCGGATTCTTAAAAACAGGCAATCCGCTGGTGTTAGCCCCGATTTCATAGGCTTCGTCCCAGCTGAAATCCACACTTAATTGTCTCGTATCATATTCACCTGTCACCTCGCCCGGGGACGGGCCGCTGCAAGCTGCAAGCAAGGCAACGAGAAAAATCATGGCTAAAATTTTCATATTACCCTCCTTCACTTAATTTAACGAAAAACAAAGAAAGAGGGTTTCAGGAAAAAATAGAAATGAATACTTCTTAAGGTATAATTAACATAAATATCCATTAAAAAGAGGAAAAAGGGTGAGCTGATGAGGAACATCCGCCTATACGCCATGGCGGCAATGCTTTTGTTTGCGCTAAGTGCCTGTGATAACGGTTCAAGCTCAAAGACCGGCACCATTTCTGATGCAGAGCTGACTGAAAGAGAGAAAGCCATTCTTGAAGCTACGGCGAACCAATCGTTTGTCTTCGATTTCAATGCCGGTGATGAATATAAGGAACTTGCTGTCTGGGTGGAAAAATATGAATCTGGCAAGCTAGTGGGTGAGGTCAACCATATCTCAATGGAGCTCAAAAACAAGGGCACCATTATTTTCGCCACGTCAAATACGGCCGAGGAAAGCGATCAGGCGATTTTCACCGTCAGCATCAGCAGCGGCGGCAGTACAGGGTCAAGCTGGAATGCAGAAACGATTCCGAATGAACATTTAGGGGCCCTCTGGGGAAGCAATCATGTAGGTGAGATTTCTGCTGGAAAGAAGCTGGTTTTGGCCAGTATCCTTTACTCGGACAGTGAGGATGGGATCAGCACTCTGTCGACCGGTTTTAATCATGATATGGAAAGCCATATGGATGAGCTGAAAAACTATGATGTCGTTTATTTGCTTCGAAGTGAATTTAAGTAAATGGTTTTTTGCATCATGGCCATCTCTTTTCCAGGTGCGATGGTAATTTACTCAAAAGTCCTTTAATGGCTATGAGCAGTGTGATAATCTTAAAAATACAAACTATTAATTATTGTTAAAAAATTATGGGGGACCTTCAATGAAGCCAAAAGTGATTGTTTATAAAAAAGTCGATAAAAAAGTCGTGGATTTTCTGCAGGAAACCATGGATGTCATTTATTTTGAGAAATTAGATTCACAAACGTACCCTGTATTTCTTGATGAACTGAAAGATGCTCAAGGACTGCTGGGATCCCACCTGAAAATCGATCAGGAATTGTTAGAACATGCCCCTCATTTAAAAATTGTGTGCAATACATCTGTTGGCTATGACAATCTTGATTTATCCTCGTTGGCTAAACATGGAGTCATGGCTACGAATACGCCGGATGTTTTGAACGACACCGTGGCAGATACGATGATGGGATTGATACTGTCTACTGCAAGAAGGATTCCTGAGTTAGATCATTGGGTAAAAACCGGGCAATGGGAATCAACCCTCGAAGAAAAATGGTTTGGCGTCAATGTACACCATAAAGTACTAGGGATCATTGGCATGGGAAGAGTTGGGGCAGCGATAGCCAAAAGAGCTCACTTTGGGTTTGATATGGACATTTTGTATCACAACCGTTCGCGGAATGAGGAAGCAGAACAGAAATACAATGCAACCTATTGTACATTGGATGAGCTATTAAAACAGTCGGATTTTGTTTGTTTAATGACGCCTTTAACTCCCGAGACTGAAAAATTAATGGGGAAAAGGGAGTTTGTGCTCATGAAGAAGACAGCCATTTTTATTAATGGCTCAAGAGGAAAAACAGTCGACGAACAAGCCTTAATTCAGGCACTTGAAACAAAGGAGATTCTTGGCGCGGGGCTTGATGTGTTTGTTAAGGAACCGATTGAGAAGGATCATCCGCTGCTTACGATGAATAATGTGGTGACACTGCCTCATATCGGTTCGGCCACCTATGAAACCAGGTTTAAGATGGATATGATGGGTGCGGTTAACTTAGCAGCTGGACTAAAGGGAGACGTACCGCCAAACTTAATAAAAGTAAAGTAAATGATTGGATAGAAGACTTGGAAAAACACCTTCGCTTGAGCGAAGGTGTTTTTTTGTGGATGCAATCTATCTGTTTTTCAGATATTTTTCAGATTCATGGCCTATCCTAAAAACAATCAATCCCTAATTAAAAGGAGAATTTTATGAAGTATTTTAAAATGTTACTCCTCACATTTTTAGCTATTTTTATCCTTAGTTTTGGGACAATAGAAAGCAGCTTCGTTTCGGCAGATGATGACTTTGAAGAAAGATATGAAAACCAGGGGAAAGGCGATGACGACGAAGAAGAGCCTTATGAAGATTTAGGAGAAATGGTTGGATGGGGCACGGTCATAGCTATGGGGGCTGCTGGCGTAATCTTTCCAATAAGAAAGTCAGCAAAATGGATTCTATCCAATTATCCAAAATCCAAGAGAACTTTTAGATCAATGTCCAAGTTTTTTGGGAGATATCATTTGCTGATTGGAACCGTTGCCTTAGCTTTGAGTATTTTTCATGGAGTGATCATGTATCTAAGCGAAGGAGCTTTGGAAACCGAAGGGGTTATTGGATTGGGAGCACTCATTGTTTTGGTGATTGCAGGCCTTTTCGGAGCCGCCTTATATAAGAACAAAAAGGTGAAACGCCTTAAAACCATCCATACGATTTTGATAGGATTTACGCTTCTTATCGTATTCGTTCATATCATTTCCTCCTGAAAACAGGGCGCGATTCCAGAATTGCGCTCTTTCTTTATGTTTAGCATCCAAACCATCCTTTTTAAATCATGTGCTGATTTTTATTTTAGCGATTACATAAGTTGTATATAGTGGTAAAATTTAGGTGTAATGAGGTGTTTATCCGAATCTTATAGATGTTATTGGAGGGCAAGTAAACCAAGCTATTTTTTTAAAATGAAAAGGGAGAGATACTGTATGAAAGACAATGAGGTCTTTTCAGAAAGTAAACGGAAAGAGGATATAAAATTTTCAATTATTATACCTGCCCATAATGAAGAAAAATACATTGGAAAATGCTTGGATTCTATTTCAAAAGCCTCAAAATCATTTAAAAATCAAGTGGAGGTCATTGCTGTTTTAAATCGGTGTACTGACAGAACAGAGGAAATTGCAAAATCATATCATTGTATTACGATAAAGAATAACGATAAAAACCTTTCGAAGATCCGAAACGCAGGTGTTGAAGCAGCAAGAGGTGAAATCATCCTGACGATTGATGCCGATTCACAGATGAACGAACATGTGCTGTCTAAGGCAGAGGAGAATTTAGCCAGTGGAAAGTATATCGGCGGCGGAGTGACAGGAAAATTCGAAAGAATGTCTCTAGGAATCTTTGTTTCAACCTTATTGCTAATAGGCCCACTCCTCCTTAAATATGGTGCCATATCAGTAGGCATCTTTTGGTGTTATAAAAAGGACTTTACGTCCATTAATGGATTTAATGAAGATATGCTTATGGCGGAGGATGCTGACTTTGCTAAGCGATTAAAGGATTGGGGAAAGAAGCATGGAAAAAAATACGGCACCATAAAAAATGGGATGATTACTTCATGCAGAAAGTTTGATCACCATGGAGATTGGGCTTTACTTAAACGTCCAAAGTTAATTTTTGCTTATCTCAAAGGGACGGATCGGAAATATGCAGATGAAACCTATTATGACAATCAAAGTCGGTAACACTCCAAATACAATCTAAGGGGGAAAGACGTCCATTTTCCTGTTGGATAGTTTCCAAATTTCAATGATTTTAAGGAGGTCAAGATGAGCGCAGAGGAACATACAGCTGGCTGGGATGCCATTGATCAAGCGATGAAAAATATATACGGAGATTAGGAACTGAAGCATTTTGGAACACTGATTTCCTATATGCCTGGAGGGAACGATTCTCTAGACAGGATTAGTGTATATACCGCAACAGAACCGATGGAGCATTGGCATTTTGTGACCTACGGATTTTCAGAGCTGTATGAAAAAGAGAAGGAAGATCCTGAACATAGCGGGTTTGGCTTTGAATTAACGTTCAGGCTGGCAAAGGCAGATCGTGAAACAGAGCCGTCTAACTGCTATTGAATACATATAATCAGTAGAAAACAAAAGCATCAAATATCAATTTTAGATCACGAAAAGGAGACAAAAAATGGGTGAAAAGTTATTAAGAGTTGGTACAATCTATATACCCGTAGCAAATATTGCTCTTTCTTCTGATTGGTATGTACATAAACTGGGGGCAGAGCTAAGCTACCAGGATCAGGATAAGGCGATTCTAAACCTTGCCAATCAGAGTGTTTTTCTTGTGAAATCTAACGAAGATCAAAGCTCTAATTTTTGTGATATACACGGCAATGAGCGTTTTTCGCTAACATTCGAGGTTAATGGATTAAGCGCATTGGAAGCCATTCATAGAAATTTTAAGCAAAATGATATTAGAGTTGGAGATATTGAAGATAGAGGACATACAGGAAAAAATTTTGTTTTTTATGATCTGGACGGCAATAAATTTGACGTATGGAGTGAACTTAGCCCAATCTTTAAAGAAAAATATCTTTCCTAGTAATAAGCTAGAGAGGGCGATGTGCAGCATCGCCCTTTAAAATTCCCTATCAATAACCCTGGATAAGTATTCTGCATCTTCTCCGACTCCTAAAAGGAGGGAGGATCCCCTTTTATGCAGCCAGGGCAACCCCAAAAAGTAAAATCCCTTTTTATTTGTGATTCCGCGATGATGAATAGGTCTTCCATCAGTATTTATTAATCCTTTGATGTCAATCCAGCCATAAACCGGCTGAAAGCCCGTTGCCCATATTATATTTTGTACTTTAAGCTCATGATGGTCTTCGAATTGCACTTTTTCGCCGCTGCCTGAAACCGTGCGAAGGTGCAGATCAACCTTTTGGTTTGCTGCTAGATTCTTAAGATGAAATCCAAAAATGGGGTCGCCTGATTGCTGGATCCTTTTCCCAAGTGGCGATTGGCTGTCCGCGTGTAAGATACCGATTTTGTCAAACCACCAAAATAAACTTTTTCCTAACATCGTTAAAGGGAAGTATCGCATCTTTTGACCAACGGAAAGGTGAACTTCTCTTGTTTCAGAAAGTTCAACAGCAATTTGTGCCCCTGAATTTCCGCCGCCAACAATCAAAACATTGCCAGGCTGCAATTGAGCAGGGTTCTTATATTCAGAGGAATGGAACTGCGCAATGGCTGGGCTCAGGCTTTGTGAAATGGCAGGCACAAACGGAGTATGAAAAGGCCCAGTAGCCACTACGACTTGTTTTGCCTGGATTGTACCTTTATTTGTATAAATTTGATAAGCATCATTAACTTCTTCTATCCTAGTCACTTCGGTTTCGAGCTGTAGTGGCAAGCTGAAATGATTAGCATACTTTTCAAGATACTCGGCCACTTCGTCTTTGGAAGGAAATCCGTGATCGGCTCCTTCCAGTGCCAAACCTGGCAATGAGCTGTAGGATCTCGGGGTAAATAAAACTAAAGAATCGTATCTCTGCCTCCAAACGTCACCAACACTAGAAGCCTTATCAATTAGTAGAAACTCTTTTTGATTTTTTAATTGTGATAGCCAATATCCCATTGCCAGGCCGGCTTGGCCCGCGCCTATTACAGCCACATCTAACATAAAACACCCCGTATAATTGAATTAAATACACTTAAATCTTCTCCATGGAAAATGAATATTCCAATTAACCTTCTCCTCCTGCTAAAGTTGTTGATCATTTATTCTCTAAAAACACTAACAATCCTTTTTAATTTAAGTTTAAAAATAGCCTGGAACTTTTTCCGGGATGATTCGTTAAAGATAATAGAAGGCGTGATAGGGAGGTTAGGTGAGGTCCAAAATCGAGAAAGTTAAAACAGGCTGGTTTATATTTTTCGGGGCATCCGTTGGAGCGATTCTTGGCATAATTTTTTATGTGGATGATTGGCTAGGGTAGGGGGCATAAAATAAGCAGAACCCCCACAGGGTTCTGCCTAATAATCTTCTTATTTATTTTCCTTTAAGTACTTTTCCAACGCTTCTTCAATCAGAATATAGATGTTTTTTTCTTGAAGCAGGGCCTGCATTTTTAGTTCTTTATGTAGGTCTGTGCGTAAATCAAAGGAGACTCTCTTTCTTTCCACTTTCTTTTCTTCCCTTCTTGTTTCGTAGATTTCTTGATTTGAAGCAAGGTTGGATTCTTCTGTTTGTTCTTCTTGTCCTACAGTCTGCGCTAATGCTTGAGAAGGAGTGATAGCTCTCTGTCGGCGCTTTAAATTCTTTATGTCATTAACCTTTGACACGTTCAATCAGCTCCCCATAAAAACTTTGGTATTGCTGCAAAGCCTGTTTTAATTCGGGATTCTCATCAAACCCATACAGGGCAAGTCTCCCTACCGGCGCTTTGCGGGTAATAATCGTCTGAAAAACTTCTTCTGGATAATCTTCTTCGATCATTTCGTTAAATGCCTTTGAATCGGTGCGTCGCACATCATTCAACGTTCTCAGGATCCCGGCAACCTTTGTCCCGCGGCGGCCAAATTCATTGGCGCTGATCACGGAATCCATAAAGTTTGGAATCGCAGAATAGCACCAGTTAGAGCTTTCAAACAGTACCACAACGTATTCGCTGGCACATAGGGCATTTGTGGTCTGCTCACTTAAGGAAGGCGGAGTATCAATGATAATGAAATCATATTCATCCCGAACCTGTTCTAAGGCTTCATCGAGGATCCAGCTTGGATTTCCGCTGAACGGAATGTTTTCCCCCTTATAGGTCTGCCCAGTGTAAATCCAGCGCGGCAGCGTTGCCAAAAAATTTGTGGCCGGAAGCAAATCCAGGTTCTCCGTAATCGGAACAATGTAGCTTTTAATATCGTTGTGCTGCATAGCCTCGAGAACAGAGCGCTCAACAAACTCATTTGATGGCTCTCCTGACAGCAGCTCTGTCAAATTCCCCTGCGAGTCCATATCGATCGCGAGCACACGATATCCATCTTCTTTCATCAAATAAGACACAATGCCAGTGGTCGTGCTTTTGCCGCATCCGCCTTTTTGAATTCCAAAGGTAATTACTTTACAAGACATTCTGCACCCCCCCTTTATAGTTAAACCCGCTGCAAAATCCAACGTTGTTTTCTTCCTTTCTTCATACCTTCATTCAATATTAAACTACAAAACTCCTTCTTATTAAAGCTATTTCTTTCATAAATTTTGCTAAAATCACCTATTTCGTGATCTTTTTGCTGAAAATAGGGTATAATCTCGTTAAAACGTGCACCGTACACTTTTGGAGGTAAAATAATGAAAGCAACCATCACCGGAAATGATTCGCTTAGTAAACGCATTTTAGTGGACCTCAAAAGCGGTTTAAGGGTTTCGGAGGTGCCTGAAAGGTATCCGGTTTCTCTTGACCAGGCTAAGAGGCTCTCCCGGCTGCGGCGGATGCTGGAGCTTGCAGCAGAAAATATGGAGAAGGAGCACTATGACCGGCTGGAAGCATTAGGCTTAAAGAGTCTGCCTTTATCTCCTTTCATCAAAAAACAGGACTGGGCTGGACTGCTGGAACTATTGGCAGCTGTGACAGAGGAAACGACAAGGGATGAGCTGCAGCTGTTAATCAATGGGCTGGAGGAAAAGAGAAGGCGAATCACGGAATTGAAAGAAAACACGGATCTGCAATTATCTGAATTGGAAAAGGCTGTTCATGCACTAAGCAAAAAAGAGCAAGCGGTGCTGCAGGCAAAAAAAGGCTCTTCAGACAAGCAGCTCAAGGACATTCGCAAAAAGAGGCTGGCTATTCAGGCAAAAATCAGCAGTATCAAAAATCAGGCGATACGGACATATCTGGAAGTGGCAGAAGCTCCGGATTTTCTGTCAGCTATACATTTAAAGCAGCATAAGCGTCTCCAGCAAAAAGCCCTGGAATGGCTTTTTAAGCGCGGATTTGTGGCTGTCCCTGATTTTCCTCTTCCAAACGGAAAAAAAGCCGAAATTTTCGGGTTTAACGAGTCGCAGATGGCCATTATTGATATCAAAGTATCAAAAGGGGATTTGCTGACGGATCAGACGTGGAAAGAGTGTCTGTCTTACTGCCATGACTTTTATTTTTTCATCCCAGCAGAGCTTATAGAGCTTTCGGAAGAAAAGATGGACGGAACTGGATGCGGAATTTTAGTAGATAGTGAGGAGGGGATGCGGATGCTTCGCCCGGATACACGGAAAATGAGGAAAATTAGGCAAGGGGAAGAATTGAAGTTCGCAGCAGGACAGCTGCTTTCCCGAAAAGTGATTTTTGGGTATTGAGGAAAAGAAAACACTAGACTAGAAAAGCCGATTTGCTTATTAAATAAGAAATCGACTTTTTTATTATGTAGTGTTTTGGTCTTTTTAGGGACCGTTTTTGTTATAGTTATTTATTTTTTCTTAACTGCGCGAGCATTTTTTTCAATTCCGATTTCTTCTGGATGATCTCTTCAGTGGATGCAGTTTCGTTTTTGTAGTCTGATACGCCGAGTATTTCAAACAGCTCGCCCTTAATTTTTTCAAAGGCCTCATTGGCTTCATTTAAGTCCATGCGAAAATGGGACTGAAGCTCTTCCACTGCCTTTTCGACGATGAACCAATTTGGGTAGGACTCTTTTGATTTTCGGAAGTAAGAGATCAAATGTGGGAGGATTAGCTGGCCTTCCGATTTATTGGCTTGTGCTTGGGCATTGCTTTTTAGTACGGTTGTGATGTAGCCGATCGGGTTTTCAATGTCCGTTCTGCCCTGCATTTTCTCCAGTTGCATAATTACATTGTCCTGCCCGAACTTCTCCCAGGTTTGGATCCTTTCATCAGTTACCTGTACCCCAAGCATTAAGCCCATTTTCTTGACTCTTTCTGAGAATGTATTAGGAAGCTGGAATTCCTCCAGATGATTTTCAAACAGGGTTAACTGCTCATTACCTTTCTTCTTCCCGGATTGGATGATAAATTTAACCTTTTCAACCCTGCGTCCTTCCTTGATTTCCTCAATCTCAAAAGAGATATCCGTTTTCTTTTTCAGCTCTTTTTGAGCCGGCACTAATACACGCTGCTTAAAATTTCCGTAGGCTGGATAGATGTCTTCAGCCCCTAGCATTTTTCTCAGGTCGCTTAGTGTGATGGTTCTCTCCTGGATTTTTTCATATTGCTTTAAAAGCTCATAGATCCGGATGGCATAAGAACTTTTCAGCTTTACGACATTTTCAAGCTTGTAGCTCGTAAATTCCCTTTTCAGCTCCAAAAGGTAGGGGCGTAGAAATGGGTCAAATCGCAGGTCGATGGTGCCTTCGGTTTCGTTATAGGCGACATAGCTCAGCCAGGAGACCTGGATGACTTTTTTATTGATCCGCACCTCGAATACCTTTTGCATCAGATTTTTCGTTGTTTGTTTCAGGTCTGTATATTTCGGCTTTCCTTTTAATCCAAGCAAATTTGTAAACTCTTTAATTGGCAATGTATATGTTTTGAAATCCGAATCATTCGGCTGAATATTGCTCGCCAGGCAAAGGATGATCTTTTGCTCGACGACACCGAGTTTGTAATTGGCCTCAATCAAGAGATTGGACTTCGTCACGAGTTTACTAGAGTTTGTTTCGACAAGTTCTGCTGTGTACACGCACACCCCCCTCTCTCATATGACTTATTATGACAAATTATCAACTATAACAAAAGAGTTTTTTTGTTATATTTCTCAAAAATAATGAGGGGACCGTTTTTGTTATAATAGGGACCGAAAATGTTATATTAGGACCGTTTTTGTTATAGTTAGGACCGTTTTTGTTATAGTTAAGGGACCGTTTTTGTTATGTTTAGGACCAGAAATGTTATAGTTAGGACCGTTTTTGTTATAGTTAGGACCGTTTTTGTTATAGTTAAACGCTGAATCCCTTGGGGCCCAAGGCCTCCAGCTTCCCGAAAACAATTAAAACATATAAAACAATTAAAATATATATATGAAAAACACTTAAAACAGGATGTGTGATTGCAAGAATAATCCATTAATTTGGCTTATTTTTTCGAAAAAGGAATTTAAATGTAAAAAATAGACTGAAAGTATAAATATTCAGTGCATTTCTCCTCTCTTTAGCAAAAATAAACTATAACAAATTCCACAGGCTAAAGATAAAATAAAAAAGCTGCCTGAATAAAGGCAGCTTTTGAATCTATTATTTTTTCCCAGGTGATTTTGGACCATCCACAAATTTGTACATATACGTCATCGCTTCAGGAAGGGTCTCTGACCATACTTTCCATTCATGATCGCCGTCAACAACCCTGAATTCCACAAGCTCTGGCTGATGCTCTCTCAAGCTTTGATAAAGAACCGCTGCGTGGTAGGCAATGTCAAAGGTGTCATGGTCTCCTGAGTTAATGTAAAGCGGAACCTTAATGTCTTGCTTTTTGTAGTCATCAATGTAGGAGGTATAGTTTAGCTCATCCCATTTTTCGGTATCAAATGTGCCATCTGGCTTTAAAAAAGTTGCATGCTTCCATGCAGATGAATGGGATGGAGGCAGTGGCGTATAGCTGGCAGGGCTTAGTGCAGCGCCTGCAGCAAACATATCAGGTCTTTTTAAAACAAAGTTAACTGTCCCATATCCTCCGGCTGACAAACCAGCGACCAATCGGCCTTCTTTCGATGCAATAGTTCGCCATTTTTTATCAATATGAGGGATTAGGTCATTGAAGAAAGCTGTTTCTGCCTTTTCATTGTAGCCGTCTACCCACCAGCTCTTGCTTCCTGGCATAACAATAACGGACGGAGGGATTGCTCCGGATTCAATTAATCTGTCGGCTGTTTCCTTTACATTTCCATTTTTAACCCAATCGTCCTCAGAGCCGCCGGAACCATGCAGCAGATAAAGCACAGGGTACCTCTTATTAGAAGTCTGATAATTTTCCGGAAAGTAAATGTTGTAGTTATAGTCCCGGTCCAGTGTCTTTGATTTAAACGTTTCATGCGTGATTTTGCTTGGTCTATCCGTATTTTCCTTGCTTGCCGTTTCAGATGCTTGGGAGATGCCGGGAACCAATAAAGCTAATACTAGAATAAGTGAAACAATCCATTTTTTATGAAGCAGCATTTCCATACCTCCTAATTTTTAGTAAACATCATGATTATATTCTAGTTTTTTTCTTACGTAAATATTTTTTCGGATAATTCATAATATTACAAAATATTGTAAAAATCCCTTATAACTGACGGGTTTTGGCATTTGCCGATCATTTTCTCTATCCTTTTGTAAGGAAATTTGCAAGGGGCTGTTGAAGCATAGGGAAAACTCATTTACAATAATTCTATTGCCAATATCATCCTTTCTTACCATCTATTTTTAAAGCTAATAAAAAAATCAGGAAAAATCTCCTATTTATGAAGGGCGATTACGAAAAAAACCAGCAGACTGAATTAGGGGATAAGTCTTTTTCACTGTTTTGTTTAGACTATTCTAGTTTTCAAAAAGAATAGTCTTTTTTGTGGTTTGAAAGGCTGGGGACGGCGCCATTTTAATCAGCATGGAAAGAGGGGCATCTAGTGAAAAGTATATTCAGAAATATAAAGACCAAGTTGATTTTAGCCTTTGCCTTTATTCTTATCATCCCTGCATTGAGTGTTGGCCTTCTAGGCTACCTGACCGCAAAAGAGGCGGTTAGAGGTGAAATACTTGATGGGGTAGAAGAAAATATTAATCTATTAAATACATCGATAAACAACACTATAGAGACCAAAATACATGATATGGATATTTTCTCGGACCGTATGAATAAAGCACTGTATCAAGAAGAAAAGATTCCAGCACTAAGGAAGGATCTTGATCAATATATACAGCTTCATCCGGAGGCCGAGGGGATTTTTGTAGGCACGGAATCAGGCCAAACAGTCATGGAACCAAACGTTATGCTCCCGGATGATTTTGATCCAAGAACAAGGGACTGGTATAAAGAGGCTATGGAAAATAAAGGGGAAACCGTTATTTCTGACCCTTATATTTCAGCAGGATCTGATAATATGATTATCACCCTTTCTAAGGCTGCCAAGGACGGGTCAGGCGTTATCGGGGTGGATATCCAGCTAAATTACATTCAGCAGCTAGCCGGCCAGGTAAAAATTGGCGAAGAAGGATATGCCCTTATTTTAGACAAAAATAAAGCCTTTATCGCTCATCCAACCGATGAATTAGGAAGTGGAGCAAAGGAAAGCTTCTATGATGACATGTATAAGCAGCAAGAGGGCCAGCTAAATTACGAGATTGACGGCCAGGATAAAATCATGAGCTTTGTGACGAATGAGCTAACCGGCTGGAAAATTGGCGGAAACTTCGATTTAGAAGAAATCAGCACGAAAGCAGCGCCTATTTTTCAAAAAACATGGGTAATTATTTTGATTGCCGTTGTGCTAGGAGCAGGTATCATCTATTTCATCATTAAATCAATTATTAAACCAATCAAGGAAATGAAGGAAAAGACACTTACCATCAGTAAGGGGGATTTGACCCAGCAAATAGAGGTCAGATCAAATGACGAGATTGGCCAGCTAGGGAAAGCCTTTAATGACATGCAGGCAAGCCTGAAAGTCCTGGTTCAGGAGGTTGAGCGCCACGCTGAACAGGTCGCAGCATCTGCAGAAGAGCTGACTGCAAGCGCTGATCAGACAGCCAGTGCGACCCAAGAGGTGGCAGCTTCCATCCAAGAGGTGGCAGGCAATGCAGAAAAACAAACAACCGGCATTGACCAGAATGCCCAATCGATGGACGAGGTGTCCGACGGAGTTACCCAGATAGCCGGTCTGTCTATGAAAGTTTCTGAACTGTCACGCCAGACGACCAAGCAGGCAGAAGAGGGCGGCAAGGCGGTTTCTAATACCGTTAACCAAATGAATTCGATCCATAAGGCTGTTATGGAATCCAATGTAATGATCAGATCCTTGTATGAACGTTCCAGAGAAGTAAGCTCAATCCTAGATGTCATTACGGGAATAGCAGATCAGACGAATCTTCTTTCCTTGAATGCCGCGATTGAAGCTGCCAGAGCCGGCGAACATGGAAAAGGATTTGCAGTTGTAGCCGATGAAGTACGCAAATTGGCGGAACAGTCACGGATCTCAGCCAAAGAAATCAGCGAGATCATTCAAGGAATCCAGCAGGATACGGAGAATTCTGTGCAAATTATGGCCAGAGTAACAGACGATGTGCAGACAGGGGTTAACATTTCTCAGGAAGCCATTGAAAAGTTCAGCCAAATTGTCCAGAGCGCCAAAGAAATGACACCGCAGATGGAAGAGGTATCAGCATCTGCCCAAGAAATATCCGCAGCTATTCAGGAAGTAACCGTTATTGCAAATGAGCTAGCATCGATCGCCCAGGGAAATGCGGCCACCTCAGAAGAAGTTGCTGCATCAACAGAGGAACAGCTCGCTTCAATGGAAGAAATCTCTGCATCAGCTAAAACCCTGTCCTCCATGGCGGAAGAACTAAATGAATTAATTGCTAGATTTAAGTATTAATAAATGAGCCAAACTATCAGGCAAGAGGCGCTGAATGCTTCTTGCCTTTTTATTTTATTATTTTGTTGACTCTCTATAAAAACAATAGTAATATAATAAATCCGTCGGGCATGAACGAGGAAATTCAGCTTTGTTCAATAAAGGCTTAACCGTTTTCAGATAAAAAATTCCCGAAAAAAGAAGTTGACTTCGGTAAATGAAAATGTTATATTAAATTTTGTCGCTGATAAGACGGATTCGAAAAATAACTTCCTTTTTTTCAAAAAAAGTTTTAAAAAAAGAAGTTGACTTCGAAGAATGGAAATGATACAATAGTTTTTGTCGCTGCTTCGGCAGGACAAGCAAAATAGTTCTTTGAAAACTAAACGAAACAGAAACGCCAACGTAAATTATTTGTCCCGTATGGGACTAAACAAGAGCTATATCAACTCTTTATTGGAGAGTTT